>Ga0208151_100011_pt1 | contig 108324 bp, 123 predicted proteins | sample ECH_Bhost_MetaG_FD_187130 | JGI IMG/M metagenome (GOLD analysis project Ga0208151, IMG submission 187130) | Hot spring microbial mat communities from Yellowstone National Park, Wyoming, USA - ECH_B host_MetaG (SPAdes) (version 2) | ecosystem: Environmental > Aquatic > Thermal springs > Hot... | reverse complement strand
AACTTCAATAGGAGGGAATCTGAGAGGGCAATCTTCATCAAATAGTAGCTCTGATCGCCTTAACCCTCCTAGCCATTAAGGAGATTTAGAAAATAAGGATTATTTAAATCATCATCCCAGCCCTAAAGGGCGAGACTTTCAACTTTTTGTAAACATAGCTAAAGTATTTAACCTAGAATAGCTAATGTAAATAGTGGAAAACAAAGAGCTATCAAGCCTTGTCCTACCATTTATTGAGAGGAAGTTATATTTTGATTATGGTTTAAAGGATTACAAACTTGTCAGGACTCCTATGGGTTATAATTCTCTATCTGGAAAATTTAATTACTTAATTGAAATAAAACTAAAGAAGGGTTTAGCGGAGTTCTCCCCTTCCACCTTAATATTAAATAGCGAGCATAAGCCACCTGAACAAATAGTTCAAGGCATAGGAGTAGAAGTGAAGAGCAACTCCTTTACTATTAAGGAAAAATACAATGTAGATTTAAAGGAAGCTAAGTATTCATTTACGTCATATACAATATGGACTCCTAGGCCCTACAGAGTTGATTATATATGCAACGAAGTTTCTAAAAAATGTGCAATAAAGGTATCTGGTACTCCATTAATTACTGATATTTTAGGAGGAAATAAATATTTATTTTTTTAAATAAATATTCATTTTAGATATACTAGACTAATTAATTCCAAAATTTTTTAAGTCTGCGGCCTGAATGATCATTTAAAAATTAGAGTATTTCAGAGGTTTAAGGGAATATGAGCAAGAAGTTATTAAGATCCTTAGGCGTTCCAGAGGCCTTTTCGTCAGGATATTCTGATGTAGCTTCTTCAGCATACTTTTCAATAGCCATAGTAACTTTATATGCTGGATATTACACACCCATAATATATCTAATAGCTTCTATTCCCTTTCTGGCGGTAGCACTTAGCTACGCTGAGCTATCATCTTCATATCCAGAACCAGGTGCTTCATTTATATATGTAAGGAAAGCCTTAGGCCCTTTCTTTGCAATAATAGCTTCTATTGGCCTCCTCTTGGATTATTCAATAACTCTAGGATATAGCGTTATAGCTATAACAGGCTATTTAGATGGCATATCCCCTATATCCCAAATTATAAATAGAATTGGTTTCGTGTATTTCTCATTAATTATCCTACTCATTATAATTACTTTGACCAGTCTTGGTATAAGGGAAGTAGGTAATATGCTTAAAGTTATGATGATTTTGGATCTAAGTCTTATGGCAATAATCATCATTACTGGTCTCCCATTTTACATATACAAAGTCAGGGTCAATGGATTTGCTTTCGTTAAAGACGCAAATTACGCATTTTCCTTGGCCTTCTCATCTTACATAGGGATTGAAGCAACTGCACAAGTGGCAGGGGAAGTTAAAAAGCCAAGAATTAACATGGGAAGAGCAATAATTCTCGTTTATGTACTAGCTACTATTTACTCTTCTCTCCTTTCGGCCTCGGGAATAGGTTTATTAGGAGAAAATATTGTAAACGAGATTAGGGATCCAGTAACTGCTATAGCATCTGAAGTTCCCTTTATAGGATACATATTAAAACCTTACTCAGTTTTTGTTGCTACTACTATATTTGTTAGTTCCTCCATGGCGGCTATTATTGGGGCGAGTAGGCTTCTGTATTCCATGAGCGAAAGGAACGTGATCCCCATGTTCATATCTAGGTTAAACAGGTTTAAATCTCCTTATGTGGCTAACATCGCCTTGATGATCTCCACGATACCTGTGGTTGTAATTAATGAGCCTGAGGTCACTCTCAATTTATATTTATTTGGCACTATGTCAGCTTATATTTTAACATTAATTGCGCAAATAATATTGAGAATTAAGGAGAGAAAACTTTCTAGACCCTTCAAGGTTCCCATAAACATAAGGGTAAACAAATATGAAATTTCGCTTATACCTATTTTCGGAGTTTTCTTAATATTATTTGCACTTTATGAAACTGCTGTTCAAAGACCTCTGTCATTGTCTGCGTTAATAGTTGTCATAGTCATAAGTGTTGTCATCTATTACAATTTTTCTAGAAGGAAGAAAAGTTTCAAGTCGCTTTAAAGCGCCGGGGGCGGGATTTGAACCCGCGCAGGCATTCACCTACTGGCTCTCAAGGCCAGCCCCTTGGGCCGCTCGGGCACCCCGGCATATTAGGTTTTAGTTAAGGATTATTATAAGGTTAAAGTGCTATTCCTAAAACTTGCTTATTGTTAAAGCAATATAGCCATTCACAGTAAATTCCATAAAAAGATTCCTGTTAAAGGATTTATCTATAAAACGAAAACTGATCAGAAACACGAGCCCTCCTCACCTTTCAGGCTAGGCACTTCATCATTCTGGTCTTGTTAATTGTATATAAGTTATAGCATTTAAGACTAAGTATGGTAAAGCTGATTTATTTACATAAAAGAACCTAGGAAATGCCATATAACTTGGATCATTAGAAGGCAAAACCTTCAATTCACTTATTTCCTCTGGAAAATATTGAATGAATTGGCCTGGATTGTTAAGTACTTCCTTTACTTTTACAATTATTTCACCAAACTCTCCATTTAATGATTTGTACTTTATCTTAAAGCTCTCATCTAAATTATGAGGTGAGAAAGAACTTGAAAATAATGTGGAAGTCATTCGCTTAATGTTTTCATAGGTCGTCCACCTAATGCTTCCATCGTCTACATCTATAAAATAGGTTAACCTCATCTTTTCTTCTGGCTTTCTCATATCTTTTAGTTTAAGCAAAATATACTTTTCGCTGAAACCAATAATATTTGAAATTTCCCTTTCATTTAATGCATCGTTTTCAGAAACTATCCTATATATTTGCAGTTTTATATCATTTATCCAAGGCTTTATTTGCTGGGAGTAAGTTACTTGCTCACCAAGCAAGTCGATTTCATTAATTTCTACGATTTGAATTCTCCCTTCCTTGAGTTCCTCTAATACCCTTAACGTTTTGCTTATTGAAAAATACCTTAATATAGTCTGTTTCATTGCCTCGGACATTAATAATTTACTCCTCATTGCAGCTGTTTTATTTATACCTAGATTCCCCTTAATCTCCTTTAATGATATGTAGAAGAAAGGTGATCTCCTTATGGCTCTTAGCATCATTCTTCTGATTTCCTTTAGGGGAAATTTAATTATTTCCTTTAAAGGGTTATCCTTTTCACATGAAATCGAGAAGCCGTAAATGCAAGACCTAGCATAACAGTTAGGTCCCTGAGTTCTTGAACAGTAATCTAGTAACAGGTGGGCAAGGGTATTTGAAACTTTTTCTGATAATATATAAGAATAAATACTTTCTTTATCCCTTTTGCTATAGATCATTAACTTTTTGTTTGGTAAACTTAAGCCCCTTTTCTCATAAAAGGAATATAGAGGTTCTAGTTCGCTTTTATAATCCATCATTCCAATTATTCTCCCCACTTCCTTCGCAACTTTATCACTCTTCGGGATTGATTCCCCTCTCCATATTGGCACATTTCCCTGTTGGTTAAATGGAACTACCTCTATTGTATATTTATCTAAATCAATTTTGGTTATCTTCCAATACTTTCCCGAGACCCTTATAATATCACCCATCCTTATTGACTTGAAAACAAACACAGCATCTAATTCACCTATTTTACTTCCATTGCTCTTAATAGCGAAGGAATCTGAACTTCTCATTACACTGAAGAACTCCGAGAGAGACCTTTGCCAAGGTCTCTTTTCCTTGGTGAGTCTCCATGTTTTAAAGAACATTTTTCCGATCCTTATCTTTCCGTTCTCTTTTTCGACTATTTTACAGTAGGAAAGCAAATCCAGAAGCTCTTTCAGAGTCTCTACTTTTGCATTAAGGAAGCTAATGGAGCTAAAGAATCTGTAAATCTCCTCTTCCTCTACCTCTCTTCTCTGAATTATTATACCGAGCATTTCTTTGCCTATTACATCTAAATATGGATGAATTAGGTTATATTTCTCTATTTCACCTCTCTTAGCCAATTCAGTTATTGCTATTGCTTCCAAAGTTTCACCTATAGACGTGGTAATTATTTCTCCCTTTGCTATTCCTTCCTTCACGTGATTGCTCCTCCCAATTCGTTGTATAAACGAGGTCACAGACTGCGGCGGATGAACCATTATTACTTTATTAACAGCGAAATCTATTCCCAGTTCAAGTGTTTTAGTACTTATAACTGCTTTTACTTTCCCCTCTTTCAGTTTTTCCTCTATTTCTTGCTTTATTTTACTACCTACTGATGAATGATGAACGTATATATTATCAACCTTTAATTTTTCAAGTTCCTCATGAATCCTCTCTGCTAAGCTTCTAGAATCAACAAATATTATAGTTTTATCTTCAAGTGAACTGAGTACAGTCTTCACAACATCCTCAATATTTCTGCCAGAAGAGGATATTTTTATATTAAATTCCTTTCTTTCCTGTGCTTTTATCAAGCTTCTCCCCCTATTAGACCCATCAAAGAACATTTTCATTAATACTTCCGGGTTTCCTATAGTAGCTGAAAGTACAATTCTTTGGAAGTCTTCCTCTGCCAAAGAGGAAAGCCTCTTAAGCAATATGGCTAATTGGATCCCCCTCTTGGACTGGTAAATTTCATGGACCTCATCAATTATAACCCATTTAACCTTTTTTAGTTTTTCCCTGAACTTAGGTGCCCAATCTAAGTCTATTTCTAAACCCTCTGGGGTCGTAATGAGGATGTGCGGAACTTCCTTTAACCTGACATTTTTCTCAGATTGAGGGACTTCCGCGTGTTTCCTTCCTACTCTAAAAGATAATCTCTCACACCACCAGTTAATCCTCCTCATTAGATCGTTTATCAATGCCCTCATAGGAGTTATATAAAGAAGGAAAACTGGCTCTGGACTAGATTTTAATGCTTGACTGAATATAGGCAATAAAGCTGCTTCTGTTTTTCCATATCCTGTTGGTGCCATTATAAGTACGTTATCCCCCTTTATAATCTTTCTATAAGATTGCTCTTGCATTTCATTTAAACCCTTCCATCCTCTTTCTGAAATTAAAGACAAGAGCTTATTATCTATACTGCCATTAGAATTATCACTATTATTCATTGGTATTTCAAATTCATTTATTTTGCATCTGAGATTATAAACTTAGCTTTTAATTCCATCAAAAAAGGCTTTAAAATGATTCATACGCATGTAATATTCCTTCTCCAGAATATTGGAGGAGAACACGAAGAAGGGACACCAACATTGTTATTTGCTCTTGTTGATAAAAGTCTTAATTTTAAGGAATATATAATTAAATCAGTAAAACCACTTGTTAATACTATAGATTTATTTTCCAGGAGATGATCTTGAATATACCTTTTTGAGCAGAGCCCACATTAAATGAGAGCTCATCTTTTCAATAAAAACTAAGATAAACAATATACAAACATCTTCACATGAAAATGGATTCATCTCCTAGTTACCGTTTATCAATAAGAATATATACCTGTATATACAAATATATCCTGTGAAAATCATAACAGTAAAAGTTCCAGAAGAGATTTATGTGAAAATGAAAATACATAAGGAAATAAAACTGGAGAAAGGTAATTAGAAATGCCATTGAGGCAGAATTAAACAAGATTGAGAACATTACTACGGGTGACAAACTTATAGAGAGGCTTAAACGCCTTGGCATAGAAGAAAAGGATATAAATATAGAACCTCCTCAGGGTGAAGAAGAGTTTCAGAGAGAATTAAGGGAAAAAAATCTACAATACAAACACCTTAATTAAGATTTATAAGAATAAAGTTTTGCTTTCTAAGTTTAATTACGTGATAACGTCTATCTTAAACGTAATAGAATACCCTTCAATACTTGATCTTAAGGAAAGGCTATTAATAGTTTATCCTATGAAGGGAGACTACGAATTAGCATTGAAAATAATGATTAATCTAAGAAAAATAGGTGAACTAGTTAATGTGGTGGATATAATATTATCTTCCATTGCTATAAATCGAAACATGATAGTAGTAACTAATGACATAGATTTTGAATCAATCAGGAAAGTTGAAAAAGGCTAGAAATACAAAATTTATGAGGTAAGGAAAAAGAAAAATTACTCCTAAATTCTAGACATGATCTCTCAAGCCTTTGAGGAATCGAATAAGCAGGGAAATAGTCAAGGGCAATAATGATTCACTCTCAAAGAAAGACTCCAAGAAAGTTTAGAAGACTCTTCATTGCGTTTTGAAGTGTAAATTCCCCTTACTTTACCCTTGTAAAGTAGGTTAACCCCATCTAAAACCTACTTAAAATCTAGGTTTATATCCTAGGGTCAGCAGGACTTTCGCGTGTTAGAGGTGAAGGTTTTGTTCTTGACAAAATTAACGACAAGCCTTTCCCCTTCTAAGGAAGGCCTTGAAGTTTTAGAATTTTAAAGAGTTTTAAAGTAATGTGAAGTAAAACGTCTCCAGGGGCATGCTCAAAAAGGGCTCTACATATCCCATAGTCTCTAGGATCTGGGAGCAGAGGGCTCCCTCTCAGTGAGGGATGGTAATAGGCTGAAGACCCATGCTTTACTGCTGGAAAAATGGAGTGGGGTGCTTTTAACCATCAGCTATGAAGTGATGAAAAGGCAGTAAACCACAAACCTATGATCCACCCTTGTAATCCTTAATGGCGGGGAGGAGGTCAGATTAGGCAACGTTCTCATTCTTGTTCCGTTAATATCATTTGGACTCCATCTTCAACTCTGTGTTTAAAAATAAAAGCTCATATTGAATATAAAAAGGGTTATATTATGAGTATAAGATTAAAGGGAACAAATAGTGCAGGCCATATGGGATGGTTTACTAGGAAATGTGTTCGTTGTCAAACTAGCTTAAGGATTGGAACAGAACAATTAATTTATAGATGTACAACACCTGAACACAAGGACTTTGTATATTTATGCAGTGCGTGCTCTAGGTCATTAGGTATGAAATGCCTTTACTGTGGCCATGAATTAGAATTGGTGATATAAATATAATTAGTAAGATAATGGTAGAGGGAGACGAATGTGTCATAGTGGAGGAAGAGAAGGCAGCTATTTGTGATTTATTTATTAAATTGACAAAACTACCAAATAATTGCATTAAGATTAATACATATAAAAATTATGAAAATTATATATGCAGAGATAATAATGTAGTTTTCGACATATCTTCACTAAACGAGGAAATAATCGTAACTAATATTATTATTAAACTCGAGGCTGATATAAAATTAGCTGCTATAAATGATATCATTTTAAAAATAAAAGAGTACATCAAGTATATAACATCTTGATATAACAATTTAAGCTCTTAGCCATTTCAACTATTTCCTCTAAAAATTCTGCTATTTTATTACCATCGTTCCCCTCTAAGATAGCTATAGCCCTGAAAGGTTTTATCTGATGACTGGTAAATTCTATCTTTTCTTCAACTATAATAAGTTTAATTACTATGTTATTATAAATGCCAAACAGAGATCCTCCAATCTTAACGATTTTTCCATTAACCGAAACGAACTCTGCAATTTTATTAACAACATTTCTTATTAACATTGGGTCTTGAGAAGATATTTCAATTTCCACTTTTATATTAAAGCTCAATTTATGGAAGTGTTATTGCTGTAAATTAAAAAATCATCATTCTTTGATTCAAGCCCCTTGCAACAAAATCATTAAATCAATGAACTATTTGCTTGACACTATTATACTTAAAAATAGAAAGTTCAAATATATAGCTTTCAGCCTTAATTTCACATTAAAGACCTAACTTTTCACCTCCTAATGAAAATCAAAAAGGTATTAACGTTTTATTGATCCACTTCTCTTCACGGTAAATCCAAAATTCCCAAGTGAAGATCATTGGGCCAGCAAGGAGATTTCCAACCCGCCACAAAGGAGGAACCATTAAGGTTAATCATTAGATTATGGTTTATTACCTTCAATTTCATTATCTCAAATCAAACGCTTTAATACTCATCTGGCTTGTGCTTTCAGATATGGAATGATGGCCTTTATGCATTTTTCCCTCTAAAAGTTCGCTTGTTAATTGGCTCTAGCACTTAAAGTCTCTGTTTGTAAACGGTTTATGTTTTATCATAATGTCTTACATTTCGTGTTTTCCTCACTCAACTTTCCCTTACTTTTAATAACCTTTAATCTTGCCAAGACTATTAATGGATCCTACCCTTAAATCATTTGGATTTGTAGAAAGGGGGAAAACACTAACCACCCTTTACCTAACTCCTCAAACCCTACCATCGTTAGCACAACCTAATAAGATATAGTCATCATTTTACGATTATTAAAAATACTTGATGTACTCAAAGATCAAGCAGAAAAGTTGCATTCTTAGTAAATAGAACAGAATCTTGCTACAAATAAATAAACGGGCCCGCCGGGACTTGAACCCGGGACAACCAGCTCCGAAGGCTGGCACTCTGTCCTGGCTGAGCTACGGGCCCTTGAAATTCACTTTTGAATTTGAACTTTACTTTCGAGCTTCTTAAGGACTTGAGGTAAAGTGGTGTATTCCATTTCTTCAGGGGGTAATCTATGAGGCATGAAAGGTCCATGTCTTCTCATATATTCAGTTACTATATTCGCAAGTCTCCTAGTCTCATCAAAAGCTGGATCATCAAAAAGATCTGTGGGTCCCACTAACTTCCCATTTTTAACATTAAAGCCAAGGCCTAATAGCCTAGGTGGTCCATCAAATCTAGTTGCTCTTGCATCTCTTTGGCTTACAGGCATTAATGGACCGTAGTGGCTTCCCCTCATCCATCCAGCAACTAAATAAGGAAAAGAAAATGCCTCTAAAACCTCCCCTAGAGCTGGAAAACCGCTTTGCACTCTAATTATTACTACTGGATCATCTTTACCGACATATCTTCCAGCCATTAAGGATAATTTCTCCACACTACTTACAGAACCAACCTCTCCATCATCTTTTCTCAATACCCTTTTCACCACATATTGGTTATGTGTTCCAATTAATGCTAATAGATCGTAAATTTCCTCCGGAGCATTAAAGTTAATTATTCTGCCCTTGTAACTATCAAGGACTTCAAATATAAACCCATTGTGCATTTTAGGGTCTATTACAAGTCCTGCGGTATTAAACGGATCAGCAAATATTTTGTATAATGGTAAGTTGAATGCGCCTGCTTCCGTTTTGTCCGCCATCATAATCACTATGGGCTCGCTTGGCCTTTCATTTATCTCCATTTCAGCTACCCCAGGTCCTAAACCCTTAACATTTCCAGAGAACGCATCTGAAATTAAATCCTGCCCTGCTGCATATAAGCCTAATTCCTTAGCTATTTTAGCGGCTTCTGAAAAAGCATTCCAAGCAACTTCATGTACTTTAGGACTATTTTCTCCTAGTTTATGAGTCATTATTAATTGAAGATCGTCTCCTACGTTTGTAACATGAAAATCTATTATTATTCCTCCTCTCTTAGCTTCAGCCAATACTTTATTTGCAACCGCTAGGGTGTCTGGATGAACTACGTGGTGTCCTGCTAAACTACCTATATCAGCTTTTATAACACTTATAGTTACTTTCTCTCCCATTTTTGTTCTGAACTATTATTTTGGCATACGTTTATCAATTTTTATGAAACTTGCAGTCCTAGTTTGTTAAAATATTAACACCTTTTTCCTTATAAACTTTAAGAATATTCAAGTTAGACTTTAATGATAGAACCTACATCTGTACAACTGATGGTAACCCCTCCTTTAATGGCTTAACTTCTACTCTAGGATTAAGCGGCAACTTTTTTCTTGCTGTTTCAAGAGCTTCAATTGCATATTTAACGTGTTCTTTCTTTACCCTAATAGAAATTATGGCGTCTCCTTTATAAATTCTGGCAGCAGTCCCAATTGGCTTTCCAAAAGATAGCCTCATACCGTCCTGAAGTCTATCAGCACCAGCAAAAGCCATCATCTTGTTTTCCCTTAATACATGATGGGGGTACTTTATTACACGCATAAAGAATCCTGTTTCAGAGCCTGTCTTCTTACTCATCACTTTTAATGCCATTAATCTCGACGCTTCAAGTGCATTATGCCTTATTTGTCCGTTTTCAGTTGCTATTAGATTTACCTCATAATCATAATCCAGGTTTGGAGTGCCCATGGTAAATTTGGATATTTTGGGTTGAGGAATTCCAGGAATATATTCCTTTCTAGTATATGGTGGGGTGGAGAAATGCCTATAGCATCTCCCTGGTCTTAGAGGCATTTAGATCTAACTAACTTTAACTTAGGGCTTATTAAAATCTTATATAAGTCCGCTTTCATTTTTTAAAAGAAGGTTATAAAGTTAGTTTTTCTATATCTTATTAGAGTTTATTTTATATAAGCCTAATTTCTTGCTCAGCGTGTACATAGAAAATAAGCTTTTTAAGTAGATTCGGTAAGGTGTACGTTTTTATTAAATTCTCCCTTATAATGTGAATATAATATGGGGGATATAATTGGATTTGTAAATTCCATAACAAAGGAAATAGTTACAATAACATGGGCTATTTTCTTCTTGGCATGGGCTATAGGCTGGGGAATTAAGGGATCTCCAATCCCCATATTTAGAGTTAAAAGGGCAGGTCAAAATATTTTAGAGGATGCTATATTAGCTGCTTTTTGGCTTGCGATGGGCGCTACGGTCTTTGGGCTAATAAGTTATTTAGTTGGTCAAATAGGTAGTAACTCTATTCCACCTTCCCCAAGTGGATGAAGATGAATAACGCTGATTTATTAGCAATATCATTTCTTATTTCTCAATTAACCTATAGTATTGGAGCTTTGATAATGATGCTGCCAATCCCAGTTTCAGGATTAAAAAAGTGGGGGCCTAAATTGATAATCGATGGCATATATGGAGTTATATTAGTTCTTTCTTTTTCATTAATAATCACATTAGTTTCATTAATTGGAAATTATATTGGAACAAATTGGTCCTCTTTTTTCAAATGGCAAGAATTTATTACTAGTGAGATGATATCCCTCTATTTGGGGATTAAAACAATTATAGGAATATCGTCTTCAGTACCATATATTTCACCTATAGTATCAGCCTTGTTTTTTGTAATAACTTCGAGTTTGACCTTGTTTTTGACATTTTTCAGAAGCGTTGTAGCCTTATCGCTAATTGTCTATAATTCTTATTCGCTTCTTTTGCTCTTAGGGATTCTCTTTATAACCTTACCTTTTAGAATTGGGCGTAGTGTGGGAGCAGGGTTAATAGGATTCAGCATAATATTTTATATAGGCTTACCTTTAATGCCCTACTTCGTTCAATCACTTTACCCAGAATTACCTAGTATTACACAAAACATTAATTCATCTAATGACACTCAAGTTTTCATTTTCTTCTCAAATACAATTTTGCCATCTTTCGCTGTATACACTGTATTTCTTCCAGCTACCTATCTAGGGATACTATTATCATTATCATATGGAGTCAGCAGGGCAATAGGTGGGGGTTTTGCATCCATTCCATTTCCTGTGGGAGATATAGTGTGAAAATTTCATTAAGTTATTTATTTATACTACTAAGTATGATATTTGAAATATTTGAAATAATAAAAGGAGTTTCGCTATACTACATCCTTGCAATAATACTTCTGCTCCTTCCAACAATTTTCTTGATAATAAAAAAGAGGTTTTTTCACTGACTGCTCTTTTCTTGTTCTTGCTTTTGAGAAGCAGGTTGTGCTTTAATTTTCCTTTCTTTTGTCATGAAGAGAGTTGTCTTTTGCTTTCCACCCATTTTAATCATGGTAATTATGTAAGATTCGTTTATATTTTTGTTTGTAGTTGCTACTAGAGGTTATTTCAATAGATTTTAAAAGGTCAACGTATGGATAAATAAATATATCAAGAAATCTAATTTTATATACTTAAACGCTATGTTTAAGTCTGCAAGGTGGTAGAAAACTGTCATCTAGAACTTCCAATATTCCATTAATTAAGGTTGTGGTGTCAGATCCAGAAGCTGTAGGTGATGATAAGGTAGAGGTACAAGTAAAAGGCAACAAGGAGATTAAACTCAACGAGACAGTTAAGAAAGGAATGGAGTTACCGGAAATTAAAATACCAAGGGATATAGCAGACAAATTAAAGATTTCTGGCTTCATAAGCTTTTATACTATAAAGGACAATAAAAAAATTAATTTACACTTCAGGGCAATAATAGACGAATCTTTAAAGCAACCTGAAGTAAGCTTAGATTTATTAAAGGAGAGGTTTGGTCAAGAAGAAGTTAAAGGATATGTTTACAGAACTAAATCGTTTCAGATAGCCTTAGAGCCAAATAAAATAAATAGTTTATTAGGATTAAAGATAGGAGACACTTTCAACGGTTCAATAATAGGACTGAAAGAGCTCAAGTTAAAGATAACAGGTGGTTCAGATAATAGTGGATTTCCGATGAGATCAGATATCATGGGTGGAGTAAAAATAAAGCCTCTACTGTCCGGTCCTCCAGGCTACAGACCAAAAGATGAAGGAGTAAAGGCTAGGAAAATTGTTAGAGGAAATTCAATAACAAAGGATATAGCACAAATAAATGCAATAATAGTTAGGTGAGCAACTATTGGAATGGCCCCTTTCTCAGCCAGAAGTGAATATCGGAGTTGTTGGTCACGTAGATCATGGAAAAACTACACTAGTTCAAGCTATAACTGGTGTTTGGACTGCTAGACATAGCGAAGAACTAAAAAGGGGAATGACAATTAAGCTAGGATATGCTGAAGCTTCCATAGGGTATTGCGAGGGCTGTAAGGAACCTGAAGCCTATGTGACCTATCCTAATTGCGATCATTGTAACGGTATAAAACCCAAATTTTTAAGGAGGATTTCATTTATTGATTCACCAGGTCATGAAATATTAATGGCCACAGTTCTTTCTGGAACAGTCCTAATGGATGGAGCTATTTTAGTTGTTGCTGCTAACGAACCATTTCCCCAGCCTCAAACCAGAGAGCATTTCATAGCCTTAAGCATAGCAGAAATAAAGAATTTAATTATAGTCCAGAATAAAGTCGATGTAGTAAGTAAGGAAGAGGCAATAAAAAACTATAAGGGGATTAAGGAATTTGTAAAGGGAACATGGGCTGAGGATAGTCCTATAATACCTTGTAGTGCTCTACATAAGATTAATATAGACGCAGTTATAAATGAGATTGAAAAGAGGATAAAAACACCTCAGAGAGACGTTTCCAAGCCACCAATCATGTTAGTAATTAGGAGTTTCGATGTTAACAAACCAGGAGACCCACCTGAAAAATTAAAGGGAGGCACGCTGGGAGGCTCTCTAATTGCTGGAAAATTAAAAGTTGGTGATGAAATAGTTATTTTACCTGGTATAAGGAAAGAGGAAAAGGGAAAGGAAAAATATGAGCCATTATATACGGAAATAACGTCAATAAGGTTTGGAGATCACGAATTCAAGGAAGCTAAACCTGGTGGGTTAATGGCTATAGGAACTAAGCTAGACCCCTCAATAACAAAAGCTGATAGTTTAGTTGGCAGTATAGTTACAACATCATCAAATAAACTTGAGATAGTAAACACCTTAACTATTACTTATAATTTACTAGAAAGAGTAGTTGGAACTAAAGAACAGGTTAAGACAGAACCAATAAAATTGAAGGAAAATTTAATATTAACTATAGGAACCTTAACTGTTTTATCCACAGTTACTAAGGTGACTAAGGAAAGGATAGAGGTGAGTTTAAGGAGGCCAGCTGTAATTTGGAGTAACAACATGAAAGTTGCTATAACAAAACAAGTTTCTGGAAGATGGAGATTGGTGGGATGGGGAGTTGTTACATGATGGTAGTGACTGATACAAACATCCTGATTTATCTTATAGACAGAGTTAATATTTTAGAGGAGTTGGAAAGAAGGGAAGGAGCTAAAGTGGAACTCATAATACCTGAACCAGTCATTAAGGAGTTAGAGCTAATGTTGAATTCTAAATCATATAAAAGGAGGAAAGGATCCATGTTAGCATTAAATTACCTGAAAACAAAAGGTTATACTGTGGAAAAAACTCAATCAAGTAAGGCTGACGAAAGTGTTATAGAGGTAGCTATTAAGAGGAACGTACCAATAATAACAAATGATAAAGAGATAATAATTAAGGCTAAAAAGATTGGTTTAAAAGTAATAAGAGTTAGAAAGAACAAGGGATGGGTAGAAAATTTATATTACATATAGGTGTAATACATGTTTAAATTGATTAAGGCTAAAGGAGTAGTGAGAATACCACCCGAGGAATTCGATAAGCCTTTAAAGGAGGTGGCAGTTAATATATTACGCAAGGAATACGAGGGAAAGATAATTAAAGACATTGGATTTATAGTTTCTGTATTTGATGTAGATGTGAATGAAGAGGGAATGATAATATTGGGAGATGGAGCAACATACCATAAGGCAAGCTTTAGCATGATAACATATTTACCTGAAATTCAAGAGGTTGTTGAGGGGGAAGTTACTTTAATTGACAATATAGGTGCAAGGATTAACATAGGGCCGTTTGAAGTCTTAGCCCATAGGAATCAAATATTTGATGACAAGGAAATAGATTTCATTCAGGAAAAGGAAATGCTTGTAGGCAAACAAAGCAAAAAAGTCTTAAGGAAAGGAGATATAGTTAGGGCTAAAATAGCTACAGTAAGCTTATCTGGACCAAGTAATTTAATAAGAATAAGTGTGACTATGAAACAGCCATATTTAGGCAAGTTGTCAGAGTTGAAGAAGATTTAATAAATTAAAGGTTAAGAAGGAAAGAGTGCAATATTCAATATATATGATTAGCTTTTAAAGAATTCTTAAGACTTTCATAAATTCATTAGGTTCTTTTAAATTAAAATTTCTATATGAATTATTTATAAAAACTTTTAAAAACGTCGTCTATTTATAGTAGATGAAACCTTTTCTTCTACCTTTTGTCCCTATATTTTCACTCAATCATTTTATTAGTATTCACGATCAAGTAGGTTATGAAAGTCTTCAAGCTAAACAGCATCTCTCCCATCGTTTGTCCCTAAACTTTCATTTCACTCATTTTGTTCTCATCATGATCAAGCAGGGACTTAGCCATAACCACCTATCATCCTTTAAGGTAGGTTATAGGACTCAAGCAAAACGGCATTTCCTCACATCCTCTTTATCACACCCCTTCCCCTATATTGGTGTGGGAGGTTATCTCCTATTAATAAAAATTCAGCGTAAATAAATACAAAAACATTTCAGATAAGGTTTTTGGCTTCATTGGGTTTCATGAATTCAATTTTATCCTTGCCTTCATCAAAGTTAAAGGTAAGCCCCTTCAAACATCTTCTCCTTTAACTGAATAACTTTACAAAAGATTGAAAGCCTCGCCATTTACAGCAGACCAAAAATCCACATCAATTGGAAAGGTTATTAAAGCATTTCTAAGGAAATTTTTGGTTTACAGTTTAGGACTGGGATGATGATTTAAATAATCCTTATTTTCTAAATCTCCTTAATGGCTAGGAGGGTTAAGGCGATCAGAGCTACTATTTGATGAAGATTGCCCTCTCAGATTCCCTCCTATTGAAGTTGCCGAGGATTTTAGTGCAGACGTCATAAAGTTAGAGAACCTCAAGAATCTTATCAAGAATGTAGATAGGTTGCCTAAGGACTTTCGCGATAAGTTGTATTTAATGCAGTATAGTTGCAGTATTGGTGTGGCAAGCATAGCTTAATTGTTGAGTTCGCCTCGTTATTCATCAGTTTCTTCCCCAAAATGTGGAAAGAAAATGGGATTGGTTATGTTTTCACTGCTATAATTGTAGTTATGAAAACGATTGCTACGTTATTGCAATAACTTAAATGGGAGGGGTTCTCTACCCTTCTCAACTGCCCCTCAAATGATGCCCTAATCGATGAGGGGGACCCCAGCAATTTATGGAGGGGAGGAAGTCAGTTCAAAGTACTAACTGCTTTAAATGGAGATAATAGCCCTCTCTCCTAATGGAAGCTGGATATATCGTGAAAGCTAATAAGAACGTTTGCAAATAAAGCTTGCCCTTTTAAACTATAAGGAGATACATGTTTCAAATAAAAATAAATTGGCATAGAACAATCCTTATTAGATTTCCGTGTCCAAAAGGAGTAAAACTTCAACAAGGTTTAGGGCATGTAAATTATGTAAGGCGTTAGTTCCTCCTGGGCTGGAAAAGTGTTTAGTATGTGGATCTACTCAGTTATCTGATGAATGGGAAGGACTTATAATAGTCTTTGATCTGGAGAAGTCCTCAGCAGCTCACCTTGTAGGTGTTGAGAGACCTTACAGATTTGCATTGGTAGTAAAATGAGGAGGCTCGGAAGGTCTGAGTTATGATGAACCTGCGCAGGACTGATTCTAATTTTATCTCTCCTCCTTTAATTCTAAATATTCTATATAAGAAGAAGAATATATAAGTTTAGCTCTTTCCTTCATTGAGTAGTCTGGTTGAATAATTACGACGCCCTTGTTTGGTTGTCCATAAAGGACATATTTATCATCTAGAAAATTTATAAAAGGTATAGCTAGCAAATCATCCTCTCCTTCTACGTATATTCCACCCCCATCATTTGAAACACGCCTAATTGTTCTAACTGCATTCATGCATATATATCCTTGAGGGTTAATTACTTTGTAATTAAAGCTTAAGCTTTTACTTTTCGCATTTCTTTTAGTTTTTCCATCAAAAACATAAGCAAATGGCTCTATCCCTTTATTAATAAATGTATTACTAACGACATCTCCAACAGATACTATTTTGTTTAAATCAATTCCCTGTTCAGCTATATAGGTTAATAACTTAGATTCTTCCCCCTCCTTAATTCTGAGCAATAATCCTTGAGGGTAAGAAAGGAATATCCTAATGTCCTCCCTAATTTTAAGACAGATGTCTATCATTACGTGTTTCAGTTAAATTAGGACTTTAAGGTTTTGCGGTTATTAAACTTTAACATTATTCAGTGCTTTCCTCTCTTTAACATAACTCCATATAAATATAAAGTCTTAATAACTTACATAACATAAATTATTTCAATGATTGTTGTTGACAATTATTCGGAATGCCTATCAAACATCCTAAGTAATATAAAGAGATCTATATATGACTATAATGAAAAAATAAAGTCAACTGGATATTACCTAAAACCCTATCACATTGTAAATAAGGGGAAGAAGAAATACTTATATATAGGAAAATATTGGTATAAGATTATAAGTGAGAATAAGCTCAAATGGATATACATAGGAAAAAGGAAACCTGAACCTTTGCCAGATCCTCCTAATATCCCTTTATTAGATTGCGTTATGTATATAGAAGAGGGAAGATGTTTTATTAACTGCCCAAAGAATATTTTGATATATGATATAAATATTTTATCATTATAGAATAATTAATTATTAAATTTTATTAAATATTATTGTAACTATAAGGAAAATGTCTGATTAGCCACCATAGCAGCATCGTTCACCTCATTATCAATATTCGATGATATGAAAAAGGACCCAGTTCACGCTGTATCATTACACTAAAGAGAAATAGTAGTGCATTGATGAACAAAATTAAAGCATGTGTGCTTGTCGAACTAATAGGTTTTCCTTGAAAAGAGTTGGCATAGATAATTATGTCATGAAAATCTTTAACCTTTTTTGTACGTTTTAACTCCACTAAGAGTTATCGGAACTAGTCCTCTGATATTCTCATATAAAACCAGAAGTTCCCTACATTAGAAGGGCTAAGTTTTCATTTTTTGTAAATCATGAATTCATGGGCCCGCTGGGACTTGAACCCAGGATTTCCGCCGCGTCAGGGCGGCGTCCTAACCAGGCTAGACGACGGGCCCTCATCGTGAAAATAATTTTATGACTTAAAATATTTAGCGCGACTAATACGTTCTCATAACTCCTCCATCTACTGTAATTATAGATCCAGTAATATAGCTAGAGTACTCGGAGGACAAGAAAACTAATAGTGGAGCTAAATCCTTCTCAACTATTCCAATCCTCTTAACTGAAGTAGGGGCTATTACCTCTTCTTCCCAAACTTTCTTAAAATCTACGCCTAATCTCTTCGCTAATTTGGCTATCGTTCTCTTAGCTCCAGGTGTTTCAAAGGAACCTAGGAGGATAGTATTTACAGTTATCCCATACTTACCTAGCTCCCTTGATAGGACCTTAGTCAATTGTATTATTCCAGCTCTGCTTACGTCAGCCAATGATAGATAAACACTAGGTTCCTTTACTGTGTATGATGATATGAAGACTATTCTTCCAAATCCATTAGAAATCATATACTTATATATTAATTTAATAATTTTTATTGCACTTAATAAATATAACTTAATTGAATAATCCCAATCACTGTCCTGAAGTTCAAAGAATGTGGACGGCTCATTATCTGGATTACCAGTATTATGAATGAAGACATCAATCCCTCCCTTTTCTTTAATTATAGAATTTATCAATACTTCTAAAGAGGATTGATCTGTTAGGTCACAATAATATATATATGCATTTTCCCAATTCTCCTTCACATCTCTTAAATCCTCTAGATGCCTAGCACACATAAAGACATAAGCTCCTTCATGTAGAAAAACCTTAGCTATTCCCCACCCTATCCCCCTTGATGAGGCAGTGATCAAAATTCTTTTATTTTTAACATTTATGTTCAATCCTAAACCCTATTTAACAGATAACTCAAATGTCTTTTAATCTTTCCATCACAATTTCAGCTATATATTTAGCTAAAATAGGTGGGACTGATTCCCCTACTTGATTATATTGTTCGTCCTTATTTCCAATAAAGATGAAATGATCTGGATAGCTCATCAATCTAGCTTGTTCCCTCACAGTTAGCATTCTATCCTCTAGTGGATGAATGAATCTAGAATTGCCCATTACGGTAGGAGCTATATCATCGCAACTTAATCTTTTATAAATTGGGATGTTCCTCTTATATCCCTTATACCAACCTAAGCTTTGTCCTTGCTTTAACATTGTTACTTTTTGCATATATTTTCTTGGTAATTCTTGATATTCGTGATTTGGGAAATCTGGAGAAGGAGGAGGTAGATCTTTTATTGCATCACATGTACTAACCTTTTTAGTCGCCTTAGGCTCCTCTATTTCAATATTCGAGATGAAGACCCTCTTCCTCCTTGATGGATTTCCTAGAGCTGAGGCCTCCAATACGTTGAAGTAAACCTCTTCGTAGCCTAAGTGGGAAAATTCCCCCTTTATTGCCTCCTTTATTTCTCTATCCATTAACGATACTACATTTTCCATTACGAAAATTTTAGGTTTAAGGGCTCCAACAAATCTAATAAACTCTAATATAAGCTTTCCCCTTTCATCAATATATAGCCTTTCAAGTGGATCCTTTAACCTCCTAGGGTTCGCACCAGTGAATGCTTCGCATGGGGGACCACCTATTATCACCTCTACATCCCCTACAAGCTCTTTCACTTCCTTTACGCCTAGATTTCTTATATCCTCCTGAATGACAATTGATTCAGGGAAATTTACTTTATAGCTTTTAGTAGCCGCGCTATTAATCTCGATAGCAGCTCTTATCTTGAGCCCGACCTCCTTAAATCCAAAAGAAAAGCCTCCTGCTCCCGAGAACAAGTCAAGAACTTCTCCTCTTGATTTCATTACCAATCTCTTCCCTTAGTTTATTTATCCTTTCTTCAAGCTTTCTTATGAAATTAGAGCTATCGTAATAATCAATCCCGCCTCCACATCTTGGACATTTAAAATCATATTTCATTGCTTCCTCTAGGCTATATCTGCTGTAGTCTTGAGTGCAGGCGTATGAAGGAGCGTTCTTCTCATATTCTAACCTTGCCTCCAATTTGGATAATACTAGCATTTTCCTATGAACCAAAATTTCATCTAAATTCTCTAAATTTGGCCTCCAATAATAAACATAATATCCAGTTTCTTTGTCCCTACTTCTCTTATAGTATAAAATTTTGTGTTCTGAAAGCAAGTAAAGTAGTTTTCTAACATTATTTATCTTAATGTCTAGCTTCTGGGATATTTGCTCGTCAGTTATCTCGCTTTCATTTTTTAATAAGTACTCTACTATTTTTCTTGCCTCTTCTCCAAAGAGTCTTTCAGAAAGCTCAATTAGTACCCTTTCCTTCTTTTTCTTTTCCAATCCTCACCACCTTCTTTCCCCTTTCACTTGGAATCACGAGAAATTCTGCATCCTCGAATTTACTATATAGTTCCCTACCACTAAAAAGTCTATCTAAGAAAATTGCTAACGCTGCAACTTCCGAGTGTGGTTGGTTAGTTACTGAAACATTGTAATCCACTACTTCATAATAATATCTCTCAACCTTTTCAGATCCTACGATAACTAGTATGTTTTTCCCCTTTAGTTTCTCAATAATGTTATCTATGCTTATTCCATACATAGTTAAATGAACTAAAGTAAAACCCCTATGTCTTAGCTCATTTAATAATGATCTTGGAGAATTGGTAAAATCTACTAGAAAACCTTTTTTTCCAAACCTCTTCTTCACTTTCTCAACGCTTTTTAGTATTGACTCGTCTCTCCCCTCTATAAAAATCCCGTCACAGCAGAAAGCACGTGCAACTAAAGCAACGTGGGTGGTAATTCTTTTATCCCGTCCTGGTCTATGTCCTAACCTCAATACATAAATCATAATTCATTCCACCAATGACCTATGAATTGCATCCTTTAATAATTCGAAGTTCTTCCCTGTTCTAGCTGAGATAGGGATTACATTAATTATAGGATTAAATAATTTTTTGCTAATATCTAGGCTAAGTTTTATTTTTCTCTCTAATTCTACTGGACTGATTAAATCAATTTTATTTAATAATAATAGGAGAGGCCTTCCAGAGATTCCTATTTCCCTCATTGACTGAAAACCACTTTTTATCCTGGAAGTCAGTTTATCCTCACTTAAAGATGAGTCTAGAACGTATAAAATTACATCTGAAAACATTAATTCGGCCAATGTTAAGTGAAATGACTCAATAATTTGAGGAGGTACATCTGTTATAAAACCCACAGTATCTACTAGCAAGAAATTAAGACCAGCTATAGAAATCTTCCTCCTCTTGGGAGTTATAGTGGTGAAAAGATCTTCTCCTGTAGGCATATTTAATTGTGTCAGTTTATTAAATATCGAAGTCTTGCCTGCATTTGTATGCCCAGCCAATACAACTTGTTTAAGACCGTTTACTTTCCTATTTTCTATCAATTTGGTATTTCTATCCTTAATCTTCCACAGTTCCGTCTTTATCCTAGCTTCCCTAGTCCTATACATTTTATAATATTTATCAAAACCATATTTACCACCACCTATTGGTCCTTGCAATTCCTTTCTCTTACTTATATTTATTATATATTTAATTATTGGCATTTCGTACTTTAATCTTGCTAACTCTATTTGTAACTCAGCTTCCTTTGATCCAGAATGCAAGGCAAAGACATTTAATAATAGCAATACTTTGTCAAGTACTTCAACCCCTAGTTCTCTCATCAAATTAGAGAACTGTCTGGGCTTTAATAGATCATAAATTATTAGAGTTGTACTATCTAAATCCTTGTTTTTTAATAAACTCAGTTCATTTTTATTTAAATAATAGTTCTTATCGATTCTTTTACCTTTAAGAAGCTTAAAAATAACTTGATAATTAGCAGTTTCACATAATTCCTCTGCTTCCTGTAGATCCATTAGATCCTTAGGCACCACTAGGATTGCCTTCATACTAAATTCAACTATTACTTTCTTTTAATTTCCGCTACATCACCTAGAGTTAATTCATTTTCAGCTTTATTAACTTCTTGCTCTATCCTATCTACAACTGGTTGTAGGATCTTTATCTTTAATATGTTTTCAATTTTCCTTGCTAAATCCAGAGGGGGTTTGAGCCTCCCTGACTCAATTCTCTTAACTATGTTAACTGAAACTCTTAACCTATTTGCCAGATCTTCTTGAGTCATGTTAGTTGACTCCCTAGCACTCTTTATTTTCTGAGAATAATCATCAACTAGCTCTAATTCTAGGTTTTTAGTAGTTTTTCTCTGTTGCTTTTGAACAACTTTCTGGACTTTCTTCGTTTTTTCCTGTTTTATACCCTTACCAACTATTTTTGGATTTCTTAATTTGTTTAAGCATCTAGGGCAAATAGTTAAGGTAGTACCCTCTATCTCAACTATATAAAGGCTATTGATGTTTGTTGACTGTCCACACATCTCGCAGTATGCTCCTCCTTGCAACTTTAGGGAACACCTATTTACTATTAGCACTAGATGTTATTTATTTTATAATCAAACATTTTCTGTGTGGATAGCTTGGAATATGAAGGTGATATTACCAACAGAACCCAAAATGATTATATAAAGCTTTTGGAGGACAGGCTGAAGGAACTTGAAATAGAGAACGAGAAGCTGAAAAAGGAAATTGAGTTTTACAAGTCTGAAGTAGAGAAATCGTCTACTCCTCCCTTAATAGAAGCTATAGTAATGGAGGTATTAGAAGATGGAAGGGTTATTGTTAAAAGCAGCAGCGGTCCCAATTTAATTGTTTCTGTTTCATCAAAATTGAATGTGCAAAAATTGAGGCCTGGAGATATAGTAGCTTTAAATCAAAGGGGATCTGCAATAGTTGATATACTACCTAAGATCTATGACCCATATATTAGGGCATTCGAAGTCATTGAAAGACCTAATGTTAATTACCAAGAAATAGGAGGATTAGACGAGGAAATTAGGGAATTAAGAGAAGTCATTGAATTGCCTTTAACTAATCCTGAGCACTTTATGAGGCTTGGGATTGAGCCTCCGAAGGGAGTTCTTCTCTACGGTCCACCTGGGGTAGGTAAGACGTTGCTGGCAAAGGCAGTTGCAACTGAGAGCAAGGCTACTTTCATTAGGTTGGTTGCCTCAGAGCTTGCTCAAAAATACGTAGGGGAAGGAGCAAGACTCGTGAAGGAAATATTTAGGATGGCTAGAAGCAAAGCACCCTCAATAATCTTTATAGATGAAATAGATTCCATTGCCTCAAAGAGACTGGATATAACTACAAATGGCGAAAGGGAAATTCATAGAACTATGCTTCAACTTCTGGCAGAGATGGACGGGTTTGATCCTCTTGACAAGGTTAAAATTATAGGTGCTACAAACAGAATAGACATTCTAGATCCTGCAATACTAAGGCCTGGTAGATTTGACAGAATTATCGAGATAGGTCTGCCTGATTTTAGCGGTAGAATAAAGATATTCAATATATACTTGAGCAGAATGTCGATTTACAACATTAACGTTAACAAGTTAGCTGAAATAACTGCTGGATTTACTGGTGCAGATATTAAGTATCTATGCACTGAAGCAGGACTAGTTGCAATAAGGAAGGGCAAAACAGTTATAGAAATGGAGGATTTTCTAGAAGCCTTTAAATACATATCCAAGAAAAGATTAAGGAACATAAATTGGGAGAGAAGGGGTTATTGGTAAGTGATTTATTAACTTTATATCATATTGCCTCTTATCAGTTCGGCTTTGAAGCGGCTGATCTCCTTTTTAAAAATATAAGCGGTGATATAAAGATTAAAAAATCTAGAAAAACTAAAAAAATAAGATATATATATATTAATAATGAATTATTTCTAGTCTTAAGGGCAAGAGACGGCTTGTTCTCATTAACTCATTTATCTGCTACTAAATTATTAGGGTTAAAACCGCCAAGCCTCAGGGTAATAGTTAGTAATGAAGCAGTACCCTTCGTTAAGGAAGGGAAAAGCGTTTTCGCTAGATTTGTTATAGATGTGGATAAAAGCCTGAGAAGGGGAGATGAAGTAATAGTTGTTAGCAGCAGAGACGAACTAATTGCTATAGGTAAAATGATGGTCTCGGGAGAGGAGGCCATGGAGCTGGAGACCGGGGAAATAGTTAAAATAAAAAAGTCTATTAGAGGGGTTTATTGATATTCTCTCCAAACCTTTCCGCATTTGGTGCATTTATAAAATCTAGTAGGTGGTTCATCAGCTCTCCTAGTCTGAAGTATCCAGAAATATGCTTGGTCGTTACCACAAGAGGGACAAGAGATTTCTCCTTTGATAACTTGAGATCCAGTAGGAATGTTTTCTACGTTTTCTAGAATTATTATTTTTTCTTTTTCTGAGTGACTAATATTACTCGAGACCTTATATTTATTTATATCCTGTGCATTTTTTTCAATCTCATAGCCGCACTTATTACATTTAAATAGATTACCTCTAGGAATCATAATGGAATTGCATTTAGGACAGAACTTCAACATTACCACTGTAAGATTAATACTATTAATAAGCCTTAATATTCTTATTGTTTAATTACTCCTGATTTGCAAAGACACTACAATGATTCTTTTCCCTTAGTCTTTTAGTTAATTATTCCAGATAGTAAGGTTATCATGATATAACTCTATATATAATTGTTAAGAGGACTCCTCATCGTGTTTTATTTTTACAGCGAATTACTTCATTAATAACTTGCACCTTCAAGGAAGCTCATCGTATACCTCCTTAAAAACTATATTTAGCACCCGAAGTCTATCTTCTATGATAACCTATCATAAGTAGTGCTATTTCTCTATTTACGATTCTATATAAGGGGGAATTTAGATAGCTTACTTGTTATATCATTTTTAAAACTAAATAATTTAAACATATTAAGAAAGTATTATAAAATATTTACTTATTTATAACTATTCTTTTAATAAATCTACTTCTTTGGAGTAACTTAAGCTTATTTACTGAACTTGGTATTACTAACTCCTCTATAGAAATTAAGGAATCAATGTAATTTTCAAACGTGTTTTGATCTATATCTGTAAAAGTAAGTCGCTTTATGTTCCTGAAGGAAATTGGTTTACCATACGAAATTAACTCATCCTTGCTTATTTCCATTTCGTCAATGTTAGAAATTATTGTTATATCTTTCCTGCTCTCTCTAAAACCTTCTATAAATGCCTTTCCAGTTTCCACTACTCCCCCTCCAACGCTTGAGATTGCCCTGCTAGCCTCGTTAGCTATTGAAAGGAAAAGAGTTAATGCCTGATTAGTTATTTCTCCAACACTTTTCCCTATTTCTCTTGAAAGTCTAACTACCTCATTATAAACCTCCTTATTAACACCTCTTATTGTTACGGTTTTAGTTTCATTCTCATCTTTACTTTCTGCTGGCATATTTTCATGTAATACATGTTTACTAGATTTTAAGGTTAAGCAAATTAATCAAACTATCATTAACGGATAGAAAGTATCTAATAAGGATCTTGAGAATCCTCGAAACTGCATTTCTATCCCTAGATATAAGATAACTTTTTTGTTTGGTAGAATTATTAAGGGTGTTAGGCGAGGTTATCCTCCTCGCTTAATATTATTTTTGAATACAAATTTCACTATATTTAATATATTTATATGAGGACAATAAGTTATGTTAAGACGTCTAGTCCTTTACTTGTTAATAAACATATCTCAAGCTGTAGAAGGGGCTTGGTCCCTTTTCACTGGAAAGGCTTTTGCTTACTTGATTTGCATTTCATTATAATGAAGTTGACTTTCAATAAACGTAATTCTCATATAATTCTCATAAGGATTGGAATGACAAAACGTGAGCTCCCCTGCCCCTAAGGATACTCACGCCCTCAAGGAGTAAAGCCTTTGGTTTAAGGATAAGCCTCCACTTGATTATGAATCACGTGAAATGATTAATAACGAAAGTGTAGAAACAAGTGAAATAACTATTATCTCCCTTATACCAATTCTTAGCATAGTAAATAGCTAAATAGCATAATTCTTTAATACATATTTCTTAATAAGAAGATATTTTTGAAGATATTAAAATATAAATGATTTAAAAGCTTCCTATCCTTTAAATTAACCGTTAAATTGATATCCCCTCCTCTTTGCTTAATCATATGGAAGAGGATTTGGAGAAAGCGATAAGGTATTTTAAAAGTAACATTTCAGTTGGTGAAATTGTGGCAATTAAAGAGTTAAAAGCAATAGGAGTTAGGAACCCGGAAGAAGTTATAGATGAATTAATTAGGAGGAATATAATAAGAAAGGGAGAGGGATGTTATAGTTTAGTAAGGAATAAATAACTTTCAAGCAGACGCTAAAAATTAAATTACTACGTTTAATATCTCGCATTACTATGGATCAATTTTATGAATCCGTCTTAGTAATAGCAGCAAAGCTATTTGCTATAATGGATCCATTTGCTGTATTACCAATAATATTAAATTACTACGAAAACCTCATTTCCTCAAATAAGAAAGTTAGTTGGAATTACTTGTCGAATAAAATTATGACAGCTGTATTTGGTTTATTACTAATATTTTCACTGATAGGTAAGCCTTTATTGGACTTTCTAGGACTTTCACCTATATCACTTTACATTGCAGGGGGAATAATATTAGTAGCATTAGGGATAGATACCTTAGGAGGCTTTGGATCTCTAAAATTCACCTCTCAAAGCCTTGAAGAGGTTGTAATAACTCCAATAGCCACACCATTAATAGTGGGACCTGGTACCATGACTGCCTTAATATCTTTTTCTATAAATTATTCTCTGTTAGAGATTGTTATAGGAGCTATAATAGCTGGAATATCAACTTATTTAGTATTATTAATAGGACCATTACTCATAAGGGTGTTAGGAAGAACAGGAACAGTAGCTGTAGGAAGGTTTACTGCTATCATAATAGCAGCCTTTGGAGTTCAATTAGTTCTTCAGGGCATAACCCTCTTCATGTCCTCACATTAACTTTGCATAAAAATTTAATAATTTCATTGATTGATTAGATAGAATGTTTTCATTAGAGGTGAATGGACACTCAAAAGCTACCTTGGATTGTTATAGCGTTATGAGAATCCTGAACTTCGAAGAAAGAGAGGTTGAATTGGCGCTAATAAGGACTCATAACTATAAAAAAGCAATAGCCTCTGTATTTGTGACCACAAACAATGATTACAATTCTTGGATTTTATGGATTAATGATTTTGTAATAACTAGGGAATTTAAGCCCTCTCTCTGCATAAAAAGTGGTCTGGGAAAATTATGCGTTTTCAATTATGATATATCAAGTTTATTGAATCTTAGTAACTTCGTAAACTTTAGGATTAAATATACAGGGACAAAAAGTATAGTTGTTAACAATCTAGTTCTTTTCGGAGAAACAGGTGAACCAAATTATAATAGTTTTTATGAATATAAAATAGGTCCAAAGATTATCAGTGATATTAAATTCGATTTGAAGGACAGATCAATTATCAAGCTTCTTTTATTATCTGGTGAGAGGCAAAAGATTGCATTGAGGGTCAATGGAGAAGATAGGGAAATTAAAGTAGGTAGCCAATTTGAAGAAAATGAGCTTGTTGCTGAAGGAGAAGTTAAATTAATATCCAGTTCTAACTTCATATTGGGTTTTTCTTTCATAAAGAATTTGGATAAAGAGGAGGATAGCAAATATATGTTAGAAAAAAGGAAGATTATGGAGTCAAGTAGGAGAAAAGTTGTTTAAAAACCTATTGCCATAAAGAAGAATGCAAAAATTCCAATAAACGCTGAAATCTTTAGTAGACTTCTAACCTTTGTGGAGTGGATTTTCGGATTTCTAAGCATATAGTAGCAACTAATCAAGTTAAATATATTCATTGGAATTAAAAGAATTAAGTAAGCTATACTCGTCTTTAAGAATAGAGGTATTGGACTAATAATAATTAATGTTAATAATAAAAATCCGACAACCTCTCCGCTTCTATTTTCTCCTAATAATATAGCTATTGTTTTTGCCCCCAATACTTTGTCTCCTTCGACGTCTTCTATTGTTTTTGCAATCTCCCTAATTAATGTAAATAGGAAGATATATAGGAATGCTACCAAGATAATTTCATTATACACACCTAAGCCCTTTTCTATAGCTACAATTGAACCAAAAAGGAAGGAAGAGGCGCTAGTGAAGGCTACAAGCAAATTACCCATGATTGCCATCTTTTTTATTAATTTCGAATATGAAAATAAGAGAAATGTTGTTGCAATGGAGTAAAGTAAGGGTAAAAGCCCCAAGATTATTGACATTAAATTTCCCATTAAAGTTAATAAGTAATAAATAACTTTAGCCTCTTTAATGGATATTTTCCCTGATACTAAGGGTCTCCAAGGTTTAGAAATAGTATCTGCCTTAACGTCGAAGACATCATTTATTACATACCCACTCGCAGCGATTAAGGCAACTACTAAAGAGGAAATTAAAAGGTAAAAAGAATTTGTGGCGCCAGTTATTAAATATCCAGAAGCACAAGCTAATGATGACCCTACAACATTATGAAGCCTAATTAATTCCAAATAAGATCTTGTTTTCATCTTCCTTAATTTTATTCTTCATATTTTGATAAGGTTATCGCAAAGTTAATCAAGCTTTCCCAAAAATTATTAAACTATACCCCATAGTTATATGATAATATATGAGTGAGGAAAATATAAGAACTATGAAGGCAAGGGACTTAGAGTCTTTGGTATTCTTTGGGAGAGTAGTTGATGTTAATTTCATGTGGTGTGATGACAAGGAAACAAGAGCTAAAGTGGTTGCGAAATTAGATACTGGAGAGACAGTAAGTACAGAATGTATTCCTAAGAGGGCTGCGGGAAAAATTTCGATAGTAATGAAAAGATATATTACTTGGAGTAAATTTATAATAAAAGATCAAAACATAGGAAATGTTATTAATATTGATACTGAAGGACCCGATGAGGAGGAAGAGGAAAAGAAGTAAACACTTAAATTACATAAATTGTTTTCATGTAATTCTTGAAGTTATTAAAAACTTTTAAATCTGGACAATAAATTTATTGAGAAATCTATGTCTAGGTATAAAGTAGAGCTGGACGAAACAGATAGGAAATTACTAATTGAATTGTTAAAAGATGCAAGGACTAGTTTGAGGAGATTAGCAGAAGAAATGAATGTGTCTCCAGCTACACTACATAACAGGTTAATGAGACTAGTTCAGTCTGGGATTATTAGGGGATTCACGTCTTTAATCGATTATACTAAACTGGGCTTCGATTTAACTGCTATTATAATGATTAAAGTTGATGGAAAGCATTTAGTTGAATTCGAGAATGAAATGGCGCAACATAATAACGTAATTGCTGTATATGATGTTATAGGGGAATATGACGTAATAGTTATATCTAAATTTAGGGGAACAGACGAACTCGATAACTTCTTGAAGCAAGTTTTAAAGAATCCAAAAGTAGAGAGAACATTTACTAGTATAGTGTTAAACATAGTAAAGGAGGATCCCAGAATAAAAATAACTTAACTGTTATAGAATTACTAGCGAGTTTTTATCAATATATGTTTTATAGATAACGCGAGAATTTTTAGCTTCAATCCAATAATGATGTAGAAGGAATAAGAAAATGAAAATATTAGGGCTTGTATTGGTGCTCGCTCTACTAGTTCCTAATGTAATATCTTCAACAATCCTTAAAGTCCCTGCAGTTACGAATAATAACCAAGGTGTCATAACACAGATAGAAGTAAGCATTACAAAAACACCAAAGCTAGTAATTACAGGAGCAAAAACAATAGGAGATCAGACTATATATTCCTCTTTAGTAGCTTACTTAATTGCACAATTGGTCACGGGTTCAAGTAAGTTCGGTGTAAACATAAATTTCTTAAGTCCCTCAGATGATGTAAATGGACCAAGTGCAAGCGCATTAATAACCACTGCAATTATTGCATTAAGGAATGAGAAATACATGAACAATTCAATAACTATGTCTGGAATGATAAATCCGGATATGACTGTAGGACCTATAGGAGGGTTAAATCAAAAGATATTAGCAGCAAAAACTAGTAATATTACTGCATTCTTAGTTCCTTGGTCAGAGTTTCAAGCTTACAGCAAGTCAGAACCTTCATTACTGCCAATTTATACAATCTTTCAGTCTTACAATTATTACACTGGATCTAAAATAGCCCTAAAGCAAATCAACTTAAGTCAATTATTATTTAAACAAGCTTATTTAAAACTCTATAATTATTATTTAAATATTTCTCAAAATAAAAGTATTGGGGAGGTAAGTCAATATGCTGAAAAGGGAATGTTCTATATAGCTTCATCGTTGCTATTAGCCAAAATAGTAGATTTCTTTGAGAGGGAAAGCGTTCAAAATTCTACTAAAGCACTCTTAGAATTAAATAAAGCCAAAAGTTTAATCAACAAGTTAAGTTTTCCTAACTTTACTTCAGCAAGTATAATGACTATAGATTCAATTATTACAGCATTAGACAGATACAGGGAATCTAATTATTTCCTTACTCAAGCGGAGCACTACTTTAATGAAGGGAACTTTTCTGGGTCATTGTTTTATTCTGATCTAGCCATACTTTATTTTAATATAACTTTAAGCTGGTTGAATTTAATCACTAATAGTGGGCAACAAATAAACTTAAGCCTTTTATCCTATAAAGCGCTTTCAATTGCATCTTTGGTTTTAAATTATCTGAACTCATTATCAGCTTCTTCTCCTCAAATAATGAACTACTTAAGTAATAATATGAGCTTAGCATATAGGTACTTTGATAATAAAAACTATTTATTTTCTATTTATTATTCCTATAAGGTTATCTATTATTCCATCCTACTATTTCATGAGGCTTTTGGGGAAATTCCATCTAAAGAACTCGATTTGAATTTAATTAACATTAGTAACTTCCTTTCATCACATTTACAAGTAGTACCTCCTAGTATAGCTGGTTTTACTTCCTATTCATTATATTTAATTAATGCTAACCAGACATTTCCTGCATTTAATATACTTGAGGAAGCTATATCTAGACTTTTAATTTACGATTCCTATATTAAGAATGTGTCTCTTAATTATTCCGCTAATAGTTCATTAGTTCCAATTACAAATTCAACAAGTAACCAAAGTACAGCTAATAACTTAGTTTTCTCAAATCAAATATACTTGTTTATTCTAACTTTACTTGTAATTATCTTGATACCCATTATTCCGTTATGGGAAGAAATAAAAAGGGAAAAGAATATGTAAATACCGAAAAGTCATGGAAAAAGTAGTCAAAGAGGAAATCTTTAACGTTCAGAAGGGAAAAAGGGAATATTATATATCGTCATTAGTGACTGACAGGGGTAAATCTTATATCCAAGTATTCAAGTTAACCACACTATATTTAGAAGGACAGGAAACCAAGATATTTGATAGTGAGAAGGTGAAAAAAGTGAAGTATGAAGAAGCTCCTATCTTCATAAGGAAGGCGCTTAAAGCCATTTAAATTTTTCCAATATATACTATTAATTTTAAAATCTTATAAGGTTTACTTAATAACATAATATGCATTATAATATTAGTGAATAGTGAAAGTAACATACTTAACCATTAAAGGTATAGATTATCTAACATTAAGGGGGAATTTGACGGTTTAATCATGGAGATGAGATTTAGACTATTAGTTCTTTCTCCTTCATTTTAATCATTTTTAAGTTCCTGAATGAGCTGTGCTTAGTAATTTAAGACCTCTCCTATATAAAAAGGAACAAATTCTTTTATAATGAAGGTCATTTAAAGTTCCTAATCAATTATTACTAGTTCAACAAAATAACAAGAACCAATTCCATTTTAACCCCTCCTTGAAATAATTATGCGATATAATATAGTTAATTACTTTAATTATTATGATTATAGAGAATGTTAAAACTAATCATGGAAGGGCATAATGTAGAAATAGTTAAGTCCTTCTATCTAGAATATAAGGGATTATTAAAAGTCATTTAAAAATTTAAATACGGAAGGTAGAGATATAATTAACATGTCATCTCCAGTCACTCAGTCTAGAAAATTAATAGCTTTAAACCAAGTTATGATAATATTGTTCTCGCTAATTAATGCCTATTATCCATCATACTTCTTCATTTTTTATATTGTATATGCATTAGTAATGATGTCTATAACTGGGTTTTTAATTTATAGGACAAATCCCATGCTAAAGGATAGGGATCTGTTAAGAGAAGTTGTGCAGTCTAAGAGGAAATTACATGAGGAAAAGGATTCAAAAAAGGTAATGGAGAATGATAAGGAGTTTATAAATGAGTTAAATTCCTATGCTAAAAGTGCTATGTCTTCACTAGGTATAACTTTTGCTTATTTAATAGTACTGCTATTAGTTTATCCGCATGTAATAGGGTTTATAAACAGTGATCCAGTTTTAATGGAAAACAAATTTCTCTTCTTTTTATCATTCTTAGCTCTTTACGAAACGTTTTTTGCTATCTCATTTGTAATGTCAAGAATCCAAACAAGGAGGTTAAACAAGCTTGGAGGAATGCCAGTAGCTGGCTTTACTTACATAATAAAAGATAAAGGGTTAGAGGTTATAGCAGCTAACAGAATAACATTACATGCGCTTCACTTGGCAACATCAGAAATAAAATTAAACGAGGAGAAAAAATATGTAGAAATAATAGCTAGACTAGGTAATAATAACGCTACATCATACAGAATAAGATTATATTCTGAGAACGCACCAAAGGTGTATGAGCTAGTGAGCAGGTTTAAGAAATTTACTAAAAGCAATTAAAAAGTAGGTAAATCCACGTATTCTTGAACCCTATCTTTAGCTTTCTCATATTTGTGTTTATATTGCTCTACCCATTTAGTTAATCTCTCAATTGCATATTCCTTATCAGGACCACAAAGAAGCTTCCCTTTCACACAATCATTAAAAATAGAAATTAATACATCATCTTCTTGCACTAAATGATATAGGTAGAGTTCATATATCATACACCTCCAAGGTTCGCCTCCTTTTACTTTTTGCTCCTCAATGCTAGCCCTCCCTCCAGTTAGCGCCTTTTTTATTTTTTGTTTTATAGAGTCTTCATCCTCTAATAGGTAAATTACTGAATCAGGTCTAGACTTGCTCATTTTTCCCCCATCTAGTCCACTCATTAATCTATGGTATGTCGAAGCCGGTTCATTAAATCCCAATTCCCTCTTAGTTCTTTGCGCTAAGTCCCTTGTAAGTCTTATATGCGGATCTTGGTCAGCCCCCACAGGCACAAGAACTTGCTTAAACTCTCCGAATTCCTTAAGCTGTGGATGTAAGATATCCGCTGCCTGAGTCAATGAAGATATTATCTTGCTTGGTTCTAAATCACCGTATATTGCCTGCATTTCGTTCATTGTGACCTTTTTTGAAAAAATTTGAATTAATCTATAATATTCCTTTTTATAATTTGTTTGAAAATATATTGTTAATTTATCTTTTTGTAGCCCTAGTGCAATTGCATGAGCTACTATTTCCACTCCATAGTTAATTACCTCATTTCTTTCAAGACCCCTCACTGAATATGCCTCAGCATCAGCTATAGGTAAGAAAATATGAGCTCCAAGTCTTTGATAATAAACAAGTTGATCTAAGACCATCTTGTGACCTAAATGTAATGAGCCAGAGGGCATAATTCCGGAAACAACTGCTACCTTCTCCCCCTTTCTTAACGAAGATATGAATTTATCAAAATCCCTATGTCCGAAAATAACCCCTCTTCTCATTAATAAACTGGGATTCTCTATTTCACCTAATAAAGGTTTAAAATCAGATATTCCAAACTCCTCAATGAGCTTTTTATAATCTCTAATAAGCATACCTCCCCAAGGGTCTATCCTTTCCATGATTTAATTTGTGTTTTAGAAAAATAAAAGATTGTAGATTTCATGATTACAAAGACCTTCCAATTTAGTTAGTATAGGCCTCTTATTCACCTCGCTTTCCCTTAAATGAGATATGTGATCTGGAATTAATAATGAGAACTATAAGCTTCTCGGGGAAACCTTAACCCTTCTACAATAAGAGGAAGTCAGCTCTGCTGGCATCTAATTTTCATAACTCTCACACCTCCCTCAATTTAACCAGTTTAGCTCCTAAGGCAATGAATATAATAGAAAATGGCAAGATCTCAAATGAGTAGAGAAGACCATCATTTATATTATTATATAAAATTAAGTATCTGAAAGCATCATTTATTATTGATATTGGATTAAAATTTATTATGATTGAAAACGGATAAGGAAGAGCAGAGGATGGAATTACAGCATTACTAAAGAACATCAACGGGAAGAATAACGCGTTTGAAACTACATTGGCTAAGAATATTTTTCCTCTTGGTGTTAGGCCTACTATTATTCCTCCTAACCCACCAAAGAAAAACAACCCTTCCAAGAAGGGAATTATAAATATAGGAGAAATAGTCATTTTTAATCCCATAATATAAGATGAAAATAGAATCACTAAAACGGAAATTGTTGCTAGAATTAATTGATATAAAACAATTGCTATCAAGTACTCAATATTCCTTAAAGGTGAAGATGCTAACCTCAGCAATACCTTATCTCTTTCATAACCTATAGTAACACCTGTTATCCCGAAAAGAGCGTTAGCTGAAACAGCTATTCCAATGGCACCTATGATTAAAGAGCTAATGGGATTTAAAGAAGTGGAAATAGTCTCACCATTTACTATATTATTAGAATTATAGCTATTAATTATATATTTTAATAACATAAAGACCTTTTCTCCTATGATATCATTGCTATAATATATCTCTACCCGATCTTTCGGATATCCATTTGGAATGATAACGTAAGTCTGACCTATAGGGATCTGGGAAATGTTATTTACTTCTATAAGGTTAACTAATCCAGAAGCATTAATGTAATTTATTAGTTTATTCCCTTCTCTTTCTGCGCTATTAATGACATAGACCGTTGGTATAGTTGAATTGATGAAACTATAACCAACTAATGCGAATACTAATGTCAAAATTATTGGGAAGAATATTATGAAGAATAGAGTTATCCTATTAGATAAGTTATCTTTTGTTATAGCTACTAGTGTAGCAACTATCCTCCTGAGGCTATCTCTCATTTGAAGTATCACCTATTATTGTGATGTATGCCTCTTCTAGATTACCAACCTTTAACTTACCAATGATATCTTTGGGGTTCCCCTCTTCAATTATAACACCTTTATCTATTATTGCAACGATGTCGGAGAGCACTTCAGCTTCCTCCATATAGTGCGTGGTCATGAAAATCGTTATGCCGTTTTTCCTTAAGTCTTTAATTATTTCCCATAAATTTCTCCTCGCCAAGGGATCTAGCCCTAATGTGGGTTCATCTAGGAAAATTATTTCAGGGTTTCCTACTAGTGCGCATGCAATTCCTACTTTCCGCTTTTGTCCTCCAGACAACTTGCCAAACTTTTTGTCCTTTAGATCTTCTATATTAATTAGCCTCATTATGTCTTTTACATGGTCTTTGGAGTCACCATAAATCTTAGCGAAGTATTCTATGTTTTCCTTAACAGTTAGATCTGTGAAACCATTATATTCTTGAGGTAAAACACCCGTTCTCTTCCTTATTTCCTTGCAATCCTTAGGTATCTCTAAACCTAGAACCTGTACCTTTCCATAATCATGTTTTAGAATGCAATTAAGAACTTCAACGGTAGTTGTTTTGCCAGCTCCATTAGGTCCCAAAAGGGAATAAACCTTCCCCATTGGAACATTTATTGATACTCCATTGAGCGCAAAGAACCTTCCAAATCTCTTCTTAAGGTTCTCTGTTCTTATTGCAAACATAAATGTTTTTATATCCCTTATAAAAATAAAACTTCTTGTCAGGATTGAAAAGAATTTATGAAGAGGTCTTAAGAGGGGAAAAGTTTATTATAGAGATTGATATATCTCAATTTAATGAATTGATTAGGACTATGAAAAGAGAGGAACCTAAGAAGTTAAAGAATATAACGATTGTAGTTCGCAAAGGTACTAGGAAGAGAATCTATAACTTACTTTTACTTTACATATCTCTTAAATGTAATGAAAACCTAACACTTAAAGTTATAAACATGGATAGGTCACTTATTGAAATTAAAAGGGAATTAAAAGTTTATAGCGAGTGGCAAATAGTGGCTCAATGCCTTAAGGAATCGAAAATAGAGGAAAATGAATTAAAGGAGATGGGTTTAACTATAGATGAAATAGATGCTCTTAAACATTTTGAATTATTTGACTACTAGAACTGGTATTGTGCTATTATTAACAATTTCGGAGGAGACGCTTCCCAATATTATCTTTTTCACTCTTGAAAGACCTCTACTGCCAGTTACTATTAATTGTATAGGATGAGTTGAGGCAAACTTCAATATCTCCTCTGCTGGTTCTCCCTCTAGGAGATGTCCTTCAGCATTTATAGAAAGTTCTTTCATTTTATTAACAGCTTCCTCTAAAACACTTCTATATTTTTCCTTAACATTAGTTACTATCTCATTTGGTAAAGGTCCAACATCTAAATACCATATACTATTTACGTCTACTACAGTTACTATGAACAGTTTAGAACCTAGCTTTGAGGCTAGATAGCTAGCGTATTCTAAAGCTCTCTTCGAATGTTCAGATCCGTCATAGGCAACTAAGATGTTTGAAAGCATGTTTCTTTTGTGGAATATTTGATTTTAAGTTTATAGGAAATAGCATGATAAAGAAGACGACAAATCTTACCTCCCTAAAGCCGTGTAGCGCTATTAGTTGCCTAAGGGCATAAGCTTGACCCTTACTTAAGCAATTCCTTAAACGTCTTAAGTAAATCAAGAAAAATGTTTACTAAGATTAAGAAACCTTAGTACTTCTTTGTAGGCCATAGAGGAGTAATTTGTTAAAGAGGTGTAACCCTTAAAACCTAGAATTAGCATAGCCCTTTAGTAGTTAATCCTTTTTCACATGGAAATGTATTTATATTCATTTATGTTCAATTGGTTTCGTGGAAAGGCACTGAGGCCAAAGGAGGCTTGCCGGGTTTTAGGAATTTCTTACTCAACCTCGCTCAGGTGGATCAGGGAAGGAAAGATAGGGACGTTCTAGTTACCTTGGTTAGTCCTTCCTATACTCCTTTTCCCCTTTGCCAATTCACTGTTATAAGATTTTATACTAACCCAATGTGGGCAATGCACCAAGTGTTGGCGTTTGTTGGAAAAAGGGAGGGAGTTATGTCATAGGGATGTGTTAGCTCTTTATAACTTAAAGAAGGAAGCTAATCATGTAAGCCAATGTCTTTTTCTCTGGTTCCATGACCCACATGTAATAAGGATGAGGTCGAGGTCTAAGTCCTTACGCCCAATCATGATTAAACATAAAATGAGTGAAATGAAAGTGCAGGGACAAACAGTGAAGATTGTCAGAGGTGTAATTGTTTAAGATATTTAAGAAAATTACGAAAGAATGAAAACCTCATCATTTACGGTAAAAACTCTAAGCCCACTAGCTTATCCTTCAGTTTGCCATTCATTTAAAGTCAGTTTTTGGGTTTATTGCTTACAGGGTTATGATGGCTTAAATAAATGTCGAATCTCCCTATATAATTCAAAAGGGGAGGAAGTAAAGTTCATAATTTAAGAGGGTTAGAATTTATAATCCATTTGGGATCTTGTTATTTATGTCAATAATAATAATCTCCACCATGAGTAATTCAGGAAAATCATTAATTACTTCATGTTTAATTAGATTGGCTAAAGATAGAGGGCTCAGCCCTCAACCGTTTAAGTCCCAAAACATGTCTTTAAACAGCTATGCATCGTATGATGGAGGAGAAATAGCCTTAGCACAGGCAGTTCAGGCAATTTCAGGGGATTTAGTTCCAATGTCATATCATAATCCAATATTAATTAAACCATCTAGTGACAATAAATCTGAAATAATACTCTTTGGGAAACCTATAAACGTTTTTACATATGGAAAGTTCTACGAAATGGTTAATTCTCTTTATCCAAAAATCTTAGAAGTGTTACTAAAGCTTAAGAAAGAGAATTATATTATAGCTGAAGGAGCTGGAAGTTTCGCTGAACCAAATTTATTAAAAACAGATATAACTAACCTTAGATTAGCTAAAGACGCTGATTTAAATGCCATATTGATTCTAGATATAGATAGAGGAGGATCTTTTGCTTCAGCATACGGTGGATATAAAATAGTAGGAAGGAAACTCGCAAGCAAGATAAAAGGATTTATAATAAATAAGTTCAGAGGAGACGAAGAAATACTAAAGCCAGCTATTAGCTGGCTGGAGAATAGAATAAAGGCAAAGTATCTAGGATATATTCCTTATGTCGAATCACTTTTATTTCCCGCAGAGGACTCAATGTCAATAAATTCCTTCGGTGGAGGAGAACTTGATGTTGCTGTGATAAATTACCCTTATTCTTCGAATCTAAATGATCTTTATGCTTTAAATTTTCTCAATTCAACTGTAAGGCTAATAAGAAGTCCAAGTGAATTTGGAAAACCCGATTTAGTAATACTTCCAGGGTCAAGGAACGTCTTTAAATCATTGATGTGGATGAGAAGGAACGGGTTAGAAGAGAAGATAATGAAATCCAATGCAGTTATATTAGGTATATGTGGCGGATTTCAAATAATGGGTAAGAAGCTGATAGATCCAGCTGGAATTGAGTCGGGAAATGAAAACAGCGAATTAGAAGGATTAGGATTGTTTGATTTTAATGTATATTATAGGACGGAAAAAGTTATTTCCCTATCTGAAGGATTACTTAATGGTAGAAAAATTAGAGGATATGAGATAAGGAGGGGAGAAATACTATATAGGAATGACAAAGAATTACTAACTATCACTAAGAGGGGTAAATCGCCTGTGAACGTTCCAGATGGTGCAATAAAGGATAGAGCAATAGGTTTTTCGATACACAACGGCCTTTATAATGAGGAAATAATGAAGCTTATTATTAACATGTTAGAAGACCGCTCTAATAAATCAATAATTGTGAAAGGCTTGCCTAGTTTCGAAGATTTCGTAAAGCTCTCAGTTTCAGGGTTCATTAAAGCATTACATAATGTAGCAGTTGACGAGATTTTATTACTGTGAAGGAAATTATAGTAATAATGAGGATGAATTAGAGACTTTAAAATCTCCAAGGTTATTCACTAAATTCACGAGGTTGCTTTTATGGGTCATAGAAAGCTAGAAGCTCCTAGGAGAGGCAGTGCTGGAGTTAGACCTAGGAAAAGGGCCTCAGAGATATTACCACTTCCAAGAACTTGGCCAGAAATAATTACTGAGAGGCCTAAGCTTTTAGGATTTGTAGGGTTTAAAGCAGGAATGACTCACGTATTCATGATTGATGATTATAAGAATTCTCCGAATTACGGTAAAGAAATATTTGTACCTGTTACAATAATAGAAACTCCTCCTATAATTCCTTTAGCTATTAGAATTTATGGAAATGATAGTAAGGGAATTAATAGATCAATAGGTGAATATTGGACAGATCAAGTGCCAGATATCTTAAAGAGAAGAATTAAAATTGGAAAGCAAGACAAACGCTTTGAGGATTTAAAATCTTTGCTTAACAGGGCATCAAGTATAAGAATAATAGCGATGGATCAACCTCATTTAGTTAAATCATTAGGTAGGAAAACACCCGATCTCTTTGAAGTACAAGTAAGTGGTGGCAAAATAGAGGATAGGCTTGATTATGCGTTTACACTACTAGGAAAACAAGTAGATGTTAGGAATGTATTTGCGGAAGGTCAGTTTATAGATGTAATAGGTGTTACAAAAGGTAAAGGATTTCAGGGAGTAATAAAGAGGTATGGAGTGACAGAATTACCTAGATGGCATAAGCACAGGAAGGGAAGCAGGAAAATAGGAGCTAGGGGTCCATCCATGGGAACACCTTCTTATGTACCTCAACCTGGGCAAATGGGATTTCACAGGAGAACAATTTACAACTTAAGAATTCTAAGGATAGGAGATAATGGGGAGGAAGTAACACCTAAAGGAGGTTTCATATCTTATGGTAAGATCTCAGGAACTTATTTGATGGTTAAAGGCTCTGTTTTAGGCCCAAGGAAGAGAGTTATATATCTAAGGCAAGCTTTAAGGCCATCAATTTCGTTAGATAAGAAAGCTGCTCAGATCACATACATAGACTTAACCAGTAAGCAGGGGTGAAAATGTGATAACAAGTGAAATGCCTAAAGAAGTAGCTGTATTAAACCAAGAAGGAAAAGAGATTGAAAAGATCGTTTTACCGTCTTGTTTTAGAGTACCAGTGAGAAAGGATTTAATTAAAAGGGCATTCATTGCAGAATTTACAGCATCTCTTCAACCTAAGGGAAGAGATCCCATGGCAGGAAAAAGGACAACAGCAGTTAGTTGGGGGCCAGGATATGGAATAGCTAGGATTCCTAGGTTATCCAATGGGGAGGCTAGATTAGCTCCAAACGTTGTAGGCGGAAGAAGGGCATTTCCGCCTTTAACATCAAAGAAAGTAGTTGAAAGAATAAATAAGAAGGAGAAAATGGTTGCTATATGCTCTGCTCTTAGCGCTACAACTCTTATTGAGATGGTCAGGAATAGGGGGCATATATATGAAGGGTCTTCATTGCCTATGATTGTTAATAAAATTCCAGAGTTTAAGAAAACAAGAGAGTTATATGATTTTCTTTTGAATTTAGGATTAGAAAAGGAAATTGAAAGGGTGGAGAGAGGAGTAAAAATAAGAGCTGGAAAGGGTAAAATGAGGGGAAGAAGACTCAAAAAACCTAAGAGTGTTCTAATAGTAACTAGTGATATAAGCGGAATTTTCAAGGTTGCTAAGAACATTCCTGGAATAGATGTAGTCTTAGCAAAAGATCTATCAATAATTCATTTAGCTCCAGGCGGAGTTCCAGGAAGATTAACGATATTTGAAAAACAAGCTTTAAGCGTCCTAGATTATCGATTAAGAGGTGTAATAATTGAGGTTCAGGCTTAGCTCTTCAGATCAAGTTATTTTGTCTGTCCTGTATACAGAAAAAGTTCTTAAGATGGTTGAAAAGGAAAACAAAATTATCTTCGTAGTTGATAAAAGGGCTTCTAAGGCTGATATAAAGAGATCAGTTGAAAGGGCATTTAATGTAAGAGTAGAGAGTGTCAATACATTAATAACTCCAAAAGGTGAGAAGAGGGCAATAGTTAAGCTTAAGCCAGAATATAAAGCTACTGAGCTAGCAACTAAATTGGGAATGTTATGAGGTGATTTAATGGGAAAGAAATTAATCCAGCAGAGAGCGGGAAGAGGAAACATAAACTTTAGAAGTCCTAGTTGGAAAAGGTTAGGTCCTATGAAATACCCCAATATCTTTGGAAAAGTAAAAGGCAAAGTAATTAATATTCATCATAATCCTGGTGTATCAGCTCCTGCAGCAGAAATTGAACTAGAAAACGGTGTGAAATTCTTTACCCCAGCAGTAGTAGGTATGTACGTTGGTCAAGAGATAGAAATGGGAGAAAGCGGGGAAATAAAAAATGGAAATATAGTTCTTCTTAAAAACGTTCCAGACGGGACAAACGTTTGTAATGTTGAAATAACCAGAGGCGATGGAGGTAAGTTAGCTAGGTCTTCTGGAACTTACGCAACAGTTATTGGTAAAACTGCTGATAAAGTGATAATAAGGTTGACCTCTGGAAAAGTTAAGGAAGTCTCTTCATTAGGAAGAGCAACCATAGGTATAGTTGCTGGAGGAGGAAGAACAGAAAAACCATTATTGAAAGCAGGCGCTAATTATCATAAGTACAAAGTTAAAGCAACCAAATGGCCAACAGTAAGAGGTGTCGCAATGAATGTAGTGTCTCATCCTCATGGAGGAGGGTTACATCAAAGCGTGAGTAGATCTTCTACTGTATCTAAAAATGCTCCACCTGGTAGAAAGGTAGGACATATAGCTGCGAGAAGGTCGGGTAGAAGAAAAGGCTGATCTATGTTGAACCTTATAAATTCTAAAGGATTACTCTGGGTGTTAAAAAATGGTATCAATTGAGGATTTCCCGCCTGAATGGAAGAAGTTTAGATATAGAGGAAAGACAATAGAAGAGCTTTTGACTATGCCTATGGATGACTTTGTTAAACTACTGCCATCTAGGCAAAGGAGGAGCATAAAGAGAGGTTTTACTGAAGCTCAGAGAAGGCTCATTGAAAAAATAAGAAAACTAAGAAGAACAGGAAAAATTAGTGATAAAGTAATAAAAACTCATGTAAGAGACTTAATCATTTTACCCGATATGATAGGTTTAAAACTTGCAGTATATAATGGAAAGGAATTTGTTCAGTTTACAGTAACACCAGAAATGATAGGGCATTACTTAGGGGAGTATTCAATAACCACTAAGAAAGTAGAACATGGTGAGCCTGGATTAAAGGCTACTAAATCAAGCCTATTTATGGCCTTAAAGGGGTGATAATTTGGGTAATTGGGTCTATCCGGAGATAGATATAGACGAAACAAGAATTGCTAAAGCAGTTGCAAGAGATGTTCCAGTATCAATAAAAGATATGTATAATGTCGCAAGATTTGTAAAGGGGATGAAGCTTAAAGAAGCGATGGAAAGGCTTGAGAGGGTTTTGAAACATAAGGAGGCTATACCGTTTTATAGGTATAGTGCAGGAACATCTCATAAAGCAAATATTTCCCCGTCATCGAAGGTCAAGCAAGGTCGTTATGCAGACAAAGCAGTAAAGAGTCTACTAAAATTACTCAAGAACGTAGAAGCTAATGCAGAAGCAAAAAACCTAGACTTAGATAAAGTTAAAATAATTCACATAGCATCCCATAAAGGATTAACTTTGAAGAGGATGATGCCTAGAGCTTTTGGGAGATCTACGAGGAAATATAGAAGAACTACTAATATTGAAGTAGTAGTTGCAGAGGTGTAAAAATGAAAGTTAGAAATTACTTTATAAAACAGTCGATGATAAGGACTATGATAGATGAGTATTTAGCAAAGCAATTTTATAGGGCAGAATATGCAGGTGTCGACGTTCAGAAAACGCCTATAGGAACAAGAGTAATAATTCACGCAGAAAGGCCTGCAATAATTATAGGCAGGCAAGGAGCTACTATAAAGAGACTTTCTCAAATACTTGAAAAGCAATTTGGTCTTGAAAACCCGCAAATAACAGTAACTAATGTCGAGAATCCAGAACTTAATGCGAGAATTATGGCATATAGGCTAGTGGTGGCTCTGGAGAAAGGATACCATTTTAGAAGGGCGGCTTTTATTACGCTAAGGAGAATAATGGGAGCAGGAGCACTTGGAGCTGAAGTTATAGTAAGTGGAAAGCTTACTAGTGAGAGGGCTAAATATGAAAAAATTAAGGAGGGGAAAGTGTTTAAAACCGGTTACCATTTAGACGTTGTTGTTGATAGGGCTGTTGCCTATGCTAACCTCAAGCCTGGAATATTTGGAGTTGAGATTATAATAGCAAAGCCATTGCAGCCTGCTGACTATATGAGGATAAGAGGCGAAGAGGAATTGAAGCAAATAGAATTGGCTAAGCAGCCAGGAGAATCTTCAGTAACAATAACTAATGTGAGATTTGAAGATGAGGATAAGAGGACGAGCTAGATGGTTTTATATCCAGAAGAATTAAGAAAAATGAGTTTAGAGGAATTAAAGAAAAAACTGAAGGAACTTAGAGCAGAACTTCTAAAGCAGAGAATTCAAGTTAAAATGGGAACTCAGAAAAACGTTAAAATAATAAGGAACACAAGAAAGGACATAGCAAGAATTCTAACTGAGTTAAGGAATAGGCAAATAAAGGGTGAGAAAGTTGAAGAGAAAGTACCTTGATTTTATTAGGTGGAATATTGAGGTTTTGGGTCATTCAGACCCAAATCTATTAGGTTTGAGGGGCATCGTAAAAATGGAGACCCAAAGGTCATTTTTAGTAGATGTAAATGGGAGGATTAAGAAAATTCTAAAGCTGTGGGGACAATTTAAGTTGAGTAAGGGGAAAGAGGAGATAACCTTATTTGGAGAGGAACTACTCTCAAGACCATTTGAGAGGGCAAGGTGGTATAAATGAAGGGTGCCGAAGTGAAAAACGTAGGCATTGAGGGGGTTTCACCTCCTGCTGATAAGTGTAATGATGATGAATGCCCATTCCATGGTAGCTTAAGGGTGAGGGGAATAACTATGGTGGGCAAGGTTGAGAAGTTCAAGTCTCCCAAAATGGCTGTAGTTTCAAGGAACTACGTTTTCTTTGATAGGAAATATAAGAGATATTTAACTAAGACAAGTAAAATACATGTAAGGGTTCCTTCGTGTATAAAGATATCGGTAGGAGATGCAGTTTTAATAGGCGAGACTAGGAAGTTAGCTAAATCTGTCAGTTTCGTACTATTAGGGAAGGTGAAGCAGAGTGCCTGAAAAACTTGCAGTAGTTGGGGCAAGGAAAGGATACACAGCCGGAATACTTTATGGAAGTTATGTCATAATATCAGATAATAGCGGAGGAAAAATAGGGAAAGTTATCGGAATATATGGTTATAAAGGAAGACTTAGGAGGTTGCCTTACGCTAATATAGCTGATATGGTTATGGTATCGGTGAAAAAAGGTACACCAGAAGTAAGGAAACAGAAATTCAAGGCTGTTGTAATAAGGCAGAGAAGGCCTTTTAGAAGACCTGATGGCATGTGGATAGCCTTTGAGGATAACGCAGTAGTTATAATAAATCCAGACGGAACTCCAAAAGGAAGTGAAATTAGGGGACCAGTAGCAAGGGAGGCGGCTGAAAGGTGGCCTAAAATTGCAAACCAAGCAACCATCATAGTGTGAAGAAACATGTCATCAGCTAAACCATCAAAGCAAAGAAGAGCCCAGGTTAAAGAGGTATCATTATTCATAAAGTCGAAGAGAGTAAGAGCTCACTTGAGCGATGAATTAAGAGAGAATTATGGGGTGAGATCTTTAAGAGTTAGAAGAGGAGACGTAGTTAGGGTATTAAGAGGGGACTTTGCTGGAACTGAGGGGAAGGTAATAGAAGTTGATACAAAGAGGAGTAGATTAGCAATTGAGGGAATAACTAGAAAGAAATCAGATGGAACACCTGTTTATCAGTGGATTCACTCTTCTAAAGTAATGATAACTAAGTTGAACTTGGACGATCCCATAAGAAAGGAAACAATTGAGAAGCTAAAGCCGAGTAAAGGGGAGGTGAAAGATAATGGCTAAAATGGGAAAAAGTTATCAGATGAAAAGAATAGCATCTCCATGGTTTTATCCACTTCTTAGGAAGGAATATAAGTGGTCAGTTAAGCCAATTCCTGGACCACACAGTATAAGGAAATCAATACCTTTAGCCATTTTATTAAGGGATGTACTGAAAATAGCAGATAATTTAAGAGAGGCAAAAGCAATTATAAGCAGTAGGAAGGTTTTAATTGATGGAAGCGTAATAACGGAATACAGATTCCCTGTAGGGTTAATGGATGTAATTTACATCAAGGAAGCTGAGCAGTATTTTAGGTTAATTCCCCATAATACAGAATTCCTTTTCCCAGTGAAGATAAGTGAAAACGAGTCTACAATTAAGCCTATAAGGATAATAGGAAAAACAACGCAGAAGAGGGGGAATATACAGCTAAACCTTGAAGATGGTAAGAATATACTTATCAAAGTAGAGGATCCTAAGGCTAAACAACCTCTTGTAAAAGTTGGTTCTACAATACTTTTGGATTTAAAGAAGAAGGAAATAATTAATAGCTTTAATGTGGAGGAGGGGAGTTATGTAATTGCAATGGGGGGAAGGCATGTAGGTGAACACGGAGTGATCAAGAAGATAAGGGAAGTCAATTTCAAGAAAGCTAAGTATTCAACAGTAATTGCTGAAAAAAGCAATGGCGAAGCGTTCGAGACTAACATAGCTAATATAATGGCTATTGGAAAAGAAAAGCCGTACATTACATTAAGTTGAGGTGAACGAGCACGTCGCAGGAATCTAAAGTGAATCCCATGAGATCCTTAAGGATAGAAAAGGTAACAGTTAATATAGGAGTAGGAGAAAGCGGTGAAAGGCTTCAAAAAGCGTATAAATTACTTGAAGAGCTAACTGGTGCAAAACCTGTTTATACTAAAGCGAAGAAAACAATAAGAGATTTTGGTATAAGGAGAGGGCAACAGATTGGAGTTAAAGTGACTTTAAGGGGAGAAAAGGCTATGAATTTTTTGAAGAGAGTTTTAGAGGCAGTGGGATATAGGATAAAGAAGGAAAGCTTTGATGATTTTGGAAACGTAAGTTTTGGAATAAGAGAGCACTTGACAATACCTGGAACGCGTTATGATCCTGACACAGGTATTTTTGGTATGGATATATGCATAACTATTACTAGGAGGGGATACAGAGTTCAGAAAAGGAGGGTGAAAAAGACGAGAATTCCTAGAAGACATAGAGTTAACAGGGAGGAAGCTATTAAGTTCCTTCAGGAAACGCTTGGAATAACGGTGATGTGATTGGGGAAATATAAACCACCTAAGATTAGAAAATACGGAAAGGGCATTCAGCAATGCCAAAGATGTGGAAGCAGGGATTCAGTTATTCAAAAGTACGGTTTGTATCTGTGTAGGCAGTGCTTTAGAGAGGTGGGCTATAGCCTAGGATTTAGAAAGTTGAGGTGATACATATGGTAGTTTATAATACATTAGCTAACGCTCTCACATCTATATATAACAACGAAGTTAGGAGGAAGGCTGAAGCAATAATATATCCAAGTTCCAATCTGGTTATCAACGTTTTAAGGGTAATGCAGAAAGAGGGTTATGTAGGAGAATTCGAGGTGATAGATGACGGTAGATGGGGTAAAATTAGGGTTCAATTAATAGGAAGAATTAACAAATGTGGCCCAATAACCCCTAGGTTGTCCATCAAATATAGGGAATTACTTAGAATGCCAGACTACGTTAGGAAGTATTTGCCATCAAAGGAGATAGGGACTTTAATCCTAACTACTCCCAAGGGAGTAATGTCACATAGAGATGCTATAAGCAATAGAATGGGAGGGATATTATTGGGTTACGTTTATTAGGTGTTATCCATGAAGTCTGTACTTGTAGAGGAGGAAATTGAAATCCCTAATGGAGTGAAAGTCAATATAGAATCAATGAGAGTAACTGTTATTGGACCTAAGGGAACATTAATAAAAGACTTCTCTTATTTAAACAATGTGAGGGTGGAAATTAAAGATAACAAGGTAATAATAACATCTTATTTTGCGGATAAGAGAACTAAGGCGTTAACTTACATGCTTGCAGGTAAAATAAGGAACATGATTCTAGGAGTAACAAAGGGGTTTAGATATTATCTTAAAATAGTTCATTCTCACTTTCCAATAAGTGTAAAGGTTCAGGGAAAAGAGGTTCTCATTCAAAATCTAATTGGTGAAAAAAACGTGAGAAGGGCGATGATAATGGGAAACACAAAAGTTAATGTGAAAGGAGAAGATATAATAGTTGAAGGAATTGATATAGAAGACGTTGGACAGACAGCAGCAAACATTGAGAATGCCTCTAAACTTAGGAAACTAGATAGAAGGGTATTCATGGACGGTATTTACATCTATAAAAGGGAGGTGATTGAATGAGGGAAACCTTGAAGAAAAGCAGAATAATGCAGTTAAAGAAGAAATACAATAAGAAAGAACCAGAGTTCAAGAGAACTATGTGGCATAGATATTGGAGAATAGAGAGAAGGAATTCTTGGAGGAAACCCAGGGGCATAGATAATAAATTAAGGAGGAAACTCAAAGGATATCCAGTTGTAGTCGAAGTTGGTTATAGAAAACCAAAGGCGATAAGGGGGCTTCATCCTTCTGGATTAATCCCAGTGGTTATAAGTAGTATTTCTGAACTTAATAAATTAAGTAAAGATAAAAATATAATATACTTGTCATCGAGGCTAGGGTTAAGGAAGAGATTAGAAATAATAAGGGAAGCAGAAAAGTTAGGTTTTAGAATAGCCAATAAAGGTGAATATGGAGTTGCAGCTTGATTTACAAAAAAGGTTGGCATCTGAAGTAACAGGAGTAGGTAAGTCAAAAATAAAGATACCAATTGAGTATGCAAAGGACGTGTCCACTGCGCTAACTAGAGAGGAAGTCAGAAAACTAATAAAGGACGGTTTAATAGTTATCAAGGAGAAAAGATCTAACTCTAGGGGTAGATGGAGAAAGAAGCATTTAAAGAGGAAATTGAAATCAGAGGGAAGAGGGAGAGGAAGCAGGAAGGGAAGTAAATATGCAAGGGCTAGGAGGAAGGAGTTGTGGGTCAATAAAGTCAGAGCCCAAAGGAGGTTTTTGTCATATCTAAGAGAAAAAGGACTAATCACTAGGAAAGTATACAGAATTTATTATAAGAAAGTCAAAGGAGGAGCCTTTAAGTCTGTTAGTTCTTTGAAACAGGATTTAATAAACAATGGTTACTTAAAGGGTGAACAATAATGGCTCATGGTCCTACTTATAAGGTTAAGTTCAGGAGAAGGAGAGAAGGTAAGACGAATTACTATAAAAGGTACGAATATGTTAAGTCGAAGCAAATTAGGTGCGTAATTAGGAAATCAAACAAATACATTTGGGTACAAATGATAAAGTTAGATCCAAGAGGAGATGTGACAATTTCCTCAGCTCATTCCTCTGAGTTAAAGAAATTCGGATATAAAGGGGATCTAAATAACATGTGTGCATCATACTTAGTAGGCCTTCTAGCGGGACTAAGAGCTAAGAAGATGGGGATTAATAAGGCAATATTAGATATAGGTGTTTATAAAAACAGAGCAGGAACTAGGTTATATTCTGTTCTGAAGGGGATTTTAGATGCAGGAATAGACATTCCTTATGACGCTGCGATGCTACCAAATGAAGACAGGACTACATGTAAACATGTTTCGGATTACGCTAAGTATTTAAAAGCTAATAATTTAGATAAGTTTAATAACGTTTTTTCACAGTACATAAGCAGAGGATTGGATCCTGAAAATATCGTGGAGCACGTTAAAGAAGTAATTGAGAAGATAAAAGGTGAAAATAGTTGAGTGAAGGATCTACGTTCTTATCAGGAGAAAAAGTTCCTCTATTAAATATAGATGAATGGAGTCCTAGAACAAAATTGGGGAAATTAGTAAAAGAAGGGAAGATAACTTCAATTAAGGAGATATTTGATAGGAATGGAAGAATATTTGAACCAGAGATCATAGACGTTCTTTTACCAAACATGAGATATGAAATAGTTGAAATAGGAATAGTTCAAAAGCAAACTGATGCAGGGGAAAGATCAAGGTATAAAGTTATGATAGTAATGGGAAATGGAGACGGTTATGTTTCAATTGGAGTTGGCAAGGCCAAACAACTAAGGGATGCAATAAGGAAATCCATAACTGATGCTAAGCTAAGGGTTATTCCTATAAGGAGAGGATGTGGAAGCTTAGAGTGTACTTGTGGAGAACCACATAGTTTACCGTTCTCCGTTGATGGAAAAGCAGGTAGCGTCAGGATAAGATTGAAACCAGCACCAAAAGGAACTGGATTAGCTGTTGGTGGAGTGGTTAAAACTGTCTTGAGTTATGCTGGAATTAAAGATGCTTGGTCATTTAGTAGTGGAGAGACGAGAACAACATATAATCTAGCTAGGGCAGCTTATAACGCTCTTTATCAGAGCTATAGAATCACAGTTAAAACTGATTGGGCAAGGAGGTGATATAAATGAATGCACCTGAACCAAATGGTAAACCTGTAATAATAATAAGGATAAGGGGGAGAGTAGACGTTCCAAGTAAAGTGGAGTATATTGCCAAGGACGTTAGGATAGAAAGGAAATTCAATGCTTCGATATATCCATATACTCATTCATTAGCTGGTAAATTAATGATATTGAATTCCATAGCGACTTGGGGTGAAATAGATGAATACACATTATACAGATTGTTAAGCAAGAGGCTTGAAAGAGCAAAAGGCGAGAGGGCCAGTGAGGAATACCTTAAGAAAAATCTAGGGTTGACACTGAGAGATCTAGTAAGCGAAATAATGAAAGGAAGTACTCTAAGTAAGTATAAAGAGCATTTATTGCCTTATCTAAGGCTCCACCCTCCTAGCGGTGGATTTAAAGGTAAAATAAATTCCCCTTATTCTAATGGAGGAGAACTAGGTTACAGGGGGGAAAAAATAAAAGAGTTAGTAATGAAAATGATGTGAGGTTATTATTTATGGTTGTAAGATCTAAAAAGAAAACTAGAAAACTTAGAGGCTCAAGAACGATGGGATGGGGAAGGGTAGGACAACATAGGGACAGGGGGTCTCAGGGTGGAAGAGCGGTAGGGCAACACAAGGAGAAATGGTCTTGGACAGTTAAATATGGTAAATTATGGTATGGAAAACACGGATTTGTAAATCCGACTAAGAAGGAAATACCAACAATAAATGTTGGTGAGTTAGAAAAAATAATAGACAAAGCAGAAAGAAAAGATGGGAAGTATTATTTAGATTTATCGTCATTAGGAATACAAAAGCTACTAGGGAAAGGAGACTTATATTACAGTGTCATAATTAAAGTAAATCGCGCTACTAAGAAAGCTATTGAAAAGGTGAAGAGAAAAGGAGGAGAGGTTATATTAGCTACTAGTGAATAAATTAGTTGGTAAATATGCCATCATTTGTTGATTTCTTCGCCACTATTGGTAATTATTTACCTGGAGTAGCAAAACCTTTAAGAAAACTGACATTGGGAGAGAAACTAATATGGACTGCAGTAGCAGCTCTTATATTTTTAATCATGACATCTACTCCATTATATGGTGTTATAGCAACTAGTACTCAGAATCTACTATTACAACAGATAATTTTTGCCTCAACTAATGGAACATTAGCACAATTAGGAGTAGGACCAATTATAACTTCAGGTTTAATTATGCAAATACTTGTAGGATCTAAAATAATAGAATTAGATTTGACTAGTCCTGAAGATAAGAAGAAATTCACTACAGCTCAAAAGGGTCTAACTTTAATATTTATAGTTGTCGAATCATCACTTTATGGTTATAGCTTAGCAATAAATTCTGCTAACGTTTTAATTTACACCATTATCATAGCATCACAATTAATAGTATCAACTTACATTATTCTACTGCTAGACGAGTTAATACAGAAGGGCTGGGGTTTAGGAAGCGGCGTTAGCTTATTTATATTAGCTGGAGTAGCTAAAATAATGTTTTGGGACATGTTTGGAATAGCCAGTGTTAGCTCCCAATCTTTACCTGTAGGTTTCATCCCTAGTATCATAGGGGCAATTCTTTCAAATAATCAAACAATTATTAGTCACATAATAATTAATAGTAACCCAGGTTATAGGCCAGATCTAATAGGTTTTATTTCCACTATTGTCTTAATATTTTTATTAATTTATCTACTTACTATTAAAATTGAAATACCAATCACAAGCCAACAATTGAGGGGAATAAGGAGAACTATACCTTTAAACTTCCTGTATGTTAGTAGTATACCAGTAATATTCGTAAGCATAGTTGTAGCAGACATTTCCCTATTCACTAATTTGATTGGCAGAATCTCTTCAGGTGCTCAGGAAATTTTATCTAGCATACTTAACTATCTGGTCTTCCCTCCCCCAGGTTATTCATCGTCTTCCCCATATGGTGTAATGTCCGTTTACCTTTATCCTGTTCAGGCAACAGTCTTCACTTTGGTTTTTATATTACTCAGTGTCTTGTTCGGTCTATTGTGGATTCAGGTTTCTGGTTTAGATCCAGCAACTCAGGCTGAGAACCTAGTGAGATCAGGCATTGAAGTGCCCGGGATGAGAAAGAGTCCTAGGGTTTTAGAAGCGATATTAGCAAAATATATACATCCATTAACTGTATTAAGCTCATTAATTGTAGGCATATTGGCAGCTGTAGCAACCCTCTTAGGTTCCTACGGTACTGGCACGGGAATATTACTAGCAATAACTATAGCCCAGCAATATTATAGCTTAATAGCGTACGAAAGGACATTGGAAATGTATCCACTATTAAAGAGAGTGCTGGGTGAGGAGTGATGAAAATAGCAATATTAACCGGGATTCCAGGTGTAGGAAAAACAACGATACTTGAAAAAATAAAATCATTATCAAGGGACAGAGGTTACAGGATTGAGATAGTGAACTTTGGTGATTACATGTTAAAGGAGGCAATATCTAGAGGTTTAGTAAAGGATAGAGATGAAATAAGAAAACTAACCCTTAGAACGCAACAAGAGCTTCAGTCACTTGCATCTAAGAGTATAGTGAATAGGGCTAATGAACTAGAGAATTACGACTCAATAATTGTTGACACTCACTCAGTAGTTATGACACCTACAGGTTATTGGCCTGGCTTACCTAAGCATGTTATTGAGATTTTGAGACCCCATGTAATATTTTTAATAGAAGCCAGTCCTAATGAAATAATCTCAAGACAACAAAGGGATAATACTAGGAGGAGACAGGACTACTCATCATTGGAGGTTGTGAGGGAAGTTATGGAATTTGCTAGAAGCTTTGCAGTAGCTTCAGCAACTCTAGTTGGTGCCTCAGTAAAGATAATTTTGAATAGGGAAGGTCAGGCTGAGCAGGCATCTTTAGAAGTGTTAAAAGTTCTAGAGGCAATAGGATGAACCTAACAGATTTACTACCTATATTGTTGGGATTCATATGTAATATATCCATATATTATTTAAATAATTCATTAGAAAGAAAAATGAAAGTAAGCGAAAGCCTAAATATCATCAGGCAAATAGATAAAGCAATATCATCTAAATCAGAGGGAAAGAGAAAGGAGAAAATTATGAGGAAGAAAAATCCGTTAATAAAACAGGCAAGAGGAAGGATAGTCAAGTATAATACTATCAGGCTATCAATTTTAATGTCAATTTATATGCTATGTTTAGTTGTTGTATTAACGTACGAAACTACTCTCCCATTCCCTCTCTATATACCTGGTATTACGTCATTATATGATGGGACCCCTATGATAAGTTCTCTTATATATTTCCTCCTATCGTTTATTGCCTCTGCTCCTATATCACTTAAGCAAAAAATGTGATTATGTAATATTTTATAAATTAATATAGAGAAGCTATGCTTTTAACTTTTGAGAGCTGTTAATAGATTTTAAATTATGTAAATTAGTGTTTATGGAGTAATAGTTATGTCCGAAGTGGAGCAGTGCTATTTTAGCTAATCTAGTACCTAAAGATATCGCTTAGTAGAAATTGAATTATGGTATCTACAACTTCACAAACACTTATAATATTCCGAACAATAATAGGGTGAGCTAGGATGTCCGAAGGTTTAAAGAAACTGGCTATGAAAAGATATGAATTACCTCCCCTACCTTATAAAACAGATGCACTTGAACCATATATAAGTAAAGACATTCTTGAAGTCCATTATGGTGGGCATCACAAGGGCTACGTTAATGGGGCTAATTCCACTGTTGAAAGGATTGAGAAAATACTTAAAGGTGAAGTAACAGGCTATGATATGCAGGGAATAATAAGGAGTTTGGTCTTCAATATAAACGGACACAAACTGCATTCTATTTATTGGGAAAACATGGCGCCACCAGGAAAAGGAGGAGGAAAACCAGGAGGGGCTTTAGCAGATCTCCTAGAAAAACAATATGGAAGTTTTGAGAACTTCAAGAAGATATTTAATGAGGCGATGAGATCATTGCCTGGATCAGGTTGGGCAGTTCTCTACTATGATACTGAGAATGGGAACCTAACCTTTACTACATTTGAAAACCACTTCATGAATCACATAGCAGAGCTTCCAATAATATTAATAGTAGATGAGTTCGAACATGCTTATTATTTGCAATACAAGAATAATAGGAACAACTATTTAGAAGCGTGGTGGAATATAGTAAATTGGGATGATGCAGATAGGAGATTAAGAAAATACTTGAAGTAATCATCTTTTTTTGTTATCTCTAGAAAGATATTTGCTCTTAATATACTGAATTATTTCTGGGATGTTTATACTCATTGGGCAAACCTCCTTACATCCGCCAGAATGAGTACAAAGGAGAGACTTCTCACCTATGGAGTCTAGTCCATAGATTATCGCACTCCACATTATTCCCATAGGGCCATTATAGGGCGGTACTCCCCAACTTGGACCAATTGCTTTATAAACAGGGCAATGTAGGAAGCACCTTCCACATCTAATGCAAAGTAACGCCTCTCTTAATATTGGGTCTTTAGAGGCCTCCCTTCTCCCATTATCAACTAGGATTAAATTAAATTGTTTAGGACCATGTGCAGGCGTTACTCTTTTCATTTCTATATCTCCAGTAGAGCTTGGACCTGAAGTTAGGTTGACATAGGTTGGAGGATACAAACCTGCAAAAGCAGCTTGAACCATTGCCTCATAAAACGCATATTTAAGTGTTGGAACTATTTTGTCTACTCCTGTTATAGATATGTGAATTGGAGGAACAACTGATGACATCCTTATGTTACCCTCATTCTCAACAAGTATTATTGATCCAGTATCAGCAGCCACTGCGTTAGCACCAGTTATCCCAACATCCGCTGTCAAGAACTTCTGTCTGAGAAATTCCCTAACTGCCATTACTAGTTCTTCATGTGTAGAATCTTGGTTTAGCTTATCATTTACCTTTTCCTTTAGGAGTTTGGAAACAACCTCTTTAGTCATGTGAATTGCTGGAGCTATAATGTGAGCTGGTGGTTCATTTGATAATTGGATAAGGAATTCCCCTAAATCTGTTTCCCAGACTTCATTTCCTATCTCCGTGAGAAACTTCCTAAGACCAACTTCATATGCAACCATCGATTTTCCCATCACTATTCTCTTCCCATTTCCTATTATATCATGAGCTATTTTCCTAGCCTCTTCAGCGTTCTTTGCCTCGTAAGCGTTCCCTCCGATTCTTTTAACGGATCTCAAAGTAAGATCTATGTAATAATCTAAATTACTTAGAACTTCTTCTTTGGCTTTTCTAAGCTCCTTAGCAATATCTAACACATATTTATGGTTTGTAAGAACTTCCTTAACCTTTCCAACGTTGTTGTTAATTGTCCTCTCAATGGCAATATCCCAACTCATAATATAAATTCCTTGACGAAGTTTTTAAATACTAATAAAGATACAGAGAAATATCTTTTAATCAAAAAGGAATAGTTCCTATAAAGGTAACTAAAGTTATTATGAGAAAAATTAAATATTAATGGAATTAACTTATATTATATGAGTAATATTGTAGTGAAATGTCCAGGGAAATTTATTGTGAAAAACAGAGATAAAAATATCAACTTCATTAAGGAAGAAGAACTCATTGAAATTTTTAAGGGAGGAGATTTAAAAATTGTATATCGAGGAATACCAAAGGGATATCAAGAACATGCTATGATGGAGTTTTTAAATCAACTAGTAAAAGGAACTATTAATTTAAGTGAGGAGGAACTAAGACTATCTAAAGGATTTAATGGTAATGTAAAGCTTTTTGTCTCTAATACGTGCACTAAATGTCCAATTATAGCTCTTTATCTATATCAAATAATCATCTACTCAAAAGGGTATTTAGAGGTAGTTAGCATTGAAGATAATCCATTGGTTGTTGAGCAGTATAATATAAAAGCAGTTCCTAGAATTTTGATAGGTCAAAAATTAGAAATCCCCCCATTTCATAATAGGTTACTTCTCATCAACATTTTACGTAGGTCACAGAAAAGTTTGGAAAATTCTTAATAGATCAAATACGTTTATTAATGGTATTTAATATCTTTGGTAACTAAAAACTGAGAACCTCTCTTAAAGGCTAATTCGAGCATTCACGTTAAATAAAAACGATGATTAAAGTATGTAAAATGTAAAGTTTATTGAAAACGTTTGGTAACTACTTCACTTCTAAACAGTATTAGATTCCTATAAATTAAATGAGAACTTCCTGCTCCATTAATGAACTCTCATTGGATTTTATATAAAATATGTTCAAAAGGAAAGGAAAACTTCCCCTTTCAAGGCTGGATAGCTCCTTTGTTGAAGATTTATATATATCCTCATGAAATAATAAATCAATGAAGGTTGCTGAATGGATTAGCTTCGCTAAGGCACTCTGCCTAAAGAAATCTTTGCTAAAATACTCATCTAATCTAACCAAAGGCTCGTGTAAGATTACAGCAGTAGACACTGATAGTTATGTGAAATGTAAGTCACCCTTAGAGTCAGCGCAGCTACCCACTCTACTTCTCTCTGGGGAAAGCTGGAGCAAGGAGACAGGAAGTTCCTCCTTCAGGAGTGTAGCTTACTTTGGTAGACTATATATTACGTGGAGAAGGGAAGGCAATGTCAAATGCATACGAAGATAGGATTGAAAATTCCATAATTGAAACAATCTCAAGGTTGGCCATTAGGGCCAGGTCTTGCTCTTCTCTTAATATAAACCCACTGATAAAATTTAACGATACTGAAAAATCTAAGAAGTTATGGAAGGAATTCTTCAAGAAGGAAGAAATAAAATATATTGCAATTGACTCTTCTTCGAGTATAAGCGAAAGATCTGGCATTGTAATTATTAATATCTACGGCGTGACTTATACTGGGGCAGCTAGTTTAATTAATAATGTAGAGTGGGAAGAACCGAGAAAAACTAGTTCCGTTAACGCATCTATAACTATAACCCTTGAAGAGGACTTAATTTCCAATATTTCACCTGATTTGGAGTTTGGCTTAAACGAATTAACAAGTTCCTTAATGAGATTAACGGAATATAAGCTGGCTTTAGACTTCGTTAGGACTAACGAAGTCTCATTAATACTTCTAGACAGAAGTCTATCGTACGATATAATGAAGACAATCACGTCTTCCTCTAAGATATCAGAGGAAGAAGAGGGGGATACCACTATAATAGGGATTTCGACTCCCTTTGGTAGATTAACAAAGAGAGACGTGGAATATGCCCTCTTTAATGTTTCCTCTAAGGAATTAGAAATACCTTCTCGTAGATTCGAGAAATTCTACTCATATCATAAGGCATTAAATGGGGAAATCATTGAAAAGGACGAATTCCTTAGGGGAAATAATAAGGAGGAAATAGTAAATATGAGGAGGAGATTAATATGGGTTGCTAACCAGATAATGAGTAACATAAATTCTAATAATCCCATGAGACTTAGGGATAGAATATTAAATTCAAGGCACTTTGATTTAGCGTCACTTCAGGCAATACAAGAGTTAATTAGGACTAGTTGGAATAAGAGGATATTAGCTATATCTATATCCAAGGACATAGGTTCAAGTGAGATCTCAAATGTCCTTTCACAAACATTGGGCGTTAGGATGCCTAAGGGAGCAGATAGGACTACTTTGTATTTTTATTCTCTTTATAACAACTTGAGTACTCCTTGGAGTACTGTAGAATATGATTCAGCGTTTAAAGCCGCAAAAAATGAAAACGGTAAAATAGTTATAAAAGAAGCCCCAATTCCTGAGAGGCTATTAGTTAAATCGTACTTTCAATTATGGGCTTCTAATGAAGCGAGATCTCATGTTATGTCATATGAAAGGTTGGCCTATCCAGAGTTTGACAGAGCTAATCCGAATGTAGGAAACTTAATACTATATAATGATAAAAGTTCTCCTATCCAAGATCTTGTAATCTATATCTTATCATCAATGGGTAGGGAAGTGATACAGGAAGCCCTTGGTCATAACTACCCTCTTTTCCTAGCAGATAAAGAAGCAAAGAGAAATCTGGAGGAATTAAATAGGCATGCTGAGTCCCTCGTTAAATATTATGCAACAAAGCTTAACTTAAATTTCGAGATGTACTACTTATCTAAATTTAGGGATCTAAGATTTAATTGGGAGAGGAGGAGACGTGAATAAGTGGTTAGATGATTATAATGGAAAATTTCAAGGAAGAGTGAGGCAAATATTGAGCTTTGAGAAGGTGAAACAGGGAATGCCTGTAGCTTTTCGAAGGATAATTGTGGAGGTATCATATAATACGGAGATAGCCTCTAAGCTGGGAATAGGTCAATTATTAGCAGTTGAGACGTTACAGGACGTCACAGGTAAAAGGTTAGCAATATATGAGGTTAATGATATTATTCCCTATCATTATGCTTCTATTAGTATAAGTAGAGAAGATCCTCCTAAGCAGAGAATGGAGCTCATGGATTTGATTAACAAGGAATGGAAGTCCGATGCATCGAGGAATTCATGGATAGAGGTAACTGCATCAGATACCAATTACTTAATGGAGATTAGTGGAGAGTCGATAAATTTCAGAAGAGCTTACACATCTCCATTGCCATCATCTCCTGTTTATCCTTTATCTAAGCAGGCTGTTAAGCTCTTTGTATCAAAAGAAGACGAATATTCTTCACCAATTGGAAATCTGATGCAACCATATGAAGACGTGGAGATAGTAGTGGATTTAGAGAGGATGATACATTATCATACTGGAGTCTTTGCGTTTACTGGAAGTGGAAAATCCAACCTCACCTCCTTGATTATAAGGAAAGCTATTAAAGCAATAAAAGATTTAAAGGTCGTTATATTTGACGTAGCCTCAGAGTATTTCTCAAATCTAGCTGACATTGTTTACAGCAACTCAATAATATACATTAAAGAGCCAATAATAGGTGAATCCATTGATGAAAAGGCGGAGGATTTTTTAAGAAAGCAAGTGATTCCTCCAAGCTTGGAAAGTGTTAAGGATAAAATGGGAGAGATAGTAAAATCATTAATAATAAATGACAAGATAAAATACTTTAAACCGGAATACGACGAAACCGAATATATTTCAAGTTACTCATCATTAATAGAACAATTAACGGAGATTGGCAACGATTCAAGGAGTAAGCAGAATAGATATTTGGCTTCAGCAATAATAAACATGTTATATTCCTATATGAGTAAAAAGGGCATAGGGGAGGAAGAAATAATAGATGACAAGATAAAGCCCTTTCTAGAGGAAGTTAAGGCTGAAATCGAGAAGATGAAGTTAGGCTATAATAATGCGGTTGTCAACCTGATAAATTCCCTTAACTATTACGTTGAAAGCTCAAAAGATAAGGGAAAAAGGGAATATGAAAAGATATCTGATATAATAAGGGAGGTTATGGAGGGCAATAGCAGGATTTTCATTTTTCAATCCAGTTCGATTGAGGACCTCAGGAAAACAGCTAGTAAGTTTATTGAAAGCTGTATGAGATATAGGAAGAGAAGCTTTTCCTTGAAACCAAAGATACTGATGGTATTTGATGAGGCCCAGGAATTCATACCATCAAAGAATACTGAAGAGGATTATACAGCTCAATCCAATAGGGCAGTGGAGTTCTTGTTAAGGCATGGTAGGAAATATAATTTGCATGCATGGATAAGCAGTCAAAGGTTGGCTTACTTGAACACTAATGCCCTTCAGCAGCTCCATACATATTTCGTAAGCATAATGCCTAGACCTTATGACAGACAATTAATAGGAGATACTTTTGCAATAGACGATGCATTTCTTGAAAGGACAATGACTTTCTCAAACGGTGATTGGTTGTTGGTGAGCTTCAAGGCTACTAATAACCAAAACGTCCCTGTGTTCTTTCATGCATATAACAACGAGCTAGAAGTAATTGAGGGGCTTGAGAGGATAACAAGCAAAAACTACTACATAAAGGGAGAAAGGTAATACCTTAGCGGCAGTGGGACACTGTTTATATTACCATAAAACTTGAAGTAAGTGAAGAGACCGTAATCTGAAAGTATTTCTTTTCCCTCATCGGTCATCATAAATATGATTATTTGCTCCGCTTGATTAGTATTAACCGCTGTGGAGGGAATGGTTACTGCTACTTGTATCAAATCTCCTTGTATTGTAACATTTGAGCTTGTTACATATTTAACTTGCTTGTAATAATTTACATATTCAGGATCTCCAAAGTTTAACTGAGGTGGTAATAAAATATAGGAAAAACCATGGGATTTTGCATCATAAGAATATGTAAAAAGCACATCAACATAACCTGATGTCAGTTGAGGATATAAAGAAGGAGCATTCTGTCCTAAAACATAAGATTTTGTAACATTGAATAGTTTGTAGACGTAATAACTCTGGTTATTATAAAAGATCATACCTGCAAGCTCCAACACCATTAATCCTCTATAGCCTTCAGGATCCAAGTTGGGATCCCCGAAACCAACCTTTACTTTACCTGATACTAGGTAATCAAAGAGATCCTTCCACATAGAAAAATTTTTCTGAGCTAATTGGGCAATATTTATTAAATGTTTGACTTCAGGAGGAGTGTTATTTTGATTGTAAGCTAAAACCATAGGAGCAGTGCCTATAATTAAGTACCAATATGCCCTATTTGCTCGAATTAATATGTTCTTGATAGTAGTGTAGTCAACAGTAAGATACAGATCTGAACTCATGTTTAGCTGAGATATCCTTTGGGCAAGTAAGACAGATCCTCCAGATACAACAGTATAATTAAAGGGAAAGAAGTTTTTAATATTATTGAAAAATGGAGCAAAAGTTGCAGCAGTATATACGATAGTTTGTTGAGGCTGAACTATTTGATTATTCTTATTACTGAGGAGACCATTAATAAAATACCCAGAGGAAAAGCCTATTATGAAAGATATAATTATGAAGATAATTATGAAATACTTATTCATATTTCCTTTATCACCTCATGTATATACTATCAATATACCCTAATAAAATTTTATTTAATATATGGTATATTATTTCATATTATTTATCTATTTTAAGTAGCTTGTCCTCTGCAACAACTAGGAACTCTGTTTTATTAAATAAAAACTACTATGTATAGAAAACTCTAATGTATTTAGTTTAAAGAAAATTAAATTATAGTAATAATTATAAAATAATAAGAACCTAACAGTAAGTAAACGAATCCACTATAAGGGCTAAATATTGACGTTGATAGTAGTTTCAGATAAGCTGTTAAGTTTAGTCATTTAATATATAGTGGGCTTAGGCTATACTATGTTTACAATCTTTATTCTAATATCATCATGTAGAAGGGGAAACTGCTAGAACTTGAGGAGTAATATAGAGGGTTTAATGAGGCTCTCCATGCTTAAGGCATTCCCTAAACTGGGGGGATGGAAGTGAGGAGGTGAATGCAAAATCATGAAACCTCAATGAAGGTTCGACCCTTATTTGTTATCTCCCAGTAAATCTATTGATGCTATTCTCTCTTTAGTAACCTGGAAAAGAGATGATGTCTTCTCCTTCCCATTGAAACTCGACCCAATGACGTTTACCATAAGGAGATATGTTAGAGCTGAGTCTTTTTTCCATAACTGAAATGTTTTACATTAATTTACCCTAAAATTCCCTATGATCTAAGCAATGTGAACGCAAAAGGGGAAAGCAGAGGTGTGAGACTAATGCCGTTTTGCTTGGAGGAGTTTCAAGGCCTACACGTGATTTAGAGCGTTGCTAAGGGCTTAAGCTCCACAACTCGTATAGCATGGGTCGCGAGCACAGTTCCTTTTCTTCCCTTTCCCAACCTTTTGGGTAGAGCCCACATTAAGTGAAGTTGTAGTAAGGAATTTTAGGGTAAATTAATGTAAAACATTTCTTCTAATATAAACTGGTAATATAAAGAGATTCAACCTGTCTATATGTCTAGGATAAGCTATACCAATTCAAACGAAATAAGAATAAATCCTCGAATAAATGAAGCAGAAGATATAAAAAAGGGTATGGTGGAATATCAAGCATTTTCTCACAATAACCTAAACTAAGAGTTCAAGTGCCTTCCCACGTGGCCAAAGAAAGAAAAATTTATATATAAGCAGTTCTAATGTGGGTTAGAGTGATTTAGATGCCTGGAGTACCTGTATTGCTTTTAAAGGAGGGAACTTCAAGGGCAACAGGAAAGGAAGCAATGAAGAATAATATATTAGCTGCTAGGACATTAGCTGAAATTTTAAGGAGCAGTTTAGGACCCAGAGGCCTTGATAAAATGCTTTTGGACAGCTTCGGAGACGTAATAATAACTAATGACGGTGCTACAATAGTTAAGGAAATGGAAATCTCCCATCCCGCTGCAAAGCTATTAGTTGAAGCAGCTAAGGCTCAAGACGCTGAAGTAGGAGATGGAACTACAAGTGCAGTAGTTTTGTCTGGCTTATTACTTGAAAAAGCAGAAGCCCTGTTAGATCAAAACGTTCATCCATCAATAATAATTGAAGGATACAAAAAGGCAATGGGAAAGGCTATTGAGTTAATGAAGCAGATAGCAACTAAAATACCAATCTCGGATTTAAACTCCCCAGAGACGAGGAAAGAACTCAATAAAATAGTGTACACAACTCTAGCAAGCAAATACATTGCAAATGGACCTGAGGCCCTCGAGAAGTTAACTAATTTAGTAATTGATGCGGTAACAAAAGTGGCAGAGCCATTGCCTGACGGTAGATATAATGTGAGTCTTGATAATATAAAGATTGATAAGAAAAAAGGAGGAACTGTCGAGGACAGCATTTTGGTTCATGGTTTAATTCTAGATAAGGAAGTAGTTCATGCAGGGATGCCAAAGAGGAAGGAAAAAGCAAGGATAGCAGTTCTTGATGCTGCACTTGAAGTGGAGAAACCAGAGATCTCAGCAAAAATAAGTATAACTAATCCTGAACAAATTAAGGCATTCCTTGACGAGGAAGCTAAGATGCTGAAGGAGATGGTGGACAAGATTGCCTCGGTTGGGGCAGACGTAGTTATTTGCCAGAAAGGCATTGACGAAGTAGCCCAGCATTTCTTGGCAAAGAAGGGGATTATGGCTGTTAGGAGGGTTAAGAGAAGCGATATAGAGAAGCTAGAGAAGGCATTAGGGGCTAGAATTGTAAGTACTGTAAAGGACATAACACCTAATGATTTGGGATATGCAGAGCTAGTAGAGGAGAGGAGAGTTGGTAATGATAAAATGATATTCATTGAAGGAGCTAAGAATCCGAAAGCAGTAAATATATTATTAAGAGGCTCGAACGACATGGCCCTTGATGAAGCGGAAAGGAGCGTTAATGATGCACTACATTCATTAAGGAACATATTATTAGAACCATCAATAGTTCCAGGAGGAGGTGCAGTGGAAGTTGAGGTAGCAATGAGGATTAGGGAATTCGCTAGGACAGTAGGAGGAAAGGAGCAGCTTGCAATAGAAGCATTTGCAGATGCATTAGAGGAGATTGCAGTTATTTTAGCTGAGACTGCAGGATTAGAGCCTATAACTACGCTAATGGATCTAAGAAGCAGGCACAGCAAAGGATACATATCTTCTGGAGTGGATGTGAACAATGGCAAAATAGTTGATGACATGATGGCATTAAATGTAATAGAACCTACAAGAGTGAAAGCTCAAGTAATAAAGAGCGCAACTGAGGCGGCAACTGCTATATTAAAGATTGACGATTTGATAGCAGCAGCGCAACCTACTAAGAAAGAGAAAGGGGAAGAGAAAGGAGAAGGAGGAAAGGAACCTGAGATGCCCAAGTTAGACTAATTTTTTAAAAACTTATCCTAAGCTCCTCAGGCTTTCCGTATCCTTCAATTTCGTTAAGTATTTTGTTTGCAACCTCCTTTATTTTCTCATTATCATAAGCTTCAATTATTTTGTAAAGTAATTTCTTTGTTGTTTCTGAACCTAAGACTAATATTAATTCAATGAAGTCTGGGCTTGCAAGGTAATCAGCAAGCCTTCTAGGGTCTCCTCCATAGGTTGAAAAGGAATACTTTGTCTCTGCCTTTGCGAGGAGCCTTCTTATCTCCTCTAATTTCTTAGAATCTATCTGGCTTGGATTAAGTACCTTAGAAACAACTTGTCTCAGGAAATCGGGCGAGCCCAATTCTTGCTCACTAGAAATAATACTGGAAGTGATATAAAGGTGTGGATACAATAAACAATTAACTTGATTTGAAATCTTTAAAAGGAAGTTGTGAAATATATATAGTTGTGGGATAGCAGTGTCCGAGAAGGGTGGGAAGAAGGAGGAGAAGATGTCAGTAGAGGAGAAGCTAAAGATAGTTTACTCTGATAAGGATATTATAGTAAGGATGGCCCCAAATGAAGAGGAGCTAAAGAACATTTTACTTGAGTTGCTCGATGAGAAAAGCATGAATTTAAAGGAATTACATGCAGTCCTCTCTGGGATTGCAAGTGAGGATAAGATAAGGAAAGCGCTGGCAAGACTAGCTGAAAAAGGGCTTATAGTTTTACAAGAAGATGGCAGATATGCTAGATTGGGGACTTCCTAGCTATTGCTTTCCACTAAATATAAACCTTCTAATCCATTCTCCTCATTTGTAAAATTTGATGGGATATCTAACTTGAACAGCCTAACGTTATATCCTTTTTTCCTCGCGACCTCGATGAAATTTGAGTAATCCTCATTATCGAGTATTAACACATCAATGGTTTTATTACCCGCCTTCTTCATGATCTATTAGTTAGCACTTGTTTGCTTTAAAAGCGCTGAGCCTCAATATTACCAGTCATGGAAAAATTAGGTCCACTTCATAAGGCCAAAGTGGAGATATCTACAGCGCTTTATAGTTATCTTAAACAGTCTTTAGAGAGTGTAAGTTTTGATGACTTATTAAACTCAATAGAAATTCCTAGAGAGGAGCTAGGAGACATAGCTTTTCCACTTCATAGAATTCTAAGAGGCAAGGAAATTAAATTGGAGCTTAAATCTGATTATATTGAATCATATAATTTAATAAATAATTATTTAAATATAAGAATTAATATTGAAAAATTAAGTTATGATTTATTTCAAGAAACTAGAAATGAAGATTACGGTTATGTTAAGGCAGAAAAGGGAATGAGAGTTGTTGTGGAGCATACAAGTGCAAACCCTGTTCACCCACTTCATATAGGTCATGTAAGAAATTCTATTTTAGGAGATTCTATATCTAGAATACTTAAGTATAGGGGACACTTAGTCCAAACGAGGTTCTATGTAAATGACATGGGAAGGCAAGTAGGAGTTCTTGTTTATGGAGTTGATAAGTTAGGAAACGCTGAACCTCCACGCAATTACAAGAGTGACGAATGGTATGGATTAGTATATGCTATAACTAATACAATTATTGAAATAAAGAATAAGACTGAGAAATTAAAGGAAGAGCCAGATAACAAGGAAATTCTATCTGAACGCGACGATTTATTAGCTATCGCTAATGAGTTAAGGGAAAGGGACAAGGAACTCTTTGACAAGCTAGCTGATGAAATAATGAAGGACGAAGATCCAGAGGGAAAAGTAAATGCCCTAATGAAGTTATATGAGGAAAACAACAAGGAGGTTGTTGGAAAAGTTAGAAGGGTCGTAGAGAAGGTTCTGGATGGTTTCATGGAGAGTTTGAATAGGATAAAGGTGAGTTTTGACAAATGGGACTTTGAAAGTGATTTAGTTTTCTCAGGTTCCGTAAAGGAGTTAATTGAGCTAGCAAGGAATTCTCCTCTTTTTGGTATCTACAAAGGTGCCCCCTCTTTAATTTTCAACGATTTTTTAAATGAGGAATTAAGGAGGGAATTAAAGATAGAGGAAATAGAAATACCCCCTTTAATATTGATGAGGAGCGATGGCACTACCCTTTACCCAACTAGGGACTTAGCATATACTTTAAAGAAATTCAGGGAATTCAACGCTGATAGAGTAATCAATGTTATAGCCTCAGAGCAATCGTTACCCCAATCTCAATTAAGGCTTTCACTGGCAGCCTTGGGATTTATAAAGGAGGCAAGAAACTTAATTCACTACTCATATGCAATGGTTCAATTGCCAGGAACCAAAATGTCTGGAAGAAAGGGGAAATATATATCTTTAGATTACTTAGTTTCAAGAATAGAGGATGAAGTGAGAAGAAAAATGGAAGGAAGAGAGGTGAGGGGAGATAAGGAGAAAAATATTAGGGAGTTGACCAATGCAGCATTGAGATACTTGATCTTATGCGCTTCCCCAAGGAAACCTTTAACTATAAGCATTAAATCTGCAACCGATTTCGAATCTAACAGTGGACCATATCTAATATATACTCATGCAAGGGCCAGTTCAATAATAAAGAAACACGGTTTTATACCAGATGCAAATAAGTCGAATTTGAAGACCTTAAATGAGGGGGATAAAAGAAGAATAGTGATTATGACATCGATGTTTCCTGAAATATTTGTTAAAACCGCTGAAGAAATGAAAACTGAAATTTTAGTTAACTACTTAAGGGATTTGGCTGATAGCTTCAATAGTTGGTATGATAAGGAAAGGATAATTCAAGAACAAGATGAAGATACTAGAAATGCGAAGGTTTTGTTGACTAATGCGGTTAGAAAAGTATTGAAAAATGGTCTGAATGCTATAGGAATAGAACCGTTAGAAGAGCTATGAAACCGACTAATATGAATTTATTAATAAATTAAAAATATGAAAATTATTTATTCTTTAAATACATAATATCTTCACAATTACCACTGCATTTTTCATTAAGGCATTTACACGTCTTAATTATGGCTTCCTTAACTATATCTTCTTTGACTCCTTCAACGCCAGCAGCTATTACTAAGACTTCCCTTGTTTCCTTGGTCACCATTGTAATCCTGGAGTCTCTATGGGGATAAATGTGTATTACTTTACCTCCGCTAATTAATACAGGTATTCCCTTCTGCAAAAATTCCTTTTTCCCTCCTATTGGTTCAAACTCTTCTCCTCCATTGCTTAAAGTTAAAAGTAAGGGGTCAGAGATCTTATTTAAATCATAAATACCTATAGGGACTAAGGTTTCTAGGCTTGCTAGATTCCCACAATCAACTACGCAGTTTATTTTTGGTAACTTATCCCCTCTAGCAATCCTCCTTCTAAGCGCTTCCCCGCTTGGCCTAACTTTTGTGGGATCGATCCCAAACCTCCATAGAAAAGATCTGTAGCTTTTGACTACTGGATCTTCCTTAAGTTTCTCTGGATCAATCAAATATCTTCTATATATTTCCTCCTCAATTTCAATCCCTTCTCCATTTAATACTTCACATGATGTGAAAAAAACGTAAACCCCCTTTAGCTTATTATCAATCTCAACACTTATTCTTGACCTCATTAAGAAATGTAGTATTACAGTGTTTTTAAGCAATTGGTCTGAACAAATAGGGATTAAGAGGTTAAAACTCTTTTAAGTGTAATTTATATAACGGGCAAAAGACCTATGGCAGATAAGTTAAGTGGATTCGTCAAGAATTGGAACGGGGGAGAGCCACAACAGACTATTGCAGATAAGATAAAGGGGGCACTTAAAGGTAATCAACCTCTTAGATATAAATTAGCAATGGCACACTATAAATTAAGGACAACTTTAAGCAGGTTAGACGTTTATATAGGTAGGCTTCAGGAGAGGGACAGGAGGTTATTTGAGAGGGTAGTAGAGGGTTATATGAGTAAGGACACAGCTAGGGCTGCTATGTATGCTAACGAGGTTGCAGAGATAAGGAAGGTAGTGAGACAGTTAATAGCCACTCAAATAGCGCTAGAGCAAGTAGAGCTCAGGTTGGAAACCTTCCAGGAGATCGGGGACGTATTCACAAACTTAATACCAGTTATTGGTGTGGTTAAGGAATTGAAGAGTGCAATGAAGGGAGTAATGCCAGAGATAGGATTGGAGTTAGCTGAACTAGAGGAAACACTTCAAGGTGTAGTGATAGAGGCAGGAGAGTTTACAGGAGCAAGCGTGGAATATGCAGTAACATCTCCAGAAGCGAGGAAGATACTGGACGAAGCCGCAGCTCTAGCACAACAGAGAATGAAAGAGAAATTCCCAGACTTACCTACCTTTGCAGCGGCACAGCCAAATCCATCAAACAACAAGTAATTTCCCCCTCCCCCTTGCATTTATTTTTTTATTCTTCCACTCATTATTACTTTCTGAGCCTACATAAATGATTGAAGATATTACATGTAAGAAATGCAAGGTGAATTCTTATTCTGTTAAGGTAAACGGCAATAAATATTGTATAAAATGCGCTAAATTAGTTATAAGGAGGGAAATCTCAAGGAGTATAAAGGTTAACCAAATTCATTTCATAGTTTTGCCTAAGTATAAGGACTGGTTTGAGGGTTACGCAAAACTCCTTGAGGAAATTGTTGGAAGCAAAGTTAGAATAACTAAGCTACTTCTTACCGATGAGGAACAAGGAGATTTATCGTCTTCATTTAGGTCCCTAATATTTCATGCTAATTACCTTTCAAAGTATATACTAAAAGACAAAGTAAACTTAACATTGCCTTTTACTGCAGATATAGCTTTTGCAATGCTAATCTACGCCATATCAGTAAAGAGCTACTTCCTTTTCAGGTTACTCAATAATCTAGATTTAGGAAATCTATCAATAATTAATCCCCTTATTTATTATGATAGGGAAACGCTTGAAAGTGTGGGATATAAAACATCATGGGAATTACCAAATGAGATATCCATTTTTTCTAAAAACGTATCAAAAATAATGTCTGAAAGTCAAGAGCTCTCTAGGTCATTTATTAGATCAATAGATTTACTAACACCTAATAATAATTTCTGTGTTATGTGCTTTTACGATGTTGATTCCAATAACGTTTGCCAGAAGTGCTCAATCTTGATGAATAAAGCTCACGAAGGAGAATTTAAAGAAATTAGTTTTCTGATATAATCCTTTAACTCCTTGCTTATCCTTATTTCATATACATTATTACCTTTTGGCAATTCATCAAACGTGAATAAGGAGTTATTAAGGTAGTAAATAGTCTCATTCTTTAACATTTTCGTGAGAGCCTCCTTGCTTTGAATTCCCACTATTTCCCTTATGCTAAGGGCAATCTCCATTTCCTTGTCACTTAATATGTGGTTGCATACTAAGCACGTGTAATTAGGCGCTACAGAGTTAAATTTACATTTAGGGCATATTGCAGGTAACATTTGACCAAAGGAATTCCAAGCAATTCTTAATCTATTTAATAATTCCTCTCTATCACTCTCTTTTAGACAGATTCTATATAAATCGCTAATATACTTATTTACCCCCTTCTTTATGTTATATATAACATACTCAAGCTGATTCCTGTTTAATTTGGAACCTCTAATTTCAAGTAATTTAGAGGATATATAGTCGGATAATTGATCGTATCTTGAGGCAAATTTATTGAGAATACTGCTCAATGCAGGTTTTGTCTGATAAGATTCAACTATTTCTTTAAATATCGGGAAAAGAATCTCCTTCATTTCATCTTTAGTTAGATCTAGCTGAGAAATGCCTAGGTGATTTGTTATTTCCTCAAGATATTCATCAAATAGCTTCTCAGCAAGTAGAGGATTTTGTTTTGCTTTCCTTTTTTTACTAGAATCTTTTCTTGCGCTACTCACCATTCTATTCGTCCTTTATGAAAGTGTATTTCCTCTTTTGATATTTACCCAAGAAATAACTTACTAATATTTCAAGTCTCTTTGGATGCCTAAGCCTAGTTTCCCTTAGTTTAGCAGACATTTTCCTTTCACTTGGTTCCTTTCCTTTAAACCATATTTTTAACAGCCTTTTGTGAATGAAAAGGAGTATATCAATGTAATCCCTTTCTAAGTCTATTTCTGGATATTTCTCATCAACTAACCTTTCAATAATGTCCCCCAAATACTTATCTAGAACATCTATTACGTCTTCCGTCCTCTTTACCCTGTTTTTATCTCACCTGATGTTTTTAAATTTTTATTTGACCTTACAAAAGGTAGAAAGCTTTGCCCTTAGATTTAAATGATGGAAAACAAAAGAATATCTTTTTTATGATGAGGATTAGTTATATCTTCATTAAAACAACCTATTATATTAGCAATTAATAAAACTTAGATAATTTATGATTTTTATTATGATATTTATAGTAAAAACTTACTAATTAGCTAATCCTCTTCTTCCTCATAGAGCTCTATTATTACCTTAGCCTTAAGTTCCTTCTTGGGTAATGGAGGTAGGGAGTCTCCTAGATCGATTCCCACAGACACGCTATTGCCTAGCGAATCCGAGAATTTTACTTCTGCAACGAACTTCTTTTTAGGGTTTTCTAACATCTTCATTAATTCATTATAAAACCTTGTTATTGCCATCTGTAGAGATAATGGGCTAGTTAAGTCCTCTGGTTTCAATTGAAACGCAGTGATATTTCCCATAATTTCTCCTACTTTTGCTTTCCCCTCAAATACAAACCTCTGAACTGGTTCAGACAAACCTTCACCTTAAATAAAGAAAGCTTGAAACAAAATAAAAACTCTGGTAAAACATTGCCTTTACTTCTTTGAAATAGCTATTTCTATCGTTGATACCCTGCTCTGTTTCCCGTTCTGGCTAGTTACTGTCTGGCTTCCCACTGTTATTGCTTTTATTAATATTTTATCTGGAAGGAACCTATTCCTTACTATTTCTACTGTATCCACCGCTTTTGATATTGCTTTTCCTCTTGCCTTTATCACTACTTCACTAACCCCTTGGTTTAGGAGGGTTAGTGCTGCCAGAACGTAGTTCATTACTGGCTTCTTTCCTACTAACACAACATTTGTAGGTGTTGGATTTGATGCCATTTCCTTTTCACCTTCTTTTTTGCTGTAAAGCATAAACGCGCTCTAATTTTAAAGTTATTCGTGTATTCTATGATTCTCTCTTATAATTTCTTAAAGTTTAAAAACATAAATTTATTTAGTATTTTCATTAGAGCTGTTGTTAATATTACCTAATATGAGGTAAAATTTATGTAATACTTTCAGTCATATCCAGTTAACTCTTATACAAGGTAGCTTAAGTTTTTAAGTGATGAATATAAATAAAGAGGTGAAATCATCGCTGTGATAGCTAAAGAAAAGTTACAAAGTGAGGTTTCCCTCTATAAGCATAATGAGGGCTATGTTAAAGTAGTGAAGAAGAGGGACGGGAGAGTAGAGCAGTTTTCCCCTTCAAAGGTCTATAATTCTATAGAGAAGGCGTTCGAAATTTCAAATGCGCCAAAGGAATTAATAGAGGAAGTCTTCCAAGCAGTCTTAGAATGGATTTCATCAATCAAGGGTTCTATAGAATCTAAGCAAATAGCAGATGAAGTGGAGAAGGAGTTAATATCTAGGATAATAGATAACGTGAACTATGAGAAGGCTGCTAAAGCCTATGTTTTAGGGAGGATTTACAACCACGTATTTGGAAAGGGGAAATGGAGAAAATTTAATGAAAAAGACCTATTATTATCTTACAACGCGCTTAAAGTATTGGAGGCTAGGTATTTGATAAAGAATCCAGAAAACTTAAGGTATATGGAGACACCAGAAATGTTATTTAGGAGGGTAGCTAGGTATTTAGCTAAAGTTGAGAAAATATATGGTAAAAGTGACGAAGAAGTAAGAAAAATAGAGGATGACTTTTACAATATAATTAGTAATTTAGAGTTTTTGCCTAACACTCCAGCCTTAATGAACGCTGAAACTAGGCTAGGAATCCTCTCTGCTTGTTTCGTATTACCTGTAAGGGATGCAATGTCAACTCCTAAAGGAGATGGTATCTATGATACTCTAAGAGCTATGGCATTAGTTCATCAGCAAGGAGGGGGAACAGGCTTTGATTTCTCAGAGTTAAGGCCTAAAGGAGATATAGTTGCCTCTACAGCTGGTGTGGCATCTGGTCCAGTATCTTTCATGAGGATATTTGATGTATCAACAGATGTCGTAAAGCAAGGAGGTAAAAGAAGGGGAGCTAATATGGGTGTAATGCATGTTTGGCATCCAGATATAGAGGAGTTTATAGAAGCTAAAACTGGAAACTTAAAGGATGTCCACCTTCAGAACTTTAATATATCAGTTGGTGCATATGATATTTTCTTGAGGAGCGTTGAAGAGGACAAGGAATTCCCCTTAATTAATCCAAGGAAAGTAAAGTACTTGATAAACAGGGCTAGGAATTACATGGATGAGCAATGGGTACAAGAAGAAATTATAAGGGAACTGGAGGAGAGAGGTGGAAGTGTATATTTGGAAGACAGCAGAATTATCACACTTGATGAGGCTTTAAAGATAGCAGAAAACGAAAATGCTATAGTTAGATATGTTAATGCAAGATATATATTTGACAAAATAGTAAAGGGAGCATGGGACAGCGGAGACCCTGGTATGCTATTCATTGATGAGATAAATAGAAGGCATCCAGCTTGGTATTTAGGTAAAATAAATGCAACAAATCCATGTGGAGAAGAGCCACTATTGGAAAATGAATCCTGCAATCTTGGGTCAATAAATTTGGAGAAGTTTGTGAAGGGAGAAGGAGAGAGTGCAAGAATAGATTGGGGTTCTCTAGCTAAGGTAATTAGGGTAGCTTTGAGGTTTTTAGATAATGTAATAGATGCTAATAGATATCCATTACCTGAAATAGAGAAAGCTACGAAGCTCACTAGGAAAGTGGGGTTAGGGGTTATGGGGCTTGCTAGGGCATTAATTAAGCTAGGCATTCCCTATGATTCAATAGATGCAGTTTTCATATCTTATCAAATTGCTAAGTTCATCTTTTATCATGCATATTTAGCAAGTGTAGAGCTGGCTAAGGAGAAGGGGAGCTTTCCAGCCTATAGGGCTGAATTATATAGGGATATATATGATACAGCTAAAAGCTTCGACGAATTAATTAAAATAGCACAAATAAATGGAAAGATCTCAGATAGAGTAAGGAAGATGAGTTACGGGGAACTGGATTTCGGTTACTTGAAGCAAGAAAGATTAAAGTATGGCATAAGGAACGCTACAGTTGTCTCAGTTGCACCTACAGGGACAATTAGTATAATAGCAGGTACCTCTTCCTCAATAGAGCCTCTGTTTGCTTTAGCTTTTGTGAGAAATGTTGCAGTAGGCAAGTTCATAGAAGTTGACCCCTTATTCCTAGAGTTCCTCAAGAAGTATGAACTTGACGAGCCAGAGGTGCTAAAGAAAGTATCTGAAGAAGGGATTATAGGTAATAATAACTTCATACCAAGAACTCTCAGGAAGTTATTCAGGACCACTCACGAAATTGATTACATATGGCATGTATTGCATCAGGCTGCTTGGCAACAATGGAATGATTCCGGAACATCTAAAACCATAAACCTGCGGAGCGAGGAGCCTGTGGAAACGGTCTGGAAAGTTTACATGATAGCTTGGAAATTGGGAATAAAAGGGATTACAATTTATAGAGATAAAAGTAAGTCACAGCAAGTTATATATTTTGGCCTTAAGGAGCAAAAGGAAAGATTAAAGGAGGCTAAAAAGGCTGAAACAACACAAATAACCTCTCCATTAAGGATTAGTAAAATAGAAGTCCCAGAGGACTTTGCAGGAGGATGCCCTACATGTGATTTATAGTTTTTCTTTTTATTATTTATAAAATTTTTAAGAAATTTCTATAAAAGCTCGAAATTCATTATGCTTTTTAAACGTAGGAAAGATAACATATATATAGCGTGAACTGAATGGGATTCCAAATGCCGTGTGAGAGATTGGCTAAAGAGGTTCTCCCCTCAGTAAGGTCTATGATAGCTAAAAGCTTAATAGAGGAGAAGAAAGTATCTCTATATTCAGCAGCAAAGTTATTAGGGGTTACACCAGCTGCGATATCTAATTACATAAGGAGAAAGAGAGGAAGTCATCTGTTAAGGGAGTTGGAATCAGATGAAAGTATAGTAAATATGGCTAACGTCATAGCTGAGAGGATATCAAGGGAACATAGAGTAGACTCAAAAGTTATATGCATTGCATGTTACAGGAGTAGAACGGCTTTAACAAAGAAAGGAATACTGTATGAGAAATGCATTTTTGACGATATAGTTTCCACCTTTCAGATTTAAAGCAGTCTCTTAATATCGTTCAGGTTATTTATTGAGAGATTATAATCTAGTTCATTATTTTCCCTTGTATTTCCAGAGCGATATATTGCAATTAGTTGTATATCTTTTTTTATCGATTTCAGTTTCTTCATGTCATTCATCTTTTTCTTATTGGCTATTGGATCCTTCTCCTCTATTCCAATGCATATCTTTTCAGACTTACCCCTTAAACCTATCAAATCTATAGGTGCATTTCTTAAACTAGAAACTATGAACCCCTCCCTTAAAAGTAGCTCCATTATAACTCCTTTAATTCCCTTAACCCTTTTTCCTGTCTCTAAGTTACATTTCTCTATCCTGTAATTCATTATATCTATGTTACCAAGTATTTTCTCCCCAAGTTCCTCAAGCATTCTAAGTCCTACTTCTATCGAGGTATCAGAGTTTCCCGCCTCATAATCCACTACTGATTTCCTACTTACCTTGATTTTCTCTGCTAGTTCCCCTAAGCTCATCCTCTTACTTAACCTGGATTCTTTAACTTTATCTGGATCTAATTTAACAAAAATCTCCCCCCTCTTTCTATATAAGAACAATTTCTCCCCCTTAATGTAGGTCTCTAATGCTTTAGTAGTTACAGTTGGTACTCCATTTCTCTCATCTATTATAGAATCGTCTATCTCATCTCCGCTCTCATCTATTACTGCGAGTGGAGAGCTCTCAGTTGTTAATGATAGTAACTTTAACTCTTCTATTTCCTCTCTAGAAATGTCCTCGTTTCTTTTAGCTACTTTAATCATTACAGTCTTACCTTTCTCGTTTATCGCTCCGAGGTCTATGCTCCTCTTCTCTTCAGGGTAATCGAAGAAGTTCACTGAGAAACCTACTTTGGAGAGTAACTCACTTACTTCTTTCCCCAGTTCCTTTATAGCTTCCCCTTTTTTAATCATCCTCTAAAGATATGTTATTAATTGACAAGTTAATAAATATTATTGTTCCGAACAACGTGATAATTGTTTCAACTTCTGTTTGAGTAAGTTTATCCTTTTTACCATTAAATATTATTTCTATTAATTTCCTCTGCCACATATCACAGCCCTCCACGGAGTATTTATTATCCTCTTCCTTGGAGATTATAATTGGAATCCTAATTAAGTCTAAATAGTACTTGGGCACAATTTCACATAATTTATTAACCTCCTCCTCTTTCATTTCATGATAACTTCCATCAATTAACCTCACCTTCCTTTTCCCCCTAGACGCTTCAAGTATAGTTACTGTTTCTGCAGGGAGAGAGAAAGAGATCTGTTTCCTCTCTGCATCTATTATTCTATATAAAAAGTCGCTTATATCAACCATTTTCATTCCTTATATACAGCTAAAACCATTTGATGATCCTTGTCGTAAGGAGATAAGTTAACTGTTTCAATTACTTCAAAATTATTCTCTTCAAGCGTCTTTATTTCCTTTTCAAATATTTCCTCTGGTTGCTTTGTTACATCGATGCTCCTAGCTTTTATTGCCATTAAAACGTGGCCTTTTCTCTTCAAGTAGAACTTAGCGTTAGCTATCACAATTTCAGCCTGGTTAGGTTGGGCTATATCAGCATATATTACATCTACTTCCTCTAGGAAAAACCTATATTTATGTGGTTGTCTAGCATCTGCAAGTATTGGGAATAAATTATTTCTTGGTTGTGCCGTTAATATTAATTCCCTTACTACTCTAGGTGAAAACTCGACAGCGTAAACTATTCCATTATTACCCACTATATCACTTACATGACTAGCAGTAGTCCCAGAAGCTGCGCCTAAGTAGAGTACTTTGGTACCACTAACTATAGGGACTTCCTTTATTCCATTTAATATAGAGGCAGCTAGCTTGCTCCTATAGGAATTCCATTCTCTATATTCTTCCGATTTAAACTGAAATAGCCTTTCCCCATAAACACTCCTCCCAGGTGCTAAGTTCTTTGTGCATAGCCTTTCAGAGCCATCATCCGTTTGGCAAATATAAACCCCTTCAAACTTCTCATGCCTTATTACATTGACCATAAACCTCACCTCCTATTTTTCTTCCCCCTCTTAGCTTCCCTCTTCCTCACTTCTTCCTTTCTTGGAGGGGGATTTTGATATTTTTCCTTTATCTCCTTGATCCTTTGCTCTATTTGATGCTTAAGTGTATCTGCAATTAACCTACCTGAATATGCATCCACCTTTGCTGCTATTGCTAGTTTCGCTGCAAGTGCTCTGGCTATCTTTCCCCTTTGCCACCTTGGAGCCCTGAATATGTCTTGGTATTGGAATATTATACCATGTTTTGGTGGTCTAGCGCCACTTCTCAGAGATCTGAAAAGGGCTTTTTCAGCTCCTAAAACTTGAATAGTGCTTGCAGGCATCTTGGCCAAAGCTTCTAAGGAACCTGCTTTGCTAAGTAATCTAGCTGAGAGAGTTGAACCAGCAAGTGACATGAGGTTTGGAGCAACTTCCCTCATCACGGAATCTAAGTAATCCGTAATGTTCTGCCTTAATGAGTATAAATATAATATAGCTTCAGCTACCTTTTGAATGCTCTTTAAATCAACATCTGTTAATGAAGGCCCAATGCTTTTCCTCGCTAAGGAAGCAATTTTCTTTGCCCTATCCTCTTGAAAGCCTAAAGACTTCAGGTTTTCCTCTGTAAAATTACCTCTTTCTCCTAATTCCGCTACTAAAATGGAGTATGTTTTGTGATCTTCAACTGCTTTATCAAGTTCTGGAAAGTGGAGGCTATACCATTCTCTAAGCCTTTCAGAGAACAAATTAATTGTCTTATCTATGTCATCTATGAACCTGACCGCTTGTATAGCTTGTAAATCTCTTTTTTGAGCTGCTGTCCTTATTGTCCTCCTAGTAACTTCTAGTATTATTTCCCTGAGTTGATTGTATAAGTCCTTTTTGCTAGTCTTACTTAGTTCCTCAAGCTTGCTCATTATCTTTGCCCTAAGGGTCTTATATGTTTCACTATTTGTGAGAAGGACAGCGTTGAATCCCATGTTCTTCAGCTCATTCAATATCTCTTGGTCTTCTACTGCTATTTCAGTAATCCCCTTTTCTTTTAACCTCTCTAACAGTTTATTCATGAAAATAGAAGGTTTTCCAGCCTGTAAGCTCATAACGTGTTCAACTGCATCCTCTACCGAGTTCAAGCAAAGTTCGTAATCTATCATTTCTCCTTCTTCAGAGAAAGCTATTACTCCCAGTGCATTCTCCGCTATTAGAGCTCTCATCATACTCAGAGAGAACTAGCTTGAAAAAATTTAAATTGAGCGAAACTAATAGTACTTATGCCGTCTCACGGTTCGCTAACAAAGGCTGGGAAGGTAAGAAGCCAAACTCCTAAAATAGAGAAGAAGCCGTCGAAGAATTTACCTCCCAGAGTAAGAAACAAGATGGAGTACGAAAAGAGAAATAAGAACAAGAGTAAGGGACAAGAAGAGGCACAGCAAGTTACACAGGCTACCTCTTAATTAAAGTAGATTAGACCTTAAACAATTTTTTAGAGTAAGGGGAACTTAACTTGTGGACAAACTAGAAGGCTATAGGGGAAAACTAAGGCATGTATTGGAGAAAGCAGATATAGTTATAGGAGATAAAATACTAATAAAGAAGAGAGGTATAGAGATTAAAGGAATATTAATGCCTTCAATATCTAGAGAAGATGACATTATCTTTGTGAAATTGGAGAATGGATATAACATAGGAATAAGATATAAAGATTTAGAAATTGAGAAAGTTGAAAGCATAATTAGGGAACCTAGGGAAATTAAGGGGGAGCCTAAGGAAGGCGAAGTAATGTTAATAAGCACTGGGGGGACCATTGCAAGCAAAGTGGAATATACAACAGGTGCAGTGAGACCAGCATTATCTGTTGATGAGATAATTGAGTTCGTTCCAGAAGTAAAGGATATAGCAAAAATAACTGTAGAAGTCTTATTCAGCATATTGAGTGAGAATATGAAGCCTGAATATTGGTCAAGGATCTCAGAGAAGGTTTATGAATCCCTAGTCAAGGAATATAAAGGGGTTGTAATAGCTCATGGAACTGATACCATGGCTTATACTTCTTCAGCTTTAAGTTTTTCATTAAGGAGAATAAATAAGCCTATATTAATTGTAGGTTCCCAGAGGAGTAGCGACAGGCCGAGCAGCGATGCTTCTTTGAATTTGTTGAGTGCGTTGTTCGCAGCCAAAAACAGTGATCTGGCTGAAGTGGGAGTTGTAATGCATGGAGAGCCCTCTGATTCCTATGTTTTAGTCCATAGAGGAACAAAAGTTAGAAAGATGCATACAAGTAGGAGGGATGCGTTTCAAACAATTAATGGTATGCCTTTAATGAAAATAATATTCGATGAGAGGAGGATTATTCAAATCTCGAACTACAGAAAGAGGAACAGCGATGTGCCAGAAGTTTATCCAAGGTTCGACGAAAGGGTCTTCCTGTTAAAGATCTTTCCTGGTATATCTGAGCAGATAGTTTATTACTTAGTTGATAAGGGGTATAAGGGAATAATTGTGGAAGGAACTGGATTAGGCCATTCTCCAGAGAACTTTATTGAAGCATTTAAATATGCAAATGATAATGGAGTAATTGTAGGAATGTCCTCTCAATGTATATTTGGAAGAGTTAACATGAACGTCTACACAACTGGAAGGCTTTTACTCAGAAGCGGCGTTCTACCCCTTTCAGACATGTTGCCTGAGACTGCATTGGTGAAATTAATGTGGGGGCTAGCAAATATAAAAGATTTGGACGAACTAAGGAGATTCATGCTAACTAATGTTAGTGGAGAGATAAATGACAGGGAACTGATGTCCTATTTTCCTAGGTGGAACCATGGAAATTGATTGGAACTCTATAGAGCTAAGAGTAGGATTGGAGGTTCACCAGCAAATAGAATCTAGAAGGAAGCTCTTTTGTAATTGCCCTCCCATTTTCTCTGAAAAGTATGCATACAAAATTGAGAGAAAGCTAAGACCTTCTATGAGCGAGCTAGGCGAGATAGATCCCGCTGCATTATTTGAGTGGAGGAAAGGGAAGAAGTACATTTATGAAGTACCTATTGATTCTGCATGCCTAGTAGAATGCGACGAAGAACCTCCTCATAGTCTGGATTTAGAGGCTCTGAAAGTAGGTTTAGCGATTGCCCAATACTTCAATTCCTTTATTCCCGACGAAATAGTAGTTATGAGGAAGACAGTTATTGATGGTTCAAACACTAGTGGATTCCAGAGGACAGCAATTGTAGCCCTTGGAGGAAGGCTTGTATATGAGGGTGGTGAAATAGGAATACAGACAATAGCAATTGAGGAAGATGCTTCTAGGAAAGTTATGGAGGGCATTGATTACACTACATATAGCTTAGATAGACTCGGGATTCCTTTAATAGAGATCTCCACTGCACCAGATATAAAGACTCCAGAGCAAGCAGAGGAAGTTGCCTTCCTAATAGGGCAGGCTTTGAGATTAACTGGAAAAGTAAAGAGGGGTTTAGGCACTATAAGGCAGGATTTGAACATTTCAATAAGGGGAGGGAGCAAGATAGAGGTCAAAGGAGTTCAAAAGCTAGAACTAATTCCAAAGATAGTAAGGAATGAGGCGATGAGGCAGCTGAATTTAATGAAGATAAAGGAGGAGCTAAAGAATAGAGGGCTAAACGAAGAAGAACTAAGGAGATACTTCATAGTTAAAGACTTAACTGAGGAGTTGAAAGACACTAACTCAAAAGTATTAAGAAATGCCATATCAAAGGGAGGAGTAATTTTAGGGGCCAAATTGAGAAGGTTGAGGGGAATTCTTGGGCTTAAAATACAAGGGAATAGGACTTTCGGATCTGAAGTAGCTGATTATGCAAGGCTCTGGGGGAAAGTGAGAGGCCTTTTCCACTTAGACGAATTACCCAATTATGGGATAACGAAGGAGGAAGTAGATTCTGTAAGCAAAGCATTGGGTCTAGAGGAACTGGACTCCTTCATAATTATTGCAGATCAAAGGGAGAAAGCTATTGAGGGTATGAAAGGTGCTTTAGAGAGGTTAATCTTGGCATTTAATGGAGTTCCAAAGGAGACAAGGATGGCAGATGAGGAAGGTATTACCAAGTTTACCAGACCTCAGCCTGGGAGCGAGAGAATGTACCCAGAAACTGATATTCCAACCATTACGGTTAATAATAAATTAATAGAAGAAGCCAAGACGCTAGTTCCAAAGAGGCCTGATGTTATAGTTAACGAGTTATTATCCCTTGGTATAAGGAAGGACATTGCTGTGTCCTTGCTTAAAAGCAAGTACTTTGACTTGTTTTTAAGGGTCATTAATGGTGGTGGAGAGCCTTTAATAGCTGCATCTGTTATCGAAGTTGATTTAAAGGGAATTAGAAGGGAAATTGATTTGGAGAAAATAAGTGAAGAGGATTTGGAGAAAATAGTTTTAATGATATCTAAAAGGGAAATACCAAGGGAATCCCTTGAGAAAGTTTGCAGTTACCTCATAGAAAATAAGGGCATTAAGGTAGAGGATGCTATTAAGGCTATAGGAATAGGGCTTGAGGGAAGCGAACTGGAGAAGATGATAAGGGAGATCTTGATAAGGAATAAGGAGGAAATCAAGAAAAGGGGAGAAAAAGCATTTAATTACGCAATGGGTTTAGTGATGAAGGAGTTGAGGGGGAAAGCTGAAGGGAAGAAAATAGCTGAGATCATTAAGAAACAGATAAACTCACTTTAATATCCTTTCCTTGACCTTGTCAACTATATATCTAGCTATAATTGACTTTAAGTTGAAGCTTACAAAAACCTCTTTTCCATCTTTGTCAATTATCAGAACTTCATTATATTTAGATCTAAATCCTATATCCTTCCTTGAGACATCATTAGCTACTACAATATCAGCCGAGTATTTATACAATTTTTCCCTAGCTCTTTTACTTAACTCCTCAATGTTTCCATTAACTGTTTCAGCTGAGAAAATAACTAAATTTCCCATGAAGTGTTCCCTGACTTCCTTAGCTATTTTAGGGGTAGCCCTTAACTCTACGCTCAAGTTCCCTATCTCTGATTTTATTTTGTCATTCGAGTTTATTGAAAAGGAATAGTCAGCAGGAGCACCTGCAAGAATAACTGAATCATATTCACCCTTCTTAATTTCATCTATGACTTTCTCCTTCATTTGATTTGTAGTTTCTACATTTATAACCCTTTTAGCTAATACCTTTGTGTTCGTTGTAATATTACCAGCAATTAGAGTGACTTCCCCTCCTCTGAAGGATATTTCCCTTGATATTTGTATTCCCATTTCACCGCTACTTGCATTAGTTATAAACCTTACAGGGTCTAAATATTCTCTAGTAGGGCCAGCAGTTACTAAGAACTTTTTCCCCCTTAAGTCCTTTCCCCTCAAGGTTACTGCTTCAAAGAAAGACGCAATGTCTTCTACTTCTGGGATATGTGCTTTATCTTTAACTATTTCAGGTTCCATTATTTGTACTCCTTGACTTTCTAGCTTATTAACAGCTACCCTATATTGTTCGGTTTCATACAATTGAATGTGCATAGCTGGGACTATTGCAACGCCTTTCTTTCCCCCAAGCATTGTTAAAGCCACAAGTGAGACAGAATTGTCAGCTATCCCATAAGCTATTTTAGTTAAAGTATTAATAGTGCACGGAGCTATTATCATTGCATCGTTCTCTTCAGCCAAGGCTATATGTCCTAGCTCCCCTTTAAACTCCACGAATGTTTTGTTACCAGAGGCCCACTCAAACATCATGGGGGAGATCATTTGAGATGCCTTTTTTGTAAGGACTACTGTTACATCTGCCCCCCTCCTCATTAATTCCCTTACTAGATCTAACGATTTATAGAGTGCTACGCTTGCAGTAACACCAACTATTACCTTTTTACCTTTTAATGCCTCACTTCTTTCCCCTATTATTTTCCTTGAAGGATGTATCATTTAAGCCTAATATGTTTAACATTTTTAACTTAAACGTTTAACGATTTAAGGTAGCTTTGGAAACTAAACTGGAGAAGGGGTACACCCTAAGAAGGGCTACTAAGGAGGATATTAGTCAAATAATAAACATTAACATCCAGACGCTTCCAGAGCATTATCCTTATATATTTTACTTAGATCATTTGGAGAACTACAATAAAGCGTTTTATGTAGCTGAGGCAGATGGGCAAATAGTAGGGTATATAATGCCTAGAATAGAATGGGGCTTGAGCCTGCTTAGGTCTTTTCCAAAGTTCGTTAGAAAGGGACACGTGGTTTCAATAGCGGTTTTGGAACCATTTAGGAAGAGAGGGATAGGGAAATCCCTAATGGAGAAGTCAATGAACTCGATGAAAGAAGACTTTAAGGCGGAGGAAGTATATTTAGAAGTAAGGATTTCTAATGAGCCCGCAATAAATTTATATAAAAAGCTAGGGTTTTCAATAATAAAGACTTTAAGCTATTACTACGCTGATGGAGAAGATGCCTATGTAATGGCTAAAAGGCTATAACATTCATTCTTTTACTGTAAAAGCCTAAAAGTAGATTACTTTATGTAGAAGTATAAGCATGCTAATGCAAGGTCTTTTTCCTTTAGTTAACTACTCTACTAATGAAACAGGCTGCACTTTGGTAAACATAAGATAACCAATATAGCAAAATAAAGAAGTTGAGTAATGACTTTATGTACAGATCTAAATAACTTAAAGTAGGCCGTAATCTTATCCATAAGAAAGCTATAACGCATCCAGCTTCAATATTATAACTTTTAACCACTAATATTGGTATGGAGAGGAAGCTAGCGTTTATCTTTGATCATAATAAGTGCATTATATGTAACGCATGTGTAGAGGCTTGTAATAAGGCATATTCATTACCAGAAAACGTTAATTGGAGGAAACTGCCAACTTTTCAAGTTAATGAATTGAAGACGGCACTCTCGATATCCTGCAACCACTGCGATAACCCTACTTGCATGAAGGCTTGCCCAGCATTAGCATATTCAAAAGATGAAGATACAGGTATTGTGTGGATTGATGAGAAGAAATGTATTGGTTGTGGGTATTGTGCGTGGGCTTGCCCTTATGAGTCTCCTCAAATGAGCCCAGAAGGCGTAATGACTAAGTGTCACTTTTGTAAACCTAGAATTGACCAAGGGAAAGGGATACCATATTGTGTAGAAGCATGTCCAACTGGAGCTTTATCTTTTGGATGGGTGGAAAAAGGTAAGGCAGACGCGAACTACTTAGCAAATGAGGAGATAACAAAGCCTAGATTAGTTATTATACCACCTAAGGAAATTACATTAAATGCTTCTCCATTAAAGGTAGGGAAGGAGAGAAAGTATTTGTCTTTATTGCTATTCACAATATTCAGTGAAATAGCATTAGGTTACTCTTTCTTCTCCCTCCTATTCAAACTTCCAAATCCCTCTATAATTTTGTCAGCCTTCCTCCTAGCCTCGCTTATTCCTTCAATATTTCATATTGAGAGAATGGAGAGGGCATATAGGGTAATTTTTAACCTGAAGACTTCGTGGCTGAGCAGGGAGGTTACATCCGCTTCCTTAGCGTTACTTTTCTCTCTCTCCTCCATAATAGTTCCCCAATTTCTCCTCTTAGGCTTTTTATTTACATTTATCTCTGTAATTTCAAGCATAATGATCTACATTTTAAAGGCTAGACCCTCTTGGTATGATGCTGACACTTTTGTCTCTTTCTTGGGATCTTCCATGACAATTACTATCCCAATAATTTCCCTTATCTTGAGCTACTATCTAATCCTGCTAATTCCGATAATTACTTTAATACTGGAGGTTGCTTCTTCAATACTAAGATGGAGAAAGCTTGAGAGGATTAAGGGAATTAAAATTTCAATAAGGAACAGAGTAGTCCTTAATTTAATATCGATAGCCTTGATTTCGTTATCTTTGCTAGTTCCTTATCTATTAATTGTATCTTCAATTACCTCTCTTTTCTCTGAGATATTATATAGAATTAAGTTTTATAGGGAAGTTATTTACTATGGAATCCCCTCTTGAAAGATTTTAATTTAGCCAAACCTAAAACTGAAAACTTTTGTGGTTTGTTTAAACATTCTTTTCCACATCTTTTTTAGGTTAAGAGGAACAAATAATAATTGAAGTGGTCTTGTATTGCTCGAAATAAGATTTCACGGAAGGGGTGGTCAAGGGGTTGTTACAGCTTCTAATTTGCTTGCAACCGCAGCCGGTTATGATGGGCTGTGGGCCTCCTCCTTTCCAGTTTACGGTGCAGAGAGGAGAGGTGCAGAAATAGAAGCTTATTGTAGGATATCAGAAAAGGAAATAAGGTTAACTAGTCCAATAGAGGAACCAGATATCATAGTGATTTTAGATAAATCTTTATTGAAGTTGAGTAATCCTCTAAGGGGGTTGAAAAGAAACGGTTCAGTTTTAATAAACTCAAATAGCCCCCTTGATTTAAATAACAGAAGTTACTACGTTGACGCCACTAAGATTGCTATTAATTTAAAGTTAGTGAAGTCAGGATGGCCTTTAGTTAACATAGTTATGTTAGGTGCTCTTGCAAGGGTTATAGGGGTTATATCAATTAAATCTCTATCTAGGGCAGTTAGGGAAGAATTTGATGATAAAATAGCAGAGCAAAACGTGAAGGCAATTGAGTTGGCCTATAACTCAGTGAAAGAGGTGAGTAGGGTAATTGCTTAATTATCAATATTATCCAATTACTCATCCAGATAAAGGCGCTGGGGGTAAGACTGGAAACTGGAGGTTAGTGAAGCCAGTGGTGGATTTAAGCAGGTGTATAGGTTGTAAAGCCTGTTTCCTGTTCTGTCCAGAGTCAACAATAATAATAAGGCAAGACGGGAAAGTAGATGTAGATTACGAATATTGCAAGGGATGCGGAATATGTGCTAATCAATGCCCAGTAAAAGCTATAAACATGGTTCAAGAGGTGAATTGAATGCAAATGAAAGTAATGTCTGGTAACGAAGCGGTTGCAACTGCTGTGAAGTTAGCTAGAGTGGGAGTCATTTCTCTTTACCCAATAACTCCTCAAACTACGATAATTGAGAAATTATCTGAAATGAGGGCAAGGGGGGAGATAGATGCTGAGATAGTTAGGGTTGAAAGTGAGCACTCAGCAATGGCAGCAGCTTATGGAGCTGCAATATCAGGGGTAAGAGCTTTTACCGCTACTGCAAGTCAAGGTTTGCTATACATGCATGAGATGGTTTGGTGGGTGAGTGGTAGCAGGGTGCCTTTAGTTATGGTAGTAGCTACCAGAGCAGTAGGAGCCCCTTGGAACATATGGAACGAGCATACAGATTTCATTAGTGAAAGGGAGAGCGGCTGGATTATGGGCTTCGCTATGAACCCACAGGAAGCCTTGGATATGACTTTACAGGCTTTTAGGATAAGCGAGGACGAAAGAGTTTTCTTGCCAGTAATGGTGGGAATGGACGGATTCATTTTATCTCATACTAAGACCCCTGTTAAAGTTCCAAGCCAAGATAATGTGGACGCTTTTTTACCTCCGAGGAATCAGCCTTACATTATAGACCCAGAAAACCCAATAGGGATGGGAAATATGTTTCAACCAATTGAATATATGAAGCTTAGGGAATCAATAAACAGTGCAATAATAAACTCAGAGCAGGTAATAAAGGAAATAGAGAGGGAATACGAAAATGTAAACCTTGAGGGGGATTACTCAATATTAAACCCCACTTACAAAGTCGAGGATTCAGAATACGTTATAGTCTTAATGGGGGCATGGAGCGGAGATGCCATGGAGGCTATTGATAGTCTTAGAGCAAGGGGAAAGAGAGTGGGAATGCTTAGGATAAGGTATTTAAGGCCTTGGAGTGAAAGGGAAATTAATGAAGCTTTAAGAGGAAGGAAGGGAGTCCTCGTTTTGGAGAGGGCGACTTCCTTTGGGAGGAAGTCAGGGCCTTTATATTTAGAAGTGAAGAGCTCCTTAGATTTAAATAAAACTGGAAGTGTTAGTAGTGTTATTGCTGGATTAGGAGGAGTTTCAGTGAGTAAAAGGGATATAGAATTGATATTAGAGAAATTCATTTACGATGTGGAAACAGGGAAGGAAGTAGAAAATTATTGGTATTATCCTGAGAAGGTGAAGCCAATTGAGCCTAGGATTCCGAGGAGTATTGAATAGGAATTCACTTTACTCAGGGACTTCAGCATGTCCAGGTTGTCCAGAAAACATAGGAATGAGGCAACTTGGAATGGCTTTAGGAGATAATGTAGTTATAATAGTAGTTGCAGGATGCTCTTCAGTAATTCAGGGAATGGCTCCTAAAAACTCCTACAATTATCCTGTTTTAAACATAGCATTTGCAGCAGGTCCCTCAGCAGCTTCTGGAATGGCAAGAGCGTTTAAGATTAGGAACAAGAAGGTAAACGTAGTTGTTTGGGCAGGGGATGGAGGCACAGCGGATATAGGTTTTGCTTCTTTAAGCGGAGCAGCGGAAAGGAACGAGGACATCATTTATATATGTGTCGACAATGAAGCTTACATGAATTCTGGGGGGCAAAGGAGCGGTTCAACTCCTCTTGGAGCCCAAACACCTACTACTCCTGAGGGAAAGAAGGAGAACAAGAAGAATTTGCCATTCATTATGATTGAGCACAGAGTAAAATATTTAGCAACTGCCTCCATTGGCTACCCCATGGATTATATGGATAAATTAAGGAAAGCCTCTAAGATTGAGGGATTTAAATATATACATTTACTAGCACCAGATCCATTTGGCTGGCTTTTTGATCCTTCTAGGACAGCTGAAGTAGCTAAACTCGCAGTTCAAACATGCTACTGGCCCTTATTTGAATACGAGGACGGCAGGCTCATTGTTAATAATGAATCACTTCATTGCCTGGACAGGAAGACTAGAAGGCCTTTAAGTGACTTCACTTCAATACAAGGTAGGTTTAAGAGGATGAGCGAGGAACAAATGAAAAAACTTGAAGAAAGCATAGAGAATATGTGGGAGAGAATTAAGAAGTTTTACTATAGTTGAACTCCTCATATAACCTGTATTTTATCACAAGTTTTGCCTGTGAATCATTATTCCAACAATTGAATAGTTATTGATGAGCAAGTGTTATCCTTATCTATTCTAATATAGGAAAGTTCAGCTTATTAATTTGAGTTGGAATATTAATATGTGGGCTAAAGTGGAGGCAACTGGATTCTTAGCAAACTTGGATGAATGGGTAAAACTCCAAAAACAGCTTAGGAAGACGTTGGAGAATATGGAACAAAACGGGGAATTTAGTAATGCTGATAGGTTAGAACTAATATTAGCTGCGAGGTTTGCATTCCAGCAAATGATAAGGACTTTAAAGGCGTTCGATCAATGGCTTCAAGATCCAATGATCATAAGGCATATGCCTAAGGAAATGCTAGAGGAAGTTAGGAGGACGAGTTGGCAACTCTTGAGGCAATTACTTGATTTGGATGTTCATCATACAAGCGAGTTCAAGCAGTTAATTGAAAAGCTCAATAAGGAGGGCAAACTAGATCCCCTTATATGGATGAGGAATATACAGCAACCAGAAGAACAACAGAGAAGAGGAGGAACTTTTACAACCATGTGAAAAAGGTAAAAATATTTTAACGCCTTTTCATTATTTTTCCCCTTAGATCGTCCTCAGATTCTTTAAGTGATATATTAGATTTTATGCCATTTACAAGTTCCTTCATCTTATTTAACATGTCCTGATTTAAGTTAAGAGTCGAAAGGGCTTCCTCACCTTGGCTCGATATCTTTATTTTCTTGGATTTAGGGTCTACCTCTAAGTAACCTAAATATGTTAGGCTCATAACATCGTCTCTCAGTTGTTGACTATTAACTTTATCTCCTATAACAATAAATTGGTATCCAAGGTCAAAGCCCTTGTCTTTCAATTCCTTAACTAACATGTTTAACCCCTTTTCAGACATTTCCCCATAAGTTTTTATCACATGCATCAGTTTAGCTTTCCTTTCATCATCCTTTATTATTGTGGGAGAAATTACTTGTTTGGTTGTGATCTTAAGTTCCTTGCTTTTCCCAGTTCCTGACTGCGACAACCCTATCCTGTATGTTTTACCATTCAGGTTTTAAAATGTTCAGTTATATTAAATTAATTATTCTCGATTTATTTTAATATAATAAAAATTATTAATGGCATTAGGGTCTAGACTTAAAAACAGCAAATCAAAGACTTTCCATTTATTCTTTCACTTTTCCTATTACAGTGTTTACTCATGGCGTTAACTTCTTTTTGTCTTATTGTAAAAGACCAGACTTTCAGTTTTTGTGATTTAAATCTTAGTTAGATATTCCTTTATTTTCCTAGTTTCCCCTTCTGGATCCTTTGAAGAAGTAATCCCTGACCCAACTACAATTATTGAAGCTTTGCAATTCCTCAAAGAGTTTATGTTCTCAGCCCTTATCCCACCTGCAATAGATACTGGTCCAGAAAACACTTCAGCTATTTCATTGGCTAACTCAACTAAATCGGAAGCACTCATATTAAGCGTTCTTTGCATGTCTATTCCTATATGAAAACCAATTATATCTACTTTACCATCAAGTTCCTTAGCCCTTTTCACTGGATCTTTAGACCCTATTAGATCTGCCTCAAGTAAAATATCCCTCCTTATAGCTTCAGAATAAGCTGAGCTAATTGTGCTGTCATTCATTATACCTAGAACAGTAGTTATGTTGCCCCCTGCTTTAGAAGCAATGAATACTTCTAGATCACCTACATCAGCAGTTTTCATATCGACCAGCAGGGGTTTATTTCCAATTGATTTTTTTAGCTCCCTAACACCCTTTAACCCTTCGGCTTTAACTAACGGAGTTCCCGCCTCTATTATGTCTGCTCCTCCTCTACACGCCTTCAGTCCAATTTCCATAGCTTCAGATAAATCAATTAAATCTAAAGCTACTTGCAAGTGCTTCCCCATCCTTAACTTATTTAATAGTTCTTCCCTCAAAACAATCAATTAGCGATAACGTAGTTGAAAATTTAAAATTGACATCATAAAAAGGTCAACCTAGATAAAAAGGTCACAATTAAGGTCATTTATGAATATTTTATTAACTCAGTTAACCAATTACTCCTTTTAAGAATTCTCTAAAAGTATTGCATAAGCTTTCCATCTTTCTTAGAGCATCACTAATTCCCTTATAAGACTTAAAAGCGTCTTTAATGGTTGTTTCTTTTGAAAATTTCTTTTACTCGAGCCTTATTATTACAGGATAAAAAGTGAGGTTATTATTAATTCACGCAGAGAACTTTGAATACGAGGCAAAGGAAAAGGCAATAGAATACTATGAAGAAGAGAACTCTAATATGAAATATCACGTTAGTAATGCATTAGTAGTATTTACAACTGTTGAAAGGGAAGATGAAAAAAATCCTGAAGAGGTAGTGGGCAAAGCAAGGGATGAGATAATTGGGGTATTGAACAAAATCAATGCCTCAAAAATAATTATATATCCTTATGCCCATCTTTCGAGTAACCTCGCTTCTCCAAATATCGCGATGAAAGTATTGAAGATGCTAGAGGATCAGTTAAAGAATGGAATAGAAGTAGTAAGGGCTCCATTCGGATGGTATAAAAGGTTTTCCTTAACATGTTACGGTCATCCACTAAGCGAGTTATCCAGACAAATAACTCCCACAATTACAAAGAGGAGGCAGATAAACAAGGAGTATTATATAATAACAAAGGAGGGGGATATATATAAACCTGAAGACTACAAATTCAAAGAAGGTGAAAACAACTTCAAAGCTCTTATAGAGAAGGAAGTTTTTAACAAGACAATGGAAACTTCTCATAATAGAACTCAAGAGTTCTGCAAGAAGTTCGGTTTTGAATGGGAGCCTTTCTCAGATAACGGACACATGAGATATGAACCTCATGCTATGACCATTTTCGATGCAATAAGCGAATATTCGTGGAAAGTAGTTCAAGAACTAGGCATTTCAGTTTTTAAGATAAAGGGAACAAATACATTCAATTTGGAAGTTCCTGCAGTTAAAGAGCATGCAGAATTATTTGGGGATAGATTATATGAACTCGATTTGGACAATGAGAGGCTAGTCTTAAGATATGCGGCTTGTCATCAACAGTTTGCAATGCTTAGGGACTGGAATATAGGGCATAAATACTTACCTCTAGGAATGCTGGAAATTGCTGACAGTTATAGATATGAACAGAAGGGAGAATTACTTCTATGCTTTAGGTTAAGGAAGTTTCATATGCCTGATTTGCACATCCTAACTAGGGATTTGAAGCAAGCAATGGAGCTCTCCCTCAAGATACAGGATAAGATATTCGAGGAAGTCAAGAAGATAGGACAGGACTACGAATTAATAATTAATGTAACCAAGGACTTCTTGGATACCAATAAAGAGTTTATAGTGGATATGCTTAAGAGAATAGATAAAAATGCCTTGCTTGTTGTTTATCCTTCAGGGATATATTATTGGGTAATTAATGTTGAATATAATATAATAGATATTGTAGGGCATCCAAGAGAAATAGCTACATTCCAAATAGACATAGGGAACGCCAGGAGGTTTAATATAAAGTACGTAGATGAGAACAACGAAATTAAGTTTCCAATGATAATACATACTGCAATCATTGGTTCAATTGAGAGATATGTTTATGCAGTCATGGACAGGGCAGCGAAAATGGAAAAGGAAGGAAAAACTCCATTGATTCCTTTATGGCTTGCTCCAATTCAGGTCAGGATAATCCCTGTGAGTAAGTCAAACACCGAATACGCTCTCAGGATATCTAAGGAACTAGAGGAAAGGGGGTTTAGAGTAGATGTGGATGATAGGGAAGAGAGCTTAGCTAAGAGGATGAGGGAAGCGGGGCTTGAATGGGTACCTTATATTGTTGTAGTAGGTGAGAAAGAGGAAAAAGAGGGGAGCATTAACATTAGGGATAGGGAGAGGGGAGAGCAAAGGTCAATGAAGTTGTCAGATTTCATCAATATGCTAGAGGAGAGAATGAAAGGATACCCAAAGGTGAGTAGATCAATGCCTTTATTAATATCTAAAAGGCCTGCAATGAGTTACTTGTTCTCATTAACGTAAATTGATTCAGAATTATAAGCAACGTTAAACTACTTTTAAGATTAGAAAAAGCTATAATAGAATAAATATAAATATTAATTTATTAATTATTATCATTCTGTTAAAGCAGAACTCACTTTAAGCTAATTCCTCCTAAACCCAAGGGTTTTTGAGTCTAAGTAAAGGTGAAGCTTTTTAACCCCCCACTTTGTAAATAAAAGCCTTTAATACTTCAAAAAACAAAGATTAACAGGTGCCCTCTTTCAGGGGTCTAACATTACCTGAAAAGACTTCGCTAATAACTCCATTAGGTTATAAAATCTTAAGGTACTTAGCTGACAATGTAAAGAGGAGGGAGTGGTTTACATATGAGGAGATATCTAGGGAAAACAATTGCATTAAATGCAGTGAAATAATAAATCTATTATATGATTTAAGGTTAATAGACAAAGAAGAAATACTAGGAAAGGATTCATTCAGGTTAAACTTCTCTGGATTAATTGTCGTATCATTAAAGGAACTTTACGCAAGGGGAATAATAGAAAGGGCTGGAAGTGTAATAGGTACTGGAAAGGAAAGCATAGTAATGCATGGAGAAACAAAGAGCGGAGAGAAGGTAGTAATTAAGTCCCACGTTCTAAGAAAGAGTAGCTTTAGGAATTCAAGGAAGTATAGAAGCTATGCTATTGGTCGTGATATGATCTCTGCCTCAATTATGGGAGCTAGTATAGAAGCGAAAGCGCTTGAAATGGTCGGCTTAGCAGGAGGTCATGTCCCCAAATTCTATGGAGGTTCAAGGAATAGCATAGTCATGCAGTTCATAGACGGTAGAGAGCTATACAAAGTCAAGGACAAAATTCAAGACCCTGAAGAGGTTTTCTGGCAAATAGCTGGGACATTGAGAATAGCATTTAAGGAAGTAGGGCTGATTCACGGAGATTTAAGTGAATACAATGTAATGTATTCTATGGAAGAGGGAAAAGCTTACGTTATAGATTGGCCACAGGCGAAAAGCGTTAAAGAGAGAGATTACGACGTTTACTTATCTAAGGATATTAAAAAGCTTGTTAATTTTTTTAACAAGAACTACAAACTGGCAATTGAAGAGGAAGAGGTGATAGAGTACATAAAGGGAGATTGAAGTGAAGCTCTACATGGGAATAGATATAGTACCTGGTTCAAATCCCAGAGCCGAAGAGCCTAAGTTTGCCTACTCAATAATCCAAGAGGATGGAAGGGTAATTGATAGGGGAATTGAAATCCCATTGAGCAGAATATTGAGGATCTGCTGGGAAACCAGGCCCTCAATTCTTGCGTCTGATAACATATATGAATTAGCCCCTAATGAATTCAGGTTAGCCAAGATCATTTCCATGTTACCACAGGAAACTGAATTAGTCCAAGTAACTAGGGTTAATGGCGAGTTCGTAGATCTAAGAGAATTAATAAGGAGAAACGGTATAGAGGTTCAGGGCAAGTTAGATCCAGAAGCGACTTCCTATTTCCTAGCCCTCTTATCCTCAAAGGGGATAGGGACTAAAGTAACTAGGAAGGAGACAAAGGTAAAGATAATAGTGAGAAGGGGAAGAGGTTTAGGCCCTGGAGGCATGAGTCAAAACAGATACAAGAGATTGCTAAGGGGTGCGGTTTATAGGGTAGCTAAATATTTAAAGGAGCAATTGGATTCTCATGGATTTGATTACGACTTAATTACTAAGAAGAGTAAGTTTGGTTTAGAGAGGGCAACGTTTATCGTTTACACTACTAGAGAGAAACTGTTTGGCGTAGTGAAGAAAATGAAGGGCTACGACGTAATCGTGGAAATAAAACCCGTCTACGGGGAAAAGATACTATTTCAAGATGAGAAGCTAACTAAAAGCAAGGGGTTGATAATTGGAGTAGATCCTGGGATAAACGTTGGAGTGTCTGTAATAGACTCTAATGGGAAGCCAATCTTATTGTTAAGCAGGAAGTCTATGGATAGGGAGACAGTTATATCTAAGATTGTGGAATTGGGAAAACCGTTAATAATCGCAACAGACGTTAACCCCCCTCCAGAATTCGTGAGAAAGTTGTCCTCTAGCTTTGGATGTAAGCTTTATGTTCCAGAAGAACCTCTATCAATAGATGAGAAGGAGAAACTAGTAAGTGAGTTTTCCTCGAAGTTTAATGTGAAAATAGAGGACCCTCATATAAGGGATTCACTGGCCGCAGCTCTCAAAGCTTACAATTCAGTCCAATCGAAATACAGGAAAATAGAGGGTTATTTAAGGAGAATAGGAGTGGAATTTGATGTCGAGGAGATATTCGAGAGCGTTATTGAAGGAAAACCGATTTTTCAAGTTATAGAAGAAAAGATAAGGGAGAGCTTGAGCAACTACGATAAGCAAATGGAAGTTAAGGTAAGTAGAGAAGAAAGGGCTGAACAGTTAAGGCAGAGTGAGGAAATAACAAGTATGAAGGAGGAGTTAATCACTGCTAAAAAAGAATTGGAGAGGCTAAGGAAGCTAGTTTACAGCCTATCTAAAGAGAAGGAGATGATTGAGAGAAGAATAGAGGAGTTGAAGATCGATTTCAAGGCAGAGGTGGCTAAGGACAGGGAAATATACATGTTAAGGAACTCAATGAAAGCTATGGAGAGGGTTTTAAATGATCTAAGAACTGAGATAGATAAGAGGAAGGAATACGAGGAAAAGTTAGTTAATGTCATAGATTGTTTAGTTGAGGGCGAGTGTTCTGTTCTCAAGGCTAATCTTAGCGGAAAGATCTCTTACTTTTTAGAGTTACCAGATAGGGTTGAAAACGGAACTGTTTATTTAGTATTAAATTATAAAAACGTCATAAGGGAAGGCGTGTTAGTTCTACCCGCTAATGAATATTGCGACTTTCTAACTCATAGTTATTGCGTCATCAAAGATGATATAAGGAATGACTTGGAGGTGTTAATCAATGAGAAGCTGATTTCAGAAATGAGGAAAATAGATTTAGATAAGCTTGAGAAGTTGATATTTGATTATAGAATGGGAAGGAAAAACGTTAGAGTGTAACTACTATTTCGTTTTCGTGAATGCTTAATTTTAGAAATATTTTCTGTTTATCCTTTTTTCTGTCTTTCAAGTTAAAATATATACTCGAAAATTTCCTTAGAAGTGCTTTAAAGGACTTAGCTTATTTGCATTTTGTTTACAGTAAAGGGCAGGGTTCACTTTAAGGGCTTTCCATCATTCCCTTTTGTCCTTGCGCTTTCACTTAAATAATTTCACTTTCATTCGTGATCAAGCAAGGGTGATTAAATAGTTGAGGGGTAAGTTATACTTAATCATGAGAATAAAACGAGTGAAATGAAGGTGCAAGGACAAACGGCTAGATCTTATCCTTTCATTCACCCCTTCGAGCAGAAATTACATTGGATGAGGAGCCATATTCTTAATGAAATGCAAATTGAGTGAACAAAAGCCTTTCCTTGAAAAGGGATTCACCTTCAAATCTAAGTTAAGTAGTAATACTCCCAGCTACTTTTACTCTATTGTTTAAGGTAGGTTACTCATCTAGGAGGAGCTTAAGGCCCTTACTAGGTTCCTCCCTAGATCCTTAATTGCCTCTAGATCCCTTTGATTGGGAATTCCATATATTTTAACGCCTTCATCTTCTACCTTATAACTATCAACTATCAAGTGGATCTTAGCTATTACTTTATTTTCATCTATACTATACCTTTTCGAGGCAGTAATAAGAGTATTTGAAATTGATGATAGGTAAGGGATATAAGAAATGATGTAAATTATCCCAGATGAGTCAACTGCTTCAGCTAAGAAGTCAACTACATTGAGGGAGCTTATTTGAGATACCTTTAACCCTGAACCACTTATTACCTTTAAGAGCTCCCCTACTATTATATTTGATACATCATAAAATGGTGGATATGTCACCACAACTTTTTCCTTTACTTTAACCAAGTCCGTTAATAACTTTAAAAAGCTCTTAACTGAGGTAATTATTGGACCATGAAATGGAAAAATAGCTATTACGTTATTAAACTCAATTCTCCTGAGCAAGTTAAATAAATCAAATCTCTTGTTGTTTAAGTTTATGGAGAAGAACTTCCTTAGCCCTTTTTCTATCTCGTTAACGCTATATTGCTGATCATATATACTTAATGATAAGGGCATTATTGTAGATCCTATATAAGGGGAGAATATATAGGATTTAAATATACTACATATTATTTCCCCAGAGACCTTAATTGTGATTTTATCCCCTCCCAAATTGATTTCCTCTTCATCGTTAACGTCTATCCAATCAATTCTCTCCGCTTTTGTAAAAGAGATCATCTCCTTAATTTTCCTCCTAGATGCTATAACTTGGACATCTTGCCCTTCTAAAAACTTAAGTGCGCCCCATGAATAAGGACTCTGCCCTCCAATTAATACATATTTATAATTTCCCCTAATTAATTTAATTAATTCCCTTCCATCGTTATATGATCCGTTTAGAACAAGTAACCTACTGCTTCCGGAATTAATAATGTATGAATTGAAGCTAATCTCATTTATTAAAAACGCGTCGTCTATGTAAATAGAGTCCACGTTTTTCCATATTATCTCTATTTCCGGCTTCACCCTATTCCTTAAGTAGGGCATTTCACCTTACATTTATAATTCTATGTAGCTGAGGTATAAGTTTATAGTTGAGTCTAAATGAAATCAAAGCCTCCTCTAGTTCCCTTATAGCATTTGCATAGTCTATCCTATTTCCATCTGGTTGAACTATTACTTTCTCCTCCTTGATTCCATGTTTTTTTACGAATTCCTCAACTTCCTTTAAATCTCTTTCAGGATTTAATATAACGAACTTATAGTAAGTTCCCCAATCATCTGAAAAATCATATTTGAGCTTTTGCCCGCTATTACTTAGTTTTGGGGAAACGGAAAACACGTCAATTAGTTCCCTTAGATCCCTGTTAGGCCTTATTGTGCCAGAAGTCTCGACTATTATCCTTTGCCCCCTTTCCTTAATTCTCTTACATAGAGGTCTTATATCTTGAAGTAGGGGCTCTCCTCCAGTTATAGTTACTAACTTTATTGATTCGTCAAGCAACTTAATTATTTTCTCCTCTTTCATTGCCTTTCCTGCTTCTCTTGTTAGTGAATATTTAGTGTCGCAAAACGAGCACCTTAGATGGCATCCTGCTAGCCTCACGAAATTCGAAGGAGTTCCTACATATAACCCTTCTCCTTGGATGGATTTAAAGATCTCCGTTACCCACAGCATTTTTCCTAGGTTAAGGTTTTCCTTAACTAATTAAAGTTAAGTCTTCAATTAAAGGTAATGTTTGATAAGCAAAAGGAACTAGCTTATAAGAGGATGCAGGAGGACTTAGAGGTAGGTTACCTAGATAGAGACATTTACTCACTGTTATTGGAAGTATTTAAGAGGGAGAGGAGTTTCCCCAAGAGCAGTTGCTCTGGTAGGATAGTAATAATGGAGGCGGATTACCCCTGGAAAAAGAAAGGGGCTAGAATAATCTTTAAGAACCACTTCAAAATAGAAAGGGAGGACATCGAGAAGGCAATTAGCGATCAAGGCAGACTCTGGCTAGTAGTGCAAGGGCCAATTTTACATGTTTACTCTAAAGACTTAGAGGAGGCATTTAAAGTATTGGAAATAGCTAGGAACGCGGGGTTTAAGCATAGTGGTGTTCTAGTTAGAAATGAAATAGGATATCTAGAGGAATTGAGGACAGGGGTTAAAGTAACGCAATTACTTTATAGAGGTATAAATGTAGAATTAATGTGTGAAATAGCAAACGAAGTTCTGAACAAGGGGAAGGAAAGGCTAAGGAAGCTAGAGGAGAGCTTTAGAGCTAGTAAGAATTAGACGTGTTTACCCGTGGCGTAACTTCTCTTTACTTTTAATCCCTTCTAATTCCGCCACGGCATCATCTTAAGGGATCATACACATTTACCCTTAAGTCATTGAGTTGGTCGAGGGAAGCTTTACCCTCCACGCTTTTTTATTACTTCCTCGTGAGCCCTTCATAAGTTGGGGGTAATTAATAAAAAATTTTGGGCAATACTATGTAAACGTAACTTAATCAAGGATATTTAGAAGTGATTGAAAATAACTAACTAGTAGTTACGTGAAAGTGTTATAGTCTTCCTCTCCACAGCTTTCAATAATATTAATTTCACTTGATCTTCTTTTATTCCAGAAACATACCCCAATGGCTTAATTAGGGCATTAGGTCCCCTACCGCACATCCCTAAGCAATTGCAGGGCTGAACTATTGCTTTTATTCCCAAAGTCTTACTAACCTGCTTGAAAGCGTTGAGTAGCCTAATACTACCCTTATTTCCGCAGAACTTAGCATCTCCATTTCCCCTGTTAGTGCAAACATAGATTTCTACTTCCACATGATTGTTTTTACCCTGACTAAATAAATTCAGAAAAAACAAGGGTTGTGTTACACTATACCATTATTCCTAAACTTATTAATAGGGAAGGAAAGGAACTTAGTGAGTGGAGAGTGTGGCGGACTCTGAACGATGAAGACAAGGAGCCCTCTGACAAAACGTTAATGAACATAATCCTTTATGGTAAATTGAAAGTAAAAGGAGGTGAAGGCTTAATTTGCTGAATCCCCTTTCACTTGAAATGCATTCATGTTCTTTTGATCCTCATTTATTGAATGAAGTTCCAATGCAAGCAAAGCTCAAAAAAGGGATGAAAAGGAGAAGTTACCTTTAAAGTGAAGAAGGTCAGTGCCATTAAGGAGCAAAGCCTTTGGTTTATGCTAATCCATGCCTTATCGTGAACGAAGTGAAGGAGTAGGGATAAAAGGAGGAAGTCGTTGTTAACATTTTCAGATAGATCATGAAGTTTATATACTTTATATGTAAATTTAATTATAATGCTAAGGCCTAAGGAGGTGTGCCAAAAACTAGGAATATCATACCGTACACTATAGAGCTACGTAAAGAAGGGTTTTTATCAAACCCTCATTCTTCAGAGTGGGAAATGGAGGTTCAAAGAAGAGGACGTAGAAAAGTTAATGGGAATAGTAAGGAAGAGGAAGATTATATTATACTCTAGGGTATCATCAAGTACACAAAAAGACGACTTGGCAAACCAAGTTAAGTATCTTAAGGAGAACGTTAAGGATTACGACCAAGTAATAACAGACGTTGGATCAGGGTTAAACATGAGGAGGAAGGGATTCCTAAAGCTACTGAGGATAATATTAAACAACGAGGTTTCTAAGGTGGTCATAGCTTATCCAGATAGGTTGGTGAGGTTTGGTTTCGAAATCCTTGAGGAGGTTTGCAAAGCACACAACTGCGAGCTCGTGGTGTTAAACAAGGAGGACAAAACACCAAAACAAGAGTTAATAGAGGACCTAGTCTCAATCCTAGCTTCGCTCAGTGGGAAACTGTACGGAATGAGGGGTCAAGAGAAGGTGGAGAAATGTGTTGAAGAACTTAAGGCTTAAATCATTTCAACCAGAGGAGGAATACGTTTACCTAACATACTCCATAAAGAATGATAAGAAGGAGGAGAGCAAGATATTACTAGAGAACTACAGAGTCCTTTTGCAGAAAGCTTTAGACTGGTTATGGAACGGAATTAAAATCGAGAGGAAGGAGGTTAAAAAGGGTAAGAAAACTTTCACGAAGGTCAAAATAACCCTCCCTAAAAAGAAGGGAGTGTATAAGAAGTTAAGAAATGAGTTAGAGAGGATTAACGTCTTAGCTTCACATTATGTTGATAAAGTGATAAACGACGCTTATTCAATATTGGAGAGCTGGAAGAGAAGAGCTTCGCTAAAGAAACCAACACTTAAAAAGGTTTACGTTAGGATAAAATCAACGTTGAGGAATGTTGAGGGCGAGAGCGTGAGGATTACCGTAAAACCTTATCAATACCTCACGTTTTCATGGTCTCACACTCGGTTTTCACGGAAGGTTAAAGGGCTTGAACTCGGTGAGCCCGTGATAAAGGGGATAAAGTGTATTTACCATTTAGATACAGATTACCGTGGAGTACTCCAGTAAAGTTCCTGTCAATTGATAGTAACCTTTACACTCTAGATGCTTATGATGGCGAGAAGTTCGTTACCATCTCACTTAAAGAGCTGTACAGTTTGAAGTACTGTATGGAGTTGAAGAGGAGTAAAATACAATCATTCGCTTCAAAGCACTGTAGGAAGGGGAAAGTACTGATGGAGAAGTACTCTCACAGTGAGAGGAACCGCGTTAGGGATTACGTTCACAAGTTTGTTAATAAGTTGCTGGAGATGTATCCCATGACTACGTTTGCTGTAGAGAAATTGAATAAGCAATCAATGTTTGAAGGTGCAAATGACGCATTGTCTAAGAAGATTTCAAAAACTGTTTAGAGGAGCATTCATCGCGTTTTGAAGTATAAGGCTCCTCTTTACGGTTCCCTCGTGAAGGAGGTAAACCCACACCTCACTTCTAAGTCCTGCTCCAGATGTGGATGGGTTTCCCGAAAGGTCGGCAGGACTTTCAGGTGTGGGATGTGTGGGTTCACCATAAATAAGCAATTGAATGCATCATTGAATATCTATCTTAAAATGTGCGGGTTTACCCACTTCCGTGAAATTCCAAGGGTGTGGGTTGTGGTTATCCCGCTAAAGGGGAGGAGGGTGTGAAAGGGTTTTCCCCTGGTGAAGCCCAAGGGCTGAGGATTGGATATAAATTCATGAAAACTCAATGAAGTACAAACCCCTCCAAATTAATGGCTAAACCCTTAGCGAACTTACAGTCCCACCTAGTTTAGCTAAACGTCTAACTTAGCTTGAACTCAATTTTACGAATTAGCTTTTGAAGATTCAAGTAAGCATTCAAAAGCACCAACATGTTAAATAAATTAAATACCCTAATCTCGTTTTCTATATGCCTTGCACCTTTTAAGAAAAGCTGAGCTATAGAAAGGTTTTATTGATAAGTAAATGCAGATGAAGTTAATATATGGTAATGGCTGTCCAAACTGCAATGGATATATAGACTCTCAGAGGTTGGAACTCTCATTGCCATGTGAGAAATGCCTAGAGGGGGAGTTCTCCCATTTGAACGATTTAAAACTTGAGGACAGGATTCAATGGGTAAATAAGCAATTGGTTGATAGGGGAAAACTTGGAGCATATTGGTATATCTATGATAACCTTAGGACTTACCAGGAGTTCAAGGCATTAATGAATAGTAGAGGTTTTGAACCAAACCAACTCCAAAAGTATTGGGCTAAGAGACTTCTATCAGGTGAGAACTTCAGTATTGTTGCTCCAACTGGAATAGGTAAAACGACTTTGCTTATTTTTTACTCCATATATTCAGCCAAGAGGGGAAACGAAGTACTTTATATAGTCCCTACTAGATCCCTAATGGAGCAAATTGAGGACAAGCTTGTTAAGTATTCAGACGAAAAAATTGAAATTAAAGCAAACCCTAAGGAGAGACCTGGAAAGAGCTCTATAACACTTGTAACCCCTCAGTTCATCTCAAGGAACCTCCAGCTATTTAATAATCCTTTTGACATAATAGTTGCGGATGACGCAGATTCAATCATGAGGAGCGGTAAAATAACTTTCACAGTCATGAAGGGTTTGGGCGTATCTGAAAGCCTTTACTTAAGGGCAAAGGAATTGGTTAAGCTGAAGAGGGAAATAGCGTTATATAAAATCCTAGGAAAGGACGATTCTAATTTAAAGGCAAGAATACTCGAAGTGGAAGGAGAGCTCTCGAAGGAAATGATGAGCTCTAAGTTAGGGCAAATAGTTGTTGCTAGCGCCACTGGAAGGCAAAAAGGGGAAAAGCAGAGAATACTAAGGGAAATATTCGGTTTCTCCTCAAGTGACATTAGTATATATAATAGAAACATAGTTGATCACGCTATTCCTTTAAACGATGAGGAACAACTATTAAATATAATAAAGAGAATGGGAGATGGAGGAATAGTTCTAGTTAGCAAAGACATGGGAATGAAGAAGGCAGAGGAGATCAGAAACTCCCTTTTATCTCATGGAATAAGCGCTGAAATAGCTAAGTCAGGGAGGAGTTTTTTCTCTAAGTTCTCAAACGGAGAAACGGACGTTTTAGTTGGCGTCTCCAACTATTATGGAGTAATAGTAAGGGGATTAGATGAACCTATGAGGGCTAAATACGTGGTGTTTTACGGTGTACCTAAGACTAAAATAGCCTTGAACCAAGCATTGAATAACCCAATATGGATATTAAAGATAATGGAGTTTGTTGATCAGGAGAGATTTAGGAAGGTGAAGTCCATTTTATCAAAGGTAAACTACTCTGAGATCAACGCAATTACAATTGCGAACAGAAAGGGGGAAAAGCTCGAGGGGAAGCTATGGGAAATCCAAAGTGAAATGGAGGAGAACGCTGGAGTCATAATTAATTACGTTAAGAAAATGAAGGAAGTAAGGGGAAGCGACTTCGAGGTGAAGTGTGAAAGGGAATGCTTTGTCCTAATTCCAGATGTATTCACTTACATTCAGGGAAGTGGTAGGGTGAGTAGATTAACGACTAACGGAGTCACGTTCGGACTGTCTTTAGTTATGTATGAAGACGAAAACCTAATAAATATGCTTGAAAAGAAGATTAAGAAATTCTCATACGGTTTCCAGTTCAATAAGGAGGAAATAAACTACGATGAGATAAAGAAGAGGATAGAGGACTCTAGAAAGGTTGAGGGGGAAAGATATAAGTTAAACTCTTGCCTTTTAATAGTCGAATCCCCGACTAAGGCAAAGACAATAGCCAACTTGTTTTCAAAACCGTCAATAAGGAAATTGGGGGATAGCATAGTGTATGAATCTGTGTTCGCTTTACCTGATAGGAAGGAAATATATTATGTAAACATTATAGCTACAATGGGTCACTTATGTGACTTGAGCGTAGATGAAAAGGATCTCATCAACACCCATTATGGCGTTGTAATTAACGAGGAAGAGATAAAGCCAATTTACAAGTTCATTTCTAGGTGTTATAAATGCGGCAGAGCTATTCCAACATCAAGTGATTTATGCCCTTATTGTGGAGGTAAAATGAGGAGTTCCTTCAATTTAGTGAGCGTATTAAGGGGGATTGCAAGCCAAGTAAACGAGGTTATGATAGCAACGGATCCAGACACTGAAGGGGAGAAGATAGCCTATGATGTTTACCTACAGCTTAAGCCATTTAACGATAACATTTCTAGGATAAAGTATCACGAAGTCACTAAGAGAGCAATAATAGAGGCTATATTGAATAAGGAAAGGGTTGATATTAACAAGGTTCACGCTCAAGTAGTCAGGAGAATAGAGGACAGGTGGATAGGATTTGAGCTATCTAGGAAGCTAAATGAGTACTTATCAGAAAGTAACGTAGGTGCTGGAAGAGTTCAAACGCCTGTTTTAGGTTGGGTAGTTAAGAGGACTAAAGAATACAACTCGAACAGGAGATGGGCCGTTTACTTCAAGGTCTTTTCAATACCTCTTGTAGAGTTCTTCAATGAAAAGGAGGAGGCAATTGAGTTCTCTAAAGACTTGGAGGTTGAAGTAGTTAAGGGGGAAGCTGAAAGGGAAATAATTCCTCCCTTTCCTCCATTCACTACTTCCAGTGCTTTAGAGGAAATAAATAGGAGGTTCAGACTACAACCTACCTTCGCTATGAGGATTTTACAAGACTTATTTGAAAATGGCTTGATAACTTACCATAGGACGGATAGTACTCACGTATCAAGCTTTGGAGTGAGTATTGCAAGGGACTACATGAATAGAAAAGGATTAAGCAAGTACTTTTCCCCATCAAAATGGGGAGAAGAAGGAGCTCACGAGGCTATAAGGCCTACCCAACCCTTGGACACAGAAGAAATTAAGGAGATAACTAGGAGGGACGGGAAGTTCCAGGAATTAAAGTGGTACCACTTCTCAATATATGATTTAATATTCAACAGGTTTCTCGCTAGCCAAAGCAAACCAGCGACTGTTGAAAAGAGGAGGATCTTACTTAAATACAAGGGGAGGGAAAGGGAATTAATCGTCATATCTTCAATTATAGAAGACGGATTTACAAGGTTCTACCCAATGCAAATTCACGAGATTGAGGAGGGGATTACTGAGGCCAAGGTAATTGGAGTGAGGAAGAGCTCCTCTGTCCCCCTCTTCAGTATTAACGATGTCTTAAGGAGGATGAAGGAGACGGGAATAGGGAGGCCTAGCACTTATGCGAGAACGATTGAAGTCCTTAGGAAGCACGGTTATTTAGTTATAACTAACAAGCTCAACTTCCTAGTGGCAACTGGAAAAGGGATTAAGGCATATGATTACTTAGCTAATAATTTCCCTGATTTAGTGAGCGAGGAGAAGACAAGGAGTTTACTTGAAATGATGGATTTAATACAGGAGGGCAAGATCAAGTTAAGCGAAGCTCTTTCAATAATAAGGGAGGAAATGAGCTCTATAAGGGCTGAAGTATAGTAATCTTTGCAATGCGCTTTTATATTATTAGTATTACCTTTCACGTTAAAAAATTTAAATTTTTAAAAGCACTCTTTATCACAATGAAGGAATTACTTAAATATGGACCTAGGGCTATTATAATAATCAGGGCTGTAAATGACCTAAAGAAACCTTCTACTTTACTGGAAATATACAAGAAATCAATAGACTTAGGTTTTAAACCATCATGTACTATGCTTAAAGAAGTAAAGGCAATACTTGATTTAGCGTCTCTTTATGGCTTGATAGGCAAAGAAGTAAGGGGAAAGGTCACGCTTTATTACAGTATTAAGGTTTAGCCAAATCAAGGGAAGAGGTTTAATTGCATAAATGCGTAACTTTTTTAAGAGCAAGCCAAAGTCGTTAAAAGTGGATGAGTTGGAACAACAGCAATATTAGAGGCTTTGGATGTAACATATACTTATCCCAACGGCAAGACTGTGTTACAGGACATTAGTTTCAAGGTTTACGAGAGGGAGTTCATGAGTATTGTTGGACCATCAGGAGTAGGTAAATCCACGCTGTTAAGAATATTAGGAGGTTTCATAAAACCTACAAAGGGGAAAGTAACCCTTTTAGGGAGGGAAGTAAAATCCCCAACCCCATTAATAGCATTAATCCACCAATCAATAGTCACTTTTCCATGGATGACAGCCCTTGACAACGTTAGGTTAGGAGTGAAGTGGAAGAACTTACCTGAGGACGAGGAAATAAAGGTCGCTAGGAAGTATTTAGATATAGTAGGTCTTCAGGATTTAGCAGATGCTTATCCTAAGGAGATGAGTGGAGGGATGAGGCAGAGGATAGCCATAGCTAGGGCTTTGGCGGCAGAACCTCTAGTTCTCCTAATGGATGAGCCCTTTTCGCATTTAGATGAATTGACAGCGGAGGGCTTAAGAAATGAGATATATTCAATACTCTTCAGCAATGTTACTACCCTCAAGTGTGTTGTTTTAGTATCGCATAACTTGACTGAAGTGGTTAAGCTCTCGGATAAGGTTATAGTCCTCAATGGAGTACCTGCAAAAGTTGTAGGGGAGGTGAATATATTAATAGAGAGGCCTAGGAACCCTAGATCAGAGGAATTCAATAAGATATTAGATAAGATATATGAGATGTTGACTCCTATAAGGGGAGGGGAGAGTGCTCCAATTATTTGAAAGCATTATAGCTTCAACAATTGTTACCATGATAAGGGTTTTTGCTTTAATCCTTTTGTCAATAATCTCTGGATGGCTATTAGGTTATGTTGCAGTAAAGTCTAAACTGTTCGAGAGCATCTACATTACTTTGACTGAGATTTTCGAGTCAGTTCCTGTTTTCACTTTTTTCCCAGTTGCCCTAATTTTCTTCGTTAATGGGATAGGAGGATATCTAGGCGTCGAGTTAGCTGCAGATTTCCTAGTCTTCACAGCTGTGGTTTGGAACATATGGATGGGAATTTACCAGGCATTCAAGACTATACCTAAAGAAATGCAGGAAGTAATAGAGAATTACAGGTTCACTTTTCTGAATAAAATGTTGAAGCTTTACATTCCATTTTCCATACCAAGGATAGTAGCTAATGTTTATCCTAGCTTCGCGAGCGCCCTCTTCTACATAACCGTAAGCGAAGTGTTCTCCATTGGAAACACCAGCTTCTCCTTGTTCGGGATTGGCTCTGAGATATATTACTTCTCAGTTAACAACGATATAGAGGGACTAACTTACTCTCTCATAACTTTAACCATCTTCATAATACTCATAACTTATGGAATAAAGAGAATGGAGGATTGGGCACTTAGCAAGTACACAGTTGACACTGAATATATAATAGCCAGGAGGGGTAAACCGAGATTTAGATATACTGTAATATTCAATGCTATTGTAAACAAGGTGAATCCAATACAGAGGATAGTTAAATATAGGGCTAGGAGAGCACCAATAATATATGAAAGGGAGAGGGGGGAGGGAAGGAAGATCTCCATTGTAGGCAGGGTCTCCCTTGTATTAATCTTGTTCCTAATAGTTTACTTCACATTGATATCTATAAGTTTCAAAGATTTGATTCCATATGTCTTGCAAACCCCTTTTTACATAATAGGCTTAGGATATGATTTAGTAAGAATAGGCGTGGTTATGCTTTTCTCCACTTCGATTTCAATATTCTTGGGTTATCTCTTCGCTACTAAGCTCAAGAAGTTCGAGAGGCCTTTCGTCTTCATCATTCAGGTTTTGGCTTCCCTGCCAGCACCAGTTTACTTTCCAATATTATATGGAATCCTCATTCATCACCTCTCCTTCCTAGGTTCATTAACGCCAGAGTTCTTCGTCTTGATGTTAGCCTTCCTGAGCACAGCTTGGTATGTGCTTTATAACTATTATATAGCAGTAAAATCAATTCCATATGAATACTGGGAGATTATGGATAACTTCTCTATGTCTTTAATTAAGAGGCTAAGGTTAGTAGTTATTCCCTCAACAATGCCATACTTAATAACTGGGATAATAAGCACCGTTAACGGTGCTTGGGGGGGTTTAATATTGGGAGAATACTGGCAAAACATTTATGATAGTCAAACATTGCAGGTAACACACGGAATAATGAAGTATTTAGATCTGGCAGTTAATGCAGGCTCAATAGTAGAGGTGTCATGGATTTCATTTGTATTAAGTATATTCATCGCGGTTTACGCTATATTAGCAACTAAGAGAGGAATGGATTTAGCTAGGAAGAGATATACCATGGAGGAGGGAATATTTGCGGCCTAGGGTTTTCAAAGCAAGGTCTTATATAATAGAAAGAATAAACCTATTAGCGTTTTTCCATCCTCTATTTCACCTCTATTTATTAGTTGCCTTACATAATTTACTTTAAATTTCTCTACTTCAATAACCTCATAGGGCTCAGGTCTCCTCTCGACTTTCCTTAGCTTCCTTGCCAGGAAGAGGTACATGGTTTCATTTGATATACCTGGGGAGGGAAAAAATCTAGCTAACTCAGTGAGCTCCTCTGCTTTTAACCCCACCTCTTCTTCTAGTTCCCTTATAGCAGTCTCTAAGGGTGTTTCCCCTTCCTCTATAGTCCCTGCAGGTAACTCGTAAATCTCTTTCCTTATTATTGGTCTATACTGCCTTATTAAGTAAACGCTCTCCCCTTCTACAGGCAGAATTACTGATGACCCCCTGTGGTTTAAATACTCTATTTCATGCCTCCTTTTATTTGGCAACTCTATTATTTCCTTTATTATCTCGAACTTCTTTGCCCTGTAAACCACTTCCACAGTTTAACGTAATTTTACGTCTTAAAGGGTTTATACAATTGCTTTTTCAATGCGTAAGAAAATGTATAAGGCGGGGCACAAATGCAGGTAATCTTTATAGGGACTGGAGGATGGATTTCCCCATACACTATGGAACCTCTATCAATACTTATTAAGGGGAAAGAAGAGGGATTACTAATTGAGGCTGGTGAGGGAGCATTTAAATCCTTCATGAAGTGTAACAGACGCCTTGAGGAGATTACGTACTTCATTATTTCCCATTCCCATGGAGATCACATGGGGGGCTTACCAACTTTCATACTTAACATGAACAGGGTTAACATTATCTCTTCTGATTCCACAATGGGAGATCTCAGGAAGTTACTGGAAGCCCTTAGACTAAACTTATGGAATAGGGTGAACTTCATTCAGGCGAGAGAAGGGGAAAACTTCGAGACCGAAGAGTTCTTAATAAGTTCCCTAAATGCACGCCATACAATTGATGCTTTGAGCTTTAAGATAAGGGAGAAAAAGGAGGGCAAAACAATAGTTTATAGTGGCGATACCTCCCCAAACGAAAGGCTAGTTGATTTCTCAAAGGGCGTTGACCTCCTGATCCATGAGGCAAGCAGGAACGAAGGGGAGGAAGAGGAAGCGCATAAATATGGTCACAGTACAATAAGGGACGTGGTAGATATAGCAATTAAGAGTAAGGTAAAAAGGGTAGCAGTTGTCCACTTCTACTCTTTACCTTTAATTGTGAGGAGCGAAGTCCCTATATTAATCCCTGAGCCCTGTACTAGCATTAACCTTTAAAGACTTGAGATAGAAAGGAAGTAGGTGTAAAGATGAGCCAATGTATTTGGCTTATTTAAACCCACTTCACTTAAAACCACACGAGATGATTATTGAGGAGAGAGTAAGGCAAGTGGAGGAGGAGATCAGGGAAAAAGGGTTCACTTTCCCTATCGTAGTTGATGGAAGGACAGGACTGGTTATAGACGGTCACCATAGAAGGGAGGCTAGTTTAAGGCTTAACTTGAAAGTCCCCTCATTGATTGTTAACTATTTCTCCGAGAAAATCAAGCTGTTAAGGTGGATAAGGGTTATAAAGGGACTTAATGGAAGCGAAACTGAGAAAATTCTAAGGTCACTGGGGAAAGGAAAGTCCTCATGTATCGTAATTAATGGCGAAATCCATTACTTTGGAGAGGGGATTGATTCACTTAAGGAAATTTCGCTTTTGGAATACAGGATTTCTGAGTTAGGAGGAAAAGTCGAGAAAGTCCCAGAGGATCAGTTCAACTTCGACGAGGAAATTTACATAATACCGTTTGTCCCTACACTTTCATTTCACTCATTTTATGTTCAATCATGATCGGGCAGGGACTTAGCCCTCGACCACCTTTTAGGTGGGTCATGGGACTCGAGCCCAACGGCATTTGGCTCACATCCCCGCAATCCCATCCTTTTGGGCAGAGCCCACATCTAGTGGGAGGTCATCCTTAATCAATAAAAGTTGATATAACCAAATATAAAAAGATTTCTGTTAACGCGAAAAAGGATTCAGCCCCT
>Ga0208151_100010_pt1 | contig 110204 bp, 111 predicted proteins | sample ECH_Bhost_MetaG_FD_187130 | JGI IMG/M metagenome (GOLD analysis project Ga0208151, IMG submission 187130) | Hot spring microbial mat communities from Yellowstone National Park, Wyoming, USA - ECH_B host_MetaG (SPAdes) (version 2) | ecosystem: Environmental > Aquatic > Thermal springs > Hot... | reverse complement strand
CTCACATCCCCGCAATCCCACCCTTTTGGGCAGAGCCCACATCTAGTGGGAGGTCATCCTTAATCAATAAAAGTTGATATAACCAAATATAAAAAGATTTCTGTTAACGCGAAAAAGGATTCAGCCCATCCAATTCAAGTAATACTTAAGAGGATATAAAGATTCGTCTTTGATCTAATGTTTGACTAATGAATCATGATGAGAAGAGCTAACCAACAATGAAGTTATGAAAGTAAAGGGGAAATAGTAAGCTGTGATCTGCCCATAGGGAAGGCCTGCTCTTTAAGGTTAAATCAAAAAGTTCCTTGATGGTCTGAAAACAATGCCTTCCATTTAAAAAGGATTTTGGATCCATCGTTTAGAGCTGGAAAAGGAGTCAGGTTAGTTTCTTGGCAATTGGTAGCTGTTTTGTAAAGTGGAGTTAAACTATTTATTTTCAAATTAACTAAACTAGATGAAATGTAGACTTCTCTGAGATGCTTTTCCATTAAGTTGGAGATTCCTCTTTCCTTGACTTAACTGCAATAGAAGTTATTGAGTAAAAGGGAAGGACTAGAATACTCCTTTGCTCTAAGCCTAAAGATTAGAATTAAATGTAAATTAATGAAATCTAGTGAAGCTCAAAACCCTATTTGATCCTTTTCTCCAAAGGTATATAGGTTAGGGAATAAGGATAGTAAAATCTTAAGTTTTATGTTTCACATCAAGTAGTAATTTATGGAAAATTATGGGAGGGAAAAACTTTAATTACATTAACTCAATAAAGATTTTCAAACTGGAAACATGAAAGAAAAATTTATAATTAGCTCATTGTTGTATAAGCTTTATGAAAAAAAGCTATATAAGGAAATAAGTAAAGGACCTTTTCCAAATCATATAGCAATAATACCAGATGGAAATAGGAGATGGGCATTAACACAGGGGCTGGAGAAACTTGAAGGACATCAATATGGCTATGAGAAAATGAAGGAGGTATTGAATTGGATTCTGGAGCTACCAATAAGAAAAATATCTATCTTTGCGATGTCTTATGAGAATTGCCTGTATAGAGAAGATAAAGAGAAGGAAAGCCTATTCAAATTAATATCGAAAGCATTAGAGGAACTAGCCAATTCAGATAGTATAGAGAGAAATAAAGTGAGGGTTAAAGTCATAGGAAGAATAAGCGTAGCGCCTTTATATTTAAGAAAGTCGAAAGAATTAGTAGAGGAAAAAACTAAAAATTATAATGATAGAATTTTAACTATTGCTCTTTGTTATGGAGGAAGACAAGAAATTATTGATGCGATAAAGAAGATAATTGAGGATGTAAAAAGCAAAGGAGTGCTTACAGATCAAATAAATGAGGAATCATTTACTAATTATTTATATGATAAAGAGGTAGATGATATTGATTTAGTGATAAGGACTTCAGGTGAAATGAGAATAAGTAATTTTTTACTATGGCAGTGTGCTTACTCTGAGTTGTATTTTTGTGATGCTTATTGGCCGTCCTTTAGAAAGATTGACTTCTGGAGGGCCATTAGATCTTATCAAACTAGAGAAAGAAGAATGGGAAGGTAATTACCCTATCCTTCTTATTATTGTTAAATAGTAAAGTAAGGATATAATTGCAATTGCTACTGCTATAGCATAAAAGAAGTGAAATAAACTGGGTCTTATATGTATTAATATAATACCTAAGGAGAATTGAAAGTAATATAATGAAAATCCTATCCCTAACATAAGTACCCTTAAGGGTTCACTGAGAAGTTTTTCAAGTGTGGATAATTTAGAAGATATAAGATTATAAATAGTTTCTATAATTGAGGAGGCTGATAAAATTATGATTGCAATGGAAAATGATATTATGCCTGGGATACTATTTATTTGGGGTAAGAATAGTAAAACCGAAGACGAAATTGAGTACAACATGGATTGAATAAGTTTAGATAAAAGGATAAGTGATAGTTTTCCCATTTCTGGAAATTCAGAACTTTCCTTTCTTCTTAATAAGTAAATAAATGAAAGTGTTGAATATATGAAGCAAAACACTGAGGAGATTATAACAGTTTTTTCGTTTTGTGAGAAAAATGCTATAAGGAATGATAGAGCTATGAAGATGGTAGTACCAGATCGATACATGTTTTTATTCATTAATTTGAAAATTGCTTAGTGCTTATAAATATTAAAAAAGTCATTAAATCTAGGTAACAGATTTTACAAAAGGTTGAAGAACTAGTACTTTAGCAACAGATCAAATTACCTTGCTTTGCTCTTTCTTCTTTGCTTAAATTATCTATACATTATTCTTTACATAACTGTACAAATTTTACCAGAATTCGAGCATGCCATTAAGATAACAAGATAGATTCGCCATTACCCTATTATCATGTATTCTCACGTTATTAAAATAATAGTTTGCGTTAAAGATTTAATCTTTTCCCACAACTTGCTTAAAGGTAAAAATGCATATTTCTTTTATAGGCGTAGGAAGGATAGGTCAAACAATAGCATATAGTTCAATAATGAATGGTTTAGCAGATTCCGTGACTTTATATGACATAGTAAACGAGTTACCACAAATGTTTGAGGAAGAACTTAGGCATGCAATGGCAAGTGTTCATATAAAAACTGAAATATTATCAACTACTAAGCTTGAAGATGTAGCTAATTCCGATATAGTAGTAATAACAGCAGGTAAACCAAGAAAAGCTGGAATGAGTAGAAGGGATTTAGCTATTGAAAATGCTAAGGTAATGCGAGATTTAGCAATAGAACTAAGTAAAAGAAATAAAGGTGCTAAATATATTATTGTTACAAATCCAGTAGACTTAATGGCAAGTATTTTCTATAAGTTCTCTAGAGAGCCCTTTGTAATAAGTACTGGAGATCAAGTAGAAACCATGAGAATGAGATCCTTTATAGCTAAAAAACTTAAAATAAGTGTTAATGATGTAGAAGGATTTGTTGGAGGGGAGCATGGAGAGGATGCAGTGGTATTATGGAGTACTGTTAAAATAAATAATATTCCATTTGATGAATATCTGAAAGCTAAGAATATAATGTTATCACATCAAGAGGTAGAAAAATATGTGAAAGATATTGCAGCGGAAATTATAAGAGTGATGGGGGGAACCACGTGGGGACCTGGTACGATAATCAAGGACGTTATAAAAGCTGTGGCGATTAATGAAGATAGAATAATGAGTGTGGCGATTCCCCAGAAATATGAAGATGAAATCATACATGTAAGTATACCTACTAGAATTGGTAAGTCAATAGGACCATCGTTTGAAGAATCTCTGACGGTAGAGGAGAAAGAAAGCATTAAGAAGGCTAGAGTAGATATGTATAACCTTTTAAAGAGCACACTGTCATCTATTTAACATAGATTTTGTTTCCCTTATTAAATCAGTTAGCTCAATTTCCTTCCTAGTCTTTGTATTTCTCTCATATAATGTTATTCTCCTGTTCTCTAACTCCTTTTTCCCCACAAAGATAAGGATTTTTGCTGACAGCTTACTTGCAAGCTTCCTTTGCGCTTCCTCACTTAAACCTGCTACATCAATATCAGTATTTACTCCTTCTTTCCTTAATCTGTTTGCTATTTCATAAGCATACTTAAAAAGCCTTTGCCTGTCTTCATTATCCAAGACTATTACATATACATCAATATAAGAATTTAAGTCCTTCTTAAATATTCCAAGTTCCAAACCAGCGTCAATTAATCTCTCTACACCGATTGATATTCCCACCGCTGGAAAATCTCTTCTTGAGAATTTACCAATTAAACCGTCATATCTTCCTCCTCCTCCTAAACTTCCAATCTTAGGCTTTTCTAAAAATATCTCAAAGATAGAACCTGTATAATAATCTAGGCCCCTAACTAGACTTAAATCAAATTCAATTTTCTCCTTGTCATTAATTAAGTCTAATATCGAATTAATATATTTTATAGGTTCAGAAAGATTTACATTATTAATACCCAATAATATTTTATCTAACTCATTAAAGTTACCTCTAATTTTGAGTAAATCCATTATTTTATTAATTTTCTCTTCACTTATTCTTGCATTTCTTAAAGAACTTTTTACTCCTTCTTCTCCTATTTTATCCAACTTATCTATTTCTCTGTATACAATAAATAGCTTATCTCCTAAATCTAACTTCTTTTCGAAGATTTCCCTTAAAATTCTCCTATCATTAATCCTTATTTTGAAACCTGTGAAACTGAACTCCTTCATTATATCGATAGCCAAATTTAGAATCTCTGCATCTGATTCTGGAGTACTAGAACCTATGATATCAGCGTCACATTGATAGAATTCTCTGTATCTACCTCTCTGAGGTTCTTCGTGCCTCCACACAGGGGCTATATGATATCTCTTAAATGGAAACTGAATTTCAGAGAAATGCATGGAAACAAATCTCGCTAAAGGTACTGTTAAGTCATATCTTAGTGCATATTCTTTATCACTTAACGGATCCTTAAATCTCCACATTAGCTTCTTTTCCGCTTCTTCTCCATATTTTCCTTTCATTATATCAAAAAACTCAATAATAGGTGTATCTATAGGTGAAAAACCGTATCTCTGAAAAACTCTCTCTATTCTCCTAAATACTTCTTTCCTTAAAATCATGTCTGATGGTATAAAATCCCTAAAGCCTCTCGGAATCTTCACTTCCATTTTACTTTATGTCAAATTACGCAATATAAAGTTATCAATACCATTAACTAAGCACATGTCTTTTATGACTTGAAGAAGCTTACACATTTTCGACTTCATCCAGCCCATAAACTATGGACCCAAAATTTTCCTAGAAGTACTTCAGGATGTTTTTTGCTCATCTCAGGATTTTGGGTTTACTGTGAAGGGGAGGGCTTCCATTCTTTTACAATCATTCCTAAATACTAACTTCCATTAGCCCTGCGCTTTCGCTTCAATAATTTCACTCACTATCTAGCATTGATCAGTCCCAACCGCCTTAATGGAATGTAGCAAGCTTCTTCAAGTATCTTCAGAGTGCATGCCTCATCTTCTCCTGATGTGCCCTTTAAGTAATCAAATGAAGTGGACTAAAAGCTTCTTCAGAAAAACCTCATTGTCCTTCATAACCTTTACTGTATTCAGAACAATAAGTTGAGTAATAGAATACTACCATAATCTACTCCTAACTTACCCTTCTTATCTTGCTAACTCAATCCCGATGCAGAACACTCCTACATTGAGTATAACTTATCTTGAAACTCGTTATAAACCGTAACTTTGACAATGATGAATATAAGAATATAAAACATTGATTAGTTTCAAATTTTAGGATTTGCAATTACGAATTACAGTCTCCTTCGTACTCAAGTATAACTACTCTTTCAATATTCTTTGATAACCTTAATCTTTATGATAAGGAGATTTGATAGGAATTTGGATGTTGAGCTTTTCTAATTATTTAGCGAGTTCTAACTTCATCTTTAATACTTAAGCAATTATTTAAATCTAAAAATTACATTTATAGTGATAGATAGTGTGCCGAATGATTGGATTTTTATCTAGAGATTTCCCCCTGGAGGAATATAAGGCATTAGTTAGAGTTTCTTCTAGGGATCAATTGCTTGGGAATCAACCTCACGCAAATGGATGGGGATACTTTATTTTCATGTATAGAGCCAATTCGTGGTCATATATAACATATAAAAGTCCACTACCAATTTACGAGGATGAAATATACGTTCCAAGAGCGGAAAAATATATTGGTTTGATTCACAGTAGAAGATCAAGTAAAAAATTCCTCAAGGGAGTTCAGCATTCTCATCCTTATTTAATTAAAATAGATAGTTATGAAATAGCCCTAGCACATAATGGTTCTGTTCAAAGGGAAGCATTTAAAGAGCTAGCAAGGGAGCCTTATACAGATAGTTATCTAATTCTCTTACTACTTAAAGATAAAATCCACAGAGGGAGAAATCCTGAAGAAGCTCTAAAAGAGTTAGTTTATGAACTAGGAAATAAAGCCACATCATTGAATATACTTTTATTAGTATATACACCTTCAAGCGGTCCATCACTATGTTACTCGAGTTTTTACAACCCCAATAGAATCAGGGAAGAGGAGATGTATTATAAGATGTATTTGGCCAAGGAGGCAAATAGGACCATAATCGCTTCTTCTTCTATAGCTCTAAATATTAACCTTAATTGGAAGGAAATAAATAATGGAGATTGTAAATGTATACAATTTGATAACTAAGGACTAAACAGCAATGATAAATAGCCTAAATAAGGGATTTGGAAAACGAAGTTATTAATAGAAATCACTTCGCCAACAATTCTAGATATCGAAATTCCATACTTATTATTAAACTCAGAATAATCTGGGAAAGGGTTGTTATCGCCTTTTGTTATTATATAACCTTGGTTGACAGTTATAATCCTATGAACTATATAGCTTCCACTAAATGATCTGTATATAATTATACTCCCTACTTCAGCATAAGCTCCTTTTAAAAAAATGACTATTGAACCATTATCCAAGGTAGGAAACATGCTTATTCCTGCTATACTTGCTAAACCAATAGGACTAAAAATATATCCAAAAATTATTATTATTAAAAAAATAAAAAAAAGCACATTTAGTCTAAATTGATTCATTATCTCCTTCCTCATCGTCTATATCTACAATTATATAATCATTTCTTTCCTCTTTTTCCTTAGTTGGAGGAAGACTCATCTTTTTCCCCGAACTTGATTCAACTTCTACCTCGCTTCCTCCCACTTTTATTTTCGATACTACTCCCTTCCACTTATGCCCATTTTTACACTCAAAAGACCCCATTACCGTTATGGTAATTCTGCCCTTAGAATCTGGAAGAGGTGAGACTAATTGCCATGTATTTTTAGGCTTTTCTATGCTACCACATATTGGGCACTTATTGCCATCTTTAGATGCTTTCCTTGGCAAAATAGATCCACTAAGTATTTTCCGATTAACTAATATTTTAACTTGTCTGTCCATTTTCCTTATTACATGTTTGCTTTTATATCTCTTAAGATAATGGCACATAACTAAATAATATAATTAGAATTTCAGCACTGTTAGAGTTCACCATTGATATAACGATATTGAAAACGATTGCTAAACACTATTTTACATTTCTAGATAATTTTACAAGATGCTTATAAGTAGGAATTGCCGTTTTAGGATGGTTTGCATATACTAAATCTATTCTCGAAACAGAAGTCCTCTCTGGCATGTTTTTTAACGCGTTGGGAATAGATTTAGCTATCTCCTCTACTTCTTTTAACATATTCACATAACTATCAATAACCTCCTTAGGCTCTGTTTCTGTGAATTCAATCATTAACGCCTCCTCGACAATTGGTGGAAAATATATTGTAGGTGCATAAACTCCTTTATTAAGTAGGAATTTTGCTACGTCTTCAGCTCTAATACCGTATTTAAGTAACGGTTTAGCTGAAATAACTATTTCATGCTTTCTTGCTCTGTTTTTAAAAGGAATTTCGTATCCTTGAACTTCCTTCATTTTAGCCATGAAATAGTTAGTTGATAAAGCTGAATTCTCTGCTATGGCCTTTAACCCCTTAGGTCCTAGCATAGAGATGTAAATAAATGCTCTCAATAAATTAGCAAAATTCCCATAAAAGGCCTTTATTTCCCCTATGCTAGTTTTGTCAGGCCATTCAAACCTATATAAACCTTCTTTCTTAATTACTATCGGTTTAGGTAGAAGTTTCTTTAGTTTCTCCTTAACGCATAATACACCTGCGCCAGGACCTCCCCCTCCATGTGGAACCGCAAAGGTTTTATGTAAATTAAGATGAACTATGTCAAAACCCATATCTCCAGGTCTTGTTATACCTATAATCCCGTTTAGGTTAGCGCCGTCATAATATAATAAACCGTCTATTGCATGGATAATGTCAGCTATCTCAGTTATGTTTCTTTCAAAGATTCCTAAGGTATTTGGATTCGTCAACATAAAACCTGCTACTTTGTTTGATATAGCAGCTCTTAATGCTTCAATATTTACATTGCCTTGAATATCTGTTGGTATGTAAACTACTTTATACCCAGCCATAGCAGCGCTTGCTGGATTTGTACCATGAGCACTGTCAGCTACTAAGACCTCATCTCTCTTTTCTCCGTGATATTTCTTCATTATTAAAACTCCAGCCAATTCACCTGCAGACCCAGCAGGTATTTGCAAAGTACACTCATCCATTGCGGTAATTTCCTTGAACCACTCTTGAAGAGTGTGAATTATTTCCATGTTTCCTTGTACAGTACTTTCTTCCTGTAAGGGATGACACCATTTAATTGATTCAGAGTTTGATATCTCGTCTATAACTTTAGGGTTATATTTCATTGTACATGAACCTAAAGGCATTGGGCCTAAGTCTACTCCGTAATTCATTTGTGAAAGTCTTGTGTAATGTCTTACTATTTCAAGCTCGCTTAAGCTAGGGATCATTGGTTCATCATCCCTTATCATATTTTTTGGTAATTCCAAATAGGGATCGATATTTATATCATCAAAATCGTTTGGGACTATTTGTTTATAACTCTCCAAGTCTTTATCTTTATACTCTAACAGAAGTTTTTCATCCCATGTAGCTTGATGCCATCTAGACATTTAAATCACCCTTAATTATATTTATCACTTCATCTATGTACTTCTTTTCATGAATTTCTGTAACACATATGAGAACCGGTTCTAATAAGAAATCGAGAGATAACTTGTCTTTGATATATATTCCTAAATCTATTCCATTTTCTATCAGTTTTCTTCTAAGTTTTGAATAACTTAATCCTGCTCCTAAATCTACAACAAACTCCTTAAAGAATCTCCCTTTGAATGCAGGAGATCTTAAACCAAGTTTAGAGAGCTGATAGGCCAAGTAATGGGATTTCTTTATTATTATCTCATCGATTTTCCTTATTCCTTTATAGCCAAGATATACCATATAAATTGAGGATGCAATAGCTAATAGAGCTTCATTAGTAGTTATATTAGATGTTGCCTTTTCTCTTCTTACAAACTGATCTCTGGTTTGCCATATTAAAGTAAATGCCCTGTTTCCATTTAGGTCTCTTGTCATTCCAACAATTCTCCCTGGTATTTGCTTAACTAAAGATTGGTCTTCCCTTATTGCAAATATCCCTAAGGTTGGCCCTCCGAAATTCATGTATAAGCCTAATGATTGTGAATCCCCTACAACTATATCCGCCCCATAAAGTCCTGGTGGTTTAATTATACCCAAACTAATGGGATCTACTCCAACTATAAATAATGACTTCTTATCTCTAGCAATCTCGCTTATACTTTTAACATTTTCCTCTATAACTCCTATAAATGATGGATTCTCTATATATACAGATGACGTATCATTATCTATTCTTCTCATCAAATCATCTAAGTCTAAAAGACCTGTATCTTTACTTATTCTCACGCTCTCTACCTTTAAACCCTTTCCTGAAATCCATGTTTCTAATACCTTCCTGTGAAAGGGGTTCATTGATTCAGGGACTAGGATTTTCCTTTTACCATTTACCCTATTAGCCATAAGAGCTGCTTCAGCTAACGAAGTACTCCAATCATACATAGAGGAATTCACAATATCCATTTTCAATAATTCTGCCATCAAACTTTGATATTCAAAAAGGGCCTGTAACATCCCTTGAGAAGCTTCTGGTTGATAAGGAGTATAAGAAGTGAGGAATTCTGCTCTTTGTATTATGAAGTTTATTATAGACGGAACACAATGAGGATAAATTCCTCCTCCAATGAAAGGAGGGCACTTTAAATCCCTATTTTTCTTTAATATTTCGTTAACTACTTTCCTTACTTCATATTCTGAAAGTGTCCTCCCGTTGAAACCTACCTTTAACTCTCCCTTAAATTTTATCCCTTCAGGAATGTCGTTAAACAATTCATCTATAGATTTTACACCTATTTCATTAAGCATTGCTTTAAATGCATTATCATCAGAGTTAGCCATCCAAACATGACGTATTGGCATCAATTACACTTGTTCAGGATACTCATTTTAAGGCTTTAATTTGTTATGATAGCTTTAGTTAATTTTAATATAAGTACAATATATAGAAACCTTAATCCTAAGCTAGCTACCTTTAGATGTTTACTGTTGAATCAAAAAACTCCTTTCTCATTCTACTTCTCCAAATAGTGAATTTTAATCTAACATTAGAGAATATTCCTTCAATATGTTGCAAAAATATATACTTTTTTATCTCACAATCTAAAGAGGATTGGGAGTTTACAAATGTCACGATTAGAATTAGTCTCAAGAAATGTGTCTGAAATCATTACTATGGATGAGCTTAGAGATTTAATAGATAATAACAGGAAGTTGAAAGCTTATATTGGATTTGAGCCAAGCGGACAGTTTCATATAGGGTGGCTAATTTGGGCCAATAAACTGAGGGATTTCATTGATGCTGGAATTGAAACTTATTTGCTAGTAGCTACATGGCATGCATGGATAAACGACAAACTTGAAGGAAATATAGAAGCTATTAGAGCAACAGGCAAATATATTTTGAAAATTTTAGACATTTATGGAATAGATCAAAATAAAATTAAAATAAGAGATGCTGAAGAACTTGTATCTGATAAGGATTACTGGGCTTTAGTCATTAAAGTAGCGAAAAATACAACTTTAGCAAGAATGAAGAGAAGCCTAACAATAATGGGGAGAAAGGCTGAAGAAGCTGAGATGGACGTATCTAAGCTAATATATCCTGCAATGCAAGTTGCTGATATTATATACCTTGACCTCGATATAGCACTAGGAGGAACTGATCAAAGGAAAGCGCATATGTTATGTAGAGAAATAGCAGAGAAAATGAATAGGAAGAAAGTAGTTGCCATTCATACTCCCCTCTTAACAGGGCTAAAAGGGGGTACTAGAATGGAAGGGGTTGATCTAGAGGATGTTCAACTTGAGACTAAAATGAGTAAATCCAAGCCAGAGGACGCCATATTTGTTCACGATTCCCCTGAAATGGTAGAAAATAAAATAATGAAAGCGTATTGCCCACCAAAACAAATCGAAATGAATCCTGTAATTGAGATTGCAAAATACATCATTTTGCCTAAACAAGGTAAAATGAAAATTGAAAGGCCTATGAAGTATGGTGGAGATATAGAGATAAATAATTACTTAGATCTGGAGAAATTATATCTAGAAGGGAATCTGCATCCCCTAGATTTGAAGAAAAGCGTTTCCAGAGAGCTAAACTTATTACTGGATCCAATAAGAAAAAAAATAGAGAACAGTAGTGAGATAAAGGAATTAATGGAACAGATAAGCAAGTATAGGATAACAAGATAGGTGTAATAATAATGAAGTATCTAGTCAAGTTAAGATTTGAAATAGAGGGTGTAGTTGATAAACCAGACGTGATAGGAGCTATATTTGGCCAGACGGAAAACCTGTTTGGTAATCAATTTGACCTTAGAGAACTACAAGATAAAGGGAGAATAGGAAGAATTCAAGTAGAGATAAAACATCAAGGAAATAAAACAATAGGAGAGTTACAAATACCTTCAAATTTGGATAGAAGTGAAACTGCTCTCCTTGTCTCCATGGTTGAGGCTGTAGAGAAAGTAGGACCTTACAATTCTAAGTTTATGCTCCAAGAAATTGAAGACATAAGGGCAGAAAAGCTTAAATTAATAGTAAATAGAGCAAAGGAGATTCTGAGGAGTTGGTCTAAGGAAAAAACACCAGATCTTAAGGAAATCTTAAATGAAATAAGCACTGCAGTAAAGGTAGCGGAAATAATATCTTACGGTCCAGAGGAACTACCAGCTGGCCCTGATGTTGAAAAGGATCCCTCTCTAATATTAGTCGAGGGAAGGGCAGATGTTATTAATATGTTAAAATATGGTTACAGAAACGTTATTGCAATAGGGGGTGCAAAAGGAACAATCTCACCTACTATTACTAAATTATCGAAGGAAAAGAAGACAGTAATAGCTTTTTTAGATGGTGATCACGGAGGGGATTTAATACTCAGAGAGCTTATAAATAATGGCGTTAAGATTGATTATGTAGCAAGAGCTCCTCAAGGAAAGGAAGTTGAAGAATTAACAGGAAAGGAGATACTGAAAAGTTTATCGAATATGGTTCCTGTTCAACAAGTTCTTAAAAAACTAGAGGTAACTAAACAGGAACAAGTTCAAGCAGTGAAAGAGGAAAAAGTAATTGAAGAAAAGATAAAGGCAGAAACTATAGAAATACCGAAGGAAGTACTAGAGGAAATAAAGAAGTTACCAGGTTCCTTAGAAGGGATTCTCTTTGACGATAAATGGAATACTGTGGACAGGGTTCAAGTAAGGGAAATATATGATAAGCTTAATAGTTTAAATGGAGCTAACGTGGCCTTCATAGCATTCGATGGAGTGGTAACACAGAGGTTGCTAGATATTGCTCAAACAAAGGGAATAAAGCTCATATTAGGTGCTAGAATAGGGGGAATAAACTATAAACCAGAATCCCTTCACATAATAACTTTTTCTGAATTACTTTAAGCGTTAAATTTTTAATCGCCTTTTTCTAAATGTTTTAAACCTCTAGGATTATTATATAATGTAAGTGACAGTTAATGGTTGATATTGGAGCGATAATTAGTGTTGTTATCTTATTTATAATAGTTATAATACTTTTATCCCTTTCCATCAGGATAATAAATGAATATCAAAGAGCGGTAATATTCAGGTTAGGAAGAGTAATAGGAATGAAGGGGCCAGGGATAATATTCTTAATACCTATTATAGATAGACCTAATGTAATTGACTTAAGAGTTAATAACGTTGAAGTCCCTAGCCAAACAATGTTAACAAAGGATAATGTTACTGTATCTGTAGATGCTATAGTATATTTCAAAGTTATTGATCCAATTAAAGCAGTAATTGCGGTTAATAATTATTATGCCGCGGTTGTTAATATGGCCCAAACCACTTTAAGAGATGTAATAGGTCAGTTAGACCTAGACGAACTACTAGCGAAAAGAGAGGAAGTTAATAAAAGATTGCAAATTCTACTTGATGAAACTACTGAAGGATGGGGGGTGAAAGTTACTGCAGTAACTATTAGGGATGTAAAGATTTCACAACAGTTACTAAGTGCAATAGCTCAACAAGCTGAAGCTGAGAGAATAAGGAGGGCAAAAATAATACTTAGTGAAGGTGAAAGGCAAGCCGCTTCAATATTAGCAGACGCTTCTAATTACTATCTAAATAAACCTATAGCCATACAACTGAGATTCCTAGAAATGCTTTCAGATATTGCTCAAAAAGGAAGTCTAATAGTTTTAGTGCCTACTAGCCAAGATCTGTATGGACCTCTTGCTCTCTCATTATCCCAATACAAATCTGTTGTTGGGGGTAAGCAAGAAAGTGGAGAAAAACAGGACTAGTGAAATAAATAAGCATAAATATGGAAGCGTTTATCTTCTATTGATCCTGCTTTTGGTTTTATTATTTATTAATACTATTCTTCATTCTCAAAGTAATGGATATGGTGTATTGGTAGTACAAATAAACGGCGAAATAAACTCTGCTACTTCAGAACAAATTAGAAGTGCAATAAATTATGCTCAGACAAATAATGACATTGTAGTAATTGAACTTAACACTCCTGGAGGTGATTTAGATTCTACATTAGAGATAACGCAGGATATATTGCAAGCTAACACATTGGTTGTAGGTTATGTAGTTGGAACTTGGGCAGAGAGTGCTGGCACATTAATCTTTCTTTCAACTCATGTAAGTGCTATGCAACCTCAAACACAAATAGGCTCGGTTCAACCTGTTGAACTTTTACCATCAGGACAAGTAGTGTTCATAAATGATAGCAAAATAATAAATGCTATAGCTCAAAGGGCACAGCTATTAGCCTCTCTGACAGGTAAAAATACAACTGCTGCTCAATTATTTGTAACAGTTAATCTTAACCTTAATGCGACACAGGCAGTTAAATACCATGTGGCAAATTTCATAGCTAATTCATTAACTCAATTAATTAATTTAATAAACGGCCACACTTTTAGGTTACCGTCTTCTAATAGCAGTTTTACTTTCATATTTAATGGAAATGTAATAAATTACAATCCTCCTATATACGTGCAAATACTTAATGTTCTTAACGATCCAATAATCTCTGGTTTACTGTCTATAGCTGGAACTATTTTACTTTTAGCTGGATTATTCCTTGGAGATGCCGTGATTTTGGTTCCCTTAGGTCTTTCATTAATAATACTAAGTTTAATATCTCAAGGACTTAATGAGAATTACGCTGGAATAATTTTGGCTATAATAGGAATATCAATGATAATAGCAGAAATAGCTAGCCATGCAACATTTCACGGAATAGGTCTTGCAATTGGCGGTATTTTAATATTTTCAGGTGTAATGTTAATTCCATTACTTTCAATTAATTATACTACACCAAGTTATTTAAATACAATATTTTATACATTTATTGGAATTTCGATAATATTTGGAGCTTTAGGAATATTTATGGGCGGAAAAATAATTTCGGCCAGAAGAAGGAGGCCTTTAGTAAACAATTACATAGGCAAGGTTGGGATAGCGACGGAAGATATTAGAAAAGGAAAGGAGGGATATATAAATATAGAAGGTGAACTTTGGAGAGCTACAAGTGATGAGGATATAGAAAGAGGGATGGAGGTTATAGTTATTGACCAACAAGGCTTTAAACTAAAAGTGAAAAAATTAATTAGGTAAAGTGTTTACCATAACATATGTCCTACAAACTAGATATAATCAAAATAGATATCCCAGAAGGTACAAATGTTATTATAGGGCATTCACATTTTATAAAAACTGTAGAAGATCTATATGAGACATTGGTAACTTCAAGTATAAATATTAAATTCGGTATAGCTTTTTGTGAGGCTAGTGGTAAAAGACTCATAAGAGTTGATGGAAACGATAAAGAATTGATGGATTTCGCTGTAAGAGCTGCAAGTAAAATAGGCGCTGGGCATACTTTTGTTATATATTTGAAAAATGCTTATCCTATAAATGTTCTTAATTCCATAAAAAATGTTCAAGAGGTTGTTAGGATACATGCAGCAACAGGAAATCCGCTTCAAGTTATAGTTATAGAAACTGATCAAGGAAGGGGAGTTTTGGGTGTCGTGGATGGATTCACTCCTCTGGGAATTGAAGGAGAACAAGAAATAAAGGAAAGGAAGGAATTGCTGAGGAAAATCGGATATAAAAAATAGTCATAATTTAGTGAGCAAAGCAAAATAGATGGAAAATAATACTGCTATTACCACTGCTACAGGCTTCATAGTTTTTATTCTACCAGTAATTACTTTTAGGACGACATAAGATATAAAGGATAAACCTATTCCGTCTGTAATGCTATAAGTAAAAGGAATTGAGATTATTGCTATAAAAGCCGGTATAGTCTCTGTTAAATCCTCGAACTTTATTTTACTTGCCATGCCCAAGAAGAGAAGTCCTACTAAAATTAATATGGGAGCGGTCGCAAAAGAGGGAACTATGGTGAAGATTGGTGAAAAGGGAATAGACGCTAAGAACAAGAGTGATATAACAAAAGAAGTTAAACCACTCCTCCCTCCCATCTCAATTCCAGTTGAACTCTCTATATATATTACAGTTGTAGACGTTCCTATTAACGACGCTAATATAGATGCCGCAGCATCAGAGTAAAGGGCTTTATCTATATTTACAATTTTCCCCTCCTTATTTACTAAGCCAGCCTTATTAGCTAGTCCAGTGATTGTTCCTATTCCGTCAAAGAAATCGACTAGAAATAGTGAAAATGCTATCGGGAATCCTATATTAAATAGAGAAAAATATGTATAGAAGGAGGTTGGCAAATCGTTCAATATAGAAGTAGAATAAGTTGGAATCAATAAGGGAGATGATGGTAAGCTAACTAACCCTAATAATACCCCAAGAATAGTAGTTGTAATTATCGATATTAAGAAGCTCCCTATAATTCTTAAAGATAATAATGCAGCCGCCAAAAAGAATCCTATTAGGCCTAAATATAGACTAATGCTTGTAAATGATTGGGCATTAAACTCTATTATTGCACCTCCAGCGCGGATAATGCCTAGATTAGTAAACCCTATAAAGGAAATAAAGAGTCCTATTCCAGTCGAAATTCCAAGCCTCAAATCTTCAGGGATTGCATTTAATATTGCCTCTCTAATTCCCCCAATGGAGAATATTAAAAATAATATTCCGTTAAAGAATACAGAGACTAAAGAGAGATATATTGCAAGGAAAGCTGCTTGAGATCCAGATGCTATGTGCTGAGAAATAACTGTAATAGTAAATGCTGGAATTACAGTGAACGCTATAAAGGCGTTTTCCCCCATCCCTGGTGCTAACCCAAAAGGCAACCTTGCAAGCAATGCCATAATTAAGGTAGCTACTCCAGCTGCAGTAGCTGTGGCCACTGTAAATCCAAGTTTCACGCTCTGAATTAGTGGTTCATAAGATTGTGGTATGGAGTTTGGTGAAACTCCTATAGCATTAGCTAGAGCTATTTGAAAGCCTGAAGTCAATATGGATGGGTTTACAAATAATATATAAGCCATTGATAGGAATGTAGTTAATCCTGATATTATTTCAATGTTAGCCCTGCTATTCCTAGCTTTAACTTCGAATATCTTATCTAAAACAGAAGCCATATCGAAAATATAAGTTGACTGTAAAAAAATTTGTGATGAAGGGACAATGAGAAATTTGATTAAATATAAATCTTATTATGAAAATAATTTATTTATTCTGCTATCCCCATAAAATAAGGATACAGGTATCATGAACACATTTACTTGTGAAAAATATAAAATGGTACTTTAATACTACTAAATATAAGCCTTCTACATTTGGGTGCAAGTATTTGAGGATTGCTGTAATCGATTATGATTTATGTAAGCCTACTAAGTGTAATCTAGAATGTATAAGATTTTGCCCAGTTAACAGGGGGTCTACTATTGCTATTGAAATTCCAAAAGGAGAAAAGAAGCCTGTAATATATGAAAGCACTTGCATAGAATGTGCTATCTGCGTTAAAAAATGCCCTTTTGGGGCTATAGAAATCGTTAATTTACCTGATAAATTATCTAGCGAGCTGATACATAGGTATAGGAAAAACGGATTTGAATTATTGGGTTTACCTACACCCAAGCTAGGAAAAATCGTCGGTTTATTGGGTAAAAATGGATCTGGAAAGACGACTATCTTGAAAATACTTGCAGGCGAGTTATTGCCTAATTTTGGCGATGCTGAGAAAAACTTCTCGAAGGAAGAAGTTCTTAAGAGATTTAGAGGTAAGGAAATTCACGATTATTTATACAATGTTTATAATGGTAAAATAAGGGTAATACATAAAATGCAACATGTTGAAAAAATAAGTAGAACAATTAAAGGAAAAGTAATAGATATACTTAAAAAAATAGATGAGAAGGGTATTTTAGAGAATTTAATAAAAGATTTCAATCTTAACCAAATCTTAAATAAAGATATCCAATATCTAAGTGGAGGAGAGTTACAAAAGATTGCTATAGCTGCTGCTATAATAAGAAAAGGTGATGCTTACCTTTTTGATGAACCTGCTTCTTATTTGGATATCAAGGAGAGAATTAACATGGCTAAAATAATTAAAAAATATTTAAAAAATGCTTATGTAATCATTGTGGAGCATGATTTAAGTATATTAGATTATCTAGCAGATATAATTCATATAGTTTATGGAGAACCTTCAGTCTATGGAAAAGTTTCTAAATCCTATTCCGTAAGAAATGGAATTAATTACTTTATTGAAGGATATTTACCTTCAGAAAACGTATTAATAAGAAAGGAAAAAATAGAATTCAATGTTAGGCAAAAAATTGAAAACTCCAAGGATTTTGGAGAAGTTTCATTACAATGGACTGATATATATGTAAATCTTGGGGATTTCTCTCTCGAAGTGGAACAGGGGTCTGTGAATGAAGGGGAAGTGATTGGTATATTAGGGCCTAATGGTATAGGAAAGACCACATTTGTAAGGATCATAGCAAAGGAAATAGCACCAACTAAAGGAGAGATCAAAACTGGAGTCAAGAAGATTTCTTATAAACCTCAAAAATTAGTTCCAGATGACTTTAATGGAAAAGTAGGAGAACTTCTGAATTTGACGACTAAGGAATTAACTCAAAATTCTTCATGGTTTTATGAGGAAGTAATAAAGAAGCTGGGATTACATAAGCTTATAGATATGAATGCAAGTGAATTAAGTGGAGGAGAGTTACAAAAGCTTGCTATATCACTTACGCTAGCCAAGGAAGCTGATATCTATTTAATAGATGAACCCTCTTCATATATTGATGCAGAGGAAAGGTTTATCGTATCTAAAGCTATAAAGAAGGTAACTGAGGAAAAGAGGAAGACTACGATAATAGTTGATCATGACCTTAACGTTATTGATTACGTTGCTGATAAAGTCATTATATTTGGAGGAGAACCAGGTAAGTTTGGAAGGGCAGGAAAACCTGAGCCTATGATATTTGGAATAAATAACTTCTTGAAAGATGTTGATATTACTTTCAGAAGAGACAGGCAAACTAAAAGACCCAGAGTTAATAAGGAAAACAGTTATTTAGATAGACTACAGAAATCCAGTGGTAATTATTATTCAATTGAAGAAATAGAAGAGACCGATAATGAGAAGGACTAGTTGTCTAACTTTCTAATATTTACTAAAATCGGTACAGAGTACTTTCTTCCCATTATTATTGCCTCTCCAACTTCTAATTTATTTAAATAGTGAGCAATATCATTATTAAGCCCAGTTGAGTTTACTAATACTCTTCTATCCTCCTCGTTCTTTATGGAGTGTATGATTTTTGTATTGGTATTTGATAATACACTTGACGCAATTTGAGAAGGAGATTGAGTTATTACTATTAAGCTCATACCAAATTTTCTAATCTCACTAATTAATCTATCAGTAAATAATGGATCTTCCTTTTCTAAAAAGATGTTATGCGCTTCATCTATTATAACTACCATTTTTATTTTATCCCTTTTTAACCAATCATAGAGTAACTTCAAAATGGAGAGAGCATAAATTCTCCTCAATCTTGTATTTTGAATTATATTTAAATTAATTATTATTTTTTTACTTTGTTTTATATAATCATATAGATTACTGTTATCCTCTTTAGAGTTAAATAATCCCTTTCTATAACATCTAGTTAGATTATACAATTTCCTAATTAAAGCCATCTTTACCTCTCTAGTCCAATAATCACTAGCCTCTAAGCTATTTAAGGATCTCATAAGCTCTTCGATATTAAGCCTTTCTTTATTACTTATTTTCCTTAAAACCAATGATATTATAAATGACTGTGGTTCAGACAAATCTAATACCTCTTCTAAAAAATCTAAAGTTATTTCTAAATCTCCTCCATTAAGGGGGTCTATGGAAATATCCGATTCCCCTGGGTTAATTTCTTGAAAGCCTTTAAGATCATTATATTCGCCATGCCAGTCCAATATCACTACTATATAATCCTTCATTGAAATCGCTTTAGCTAATAATTTGGCAGTATGAGTTTTGCCTGATCCTGTAGAACCGAATATTCCCACATGTGCTTCTAAATCTTCATTGGCTATTCCACATTCTATCTCTTTTGAGTAATTCTTGACAATTCCGAGGGGTATATCATAAGGTGGAAGTGCTTCTAAAAACGGAAAATTCTCTTCCTTAGGTATAAACAATATGGATTTAGCTTTTTCATTTAAGTTGATCCTTGGCAGGGGAATTGCTAAATTATCAAATGAGCTAAAATGCTTTATTCTTAAATTTCTACTGATAGATATAAGACCGTCTTCAATTATTTTAGCTTCATGAAGTAAATGATCTTTTTTGGTAGATATTAAATAAATGTAGCTTGCATTACATTTAGAGTCAAATACAGAATATATTGATAAATCTTTGGAATTTTCTGATCTGTTTTTAAGAAATGAGGTAATAGTACTTAAAAGCCCTTCCATTTCTCCCTTGCTAAGGTTTTCGTTAACTAATGTGACCTTAAAGGCTTTAACGAATAGAACTCTGTTTTGATTTAAAAGCTCGATCTCACAATAACTGTCAGTGTTCCTGAAATCTTTAATTACTAAGTGTTTATTACGATATAGATAGAAGTCTTTTATTAAAATAAAAATTAATATTAATATAAAAATAATTATTAAAATAATAAAATAAATAGAATTAAAACCCAAGGCTGATGAAAGTAGCAGAAAAGAAATAAGAATTAGACCTGATAGAGAAATCCATCTCTTCATATATGTTCTTGGATTAATCAGAGACAGAATCTTCACTGATTCTATTTTTATTTATTATATACGTAAGAACTGTAGCCTTTTTCTATAAGAGCCTATTATCAATCATATATTGATAAATGGTATAGGTTAATTTACAAAAGACAGAGATCTAATATTACTAATACATCAAATATTAATCTCATATTAATATCCCCTGAAAGGATTTCCTCACTTGAAATTATTGTTCTTAACATCGACTTTGGTTTACATCTCTGGAAAGGCTGAATCCTGTTTTACACTAATAGGAAAGGCCTTTTTGCTTTAGTTTATTTATATTGATATATAGTATGAATGATTTCCTGTTGGCACTATCAGAAAGTGTAAGCATAAGAGATAACTAAATGTTATATAACTCTCGATGCGAATAAAATGAGAAATAATTGAAATGAAAGAACACGGTGAACTATAAAATATATATGTGAAAGTTTTAGTAGAGTGTTTGGAAGATGATAATTTATTGTTAGAAATAGTGTAATCTTATCTTTAAAATATTATTGGAAAAGCAGTAACATTTATAATGGTGTTCTGTTTTCTCCTTTTCACTGTAGAAGCGTTTATGTTCATTTAATTTTCATTTATTAAATGAAGTTAACTTCCAATGCAAGCAACGCTTGAAAAGGGTTTGAGGATGAAAATGATATGTTAAAAGCCCTTTAAGCTGGAAAAAGTCCTACTCCTTATAAGGGATGAGGTCTCTAAGCCTTTTTTTAATCATGAATAAAATGTGGAAAAAGAGGTTAGTCCTTAAACCGATTTGGCTTGTCGATCAGAACTTTACCCTTGTATTTTACCCTGGGTTTGACTTCATTGGATTTTTATGAATTTGATTAGCCCTCATCCCTTGGGCTTCACAAAAGTAAGGGATACCCTTTCATTCCCCTTCTCCTTAGCGTAATAACCTTACCTATAGGAGTGTTGTCATCCGATGGAGAAAACACTTACGTCTTTCACATTGCCACCACACCTAGTGTTTACCCGTGGCGTAACTTCTCTTTACTTTTAATCCCTTCTAATTCCGCCACGGCATCATCTTAAGGGATCATACACATTTACCCTTAAGTCATTGAGTTAGTCGAGGGAAACACCCTCCCATCCACGCTTTTTTATCACAAGACCACGTGAGCAGAGCCCTTCATTAGTTGGGAGATCATCAATGGAAAATTCTTGGGTAATACTATGTAAACATAACTTAACATAACGATATTTAGAAGTGATTGAAAATAACTAACTAGTAGTTACGTAGAGGTGTTATATTCTGGATAACTACGTCCCATTTTGTGTTGCTGTATTTTAACTTCAAAATGTGTAAACTTCATGGCTTATCAGAAATTGTTGATAACGACAGTAAGCTTTACCTATTAATTTACAAGTAACTCTCTTCTACGTTCTCTAATTAAGAATTATGGAAGCTTATACTTATATCTGACCTTCATTATTTAGATCTTACTAAAATATCCGCATGAGTATTCTAGATAAACCGTATTGAGGAGAAAGCTAACTTCGTAGGAGAATATATAACAAAATCTAAGGAACGTAGTCCATTATGGGTAATAATAGTTTACACGTTACTAATAATGGTTTAAGCTAATCAAAAACTTAAATTTAATAATTTAAACTTCTCAGAATGGAGAAGTGAAAGAAATGGGGGTATTATTAATTTTTAATGGAATAGGTAGTATTCAAAGATTACTAGATCTACTTAAATTGGCTTATAGTTTTGACCTAGTCAAGGAGGTTATTCTACTAAGGATATCGGGAGCAGTAGCTATATCAGGTCTTCCAGAGGCTTTTAAAATAGCTATAAAGAAAAATAAGAACTTATTAATTTTTAATAAATTAGAAGATATTGTAGAAATTTTTAATTTAAAAGACGTATTAATAATAGATGACAAATATGGAGAAGAAACTAGCATTAATGAATTGAGTTGTGAAGGAGTTTTTATGATACCAAGTAGTGAGATAGAAATTAGCAAAGAAGACCTGGCTTATGGGAAAAAAATAAAAATTAATGGAATCCCAAGTTTAAGTATTGGTCAGGTAGCATTTACATCTATTTTTCTATATGAGTTATCCAAGAAATGCAAGTAACTCCTATTTAGAAGTTGCGTAGTTGCATTGAAGTTTAGATCTAATTTAATTTTTATCTCTAATTCTAATTATTAATATAGTATTTTATTAATTAATAAATTAATAATTAACTTTATAAATTAAATGGATCTCGTTTCCACATTGACACACGTAATAAGAAACTAGCATTAATTTAGGGGACTCATCAATATTGCTAAACCCTTCTCCCATGACTAAAGATACTGCTTTTCCGCCAAATACATAAGGAGAAATAGTAACCCTCATTTCATCTACAAGTTTTTCTCGTAAAAGATGCCAAATAAGTTCTCCTCCTCCTTCAACCATTACTTTACTTATACCTCTAAGCGCTAAATCCATCAAAACCTTCCTCATGGATAAAGGATACTCCTCCATAATAACGACCTTTACTCCTTGGTTTATTAATTTATTTATTTTCTCCATATTTGCAAGATGTGAAGTGTAAACAATTGTCTCAGGAGGTACATTAAATACTCTCCTCTCAATAGGTACTTTTAACTTCCCATCTATTATAACCCTAATAGGTTTATGATTAGCTGGGAAGTACTTAATTGTTAAATGAGGATCGTCTACTACGACGGTGTTTCCACCTACCATTATCGCATCTACTTCTGTACGTAATTTATGTTTTCTAATTTTATCATAATTACAACTTAATTCACTAAAATACGCCTTACTCGCTATTTTCCCATCTACTGTTATAGTTGAAAAGATTATTACATATGGTTTATTGACATCCATATGCCTTAATATTACTTTAACTTATAAATCTTGGAATAGCTCTTCGTGGAGGTAATTAGCTATAAAAAGTTTGTAATTTATGAAATGCGAGATTCGTTTATATCGTGACGTTTTTAAACATTTGATTATTTCTAGTTTTGTCCAAGAATCTCTCAATGGATCACAGTATTCACTCTAAAATTATTGAGGTTAATTTAGGGCAAGAATAGAAAAACCTAAACAGATCAAACTTAATCTAATATTCACCATGGAATAAAGAAGAAGTCAGGACTTTTCAGTGTTTACCCTTAGCGTAACTTGTCCTCGCTTTTAATCTAAATGAGCATACACCCCTCTTAAAGGACTATACACTCCCTCAAATAATTTGGGTTAGTAGAGGGGGCACAAGTACTCCTTTTCCCCCTTCCATTTATAACCCCAATACCTCGTGAGCAAAGCCTATCTTCAATTGTGGGCTATTAAATGAGGCTATGTAAATGTAGCTCACTACAACATTTAGAAGTAATAATGTTTAAATATGTAAAAGTAAGAGTCTAGTATTGTAAGAACCATTAAGGAGGAGATAGTTTGCTGAAGAGCTTTTCTTGTAAATATTAAGTCGCTTAAGAAGTCGGCTTCACTATGTACCTTCATCACTCCTTTGACCTAAGCTGTAATTTGTGATAAGGAACAATTAGAGAGAATTTCTGCTATTTAAGAAGGTTCTAATCTGGATAAAGATTGGTGTTAATAGTTATTAACTATCTTAGATCTTCTCTTTAATTTTAAATATTTTTTAAAAATAGATATTTGACTATTACTACGAACAGTAGATTAATGGATCATCAAAATTGATCACTTTCGGTTTTCAGTTACGTTTTTATTTTCACATTGTTATAATGTAATAAGGTTAGAAATCGTGAGCGAGATAGAAGATAAAGATTTGGTTGAGGAAAAGGAGGAAGATCCATTATCTGGTTTACCTGGGGTAGGTCCGTCTATTTCAAAAAGGCTCAGAGAAGCAGGATATGCTACTATGGAGACTCTTGCTATAGCTACTCCTCAAGAAATTGCATCTATAGCTGGAATTCCTTTACCAACAGCTCAAAAAATAGTAAAAGCAGCCAGGGAGAAACTTGATATAAAAATAAAGACCGCTTTAGATCTAAAAAAAGAGAGGATGCAAGTAAAGAAAATAACAACAGGAAGTAAGTCCCTTGATGACTTATTAGGAGGAGGAATCGAAACAAGGAACATAACTGAGTTCTTTGGGGAGTTCGGCTCTGGTAAAACTCAACTATGTCATCAATTGTCTGTAAATGTCCAACTGAGTCAAGATCAAGGAGGTCTTTCCGCTAAAGCTGTTTATATTGACACAGAAGGTACTTTCAGATGGGAAAGAATCGAGGCAATTAGTAAGTCATTAAGTCTTGATCCTGATAAGACAATGGAAAATATATTTTTCATTAGAGCTGTTAATAGCGATCATCAAATGGCTGTAGTGGATGAGTTATCAGAGCTAATACCTAAGGAAAAGATTAAATTAGTTCTTGTAGATTCAGTTACTAGTCATTTTAGAGCAGAATATCCTGGCAGGGAGAATCTAGCTGTTAGGCAACAAAAATTAAATAAGCATCTACACCAATTAGTTAGAATTTCCGAAATATATGATGTTGCTGTAATAGTTACTAATCAAGTAATGGCTAGGCCAGATATTTTTTATGGCGATCCAACACAGGCAGTGGGAGGTCATGTATTATACCACGTACCAGGTATAAGAGTTCAATTAAGAAAGAGTAGAGGAAATAAAAGAATAGCCAGATTAGTTGATGCACCTCATTTACCTGAAGGGGAAGCAGTATTTGCAATAACTGATTCAGGAATAAGGGATGCTGAAGAATAAAAGTATTTTATGATTTGTGTATTTAATTTTAATATTACAATATTTGCTTCAATCTAATTATTTCAATATGCTTCTTACAAAAAAGGGATTTATTTAGGTAATCGAAAATTTATATTTATAATATATAATATAAATTAAAATTCTATAATAACTAAAAATATCTCACTATGAAACATCTTGATAATTGAACTCTTCAATTCACTACATATTGATTTTATGTTTAATATTTTAAAACTAAACAGCAATTATACGCTAAATATATTAAAAAGTTTTAATCCATAGACAATATTAGACTATGATAGAAATGAATATCCTTTGGACACCTTGGAGATTAAATTATATAAGGAAAAGCAGAGATACAAGAGATAACTGTGTTTTCTGTGAGATGGTTAATGGGATCAGAAATGACTTAATAGTATATAGGGGTAAGAAAGTTTTCATTGTATTAAATGCTTTTCCTTATAACATAGGTCACGTTATGGTTGTTCCTAATAGACATATACCATCATTGGAACTATTAAATGATGAGGAGGCAAATGAATTAATGAATCTTATCAAATTAACGCTTTCAATTGTAAGGGAAGAATATAAACCTGATGGATTTAATATAGGGGTAAATGAGGGGAAAGCAGCTGGTGCTGGTGTAGAAGGACATATTCACGTTCACATTGTTCCTAGGTGGATAGGAGACACAAACTTTCTTCCTATAATTGGAAATACTAAAACAATTCCTGAGGATCTGGAAACTACTAAAAAGAGGTTGTTAAGTGCTTTCTCAAAGAGGTTATAGAGCTTTGAATATGAATTTATTTTTAGTATAATCTGGAATTTTTAATATTTCTCCTTTTCTTATCATATCTGATATTATCTCCCTTAATTCAAGTTGATCAATCCATCCCATTTTTTGTATTAGTTTATCTCTCAACTGTTCATAAGTAAGGTTTTCCTCCTTTAATAAATTTAATATTTGCTCCTTAATAGCATATTTCGTATTATCCATGTTATTTAATCACCTCAAACTACTATTATGACTTGCTTAAAGCATTTATAGCGTTTTCAATTACTTTACTACTAACGAATACGTCCTTTACACTTATTTCTTCGTAATTAGTATGTGCAAACTTACTGTCTCCTGGGCCATATGCAATTATTCCCCTCTTTGCAATGTTAACAAGTATATTCATGTCACTTGAACCAAATTTTCTCACTGGTCTAGGTTTCATCCCAGCTTTAGATATTGCTCTAGCTATAGATCTAGCTATGGAATTCGATGGTTGAACTTTAACCGGTTCACAAGACGAAATTATGTTATAACTGCAATCATTTGTTTTAATTACATCATTAATTAGCTTAATGATATCCTTGATGGAATAAGGATAAGGAAATCTTGTATCTAATATTGCTCTTACATTAGTTGGCATTACATTGTAATATTCTCCTCCACATATTTTGGTTAGCGTAATTGAAGGATTTTCATATTTCTCTCCAATAAATATTTTTTTTAAAGTATAATAAATATTATGAAAGATTTCGTATGCACTAGCAGAATTAGGAAAGGAACTATGGCTTGGCTTTGCTCTGCACTCCATATCAATAAATGCATACCCTCTATACTCTATAACGTAGTCAGAAATATTAGACGGCTCTCCAACTATTATATAATCATATTGATTACCTTTATTGATCAGGTTTTTAGATCCTGTATTTTTACCCTCTTCATCCACTAAAGCCACGAAATTTATCCCTGCCCTTTCATACTCTCTTGAAGATGCTAACAACATAGAAATTAGGGGACCTTTAGCGTCAACAGCACCTCTACCAATTATTTTATCTTCAATTTCTTTTACGTCATAGTAGCCGGGCACAGTATCAATGTGAGGGGCCATTAAAACGCTAAAAGATTCTCCTCCTTTTATACATATTCCATTATTCACCTCATCAATGAAAGATTTATCGAAACCTAATTCTTTGCATAAATCGATAACAAACGATACTGCATCCCTTTCTTCTCCACTAATACTTTTAATCTCTATTAATCTTTTCAAGTTCTTTCTTATCCATTCCTCCTCCGATAGCTCTCTCAATAACCTCCACCATAAAGTTAATATCCTCATCGTTTATTAAATATGAAGGTAAAAACCTTATTGTTGATACGCCTGCTTTAACAGCTAATAAACCCCTGTCCTGTAAGGTCTTTAAGACTTGAACAGGGTTAACTCTGACGTCTATTCCTATCATTAATCCTTGCCCTCTTATCTCCCTTACTTCCTTTTTTTGTTTTAACGCTTTATTAAGTTTACTCATTAGTTCTTTACCCTTGCTTTCAGCCTTTTCTGTAACATAATCATTAAGAAATGCATCTATGGCACCAGAAATAGCTGCCAAAGCAAGGGGATTAGAACCGTACGTCGATCCATGATCTCCCTCTTCTATTTGTGACTCTATCCACGCAGGAATAAAAGTCACACTTACTGGAAAACCGCCCCCAATGGCTTTGCCTGCAGCCATTATATCTGGTTGGATTTCAAAGTGTTGATGAGCCCAAGTTCTTCCAGTCCTTCCAAAACCTGTTTGGATCTCATCTAAAATTAAAAGCGAACCTGTGTGATCACACTTTTCCCTTAAACTCTTCATGAAGTCCTTTTTAGCTGGTATCACTCCTCCCTCACCTTGAATTGGTTCCACTATAACAGCTGCCACTTCTTCTGTTATTTTATTTAGATCTTCAGTAGAATTATACTCTAAAAATTCTACAGGTCCTATAAGAGGTTCAAATGGATCTCTGTATTTTCTATTCCAAGTTATAGATAATGCACCCATTGTCCTACCATGAAATGAGTTCTTGAATGCTATTAGCTTTTTTCTCCTTGTTATTTTTCTTGCAATCTTAATGGAGAATTCTATGGCTTCTGCTCCAGAATTTAAAGCAATAAATGATGTGAAATATTTTGGTGCGACCTTCTCAAGTTTTTCAGATACTTCATATAATATATCAGTATCAAAAGAAGTAGAAACTGTGCTTATTTTATTCATTTGTCTTATTATAGAATTAGTAACGAATTTATTATTATGGCCTAAGAATGCAACTCCTATCCCTGTATGGGCGTCTAGATATTTCCTTCCATCTTTATCCCATACATATTGCCCTTCTCCTTTAGCTATATGTAGGTTCCTGCTTCCATAGAACCTTAATAACCTCACGTCTAACGCCTATAAATTTCTTTTATGGAGGATAATAATTTTATGGAAACGTCATAATTGTTAACCCTAACCGTGTTTTTGTATTCTGGAACGCCATTTACTTCACTAACAAGGTAACCGAGCTCCTTATCCTCTAAGAGATCAACTCCTAAGAAAAACCCTCCTATTACCTGCTTAACCTTTAAAGCTATTTCATTGATTTCCCCGTCAATCTTTAATGGCTCAGCCCTAGCACCTAGAGCAGTATTGGTCTTCCAATTTTTCTCGTTCACCCTATATATTCCAACTGGTACTTCATCACCTATTACGAATACTCTTATGTCCCTATTAGGTTTCTTAACATATTTCTGAATATAAAACACATTATAAAAGGGCAATCTAGAATATTCTGCATATTCAAGTAATCCCTCTAATGAGTCTTCAGTATCTGCTTTGGCAACCATTCTTCCCCAACTTCCCATAAGAGGTTTTATGACAACAGGATAGCCTATTGATCTTGCATACTCTAACGCCTTCTCCCTTGAAAATGCTATGCGTGTTTCTGGAACCATAATGTTATTGCGCCTAAGCAAGGAAGTTGTGAAAAGCTTATTTTCGCATATCTGAAGGGTTGCTGAAGGGTTAATGACTTTGTTTCCTCTTTCTTCCATTAGTATTGTACTTGATATGGCGTGATAAAAACTAACAGCTCTCTGAATAATTACATCTACATTGCTAATAGCATTAAAATCAAAAGATGGAATATGAATAGGGAAAACTTCTATGCCTAGTTTCTTCGCTTTTTCTATTAGATCCCTCTCTTCCCATCTTATGACATCGTAGGAAATCCCTAATATCACTCGCCCCAGTCCTCTCCTATCTGCTCCAAAAGTTTTAAAGAGATCCTGCCGTTATCCATAAATACTTCTAATTGTGCGCTGCACGAATTGCATTCTACAATTTCTCCAGGCAGGGCTCCATCTTCTATTTCAATTCTTGCTCCGCATATTGGACATTTCCCTTCGACCAACTCATACACCAGTTTACTATTTTAGTAAAGGAGTTGATAAGCTTTTATGTAAACAACGGTTCTAATTTCGAACTATTACCTTTGTTTTTAGTACCAAACTCTGAGAACTATCATGCTATTCGTACCATAAACACCATTAATACTTCTTATTTCATCAATACTTTTATTTATCATGTTTATGTTCTTGCCTCTTACAATAACTAAAATATCATAGTCTCCTGTAACTTCATATACCATCTCCACCCCATTTATTTTCACTATTCTCCTTGATATATCTGAGGTAGGATTTGGTGGGGCCACTTTAACTAACACAGCAGCTTTAACTTCATTTTCCAATTCATAATCTATCGTGAATCTCTTTACTACCCCCACTCTAATGAGCTTCTCTATTCTCTTTCTAATAGCTGCTTCGCTAATATTTAGATCCCTTGCTAATGATGTATATGGAGTCCTTGCGTTTTTCCTTAAAATCTCCAAGATTTTCATATCTACCTCGTCAACTGCTGGCAACTATTTCAGTCCCCTCTCCAGATAAAGCTTTACCTATAGGATCCTTGACTAATCCGCTACCAATTATTACTCTTCCAACTCCGTTACTTATTGCATTAGAAGCCATAATTATTTTCCTGTTCATTCCAGGCCCAATCTTCTTATAAATATCTTCAACTTCGTTTAATTTTATCCTCTTTACTACTCCTCCATTTAAGATCACTCCATCTACATCAGTTAAGAAAATTAAATAGTTAGCCTTTATAGCAGATGCTATTGCTAAGGCCATAGAATCTCCATCTACGTTCAACGGAACGAACTCTTCCTCGTCTATAGCTATTGATGAGAAAATTAGAGCATAGCCTAAAGATATTAGCTTAAAGATTATTTGGCTTTCTACCCTGCTTATTTTCCCTGTATATCCACCATCAATAACTCTCTTTTTCCCCTTTTCATCAATTATAATAATTCTTTTCTTTCTGTTAGCCTTAACTATTCCAAGATCAATTCCACTCATACCTAACGCGTTAACTCCCTTTTTTAATAGAGATGAAACTATTTGCTTGTTAATTAGACCCATAACCATTACGTAAACTTGGAGTTCATCCCAATCGGTAAACCTACTCCTTATGCCTTCTGGAGAAGTCACGAATTTCGGTTCTATTCCCATTTTCTTAGAAAACTCGGTTACCTGATCTCCTCCCCCATGAACAAGTAATATTCCTTCGTGTTTATTTATTGCTATGCTTTCTACAATGTTTTCTAATGCCTTTGCCATTACTCTGCCTCCTACTTTTACTACTATCATTGTTATCCAGGCCTTAAAGGAGCATATTTTAATCCTTCTCTTTCATCGTAGCCTTGCGTTATATTAAAAGCTTGTATTGCTTGTCCAGAAGCACCCTTCATCATGTTATCAATAGCGGCGAAGATTGTCAATCTCTTTGCCCTTTTTTCCATTGAAAACCCTATATCTGCGAAATTACTTCCTATTACGTACTTTGGATCTGGATACGGATGAATTCCGCCTCTTACTATCCTTATAAAAGGTTCTCCTCTGTACGTCTCCGCTATATACCTCAAGATATCTAATTCGTTCAAATCATCATTAATCCATAGATGAATTGAAGCTAGAACGCCTCTGACGCTACTCACTGCATGAGGAATTATACTTACAATTACTTTCCTTTTAGCTATTAATGAGAGCTCTTGCTCAACTTCCGCTGAGTGTCTATGTCCTTCTGCATCGTACGGCCTTATTGCATTTTCCCTTTCTGGGTGATGACTCCCTTCGGTTGGCTTCATTCCTCCTTCACTGCTAGCAACCTTTACATCTGATATTAGTTTATCAAAATAAAATTTTCTCACAATTGGTAAGGATGCCAATATTGTTGCAGTAGCGTTACAACCTGGAACTGCCACTAACTTGGCCCCTTTTAACTCCTCTCTGTGAATCTCTGGCATACCATAAACGCTTTTTCTTAATAAATCGGGATAAGGATGGTTATATGAATACCATTCTTCATATGATTTCGGATCTTTGAGTCTGAAATCTGCACTCAAGTCTATAACAGTAACTCCTACTTCTAATAACTTTGGAGTTATATTTAATGAAGCTCCATGAGGCACTGCAAGAAAGAAAACGTCTGCCAGGGATGTAGACTTATCAATATCGAATTTAGTAAATTTCATATTATATATTCCCCTCAAATGAGGGTGAACCATTGAAATAGGTTTATCTGCATATTCCCTTGAGGTAGCAACTGTGACTTCTACATTACTATGATTGGCTAGTAACCTCAATAACTCTGCGCCAGTATAGCCTGAAGCACCTATAACAGCGACTCTTTTCAAAGCTATTCAAGCTAAAAGTATTGCATAACATATAAACTTTTCACAACTACTTTCTAACAGAGTTCTAAGCTATGGTCTTTGATAGACACGCGTTAGCCCTTCCCTCTCTATTATTTCAGAGGACTTTAGGGGGAGAAACCCTTAGTCCCACATCTAGAGTTGAGCACCGCTACAATGTCTTTGTCCAGTATTAGGTTATACTTTAAGCACTTCACCAGCCTGCCCTCATAGGAAACCACGCTTTCAAACACAGAAGGCAGGTTCTTAAAGAATTCTTTGAATTGATACATTTTATAGACAAAGCAAGCCATTTTAGCTTGTATTCGAGCATGAACTGGAAAGTCCTGGCATTTCACTTAGAGAGCTTTCCATTAGCGTCTCTTGAACTATTTAAAAATCCTGCTTTTTATGTTCTTAAGGTCTTCAAATATTGCTCAGCTATTTACTTCTTTCAATTATCTTGCTATTCTTGTTGTGAGCTTATACATTAAGTCCTTAGCCCTATTTCTCTTCACGCTCAGAATATTCTCCAGCTATCTTCTTGATGACAACAGCTTAAGCTTCGACAACTTCTGTATCCTCTGCGCTTGAACTCGTAACCCTATGACATGATATAGATCTTTAAGGCTGTACTTTTTCACCTCACAGTTGATCAAAACCGTTATGTTTGTTATGTTTACATCGAATGAAGCCTAGTTCCCAGCTCTAGACTCAACATTCTTCTTAGCTGTGATTATGAGCTCCTCCTCTGTAAAGATTAAGACTCCAATCTTGTCTAAATCCTTTGGAATCTGAGGATATCCGTTAAAATTGAGAGTGAATCACCTTCTGTTGGGTTCTATACTCGCCTTCAGAACTTCATCCTTAAACGAAAACAGAGTATTCTTGATGTGGACAGTTTTCCCCATTATCCTTGTAAGACAATTAGCTTTTCCCGTTATATAACGTTATCCATCCCTTGATAAGACCGATAATAGAGTTAAAGCCGAATCAACATAGTGCTTTGAATACTTCCAACTCCTAAGCAAATCGTCCTTAAGTCTGTTCCTGTATCCTCCCTTTCTGAAGTCTAAATGGGCCTTCTTGGAGATTTTAACTTATTGAAGGACTAAGTTTAAAGCTTTCTGCTTAACCCTAAAGTACTCCTCAATCAAGGCTTTTGGGCCCTCTACTGGGATTCTGAGCCTTTAACGACTTCCATATCTTCTCTACCTCGCTTTCAGGGACTTGAAATCCACGCTTGGATACTTGATTGATCTAAGCTCCACTTTTTAATCCACCTTGCATCGTTCTCCTACCCACTTTGAGCCTTTTTGCAACCTCACGTATCGTTAACAACTTCTCTGATGTTTCCGTCGTCAATTTCTCTTTAAGTGCTTCCTTTTATTTAAGTTTATTTATTTTGAAACTGCTGACTACTGCTTCCTCACTAATGTTTATCCTGGCTTTCACTCTATCATTTTGTTCTCATCACGATCCATTAGGGAGTTAGCCCTCTATTACCTCTTTGCTATTAGTGCATAAGGGATTCTATAGGGGTTAAAGGCTTTGCTTTCGCCTTTTTAGACAGAGCTTGCATCAAGGTTATCATAGTAAACAGCAATGTAAAAAATTTCCCTTTATGGAAAAGGTTTCAGCCCTTCAGCCTTCTCTTCATTGCTCTAGCTGTTTTCCTCTACTCCCTCTCCATCTATCTCACATTAAATATAAGGAGGACTTGCCCTCCTCATACCCTGTAGACCAAAAATTTCCTTAGAAATCCTTTAATAACCTTTCCTATTGATGTGGATTTTTTGTTAACAGCACCTGGAGAAGTCCTCAAGAGGTTTAGGTATTATTGACTTTTCAAGAATTTATTTAACCCTCGTCCCTTGGGCTTTACAAGGGTAAGGGAAGCCTTTAGTCATTCTGCTCCCCTTTAGCTGGACAACTACACTTGCTGAGCTGGAGAAACCTGTGTACCTTCTCCTTTCTCCATATATAGTCTAAAACTCGCCTTCCCATATGGTGTAGTTAATTAATGAGAACGAATATAGTATAAACTTTACTTTCCTCGGAAAATACTTACAATAGAAATTTGTATTTCCACTACTTTTATTATAACACCTGTTTTACCTAAAATATTACCTAAATGCTGAGATCTACAGTAAATAGTTATGCTTTCTCATAATCCCTTAATCAGGTTTATAAAATGCTAATAGTAATGGAGATCCTACATAACAAAGACATTGACTGATTACTTTTGAGAAAAATTTTACTTCTAAAATGAGTCTCTACTGATGAACAAGAGGAGAGCGATCCAAGTAGAGATTAGTGGAAATCTTAGGGAAATCATTGAAGCTCTAGTGCAAGCAGGTTTATATGAATCTGCTACTGAGATTGTTAGAGAAGCTTTGAGACATTTTTTTTCAAATAGAGAATTATTTATGAACGCAGCAATTAACATGTATGTGAACTCTAAGGCAACTATTCATTTAGTTTCAAAATTAGCTTCATCGAATATCGAAGATATAATCATTAATTTAATTAATAGAAGATTATTTCCACAACTTGGCTCAAACAGGGCTAATAAAATAGATACTTTAGATAAAGCTGTTATAGATGTATTAACTCTTTCCATTCTTTATAGTATAAAGAAAACTGCTATATTAAAAAAGAGTAGGGGAATCGATCTATATACCTGTCTAAGCCTGAGAAATGAAGTTAGTTTCTACTTGATGGAATATAACAACATTATAAATTTCATTGAATGTGATAGCATAAATTTGAAAGGGGCATCTATACAGGAAGGAGAGCTGGTATGGTTATCAAAAAAACTCAACATGCCTCTTTTAACTCCTGATATGAAACTTAGGGAAAAAGTGACAGAGATGGGGTTAAAAGCAATTGATATAACTGATTTCATTTATTACTTGTACTCAAGAAAAAATATTGATGAAAATGAAGCTAAAAGCGTTTTTATTGCATTACGTTCATATCCCATATATGTACCAGAGGAATATGTAAATGAATAGCGAGAACCATATAACTATCCTTTGTTTGGACGTTTCCTTAAGTATGAAAGAAAGGTTAAAAGGCAATAGATCAAAGATCTCTGTTCTTAAAGATTTAGCTCTGTTTGCCTCCAGAATGATAATAACTAAAGGAGGGAAAATAGGAATTGTAGTCTATTACTCTAAGTCTTTCACTTTACTTAATCTTACCAATGATTTTTCGTTAGTCCAACAAACTATTGAGAAGTTAAGAGCTTTTGGAGAGGGGTCGCAATTAGGTGAAGGAATTTCTGAAATAGTTAGAACGTTTAGAGGAACACCTATCTATTTCGGTAATATCATTATAATAGGGGATAATAGGGTTGATAATTACCCCCCTTTAGACTTAGTATTGTTATCTGCAAGGAGTATAGGCTTTAATAAAATATATTTTTGCCCTTTAGGAGGATCGCTAGGAGAAGAATTAATGAAGATATTAAAAGATAACAATGTTTATGTAAACCCCGCTGCTACATATGAAGAAGCTATGAATTGCGTTAACTATATAGTATCAAATATATTTAAGGAATTAGGAAATCATTAAAATGAGACTTACTACTGTGATAATTTAAAAAGTTACTCTTCGACTTCCATATCCGCCATTTGCTTTAATTCTACTTGCAATACCTTTTCAATCCTACTTACATATGGCTTATTTGAATAAAAGGATCTCACTGGAACCATAACTGAGATGTCTTCTATTTCCCTTTTTACATCTCTTAACGCATCGTCCATTTCTCTTCCAGATTTAAAGATCATAGTTAATACTGCTGCTTTATCATCATATATAGGTTCTCCTAATAACCATTTCTTAAGTTTTATTATTATTTGCTCAGGTGATGTTCTGAAAGTCATGAAAGCTATAATTATCTGCCAGTCCTTTATTAAGCCTGGCTCGATAATAGGTCTTACTTTAGCTATCTCATTTAAATAATTCATGTGCCTCCTTATTGTCTTGGCAGATACTCCTAAAGCATTAGCAAGCGAACTCTCTGAAGCTCTTGGATATTGGAATAATATATACAACAATTTCAAATCGAACTTTGAGACTACTTTATCCACTTTAGTAAGACGAGGGGTATATTTCATCTCTATTGCCTCCCCTTTAGATATCTCTAGTATTTTATTCGCCAAATTATCCACGTTGGGTTCATCATGAATTATGTCCACTAAAATATAACTACTTAGGCATTCTATTACGTATTGTACTTCTCTTATTGTTAATATTTTATCTAGCACGTCGTCCAGCCTGTTTTGCATAGGTGCTCTTATAGCTAATACTGTTCTATTTAACGATAAATATGTTGGATTTAAATCTAGCATAAAACCCTTTATTATACCTTCTTCCTTTAGTTTATTGACTCTTTGTCTAACAGCAGAGCCTGTTATCTTCAATTCATCTGCTATACTATTATAAGTAGCTCTTCCGTCTACAAAGAGATGTTTCAATATCTTAACATCTATTTCGTCCAACTCTTAACACCTCACTTAATCAGTTTTATTTTAACCACATATAACTATACATTAAGGATTTATATAAATATTTCTCAAGGGTTTATAAGTTCCTTCTTTAAATGAAAGGCTAAAATAACTCTAAGATCAAGGTCTACTTATACGTTCTGTCTAGAATTTAAATCTTTCAGAGAAAATTTAAACTTTAGATCTGATTTTTAAACCATGCAATTAGAGATCAGTAACCGATTGGTAATTTCCAGGGCAAAAGTCGAAGATTGGAAGGGAATTTATGAGTTATATTCACGTCTAGATCCAGAGGACTTATACAATAGGTTCTTTCACTTATACAAACTTAATGAAGATGAAGCTAAGAAAATTGCCCATCAAAGAGATCATGTTTCATTTGTAGCAAAAGTTAATAATGAAGTAATAGGTGAGGTCAGTCTATACTATTTACCTGACAACTGCGGAGAATTTTCTATAGTCGTTGATAAGAGGTTTAGGAATTTAGGAATAGGAAGAAAATTAATAGAAGAAATAATAAAATTTTCTATAAATCATAATTTTAATAAAATAATTTTCTATACTTTATCCTCAAATGCTCCAATGATAACTCTTGGAAGGAAATTAGGATTTTCCATAACTTACGAGGAAGATGTTGTGACGGGTTTCATGATCCTTAATAGAAATCAATCTATTAAAATTTTAAATTGACTGTATTTTCTTTATTATCTCACATATAGAGTAATTTCTCCATTCAGCTAATCTGCCTATAAGATCAATGTTATACTCATTCAATTTTTCCCTTATTCCATTAACATTCGAATTCTCTATTAGGTATCCATAATATTCCATATATTTACGTTCTGCAACTGAATTACTTAATTCTTCGCTGAAACCTATTCTTTTTAGATCTTTGAATATAATCTCCTTTGGGTTAGATGGAATGCTCTTAATTAATCCAGTGATTAAAATATATACCTCCTCAAAGCTTTCAACACTAGATGGTTTTATAATTATAGATGAAATCTTTATTCCAGGTCTATCATTTATAATTAATCTCCATTCACTTATTTTTCTCCTAATAAGAAAGAAGAGGATTACCGATGAAATCCAAAGAAGGTTTAACGTATTTACATTAATTAAACTAAGTAGGTCTACCAGTGAACCAGAATAGAACATCCTGTTAAAACTTATTACATGACCTTTCGATGTAATAACTAATCTCTTGCCAAGATCCATTTTTCTAATGTAATCAACTATTAACCTGGGATATTTAGCTTTCTTATACAACTCTTCAGTTATTTTGCACCAATGACCTTTTGGATAATATATCTCCTTATTGGCAAAAGTTATCGGATAGATTATTTGCTTATTTAAACCTGACCATAATTTGTTTAAAGCTTTTTCTAAATCAAATTTATTAGACTTAAGAAATGCTTGTTCCATTAAATAATTGACATCCAAAGAATCGATGCAGTTAACGTCTAATACTCCAGGAAATAGGGGAAACTCACTACCAAATAATTTATCACATCTAAGGAAACCGCCAATCGATGGTATTTGATCTAAAATTATCTTATTGCCTCCTAATCTATCTGCAATTAAAAGTCCAGTTAATCCAGAGCCCACTATTAAATTTTCAGTATATAATTGCAACTCTAAACCTTCAGGCTAATATTGTTTTAAAATTTTTAAGCTAAAACATGTTGTATGGATCCTTCTAAGTCGTCCTTATCCATTATTGGAATCATTTCTTCAACTATAGAAAAAAGTTCAGAATCAGAGATGTCCTCGCTAGAGATTATTAGTTTGGGTTTCCCTTTATATAATATATTTAATTTCTCATCAACTTGAATTCTGTCTCTCAGTTTTTCTTTAACCTTCACCAGATTCTTGTACATCCCCTCATCCCCTGTAATCCCGTGATATATAATTACTTTCAACGATCCCACTCTGATATAGATTTCCTATCCTTATTATTTATAAATGCTTACCCCCATATTATTTTTATGAGTTCAATATACTACAAAAATCCTCTAGGTACTACAATATTACGTAATTCAGCTATATTTGCAATAGAATATGATCGCAGGATAGCTAGAGTACTAGAGGAAAAGGCAAGGAAATTATGGCCTTCAATGAAAATTCTTACTCTAGATTTGAGTAATCCAAAGGAAAAAATAATAGCAATAGATCTAGATCCAGATTTAGCTGATTTGAAGGAGGGGGTAATAATAGCAATAATATGGCCAGATTCCCCTAATAATTAGTTATTCTTATTAACTGTTTCATTATATTTTAATTTATTTTAAGATTGTATTAATAACATAAACCTATAAGAGATTAAACTTATTACAATTATACTCTTTATTATAGTATCAATATATACTACTTTTGACAAAACGAACAATAAGCCTTGCCCTTTACAGTAGACCAAAAATCCACATCAATTGGAAAGGTTATTAAAGGATTTCTAAGGAAATTTTTGGGTCTACCGTAAAGGGCGAGGGTTACAAGGGCGGATCATAGGTTTGTGGTTTACTGCCTTTTCATCACCTCATACCTATTGGGAATTGCCCACTCCATTCGTCCAGCAGTAAACCACGGGTCTTCAGCTCGTTACCCCTATCCCTTGCCAAGAGTTGCCCTCCACTCCTAGATCCTAGGGACTCTGGGATATGTCCTTATTAGGCATCACCCTTGACACGTTTTATTATAATTTAAAACACTAGAATTAAAATTATTTTACCCCGCCCTTTACGGTAGACCCAAAAATTTCCTTAGAAATCCTTTAATAACCTTTCCAATTGATGTGGATTTTTGGTCTACTGTTTAGGGCGTGGAAGAGGTCAGAAAGACATCTATTATTTCCCTAAGGGCTTGGCTCAAGCTCCTATACCCTCTTTTTTTCATGTAGCTCTCTATTACCTCCCATTGCCATTCAAATAACCCCACTTCCCTATAAATTACTTTTTTATCCTTCACATATATGTTTCTTTGTTAAATCAATTAATGGGCTTAGCGAAAATATTAATAGCTAATTAACCAGCGAGAAATTGCCGATGCCAATACGCCTGCGCCCCTAATAGGCTCTGGTATTTTAGAATATTCTTGGTTATAGTTAATATAATTAATTCCATCATATTCACTAACTTTACTAAAATATGCGTATATTTTTCCTTTTTTGCTTATAATTTCCTTTAAATTACTAATAACTTTTATTATTATATCCACTCTATCGTCTTTCATATGCTTCATTAATGCGTTCATTATTGAATTTATGTTTGGCTTATAATTATAGACTATTATAAGTGGAAAATTTATATCTTCAGGTGAAATAAAGTTAAATCCCGCGCACGTTACCGAATCCGACAATATTAAATCAGGATCGAGTTTCTGAGCTATCCTGTTAATTGCCTTAGTACAATCGTTTCCATCAACTGTTACCCTCTCTAAGTCAAATCTAATAGGTTTTCCGTTCTCGTATAATAAACCAACTAAAACAGTTAAGCCTTTTTCTTTCTTATAATCTTTTGGAAAAAAACCATCATCAATCCCCAAGAATTTCCTGTATAAGTTCATTTATTTCACTGTCTTCTTTTTTAAGCCCATAAATAATAGATTCAATGGAAGAAGCAAGAACTATTTCCTTTGTTTTTCCATATCTTCCCTTACTTACAACCTTAGCTGATATTACACCAACCATATCTAGCTCGCTTATAATATCGCTCACTCTCCTCAATGTTACACTTTCTAATTTCATTCTTTTGCATAGTGATTTATACACATCATATACCTCTCCAGTTGTTAACGACTTTTGCTTTTTACTAAGTAAAATAATTGCTATCATCACCATTTTCCCATGAAATGGTAAAGTAGCAACTACTTCTGCTACTCTATCCTTTTCAAGTTCCCTTCTGGCTTCATATACATGTTGCTCTTTAACTTTAGTCTCACCTAATCTTTCCGCTATTTCTGCAGCTACTCTAAGCAAGTCAAGAGCCCTTCTTGCATCTCCATGTTCTCTAGCCGCAAAAGCCGCACATAATGAAATTACCTCATCGTTAACCACTCCTTCCAAGAATGCTCTTTCTGATCTACTTTTAAGTATATCCTTTAATTGCTCAGCATTATAGGGAGGAAATATTAATTCTTCTTCCCCCAAACTGCTTTTAACTCTTGCATCAAGCATCTCCACAAATTTAACATCATTAGTTATCCCTATTATTGAAACTAATGATGAGCCCAAATATTCATTAATCCTTGTCATTTTATACAGCAAGTCATCTCCATGATTTTTTAGCATGCTGTCTATTTCATCAAAAACTACTAGAGTCATTTTGTTTTTTGCTTTTAGGATTGATGTGAATTGCCTATATAAATCGGAAGTAGGTAATCCTGTTCTTGGAACTCTGATACCTAAATATTCTAGTAAAGAAGCTAGAACCCTGTAAGGTGTATCTTCATGTCTTACATTTATATAGAAGAATTGAATTCCATTGGATTTCTTTACAAGTGAGTTGAGGACAAATTTGGTAACTGCGGTTTTACCAGTTCCAGTTAAGCCATAAATAAAGACATTACTTGGCCTAGAGCCCTTAATTAATGGGGATAAAATCCTTGTTAGGGATCTTATTTGTTCGTGTCTATGAGGTAGTTCCTCTGGTATATAATCTGGCCTTAATATTTCCCTATTCCTAAATATTTTGCTCTCATTTATGTCCTTGAGTACTTCGTCAATTATCTCGCTCAAGTAGGTCAATTAATATTTTTCATTTAACTGTTTATATACCTGTCTTCCCTTAGACTAATTCAATATTCATTTGTTTCGACAATTAGTAATATCTTCTTATGAAGGAGGTATATAAATAACTATATAAGATATTTTATTAATATTAAAAATTTTTATTATAAATTCTTAAAATTTAGACTTCTAGCTATCGGGCATGAAGACCAATAATTTATACATAGATTAACTTCTGAAAACGTTAAATATCTATTTAAACCTTGGCAATGTACCACATATTTGCCATTCCCATTATCCAGAGACTTAAAGAAGGGGCAGGCGGATATAGGGTTATCATTTAGCAAATTGATATTCCAGTGACTATTTTTCTTTCCATTTACTATTGTTTCCTGATTTACTGGTTCAAAAAACTTACAAGACTTAAAATTATTAATACACCTGTCCTTAGATGTCACCCAATCAACGGGTTTACCTTCCTGGACTATGAGTATAGGACTATAACAAACACCTTGCTTATAATGAGGACAAAAGCCCACAGCAAGTTAATTTCGGTCAGCTCTCTTTAAATATGTTACTGTAATGAGTTAATAGGCTATGTTATTTAAATAAGTCATAAAGATGATAAAGGTAACTCTTGCATTACTAACTGGATTATTTAGGCATGAGGATATATAGTAGTCTTTGCTAAAACTTAATTAAGTAAATTTCATTGATAATGATGTGGTTAAAAAATACCTTATTGATGAGGTAGCAAAGAGAATAGCGGGAAGTATAGTATGGGATGAAAATCCATCCCAACAAATGAGAAGGTGGAGGGAGTATTTTGGAATAACTCAAACTGAAATAGCCAAATTTCTGAGATTATCACCAAGTGTTATAAGTGATTATGAAAAGGGAAAAAGAAAGCCAGGTTCTGAGTTTATTAGGAAGTTCGTTAACTCTATAATAAGTCTTGATTTGGCGTCCGGTGGGAAAAAAATCTCTGAGTTAATCACAACTATGGGTCTAGGCATTCCATCAATAATAGAAATGGGGGAATATAAATTACCAGTGAACATTGAGAAGATAGTCAAGGCTGTAAACGGAGTAATAATAAATTCTGCATTTAATCCTAATATGGAAGTTAGAGGGTTTACAATTATTGATAGCATAGAAGTAATAATAAATTTAAGAGGTGAGAGTTTTTACAAGCTTTTAGGTAGTAGTTACGACAAAATTTTGGTTTTTACTAAGGTCACTACAGGTAGATCACCATTAATATCTCTTAAGATTTCACCAATTAAACCAAGAGTTGTAATCCTGCATAGACCAATTAAACTCGATTGGCTAGCTTGCTATTTAGCAAATTACGAAGAATTTCCATTGATAGTTTCTTTGCTTAACAGCGAAGAAGAGTTGACATTATCCCTTAAGAGGATCCAAGAAGTCTGAGAATAGTCTTTGCAACGTCCCCTTTTTCCTCTTTCAGAATTCTTATCACTTCTTCCTCAGATTTTCCAGTTTGTTGAATTATGAATTTCACGTCTTCTTCTTTTATTTCAACTGTTTCTATTCCACTGCTCTCTTCTTTTATTTCCTGAACTGACTCTGGTACTATTTGATATATTTTTTGTTGACCTGCTTTAATTTCAAATATTTGCATTTTTGTAATAATTAATTTTCTATCTTTAAATTCAAAAATTATTTTTTCAACTCCTTGAATCTCATTTATATCAATTCCAAGTTGTTTTTTAAGCCTCTTTATATCACCTGGCTTAATACCAAACATGAGTACCGTGAAATTTATTATGTGCAAGATTATATAAATTAAGGTAGTTCTGATTAGCGGTGCAAATAATGAATATAAGAATTTATGGAGGAGGCCTTGAAGTAGGAAGGGTTGCACTTGGAATAAGAAGTGGAGAGAGGGAAGTTGTTTTAGATTATGGAGTTAACTTTGATGAGAATGACAAACCTAAGCTACCTCTTCAGCCCGATCCTAAATCACTAAAGGGCTTCATAATAAGTCATGCACATTTAGATCATATAGGGGCCTTGCCCCTTTATCAAATATCTAATAGATTTGATGTGTATGGGACTTCGTTTACTCGAAAGGTGTCGGAGTTAATGTTAAATGATTTCATAAAGATTTCTGGAGCCTATCTTCCGTTCGAGCATCTAGAAGTAAGGAAAACTTTAAGGAATTTCATAGAAGTTGAATATGATACTGAATTTGATATTGATAAATTTAAAGTTAAACTAGTAGATGCAGGACATATTCCAGGAAGTGCTTCAATATTAGTAGATGATGGAAAATTTAAAGTTCTTTATACTGGAGACACAAACACTGCTTCTACTAAATTAGTAAGCCCTACAAAGTTACTAAATGGGATAAGCGCAGACATCTTAATGATAGAGTCAACTTATGGAAAATTTAATCATTCTCCAAGGGATAAAGTAGAGGAAAGGTTTATCCAATCAGTAAGAGAAGTAATTGAGGGAGGTGGCACAGTTCTAGTTCCTGCATTTAGTTTAGCTAGAAGTCAAGAGATTCTTAGTATTCTTGCTGAAAGAAACGTTAGTTTCAATGTCTATTATGATGGAATGGTAAGGGAGATCCTGAATTTAATGTTGCAAAACAGAGAATTTCTAAATAGAGTAGATCTACTAGAGAAGGTCAGAAATAATTTCCACTACGTAAAAGGATGGCAAGATAGAAATAGAATATGGAATGAGCCGTGTGTAATAATTGCGTCAGCTGGTATGCTTAAAGGAGGTCCTGCGGTATTTTATTTTGAAAAACTAGCTAGTTCCGAAAAGAATGGAGTATTCTTAGTTAGTTATCAAGCAGATAATTCTCCAGGCAGAAAATTGATAACCGTTGGAAAGATTAACGGTGAAAGCCAAGTTAAAGCAAGAGTTGAATTATTCGATTTCTCCAGTCATGCTGGAAAAGATGAATTAATTAAGATAGTGAAGAGTGTTAAAGGGCTAAGTAAAGTAATAGTTGTTCATGGCAATGAGGAAAACTCTAAGTACCTATCCTTTGCCATAAGGGAATCTACTGGTATAGAATCTATAGCCATAAACAACGGTTCTGAAATAACTCTATAATTTTATAGTAAATATTCTGATATAAGTTAGAGGGCTTGAGAGGAAAATTTATAGCCTTGTCATAAAGAAATAAATGAAGGGCCCGTAGCTCAGCTAGGTAGAGCGCCCGGCTCATAACCGGGCGGTCCGGGGTTCGAATCCCCGCGGGCCCATCTTTAAAGGTTTTAAATGAAATAGATGAATTTCAAGATATTTGAAATGCACTTGTAGTATAAGGTAGATCGAAAATTCATGTTATTAATGAAAATATCTTTTGAATTCATTCAAATAGTTTTGAGTCTAACCTCCTAGAGTGAGGATGAATGTATGACCTTCCTAACATCCCTAAACGGTAGACCCAAAACTTTCCTAACTCCTATGCCTTTTTCCTCAAAGTAAATTTAGGATATAACCCTAAAGGGCTAGGGCACTAATCTCTTTACCTCTATCCTTACCAGGAGTTTGCCATCCCTCCCAGCTTCTAGGAAATTGTGTAGGGACACACTTATATGCATCTCCCTATGGGAATTACTAAAACTCATTCTTCAATTATTTTTAAATACCCAGTAAATTGCTTAAGTGAATAGCAAATTGGAAAAAAGCTAGTGGATTTCTGGATCTACCGAATATGGACTAGACTTGTCCATCATTTTGTTGCTACTCTTTCACTTTATTCATGATCAATCATGACAAAACGAACAATAAGCCTTGCCCTTTACAGTAGACCAAAAATCCACATCAATTGGAAAGGTTATTAAAGGATTTCTAAGGAAATTTTTGGGTCTACCATAAAGGGCGGGGAAGAGGTTAGTTTGGGTCCCTCTGCCACACTTATAAGTGTATAATGAACACCTTTAAGGCTAAGGCATTTCCCTTACCCCTCCTCTTTTCATTCCTGTCTTTTTGAGTATTGCTTGCATTGGATAAGTGACTATCTCTATTCGATGAAATAAATTATCGAAAAATATAAGAACTTCTCTATGAATCGAAAAAGGATTCATCCCATTGATGAGATCACTACTCCAAGAGAAGGGAAAAAGCTGAAATATGAGCTTATTTGGGCTCAAAGGAGACATATGATTCATTGGCTTGCAGATAGTGGTTGAGAGCTAAGTCCCTAATAGATCATAATGAGAACTAAATAATTGAAGTGAAAGTGCAGGGATAACGGAAAGGAAGAAGCTTCTCCTTGACTTCCTTAAGCCAAAGGGATGAGGGTTTGAATATAAATTTATGAAAATTCAATGAAATCTGAACCCTTTTCTACTAACGTATAAAATCACGATTAGGTTAACATACAACCTTCACCTGATGTTCTATTCACTCTGACTATTTAATGAGGATAATATTAATGTACTCATCTTTAAATTTATTTTCTACAAAAGTAGTAATTAAGAAGAATATATTGAAAAGGCTTTTTAAGTAATAGATGCTTGCCATAAGGCTTTATTAAGATTTATTAATGTTACTCCAAATATTATGATAGAACATAATGAGAATTGGGGTAGTGTTTTTCGGTGGGCAATATAACCACCTAATTTTGAAAAATCTCTCTGAAATGGGGATCGAGACAAGGAATATTGAAGTCTATGAAGAACCTGAAATGGTTGATAGTGAGTTTGACGGTATAATTTTAGGTGGAGGACCGCAGACTTTACCAAGAGACTTGAATTCTTTAGGGAATTCTCCAAAGTTCTCACTCCTGAATAAACCAGTTTTGGGAATTTGCTTAGGTCATCAATTATTATCTTTAATGCATGGAGGAGAATTAGGAAAATCTACAGTACCTGAATTTGGAAATACTATTATTGAAATAATTAATGAGGACACAGTTTTTAAAGGAATTAAGGGGAAGTTAAAGGTTTGGGAAAGTCATAACGTGGAAGTCATTAAGCCTCCTAATGGATTTAGTGTAATTGCCTCCTCTAATAATACCAAGGTACAAGCGATTTCAAATGAGAGAATAGGAAAATTTGGGGTTCAATTTCACCCAGAAGTAAAACACACAGAAAAGGGAAAAGAAATACTAGAAAATTTTATTAGATTTTGTAAAAAATAATATAATAATTAATCTAAATAATGGACTAAGTCATTTCCTAAAAGTTTTATTTCTTTTGCAATCCTCCTTCCTACACTCATTTGCTCTCCCCATTCAAGCCATGTATATGGGCTTCCATTTATATATAAATTAGTTCCTGCAACTATCCTTCCAGAGAATTCAAAGGCTACTATTTGGCCGTCGTCTTTTATTATAGTTTCTATGCAATACGGTCCTGTAATTGGTTTACCTGTTCTCCTTATAGCCTCCTTATTTAAGCTCTCCCCCATCTCTATTATTTTGGGTAATAGACTTTCTCTGGCAATTACTGGGATGTTACCTACAACAACAAAGCTTGGTAAAGGTTTGTCTAATGCATCTGGTATCCTTTTCAATCCATCTACATTAGTTTCATACCTTATATCTATCCCAGTCAACTCAACCCTGTCGTAATATGGACTGTAAAAATAATGAAAATACATAGGAACTCCGAAAACGTATTCTTGAACTATAGCTTCCTTTGTATTCTTTATTAATCCTAAATCAATTGCTTTCTTTAATCCTTTTCTAACTTCTTCTTCATTTTTGGCTATAAAATAGCCTTTACCTCCTTTAGCTCCCGACAACTTTACTATAACTGTTTTATCTATTTTAGTATAATTATTGAAAATCTGCGGAATCATAATCCCAGCGTTCTTTAAGAAATTCATTTTATCATACTGATTCGATTCAATCTCAATAAGCTTTCTATTTCCAAATATTTTTATCCTTAAATTCATTACCTCTCCTACTCCAAGATATTCTATAAGACTACCATGAGGAATTAAGATATATTCATCACCTAAGGAGTTCAAGAGTTTAGAACCCTCCTTAAATTCATTTACTATATAGAACTCATCTACAAGATTAGAATATCTCTTGTAAAAATTGAGCCTTCGCCTTTCAACAACTAAAGATGTTGAAAGGCCTTCCATCTTAGCTCCATGAACTATTTGTAAAGAGGAATGGCTCGCTAATGTTATCAGTTTATTAGGCATAGAAGATTAAATGAGTCCAGAGATTAATTTTTAGCTGACATCTTCTATCTCATGAAAAGCTATTGTTATCCTTTGAGGGGCTAATTTGTTCCTAACGCTGTTTTACTTTCCCCTTTAATAAGGGATAACATTGTTACTTTACTCACATGAAATTACTGAATTCCACAAGATCCCTTAAACATGGGGAAGAAGATTATGCTATAATATTATCTTTCACTCCCGTAAAATGCTTCTCACCGTAATATAATGCCTTCACTTCAATTACTTTTGTTTGCTATTGACTGGAAGAACTTGCAATTAACTATTTGCTACTTCAATCACAAGAGTAATTGGTCACGTTTGAGAACTATGACAAAATGAAGGGCAAGCTTTGCCCCTTCAGTGGTGAGGTAAAGTCTTTACTGGATGTTTAAAAATAAGTAAAGAATATGCCATAGAATTATTGGTGTTTATTCTAGGTTTAGTATAAAAGAATGAGCACTTAAATTAGAATAATATTAGACAAAGATTTTTAAACAGTATAATGGATTACCTGGAGTCACGATATGGGTAAAAGCAAACCAGTAATGGTAGGGTTCTGAATTCTTGAGGAGATTTACGAAACGTGCAATTGAGAATTAAACAGAGGTAGTAATACATTATCCTTTCATGGAATTTTATACCCAAATTTCTTGAAGTTAGCATCTAATCTAGGTAATATTTATTAGTTGAACAATAAAGCCTTTTAAGTACATGAGAATGGAGATTTTATTAAGCTGATGGTTTACAGTTATCATCATGAACCTAGTAGAAATCAATGAAAGTCTAAGCACGCTTCAAGGCTTTAAATTTGAAGTAACGATTCCACTAGCTGTTCTCTCAAACGATGATCTTTTAAAGTTTATGGTTGATCATCAAGTCACATATTCTCTTTATTTTGAAAGTTGGGTAAGCGAGGCTGTTATAACGCTATTAAAATCATTAATGAATATTGAGAAAGCTGAAATGCTTGCTTCCGAGGAACAAAGTGAAGAAGGGCTATTATCTGCTTCAAATATCATGCTTTATATCAAAGGCAATGGTGAGGAATTTGTGGTTTACATTAAAATAAGTTATATAGGCTCTCCGATCTTTATTGAAGGTTTCTTGAGTAAAATAAGAGCTGAGTCTATAAATGATGAAGTTAAGGAGCAATTTCAAATAAGAAGGGAAGAAGTAGTAATTCTTTTTCCTGGGCCTGACTTACATACTGATGAATAAAAGATAAGGCATTTATCAATTTAGCTTAACATAAATAACTATATATTTAACCACTTCCTGCTCCACATGCACATAGTCCAGTTTCATCAATTCTTGAGTTGCAAATATCACAATATTCCCCATATTTTATTTCATCTGCTTTTAAACCATATATTACCTCATGGATATCAAACAGCATGTCCTTCTTTTCATCGTCTTTACTTCTTATCCTTTTTATTGCCTTACCTAGCATACTATACTTATACATCTTAAAAGTTTTAAACTTTTTCATCATACTATATATGATTTTTCCTGAATCCCATTACACTTTCTAGGAATACCCTAACTTTAGAACATGGGGAAAATTTTGGTGGTCACACATCTACAAGGTTTACTTTGCGAGGTAGAGGTGTATACTCCATTAATGCTTTAAGAGATGTATTATGCTTTTTCACTTAAATGACTTTAATTTAAGATGCTTTTGATGCGTTAAAAGATCCTATTAAGGGAGTTTATGCTTCCTCGCTAAGTTTTCCCTTACTTAAAAGTTGCTTTTCAAAATATCTTTTTGATCTACCGTAAAATACATGAAAACGCTAGATAATATACCATAAGTTATTAAATAACGCGTTTCATAACATAAATGGGATATGGTAACTCAAACAGCCTATGGGGCAATTTCGGTAGTGAATTCATTACCCTCTCTTTTGGGGAGCTCTGCAGCAATAAATTTAAAAGTTAATGTAGTTGTCAGTAAAAGTAAGAATATATCATTAAATGGAAAACCAATTAACGATGCTTTTATTAGCACGATAGTTAAACATGCACTGGAAAAATGTAATGGAATTGGCGTTTCAATAGATCTGAAGAGTGAAATACCTATTGCAAGTGGACTAAAAAGTAGCAGTGCTGTTGCAAATGCATTATATAAGGCTATATGTGATGAATATAATTACAAACTTGAATTAATAGAGGTTGCTAAGATTACCTCCAAAATTGCAAAAAAAGAGGGGTTTTCTGTTACTGGAGCTTTTGACGATTCGACGTCTTCTCTACTGGGAGGAATAACTTTTACAGATAATGAAAATTTCGAGCTTATAAGAAGAGATGTAATAGATAATGATAAATATGATGTGATAATTTGTATACCACCTTATGAGAAAAAAAATCCCTTTCAATATTTAGGTATAATGAAAAAATTTAGAGATGTGTATAGAGAAATATTTAGTATTGCGTTGTCAAAAAAATATTGGGTTGCGTTAAATATCAATGGGATAATCATAAATTACATATTTGGATATAAAGATGAACTAATTAAAATAGCAATAAATAACGGCGCGTTGGCTGCAGGAGTAAGCGGAAATGGACCTTCCGTTGTTTCGGTTATAAGCGAAGGAGAAGGAGGAAAAATAATAGATGATTGGGGAAAGAATGAATGTAAAGTAATATTAACTAGATTCAGAGGTGATTAAATGGAGGTTTATGTAAGTAAATCAACCCTAAAGGGAGAAATGGATGCATACCCTTCAAAGAGCTGGGCTATCAGATATATCATTTTATCTTCTATTTCTGATGGGGACTCTGAAATAATTAACGTTCCCATTTCAGATGATGTTAAAGCAAGCATTGAGTTAATATCTTCTCTAGGAAATTATTATGAATTTCGAGATGATGCATTAATAGTTAAAAAGGACATGGAAGTGAAATTCACTAAAAATACTATATATTTAGGCGGTTCAGGAACTACCTTAAGACTAGGGTTAGCTCTTCTATCTGTATATAATAATGAAGTAGTAATTGATGGCGATGAATCGCTAAAGAGAAGACCAATTAAAGAGTTAATAGATGCTTTAAGGAGTTTGGGAGCTATAATAGTCAATGATTCATTACCATTAAAGATAAAAGGAGGATTAATAGGAGGTGAAGTTAAACTAAGAGGGGATATAAGTAGTCAATTTTTCAGTTCGTTAGCAATTGCTGGCTGTATATCCAAAAAAGGAATAGAGGTGGAAGTTCTAACTCCAATGGTATCTGAAAGCTATCTGATGTTGACTATCCATTTACTTAAGGAAGCTGGTTGCAATGTATATTACGATGGGAAGAGACTTATATCAATGCCTTCCAAAATTAGAGGAATAAGAGCCAAAGTCCCTGGTGATTTCGCTTTATCTTCTTTTGTAGCAGGCGCTACTTCAATAAACGGTGAAGTAGTGATAATTAAAAATTTATATAAACCTTTTGAATGGCCTGGAGACCATGATGTAGTTCAAATACTGAAAGATATGGGTCTGGCAATTGAATTTAAAGTAGATTCTGTTATAGTTAGAGGTCCTAATAAACCTAGATCCATAAGAGTAAACCTAAAAGATGCTCCAGATCTAGTGCCAGTAATTGCTGGTCTAGCTTCTTTCTCACATTCTGAAAGCCTAATATATGGGATATCTCATCTAAAATACAAAGAAAGTGATAGGCTTTTTACAGTTTCCAAGTCTTTAACTGATCTAGGAGCAAAGGTTAAGATCTTAAACGGAGAAATGATCATTATAGGAGGGCAGCTGAATGATGGAATTAAACTGGATTGCATGAAAGATCATAGGATAGGGATGATGATAGGAATGATAGGTACTTCATTAAATAATGGATTAACTATAAGTAATGCAGAATGCGTGAATAAGAGCTATCCAAGATATTGGGAAGACTTAATTAAGCTAGGAGCAAACATTAAGGTAAATGCTTAGAAAATACATAAATGAGAAAAAAGTATTAAGTGTCCTTTCAAAACCTATTAGAAGGATTAACGAAATTGATTACGTTATTGAGAACTTTAATAGATTTAATTCAGACATTATCGAGTTAAGGTTAGACTACTTAGATAATATAATATTATTGGAGAATCTTAAACGTGAAATCAATTTACCAATAATAGCCACCATAAGAGATATAGAAGAAGGTGGTGTTAGGGAAGTTAATGAGGATGATAAAATTAGGATATTAAACCACTTATCAAGCTTAGGATTTATAATTGATGTAGAATTATTTTTCTATAAAAGATGGAAAAATAAATTGAAATTAAATGATTTCTTATTATCAGAACATTATATACAAATAACTCCTTATTTATCTGATTTACTAAGTTCTGCATCTTATGCAATTAATGAGGGAGCGGCCCTTTACAAAGTAGCTGTATCAACTGAGCAAGCTCTACCTCTTCTCTTTATACTACTTTTCGAGATGAAAAGGAAGAAATACCCTGTTTCCTTAATGCCAATAATGAGTAATAGAGAAATAAGAGCTGCGCTAGCAATAGCTGGGTCTAATTTAATATATTGCCATTCTGAAGAAAAAACCTCTTACGGCCAAATAGATATATCTATTTGTAACAAAATTGTAGAGATAGCAAGATTATTGAACTAGTATAAAGTAATTATTATGCTTAAACTAATGATAGAAATATTCTATATAAATATCGCTATCAACTTAATTATTAAAGAATTAATTATTTAAAAAATAAATTCAGTCTATTATTTTAATCTTTTATTGTTTCTAGCATTGATACTATGTTCCATATAATGATCCTAGTGTAACCAGGCATGTTAGGGTCTTGGCTTATCTCTTCTAGAATGCCTATTGCATTTGCTGCTCTAACGCCAATACTCAATCCAGTGTCTTGGAGTTGCTTTATAGCTTCAGTAGCCGCCCTTCTTATATTTCTGGGAACACTTGTATCATTAACTATTTTCATTAACATTGATATAGCCTGTTTAACTTTGAAATCATTATCATAAACACTCATGCCTGTCACCTTTAATAAGGTGAATAAGGTTATATCATTTATAAGTTTAAAGTGTTATACATAAGTGAGAAGGATGTCTTCCAAGAATGATATTGTGAAGAAAATGGCTCAATATCTGAGGGAAGGGGCCTCTATGTTAGATTTAAGCTGTCCTTTATGTAATAATCCGTTATTCAAATTGAGGACAGGTGATACTGTTTGCCCTATACATGGTAAAGTATACATAGTGAAAGACGAAGCAGAGCTAACTAAAATGCAATCAATGAATGTTTTAGATAACTTGGAGAAGGTAATATACGGAAATATTGAAGCTATTATATCTAATGAGAAAATAAGTGATGAAAGGTTAAACACTTTAATAAAACTACTCGAAGTTTTAGAAAGGTTAAACAGGTTAAGAAATCCTGATAAGGTAAAAGAGGAGAAATAAGATATGAAAGGTGTGTTTATAGTAATTGAGGGTATTGACGGTTCAGGTAAAACTGAAATATCTAAAAGATTAGCGAATAAGCTTAAGGATCTAACTAGGGAAAAAATTATATACACACAAGAGCCTTACTCCAATGAATTAAGGAAACTGTCAAATGATTTAGAAACACAAGATGGCTATGAACTCACTCTGCTTTTTTCACTAGATAGGGCTAAACACGTTAGGGAAGTAATCCTTCCAAATATAATATCTGGAAATATAGTTATATCTGATAGGTATTATTATTCGACCATAGCTTATCAAGGAGCAATGTTTGTTAACATAGAGTGGATTAGGGAAGTGAATAAATACTTTCCTAAGCCTGATTTTGCCTTTTTATTAAAGGTACCACCTGAAATATGTGGTAAAAGAAAGGAAGCTGTGGGAAGAAAAATGAAGGAAAATGAAATGTTCAGGAGAATATTACATGAAGCTTACGAGATATATCTAGATCTTGAAAGGGAAGGAGAAATGATAGGGATTAATGGTGAGTTAGATATTGATTCTACTCTTAACAATATAGTCGAAACAATAAGGGAAAAATTACCTTTAATTAGCTGAAAACCTTTTAGTCCACTCTTCATATAATCTTATCATTTCCTTATTAACGCTAGGCTTTCTCCTTTCCAATACGTCAATTAAATCTTTCAATTCTATTGGTCTGGGTTCTTTAATTTCTCCTCTAAACACTTCCTTTATTACTTTCATGTGAGCCTCTTGTACAATATCCCTTATATCACTTGCTGTATAGCCTTCAGTCTTCTTAACTAAATCGTCCAAATCCTGAATATTAGCTTTTACTTTAGATAAGTAATATTTAAATAATGAAGATCTCTGCCTTTCATCAGGCAGTGGAACGTAAATTCTTTTCTGAAATCTTCTTAAAAAAGGTTCGTCAAGTCTCCAAGGTTTATTTGTTGCTCCTATTACATATAATAACAAATTTTCTGATTTATCTGATAATCCGTCCATTTCTTTTAAAAACTGATTCCTAACCCTTGCTTCTCCGCCTATTTCATTTGTATAGACCCCTAATAATGCATCTAATTCATCAATAAATATTATACTAGGTTTTGACGTCTTTTTAGTATTTTCCTTTGCTAGTTTGAAAACTTTTGCAACATTTCTCTCGCTTTCACCTAGCCATTTCGACATTATTGTTGCTGCATCAATGTAGTAGAAGTTAGAATCGATTTCATTTGCTACGGCTGCAGCTAACATCGTTTTCCCATTACCAGGTGGCCCATAAAGGAGAATTCCCCTAGGCCATCCAAGGGGAAATAGATCTGGTCTCTTACTTGGATATACTATTGCCTCAGTTAATGCTTCCTTTACTTCCTCTAGTCCTATTATATCATTGAATGAAATCTTTGGCTTGTCCTTTATAATGTTCTCCTCTTGAATATTATTTAATCCGTTTTCTCCTCCACTAACTTCCGAAACTCCCTCCTGAAGCGCCTCGATTCTCTTTTTATACTCGCTTATTATTTGATTGTAAAACTTTGCTGAAGGGTTATCAGGGTATAATCTTAAAATTTCATCTAGGACTTCTATTGCTTTTTGATAATTACTTATTGCTTCCCTGACATCTCCGTCCCTATCAGCTTTAACAGCTTTTATAGCATATTTCCTTGCATATTCTTCTAGGGATTGAAGCGCAGACAACTATCAACCCTCTATTGCCACCAGTCCCCTTGATGCTAACTGATTTAATACGCTCATCACTTCCTCCTTAGTTACATTAAACCTCTTACACACATCCTCTATATCAAGGAATCCGTTATGTAACATTATATATGTTAGAAGTTCTTCTTCTCTTAGCTTTACTTTCCTTTCACTTTCAAGACTTTCTGATTCATTTGACTTCACATCGTTAGTTGTCTGGTTTCTCTCAGCTTTGTTTTCATGAGCTTCACTTATTTTAGCTTCACTTTGTTTGTTGTCTTTAGGTGGCTCAGGGAAGTTTGGAAACATCTGTTGTATTTGAGCTTCTGCTACTCTTTTGGTTTCCTCTATTATTTTTCTTCCTTCTTCATCTAATACTGGATTTATAATTGGTGATTTAATTGCACCTGTTTCAACCATTATATTACTTATGTAATCCATCATTGAGTCTAGAGAACTCGTTACTTCGGGAGCCACTGAACTTGCTTGATCTCTAACGTCTTTTAATAGTTTAACTAATGGAGCTAATACAAACGAAACCCCTTCTAATTCATGGACAGTCTCTAACCTAATCTTAACTTTTTCTATAGCTGTCCTTGCAACAGATATTAATCTCGCTATCTTCCTAATTTCTGAAACTTCTTGAGCATATATTGAAGCCCTTGTTAAATCTCCTTCGACTTGTGCTTTTACTGCTTTTTGAAATAACTCTTTATCTCTGTCTCTTAACCTTATTAGGGAGCTTTCAAGTCTCTTCTCCTGCTCGTCAAGTTTAGTTGTAAGATCTATTATTAGCTTACTTAAGTTATTCCTCCTAGGGTTTCCCTTGATAACAAAATTAAACAATTCATCCCTTAATCTTTCGAATATGATATTCACCTCAACTATTTTTGAGTCATGAAGTGGCTAAAACCTTCACTTGGATAGGAGAGCTCCCCTCCTCTAACTTCTTGGCTTCAATTGAATCCTTTTCTATTTTCTCCATCTGCTCCAATGTTCTCTTTAAATCCTCCTTCTCAGCCATGTTCATTTCCCTTGATTGCCTTAGCAATTCCATAGAAGTTTTATAGGAAATTTCAGATATTTCTCCAGCTATATAACTCATTTTTAATGAAGTAATTACCTTCTCTATTTGTATTAGTTGATCGTCAATTTCATTGGTTCTTTTCTTAATAAGAAGTTTGCAGTTATTGTACTCTTCTTTTAATTTAATCAATTCACTTTCAATTTTCCTTCTGATATCATCGTAATTAGACTTTGATATGTCTCCTTTATTATATAATTCCTCTAAGGCTTTTTGTCTCTTCTTTGCCTTCTCCAAATAACTCATAATTCTTATTGATTTCGATTTCCACTCAGGTAGTAAAACAATAGTTTCTCCATCCTTTCTTATTCTCACAGGATCTATAGTGGAAAAATTGCTATCTGCAAACTGCATCTCGATTCCTGTTATTGTCCCATCTATCTCACTATAAATGTTAACTATTATCCCAGCATTCCTACCATATATATCTTTTATTTTCTGCCCTATTATTCCGCTGGGAAATTCAGTTATAGTAGTCAAGGTTTTAATCTCCCTCGTGATTAGTTCTTCTTAAGTAAAGATTATTTAAGACGTAAGTCTCAATAACTAATATTTACTTCTTATAATCTTAATGAGTATTTATTGTGTAAAAAGCTTAAGACCAATCCCCTCTAAGATTCTCTTCATCTTTAATGCGTCTTCCTCTAGATATGGGCTTTCACATATTATTGTTATGCTTATATCTCTTTTTGCTAGCTCTCTTGCTAGAGGTTCAAATGGAGGAGCGTTGACTTCTATTCCTTCGTGAATGTCAACGTACTCACCGTTTTTCCTTTTAAGCCCTTCAAAATGAGAATTAATATGTGGCAATTTTAACTCATTTATTAATAAATCCAAGATTTGATCATAATTAATTTTTCCTCCTTGCCTTGCAAATGTATGAGCCCAATCTATATATGGAACTACTCCTTTAACTTGTTTATATATTTCTATAACCTCTTCTAGTGTGCCTAAATGTGTTCGCTTTCCCATTGTCTCAACACCTAACTTAACATCGTTTATTCCGTTTTCTTTCATTAAGTCTATTACTGCTCCCAGTTCTATCTTAACTTTTTCCAAGCACTCTCTTGGCTTCATCTTTCCATAAGCTGCAACATGTATAGCTATTGCGTCTGCTCCCAAGTAATGTGCTCTATCAGCTGAATCATAAATTCTTTTTTTCGAGTTTTCAACTTTTATTTTATCTTCTGAACATAAGTTTATAAAATATGGAGCATGAACTGATAACCTAACTCCCAACTCCTTAGCTTTTTCCCCTACTTTAATTGCAGTTTCCCTGCTCATTTTTACACCTTGAACGAATTCCACTTCCATGGCATTTAACCCTAATTCCTTAACAGTTTTAATCCCCTCTATAGTGTCACGTTTCTTTGCTTTGATGGGTATTCCTGCAGGACCAAGGAATATTTTAGCCATTAGGTAAATATTTTCCTATCAGATTTTTAAATCGTTGGTTCACTAGTTTCCCTCACTTCCTGATTTAATATTCTAAACTATTAAATTATTATCTAGAATTATTATATAGCCGTCTTTAACTAAATACTTGTAAACCTTGATTCCTCTAGATGATGGACCACTTATTAATGAGCCGTCAATTAAACTGAACTCAGAATAATGGCATTGACAAATTAGCCTGTTCTTTATTATTATACCAACTTTACATAGATCGCATCCTAAATGGGGACATTTTCTGTCAAAAACGAAGAAATCGTTGACTCCTGTTCTAGCTAATATTAACTCTCTGCCATTGTGATTCACGCATAAAAATTCTCCTAATCTGATATCATTAATTGAGTATTTGGTACTCATTTATCTCTATTAGAATCTAGGGAATATATAAAACTTATATAACCCAGGGTTATAATTTAAATGGGAAAAGAATCTATGAGTTTTACAGATTCTAACACAACTAATTATACCAATAAACTAGATTATAGGTTAATTGAGATAGCTAAAATATCCCCTTCAAAAGAAGTTAGGGCTATAGTCGTTTTTAGAAGGATGGCTGATAAGAAAATTCTTGATTCTTATAATGTGAGACCAATATCGGATTATGTCTCTCTTCGAATTATTAAAGTAAGGGCGAAAGTTAGGGATTTAATAGAATTAGCAAAAAAACAAGAAATTTCGCATGTATTATTAGATGAATAACAAAATTAAATGAAGTTAAGAAAATAGCTCTGAAAGCATGTTCTTTAGAATTTCGCTCTCTTTCTTTATAGATATTTCGTCTCCTAATGCTGGATCCCTCTTAGCTACAACTAATAGAGCATCTTTGTCCTTTATTGCTCTTCCAACTATATAAACAATCTCGTTATCTATTTCCTCCATATCGATTACTTCAAACGTATTGGGGAATATGATGTAAAACGAATTTCCTTCCTCTCTTACGGAAAAACCGAATTCAGTTAGATAGACTATCTCGTTTTGAGTTAATTTTCTATATACCTTTATTATCATGATTGCCTATAAGACTTATTTGCTAAAGCTTTATAAAAACTTTCAAACTTTAATGGACACAAAGAAAAGCCTTAATAATATGTGTGCCTTACCTATATCGAATGTAAAAGAACCATGTTAATGGGATTAGTATATAAACCAGTAATTGAGGCTGTGGACTTGGCCAAGAAAATATGTAAATTAGCTACTAACATAGGCTTCAAGGTAAGTACCTACACAAGGATAGATGACAATATACCTGTCTTCGATTTAGAAAGAGATGAACAGGATTATATAGTTGTTATTGGAGGTGATGGAACTCTGGCAAGGACTTGCAAAAAAGTCGCAGGGAAAAAAACAGAAATATTAACTGTTAAGATGGGGAGAAGAGCATATCTTATGGAATTAAATGAAAATGAAATAGAGAAAGGAATAAAAGAACTTTTAATGGATCATCAAGTAGAGGAACTAAGGATTGGGGAGTTCGTTATAAAAGACAAAAAAAGTTACTTTTTTAACGATATTGCCCTAATGACAACCGAAGGAAGAACAGTATTAATAACTGTAAAGACTTTAGGGAATAAAAGGGAAATTGAAGGAGACGGAATAATTATTAGTACGCCCCAAGGTTCACCTGCATGGAATTTCTCAGCAGGTGGACCAATAGTCTATGGCATTAAGTCATATATAATAACCCCTATGAATCCTGTAAATCGCTTAAGCTCTTTAGTGATTCCAGAAGTTGAGATAAATCTCTCTATAGGAAGTAAGTTCAATCAACCAAAAGTCTTATTATCTGCAGATGGGGAAAATATAGCAAAAATAGAAGAGGGAGACGAGATAACTGTGCTCCCATCAACTAAAAGTGTAAAAATAGCTAGATTAAAAGGGGTAAAGTATATCCATGGATGGTTCGAATGAAGTTTATTTATTAGATACTACTGCGTTTTTTACGGGTATATATATGTCTTTACCAAAATGTTATACAACTTACGATGTTATAGACGAGGTAAAAGACTATCAGAGCAGGAACTTGCTTGATTTGTCAATATCAGCTGGTAAAGTGATAATTATGAATTCCTCTCAAAGGATGAAAGAAATAGTTCTTAACAAGGCTAAAGAGATAAAAGAAAGCGGACTTAGCAGGGCAGATATATCTATTGTTGCTCTATCTCTTGAATTTAAATTTAAAAAAATAAAGCCAATATTATTTACAGATGATAAAGCTGTTCAAAGACTTTGTAATAGCTTAGGAGTTAAGTATAACGGTATAAGATTCGCTAAAAAATTTAGTTATTAAATTTTCGATTATAATTTATTTATTAGCGTTGTAACTATTATTTGATTATCAGAAACAATTACAGTGTGTTCGCTTTGCGCAACCATTCCCTTACCGTTTTCAACTAGAGGAGGATATTCATGTAATATCTTCTTTCTTGTTAACGTTCTTAACATCTCTCTTAATTTGTTAGTTTCATAAACGTCGCTTAACCATCTTTCACTGAATGGAAGATATGAGAACCTAGTGAATATTACCTCTATTAAATGTTTTTCCTCTTCAGTTAATCCTTTATTATTCTTACTCTTTAATGAAAATATTGTAGCTTTTCCTCCTTCTCTAACTAGTCCTTCCCCATTAGTTGAAAAAGGTTCTATGGCATAAACATTATCCTTTTGAATTACTTCTGGGCTTCTATCAAAAACGTTAGGAACAAATATTCCTGCATGTAAATTGTATCTAGAAATCAAATGTCCTCCCAAGTTTCTAATTGGTTTATATCCCATCTTAACTATGACGTCCTGAATTACTTTACCTATTTCCCCCAATTTCTTACCGTGTTTAAATGATGAGATCGCCATATTAAGGGCAATTTCAGTTGATTCAACTAGACCCTTAAATCTATGCTCCAAACTCACGGTTATAGCTGTGTCAGATATATATCCATCTATATGTGCACCTATATCAAGCTTAATAACTGATCCCTTAGGAATTTTTAAGTCATCATCTAAACCAGGACTATAATGAGCTGCTATTTCATTTATTGAAATATTACATGGAAAGGATGGTTTAGCGTTTAATTTAATTATATATTGCTCTACTTCTTCACATATCTCTAGAACACTCATGCCTTCTTTAATTAAATCTCTTCCAAGCTCTCTGGCTTGAGCTGCTATTTTGCCTGCTTTTATGTATGCTTCAATTTCGTCTTTGTTCATATCATGGAATCAGACTAAGAAATTAAATATCCTAGGAGAGTTCTAATAAGTGAGGCCATATGGGTGAGTTAACTTGGTTAGGGCACGCAGCTGTTCTAATTAAATTAAAAGACAAGTCGATCTTAATAGATCCCATGATAAAAGGTAATCCTAAATTCCCAATAAGATTAGAGGACTTAAGAGAAGTCAACATAGTCTGTGTATCTCATGACCATTATGATCATTTAGGTGATTCCATAGAAATCCTTCATAAAATAAAAAATGCTAAAATGTTTGCGTCTTTTGATTTAAGTCAATGGTTGGCCCAAGAATATAAAGTAGATCAATCTAGATTTATTCCAGCGAATATTGGTGGTTTCATTAATGAAGATGAGGTGAGGCTGGCTTTAACACCTGCAGTCCATTCTTCATCTCACAGCGATCCGAACGGCATTATAGTTTCAGACGGTGAAATTACTATATATCATGCTGGCGACACTTGGGTATTCGGTGATATGAAACTAATAGGTGAAATCTATAAACCTACTTACGCTTTATTACCAATAGGAGGTCGCTTTACAATGAACCCCAAGGATGCCGTTTATGCACTAGAATTGATTAGACCTAAAGTTGCTATTCCGATCCATTATAATACTTGGGATTTAATAAAGGTTAACGAGAACGAGTTTAAAGAACTTGCCGCGAAAAAGGGCTTTGATGTGAGGATATTGAAACCTGGAGAAAGTATAAAACTTTAGGTGTGCTACAGTTGGAAAAAATTGATCTTTCCAGTTCAGAAATTGAAGTTCTGGAGGTTTTAGTGAGAAAATCTGAATTTATTTCTATAAAAGATCTAGCTGAAATTGTGAACAAGCCTATAAGCTCACTTGAAAGTATAATTTCTTTGCTCAAATCAAAGAATTTAGTAGAAATAAAGGAACATAAGAAAGTTGAATACAAATTAACTAGAACAGGGCTAGATGCTCTTAAAAATGGTTTACCAGAAACAAGACTTTTATTAATATTAAAAAATAATAAAAAAATTAGTATTGAAAACGCGAGAAAAATCTTAGGTGAGGACTTAGATATAGCTATAGGCTTCCTAATAAAAAAGGGCTATATAAGAATAGAGAATGAGGTAATAGAATTAATTAAAGAAGGGGAAATAAGCGAGCAGAGCTGGTTAAGCAAATTAGATAATCTAGATGAGGAAAAGTTAGAGGTTCTGATGAGAAGGGGGCTAATTGAAAGGAAAATCATATCAGAGAAGACTGTTAAAGCACTTCCCGTAGCTGAAAAGGTTTTAGAGGAAAATAAGGGGAAAGTTGAGATTGGGGCCTTAACCTATGAAATAATGGTAAGTGGTAAATGGAGAAATGCTAAGTTTAAAAGATATAACGTAGAAGCTTCTCCTCCTAGAATCTATGGAGGTAAGAAAAATTTTTTTAGGGAATTCCTTGATTTTTTAAGAGAAACATTAATTGAATTAGGCTTTGAAGAAGTGGAAAGCGCGTTTACGGAAACAGAGTTCTTCAATTTTGATTGTCTTTTTCAAGCCCAAGATCATCCTGCTAGGGAAATCCACGATACTTTTTGGCTAGATTTAGAGGCTGGAAAATTGCCTGAAAAGATTTGGGGAAAAGTAATGGAAGTACATGAGAGGGGGTGGAACTATAAATGGAATCCGGAGATATCAAGGAGAATAGTTCTAAGAACGCAAACAACTGCAACCACTGCAAGAACGTTATATAGAATGATGATGGAAAAGAAGCAGGAAATAAAGAGCTTCACATTAGATAAAGTGTTTAGGCCAGATACTATTGATCAAACTCACTTACCAGAATTCCATCAATTGGATGGCTTAATTGTTCAAAGAAATTTTAACTTCCGAGATTTATTGAGCATACTTAAAGAGGTAATGTATAGGATTGGAATATATGAAGTAAAGTTTAAACCTGCTTATTTTCCATTTACTGAACCAAGTGTGGAAGTTTACGTCAAAATTGGAAATAGATGGGTGGAAACTGCTGGGGCTGGTTTACTTAGAGAAGAAGTGATAAAACCTTTTGAAATTAAAAACGTAGCAGGTGCATGGGGAATGGGGGTAGAAAGACTTGCTATGGCCTTTATGGGCATAAATGATATACGTGATTTATACTCAAAGGATATAGAGTTCTTGAGGAGAATTAGGAAGGTGTTGAATAATGCCAACATTAAAGTTTAAAATTAAAAGGTTAATTAACAGTATAGGCCTAACTAACTTTAAGGAATTAGAAGATATCTTATTTAATTTAAAATGCGAAGTTAAGCCGATAGATGAAGATTACGTTGAAGTGGAAGTAAATGCAGACAGGGTTGACATGTTTAGTTTAGAGGGGTTAACTAGGGCAGCCAAGGGGTTATTAGATAAGGAGAAGGGAATTAAAGAGATAGAACTAAGGGATTCCCCATATAGAATTGTAGTTGGTAATGTCCCAACTAGAAAATTTGTTGCAGGAGCTGTTATTTTTGATTATAATATTAATGAGGATTCGCTAAGGGAATTAATACAATTTCAAGAAAAATTACATTCCACAATCGGAAGAAATAGAAGGAAAGTTGCTATAGGAATACACGATGCCAATAAGATTCCCTCAACTAAAATAAACTACGTAGAAGTACCTCTCACAAGAAAAATGATACCTCTTGGATATAAAGAAGAAATGACTGTTAAACAAGTACTAGAGGTCACTGATCAGGGAAAAGAATATGGCAGAATTTCTATAAGGGGTGAATATCATCCAGCTCTAGTAAGTGGTAACGAAATAATAAGCCTACCACCAGTTATAAATTCAGAATTAACAAGAATAACTGGTAATACTAAGAACCTATTTATAGATGTGACCGGGACTAATATCATTGATGTAATGAATACCATTAATATATTATCTTGCAACTTAGCTGAGAATGGAGCATCAATAGGAAAAGTAATAATAGATGGCTTACCTGGAATCGATTATTCTCCAGAACTAAGAAATAGGAAAGTTGAAGTTAAGAAAGAGTATATAGATAAGATTTTAGGAATGAATCTATCTCCAGAAGTAATAATTGAATTGCTATCTAAAATGAGATTGGATGCGAGAAATGAAGGGAATTTGGTATTAGTAACTATTCCACCTTATAGGATAGATATAATTGGACCAAGGGATGTAATTGAGGAAATAGCTATGTCTATCGGATACTCATCTATTCAAACAACGAGAGTTATATCATACCAAAAAGGAAGAGGACTTAAGATCAGGTACTTTGAAAATTATTTAAGAGATCTAGTTATTTCGTATGGATTTACAGAAGTAATTACTTTCGTTTTAACTAATTCAAAGTTACAATCTCTTTTGGGATTAAGATTTGTTAGCTTGAAGAATCCTGTCAGCGTGGAGCTTGATTCTTTAAGAAGCTCCCTCATACCTAACATTATAGATTTTCTGAAGAATAACCTACACTCAAGGATGCCCTTAAAAGTTTTTGAACTAGGGAAAGTAGTAATTAGAAACGATGAAGAGGAAACTAGGGCATCTACAACAAGGCAATTATGTATGTCAATTATGGATAGCAAAGTAGAATATCATGAAATACAATCATATGTTGATTCCCTGTTAAATGATATAGGGTTTACAGTAAAATATGTTCCATATGATGATGAGATTTTCATTCATGGAAGAGCAGCTAAGATTATTATAGAGAATAAAGAAGTAGGGGTAATTGGAGAAATAAATCCAAAAATATTAGAAAATTTAAAAATCTCATATCCAATAGGTATAGGCGAAATAAATGTAGATAAAATATTTAATTTTTATGAGAATAATCAATGAGTTTTTAGCAATCTGGCTAGGCTTTCCTTAAAGGGTTTCCTAGCAATGCCGTTTTCCGTAACTATAGCATTTATAAGCTCTGGGGGAGTTATATCAAACGCTGGATTATAAACTTCTACGTTTTCTAACGTAATTGCAATCTTGCCCATCACGGTTCTTACTTCCTCTGGATTTCTCATCTCAATAACTATTTTATCCACATCGGTTGGATCTATAGTTGATGTTGGAGCTACTACATTGAAATCGGAACCAAAATAGTTAGAAACTATTGCTATCGTAAATGTCCCTATCTTATTTGCTACATGTCCATCTAACAATATTCTATCAGCTCCTACAAATACTTTGCTTATCTTAAATTCCTTAAAGGCACTTGCAATCATACCATCAGTAATAAGTTTAACAGGTATTCCATCTTTCATTAGTTCCCATATCGTAAGTCGAGCTCCCTGAAGTAATGGTCTCGTCTCTGTCGCTATTACTTTTATGTTTTTCCCTTTAAGCCAAGCGCTCCTTATTGCAGCCAGAGCCGTTCCATATCCAGCTGTTGCTAAGGAACCAGTATTGCAATGGGTTAATATAACATCTCCGTCGTCTATAAGAGTAGAACCGTATTCTCCCATCCTCTTGTTATTTTCTATATCTTCATTTATCATCTTTATTGCTTCCTCTTTTAATCCCTCCTTGACTTCTTCAATCGTTTTGACCTCCGCTATTAATTCCTCTAATTTTCTGCTCATTCTGCTTAATGCCCAAAATAGATTATATGCGGTTGGTCTAGTTCTTCTTAATCTTTCAGCAGCTTTTCTCACATCTCTTACTAAATCTTCTATTGTCTTTGCATTGGATGAGTAAGCTGCAACTACTAAACCTAAAGCGGCTGCAATACCTATTGCTGGAGCTCCCCTTACTTCTAACCTTTCTATAGCTTGTGCTATTCTCTCATAGTCTTTAGTTTCAATGTATCTCTCTTCCCAAGGTATTCTCGATACATCAAGTAAAACTACTGATTTCTTGTTTTCATCCCAAAATATAGGTCTTAAATCGTATGCCTTCATTTATCTTCACCTGAGATACATAAATAAACTTTATCCATTATATTGAATGCTTTGTTAAGCTCCATAAGCGTAATTAGTTTAAATAGGAGACCGCCTATTGATATAAATATTACATTCAGGTCATTCTCTTTCCTCTTCTGGAATAAATATCCTGAGCCACAAAAATCCTTATTTTCTCTATAATTTGGCTTTTCCCTACTAATTACTATTTTAACCTTCTGATTATTACTAAATATTTGGATATATTCATGAATATCTCCTATTAACTGTGTGTTCTCATCTCCAATAAATGTTACCACATATATTTGAGGTAAACTACCTTGTTCTATTTTGGTAACTCTTGCATTAAACTCCAATAAGCCTTCCTTTATGTTCAACTTATTATCCATTACTATTTAAATCAAGGGATAAAATTATTTCTGTGTTCTAGGACAATTTTTATATTCTTATTTTATAATTATAAAAATTAACATTTATTAGTAAGTCATAGATAATTATGTTTAATTTAGGTAAGAGTTAGAGAGTTTTAACCATTTTAAAAACTATAACAATATATTCCTGTGATTATTAATGAGTAGCCCGAGCACAAGAAGGTTTATAGGAGATTTAAGTTACATGCTTGACAAGTACGTAATGGTAAAGCTTGTAAATGGAAGAAGTTATCAAGGAACCTTAACAGGTCTAGATAATGAAAGATTGAATCTGTCTTTGTCTAATGCAAAAGACGATAGTGGTAAGTTGTTGCCCAAAGTGATAATTAATGGTTCAATTATTCAAGAAATTCTGTTATTATCTTCTTCTATATTCGACCCACAAGAGTTTGCAGTAAGAGTTGAAAAGGAACTGAACCTGAGGCCTGGAGATGTAAAAGTATATCCTGAAGGGGGATTTGTTATGATTCTTGACAAAATAAAAGTTTCAGAGTCTGGAGTCGAAGGTAGTGGCTCTTTAGCCCAAAGGATATATGATATATATAGTGATTATATTAATAAGAAAAAGGCCAGCATTAAGCAGTGAAAATTAATGTTCGAAATAAAGGATGAGGATTTAGCGGCTCGAATTGGAAGACTGAAAACTCCTCGTGGTTATCTAGAAACACCAGCTCTCCTCCCAGTAATAAATCCTTTTAAGAGCGAAATATCAATAAACAAGATAAAGGAAATAGGGTTCAAAGCCTTAATAACAAATGCCTATATCCTTTATAGAAGAGATAAGGAAAAACTGGAGAAATTGGGAATTCATAACTATTTTGGATTTGATGGAATAATAATGACTGACTCAGGAGCATACCAAATGCTTAGATATGGTAAGGTAAATATATCAAATAACGAGATAATCGAATTTCAAAAGCTAATAGGTAGTGATATAGCTGTCATCTTAGATACACCTACTCCAATAAATGCCACAAGGGAAGAAGCTGTTAATTCCGTAGAGGAAACTTTGAGAAAAGCTCAAGAGGCTATAGAATTAATCGAAGATGACGATAGGTTATGGACATTGCCAATACAGGGAGGAAAGTATATAGAGTTAGTTGAGAGCTCAGCAGTTAGATCAAGAGAATTACTTAAGTATTTTAATCTAATAGCTCTAGGTAGTCCTGTAGAACACTTAGAAGAATATGATTTTTCAACTGTAATTAAGATGATAATTTCCGCGAAAAAGCATCTTCCTAGGGGGAAGCCTTTACATTTGTTTGGTGCAGGACATCCTGCATTCTTTGCCTTAGCAATTGCACTAGGAGTTGATATGTTTGATTCTGCTTCTTATATACTCTATGCTAGAGATAATAGATACATGACTCCTATAGGAACTGAGAGAATTGAAAGGATGAAGGAATTGCCTTGTTCATGCCCAGTTTGTAATTCCTTAAATGTTAATGAGTTAATTGCTTTCGATAGGAGTAAAAGAACAGAATTAATTGCTGTGCATAATTTGTATGTGATAAAAAATGAATTAAATGACATAAAGAATGCGATACGTGAGGGGAGGTTATGGGAATATATTAGGATTAAAGCTATGAGTCATCCAAAATTGTTTGAAGCATTTAAACAAATATTACAAGCGATAGATATAGTTGAAAAATACGATCCAAGGACTAAAGGTTCAGAGAGGGGGATCTTTTTATTTGACGAGTTTGATTTAAATAGGGTAGAGATAAGGAGATACCGTAGATTCCTAAAAGATAAATTAAATTATAAAATTCTTGAGAAAAAGAATATTGTATTATTTCCCGCAATAAATAGGACTAAGCCCTTTAGTATCTCAAAAAGGGAGAGGCTGAGAATTTCTAAAATGTTAAATGATAAAAACTTCGCTGTTATGTATTACTTACCATATTTCGGTGTGATTCCTGAAAACCTAGTAAACGTGTATCCATTATCTCAGAATGAGTTTGTAATTAATGATAATTTAATCAAAGAAATGATGGGGTTTCTCGAGGAGTATTTAAAGTTTATTAGCCCTATAGCTAATTCAATTTATTTAATAATTTCTAAAAATAATAGAATAACTGTGAGTCTTCCAAATATTAAAATCATATATGAAGAGGATTTAGGTAGTTAAGAAGTAGAGGAAGTTCTTCTATATTATAATAGTAAACTAACTATGCTTTAATTATAGGATGATATGAGAAATCATAGTCAATTCATGAAGGAAAATTAAACCAATTAATTTCACGAAAATAATGGAGATTGAATGAAAAGGAAACTTATTGTTAGTTTTAACGGAAAACCCATTGTATACAATATACTACCTCGTGTTTTTTCAAGGATTTATCCACTATTTGGAGCTGAATGTGTTTTCTATCTTAGAGGAACTTTTATATTCATTCACTAGAAATGATTCCCCATTTAATTGTAAGCAACACCCAAAACATATACCTAAAACTCACTTTGAATGAAAATGCCGTAGTTATTGAGGTTTAAAAGATAATCTCATTAACCAATAAATGCTCTTTATAATCCCAATGAAATTGTTTAAATTTATATTAGAGAATGAATATGACTCCCTTCCTTTAGTTTCCTTTAGTTTTAAGAATATATATTCTATATTACTAAATAATTTATCAATAATAAGATTTATTATTCCCTTAATTACTTTATTATGTATTCCATTAGTAAGAACTGGAATTAATTGTCGCGTTATCTTTAGATCATACTTCCAACTTATAAACAGAAGGTCCCAATATCCTTTGGGCATTTTTTCCAATATCGGGAATGGGTTATTTCTTATATAAGAATAACCCATAGGAATTACTGGCAAAGGAAATATCCATGCAATAAAATTATGATCTATAATCTCCTGTACTAAATCAATACTTTTAACTACATCTTCCTCCGTTTCTTCAGGATATCCTATTGTCATTGTGTAACACGGATATATGTAGTTTTCATTCATTATCGCAGTGGAGTCTATTATTATGTTCTTCCATTCCATAGGAGTCCAAGGAAACGCCTTAGCTCTCATATATTTGCTGAATATCCTCTCGCTTCCTGTTTCTAATCCAACAACAGGTGCAGCAGCCCTATACTTATCATACCTAGCTATTTCTGAGATAGCTTTAACTGTTTTAGGACTTTCCTTTACTGCTGGGGAAGAAATATGTGGAAACCAAATACCGTCAACACCAAGTTTCATTGCTTCAGAGAAAAGTTTTACTATGGCATCATGATTAGTCCTTAATCTTTGCGATCCATATAGCATTATATCATCCGTGATAAATTCCACCCTCCTTATTCCCCCTTTATTTAAGTTGATTTCTATCTCTTTTATTATAGTTTCCATAGGAATTGATCTGAATGTTTCAGGGGTAATCGAACAAAATTGGCATCCTCTTGGACATCCCCTAGTTACCTGAACTTCCCCTAGCCTTGCAGGATTTATTATAGGAGGTATTTGATTTGCTTTTGGATCTCTCCCCTTAATTATTTTAGGAACATCTTCCCCACTCAAGATTTTCTCCACTACCTTGGGTAAATCTACTTCAGCCTCTCCCTGAAATATTACATCTACCCATTCCGGTCTATTAAGCGCTAGCTCCCAAGATCCAGGACCTCCTATAATTACTTTTAAGTTATGATTTCTTTTTATTTTTTCTATCTTTTCTTTTAATTCTTGAAAGAATTTGGCAGTCCAACTAGGGCCTCCGCCAAATAACATAGTCAACTTGAAACTAACTGGATTTAAGCCCAATGGATCGTGAGTAGTTATCCCAATGATCTTAGTTTCTTTACTAATTGATTTCTCTATCTTCTCAGGTGGTATAACACCTACATTTTTTATACCGTGAGTTACTAAAATTGCCTCAATTTTCCTTAGCGCATAAGGAGCATATAATGCAGTATTATCCTTGTTAATTTTTGAGGGAGGAGTAAATAGCCTATCCATAAAGACTCTAGGAACTAATCTAGATGGCATGCACGCGACATAGCCTAGAACACTTGAACCACCATAATCTGTGAAGGAACCCCTATCGGAAGTAAGAACTACTTCCCAGGGCATAAAATTAAAATTAACAGTAATATTTATAAGCCTTCATAAAGTTAACTTAATTTACTTTATATTAATTTGACTTATTGAATAGTAAGTTATATCGCCATATTTATCGACAATTGCAATTTTTGCGTTTAGATTTCTTCTTCTACAATGATCAATATACTCTATTAGCTCTCTCATGTTCAATTCAATTAATTCATCAAGAATAAACACGACCTCCTTCTTTCTCTTTATTAATATTGAATTAGGATATATGTAATCCTCTACTATCTCTCCTTTTCTTTTTAAATCATTAATTACTGATATTTTATCAAAATAGTATGGATCGTTGTGAGCTTTTTCCAAATCTATGTTACTTAAAAAATCGTTGATATCATTCTCTTTAGCCAAATCTCCCATCCTTAAAAACTACCATTCCTCTTCCTCTTCCCATTCCTCTTCTTCCTCCTCTATATCTTCCCATTCTAATTCCTCTTCTTCCCATTCTTCTTCCGTGTTAAATCCCCATTTCATCAAGACAATAATACTTTATAAAATTTACTTTCAATGCTAATTAGTTAAAGTGTAAAGGAAATTTGATCCTTTATCTATAGATGATGATCTTCTCATTAAGAATAAATTCTTATAGATGGAAATAAACTGGGAATCTTTGGATTGTATGTAGACTACTTTGAATTTCGTAGTTTATAAAAGCCCGAGGGAAACATATTAACAAATGCTGGAAATGCAGTTTCCCGATGCTAAGAAAATAAGCCTAATATTTCAATCATTAAGCAAGATAGTGGATGAAATAAATGTCAATTTTGACAAAGAGAAAGCTAAGATTGTGGCTATGGATCCAGCTCATGTATGTATGTTAGTAGTGAATCTACATTCCTCCTCATTCACAAATTACAATGTAGACGAGAAGAAAATTTTAGGATTTAATATTAATTCGTTGCTCAAAATACTTAAAGGAGTTAGGAAACAGATTCCCATTACAATTAAAATGCAGGAGGAGCCATTTGTAGAAATCCAATTAAGAGATAATGTTTATATTAAAGCCAATATTAGAACGTTGGACGTGGCATTCCAAGACATTCCAGAGCCTCAACTAGAATATCAAGTTAAGGCAATAATTAATTCCTCAGCTCTTAAAAATGCAATAGAGCAGATAGAAGGAGTAACTGATATATTATGGATAGAAGCAGATGAAAGTAAACTATCATTATACAGTGAAGGAAATAGTAGAATAAGTATTGAGCTGGAAAAGGAATTACAATCTGTCCTAGAATTATCTGTTGTAGAAAAGTCTAAATGCGGCTATAATGTCACTTACTTAGGTTATGTAAATCCGCTATATCAGATATCGGATTATGTGGAAATGAAGTTTGGCAATGACAAGCCTTTAGAAATGAAGTTTGGAATTGATGAAAATTCCTATGCAGATTTTCTTTTAGCTCCCTCTTCATGAAAATTTCCAAAGATCCTTTTGCGTTTTAATCTAGACATAAGTTTAGTGAATTATTGAGCTAAGTCTTACATTAATATACTTTATAATTTGTAATAATATAAAAACTAGAGAAGTGGGAAAAGGTTTATATAGGGAACTAGACATTATTAAAAGAAATTTTAATGTGATTAAATTCTTTCCTATATAATATTTAAATGTATAGAAGCTCTTAACTCTCCTTTATCCTCTACTCAAATCAAAGGTGTTGGAGCAGATTGAACAGAGTACAATATTACGATAGAATGAAAGCCTCTTTAATGTGACAAAAACTTTTTGACTTCATGTGATTCTTGTTAGCAATGATCAAAACAGCGTTAAATGGTGGCTATTTAAGACCATATAGATTTAAGAGGGTAATAGATAATTACCTGTCTAGTAAAATAAATAGATCAGAATATGAAAAGAGGTTATTAGAGGAAATTTCCAATGTATATAAGAAGATGAGTGAAATAGGAATAGAAGTAGTTACTGATACTTTAATACCTTGGGATGATATAATTAATATATCCTTTAATTTATTTGATGGGTTAGATAAAGGCGAATTGATAAGATTTTATGAGAACAATTTCTACTATAGAACGCCTATAATCAAGAACAAATTAAAACTTAATGCGGAAAATTATATAGAATTAGAAAGTAAAATAAGGGATATAGCATCCGGTTATGGATTCAAGGAATTTAAAGCTGTAATTCCAGGTCCACTAACTTTTACTGAGTTAAGTAAAAATGAATTTTATAATTCAAAATATGATATAATAATAGATTATATTAATTTATTACAAGATTTATTAAGACTACTTAAATCCAATGGAGTGGAATTTATAGAATTTCATGAGCCTTCTCTAACGAGTAAGGAAAGTAACAGCAAACTAATTAATTTTACTATAGCTAAAATTAATGAGGTCTTTTCTACAGAAAAAGGGGTAATAATATCAACTTATTTTTATGAGAATAATAAAGGAGTTAAGTTGTTGCCTCATCTTAAAGTGGAACAGGTAAACATAGACTTAACAGAAGTTAAAAACATAAACCCCATCCTCAAAGATTTTAAGGGAAGAAGGAAGATAGGATTAGGGGTTGTTAATTCTAGGGATGCTAAGATGGAGAAAATCTCAAAGTTATTGAGAATATGTAAGAGAGTGATAAATTTAAGTTTAAATGAAATCTATTTGATGCCTTCAACATTTCTTGACTTTTTGCCAGAGAAGGTAGCAGATAGAAAGCTAAAGCTGATGGTTAGAGCAAAATATCTATGTCAAGGTGAAAGTAGATGAATGGGTTACCTGTTTTTCCCACTACTGTTATAGGAAGTTATCCTAGACCCAAATGGCTTAGAGAGATGATAAGACTTTATAGAAATGGTAGAATTGACGAAAGCAAACTAAGGGAATCTTTTGACGATGCTGTAATAGTTACATTTAATGATCAAAAGGATGCAGGAGTTGATATACCATCAGATGGTGAAATGAGGAGAGACGAAATGGTGGAGTTCTTTGCTGAAAAACTAGGTTTCAAGTTTTATGGTCCAGTAAGAGTATGGGGTACTGCTTATTACAGAAAACCAAGTGTTGTAACTAAAGTTGAATATAAGGGTCCTATGACAATTGAGGAATTTAAATTTGCAAAGGAGAAATCTTATTCTCCCCTAATTAAGTTTACCATTACAGGTGCATACACTATCATGGATTGGTCATATAATGAATATTATAAAACTAGGAGAGATCTCGCATTTGACCTTGCTAAAGTAATAAACCTAGAGTTGAGAAAGTTGAAGGATGAAGGGCTTTTAGTAATACAAGTAGATGAACCTGCACTGGCTACACATCCATCTGAAATGGAATGGGGAGTTGAAGTTATAAATGAAGAAATAAAGGGAGTTAACATTAAAGTTATATTACATGCTTGCTACGGTAATCAAGAATTAATCCTTAAATACGCTAAGAGAATGAATGTAGATCAATTGGCAATAGATTCTGCTAATAGAAACTATAATAATATTAATTTAATAAAAAAATATAATATTGATCAAGAAATCGGATTTGGAGTTGTTGATGTGCATAGAAGGGATATAGAGGATCCAAAAAGGGTAGCGGATGCAATAATGAAGCTCTCAGACGTAATTGAACCAAATAAAATATGGATTAATCCAGACTGCGGGTTAAAACTTCTTCCAAGGGAAATAGCTAAGGCTAAATTGATATCTATGGTTCAAGGAGCTAATATAGCTAGAAGTGAAATTAGGGATAAAGCTAAGGAGCCACCAACAATAAAACCATTAATTAATAGGTAATATAGAAGGGGTTAGAAGTGAATAAAAGGAGGAAGAAAGGATTCTCCCATTCAATAAGACCAGCTAGAACAGGGGCACCAAGTTGGGTAAAGTTCACTAAAGACGAAGTTGAGCAATTGGTTGAGGAAATAGCTAAGAAAGGCTATAGTACCTCTATGATTGGGCTAATCTTAAGGGATCAATATGGAATACCGTTAGTTAAGCAAATAACAGGCAAAAAGATCCTTGATATATTGAAGGAAAAGAACCTTCAACCTACCATTCCAGAAGATTTGTTTAATTTAATGAGGAGGGCAGTGAACGTGAGAAGACATTTAACTGATCACCCAAAAGACTCCACTTCTAAAAGGGGATTAGAGGAAATTGAATCTAAGATAAGGAGGTTAGTGAAATACTACAAATCTAGGAATATTCTCCCTAAAGATTGGAATTACGATCCAGAAAAAGCAAAGCTAATAGTTGCTTCTCAAACAGAAGTTCAATAACATTAATAAATTATAATTATATTTTTATAAATTCTTCGAAATCACCGCTTTTCGTTAACCCTAACACATCTATACCGTCTCCTGACATTACGTCCCTCTCTATTGATGCTTTGACTGCTTTTATTGCGAGCTCTCTGGCTTCTCCAATACTCATATCTCTTTTATATGAGGACTCTATTATTCCTATAGCAACTGGTGAACCGCTACCCACGCTAGTATAATCATCTTCGATTACAGATCCTATTGGATCCAAAACGAAAACATGTGAACCGGTCTCATCAATTCCTCCAACTATTATTTCTGAAAGAAATGGAAAAGCCTTGTAACTATATAATATTGCAGATAGAAGTTTTGCAGCTGAATAAACGCTTAGATCTCTATTATTGTATATATTATATTGTTTTATCTGCACATTCATAATCCTTATTAGGGTTTGTAAGTCACCGAATAAACCTGCTCCAGCTATAGCATATTTATTTACTTTAAAAACTTTTTTAGCAGATTTACTCATAACATAGTTTCCGTAACTCAGTCTTCTCTCTGACGCCAGAACTACTCCCTCATTTGTCCTAATCCCTACTGCTGTTGCAATCATTCAATTCCACTTAAAATTAGATATAGATCTAGATTTTAAAGTCTCTTTATATTCGCTTAAAATTAACTTCCTTATTATCACTTGTTAATTATTAGTTCTAAATAGCTTCTATTTTCTACTTCTCCTTCTATGTTTAGATCTCTTATTAAATCCTTTATCTTATTATCTACAACCTCGTCAGGACTATTTGAATCATTAGATTCTATCTCAATAAAATTTCCTAAGCCCTCTACTTCATCAATGCAAATAGTAAATTCCTTTACAATGTAATATCTCCTTACCTTGTTAACTACATGGAATTCTTTAAGACCTAATTTATTAAAAATATACTTAAGAGATTCGATTTCGACACTACTTAAATTAACGTTAACCTCTTCCCTCACTTTCATTCCGCTTTTTTCTCTTGGACCTTTATAAGTAAGTTCTAATAAGCCATCAGATCTAATTCTCAACCTTACAGCCTCATCAGTTTGCCCAAAATTTCTCTGGCAATTATTATAGTAAATGTCAGATTCCTTGTATTCTCCTAGGAACTTTGCGCCTATGCTTTTTAGCCTGCCTTCAACTTCCTTTATATTTTCTCTATTTACTCTTATCTTTATCTCTCTTTCCTTTCTCATTACTAATACTCTCCAAGTAATTTATAAGCTTATAAGCTTAAACTTTTCATCTGAATTGAAAGAGCAGAAAGTGATTGAACAACTTATAGAAATAATTGATAATGCCGCCGATCCATACATAGCATTATCGAATAGGGTCAAAGTTCTAGAAACTAAAATCGAAGTTGGTAATAAAGAAATCGAAGTTGGTAATAAAGTATTAGTTATATCTGTTGGAAAATGCGCATATAAAATGGCTAAATGGGCTAAAGAGAAAGTAAAACCAATTATGGGAATCATAGTTAGGCCTGAAGGGGATTTACTGGGTAAAATAGATGATTTTGTAGAAGTTAGGTCTACCCATCCATTACCCTCTCATAAAAGCATAGAGGCTTCAAAAATCATAGAAGAGGAAATTAAAAAGGATTACTCATCTATATTGTTTTTGATTTCTGGAGGTGCCTCTGCACTACTAGAAGACCCTTTGGTAAGCTTAGAAGATCTTGTGAAACTTAATAATTTATTAATAAAAAGTGGTGCAACTATATATGAAATAAACACAGTTAGAAAACATATATCAAGAATAAAGGGGGGAAGATTGGCAGAATCTGCTAAATCAAAGGTTATAACTTTCGCGGTGAGTGATGTACCTATGGATGATCCATCAACCATTGGAAGTGGCCCTACTGTAGAAGATAAAACAACTTATTTGGACGCGTATAAAGTATTAAAGTCTAGAAATATTTGGGAATTAATTCCTGAATCTGTAAAAAAGATAATTGAGAAGGGGGTTAAAGGCGAAATAAGGGAGACTCCTAAATATTTAAATACTCAGTACTTTATTATCTTGAAAAATAGGGATGTTTTGGAAGAATTAAGAGTTAAGTTAAACTATTTTAATCCCATGATACTCACTTCTTGGGCCACAGGAGAAAGCAGGGAAATAGCTAAATTATTTGCTAGAATTTTTATAGAAAATAAGAAAAATAATGCATTATTAATGGGAGGAGAGCCAGAGGTAACTGTAAAGGGGAAAGGTATTGGAGGTAGAAATACAGAATTCGTGTTATCGTTTTTAGTAAATGCGTATAATGAAAATAAGTTCTTAATTCTTGGATATGCAACAGATGGAATTGATGGTAATTCTAATGCTGCAGGAGCATGGGGAGATGAGAATACTTTAAATGAAATTTTAGAGAAGGGTAATGAGTTGGATAAAGTATTTAGTGAGAACAATACTGCTAAGCCCTTTAAAGACGTTAATAAATTGATATATACTGGCTATACGGGAAATAATGTAAATAATATTTATATTGCATTAAGGAGAATTAATTAATAAACTTTTTAATTATAATTTTAATCTTAACTCTTTCCAGAACTCAAGGATCTCCTTATATTCCTCCACTAGCTTAACAATTAAATAAGAGGTTAATATGTCAATGAACGTAGTAAATAAAACTTCGTAAAAGGTAAATAGTGTTTGATTGTAAAGCCAAACCAATGAAAACATGAATATTGGTGACCAAGCGTATAAAAATAATGTAATGATTGTATTATCTCTCTTTTTGATAACATATGGTAAAAAAAGTATGGAAAGGCCTATTGCTAATATATTTATAATAACGTTTGTTGATGCTGAAATATCAGGCTGGAAATGTAGAGGAAAAGGATTAATATTAAAAAGCCAGCCCCACGGAGGAGAGACTTGATATGATGCAGTTGCATGCCCGCTCTGTAAATCCCAACTAGCCATATGTAATAAGGATTGACTTAACCATGAATTGAAACCTAAATATGAAATAATTGGTATATTAATAATAAAATAAAATAACAAAGGTAATATTATTATATATATAATTCTCCTACTAATTGATTTTTCTATACTTGTCATTTGATAAGTAAATGAAAAAATTTCTGCTAAGGCAGTTTCCTTAGATGCAATTGAAAGGCCAAATGCAAGCGAACCCAACTCTGGTTTCTTCAGGAGCATTATATAAAATGAAAGGAGAGCAAAGAAAGCTGAATATATATCTAACATTCCCACGTAACTCATAGTTCTAAGCATTGGATCAAAAAACGCTATAATTAATGCTATAATACCACAGTAAAATCCCTGCAATTTTCTACCTATAGTATATGCCAATATTAAAATAAAGGAGCCTAATAATAGACTTGGAATTCTCCAAATAATTGGTTCATAACCACCTATTAATATTGCCAGCGCCATAATATATTTAGCTAAAGGAGGATGTTCCAAGTTTAGATAATTATTTATTCCGTTTTCATCAGGATAAGGATAGCCATTATTAATAATATTTACATCGCCGAATACATATATTAAGATATTCTTAGCTGCGGGAGGATACCATACTTCATCGCCTATATAAGAATTAATAGATGAAATAAAGGAATACCCTTGATAGAAATAGATTATAGAAATGATTATAGCAATTATCAATCCTAGCTTATTTAGATTTACTACTCTCATTAACTCTGACTAACACATGAAGTTAAATTTTTTATATCAAGCTTAATAATCCTTAATTCCCCTTTCTTAAATTAGGGCATTGTGAAGATTCCTATTTAGAAAAATTAAAAATGTTTTAATTTACTGACTATATTATAAAAATCATTACATGGAAAATCTATATCTCTTTTCTCCGCTCTTTTATGTTTGTATACATATACTATCTCATCGTAACAATTACTATCTATTATTATCCTCTTGGCTTGTTCTATAAGCCCTTTAGTTCTATTTGCCTTTATTTCACCTTTTAGTATTTCTGAAAGTTCTATGTGATTTCCCCTAAAGACGACAATTAAGTAAACTTGATCCTTGCAACATACTAAAACAGTTCTTGCTTCTCTTTTCAAGTAACTGCACTTTCAATTTCCTTTTCAAATCTCTCCGAATATTCCATTATTTTCTTAATTATATCCTTTAATACTATTACTGGATCCTCTCCGTTTGTCTTTATCCTGAAGATTATTCTATCAAATAACGGATGTGGTTTGGAATAGAAAGCCGTACTTACTCTTGGATCTTCTAAAGCTATCTTTGTCAGTAAGTTACCTAATGTATGATCTTCGTTCTCAATAACTAACTCCATATAGTCCTTAGTTCTTTCAGATAATTTAACTATCACTTTTAATCAATATATGTAAATCCTTTTACCAATTTATTTTTACTGTGAAGTCAATTTAGATGCTGATTACTTCTACTGTTAACTTCAATCAAAAATCCTTGAGTTAATTGAAGTTTTCTCCATATCCTCATAAGAAGACATTTAGCATTTATGAATATACGGTATTTTATAAATTCTTACGGAAATAAATAATAAAATCTAATGTGATCTCGAACTAACATCTCCCAAGAAGGGTTCCCTACTAAGGGGATCGTCCTTTCCTCTGGATTAGGGATTACATTTGTGAGCAGTAGAGAAGGGCATAGAACCGCTCCCACGTTAAAGGCATCTTCATTGAGGACCTCTGGATTCCATGAAAGAGAATAGGGAGATAGTTGCCCCTCCCATAGTTATTAAGCACTAGAGCTAGGGAAAAAGCTTCGTTAGCGTTGCTCATCTGGAAAAGAAGTATTTAAATTATCATCCCAGCCCCTAGAGGGGTAAGGCTTTTAGATTTTTGTAATTTCTATACCTTAGTTGAATAATAAGATCCTTTTATTGATAACCATAAAGCCTTTTTCTTCACTTCCTCTAGAGCTTCTGATACTTCTTTGTTTAACCTAGATCCTGTGAAATCTAAGTAAAATAAATATTCCCATCTACCCCTTCTAAGGGGTCTAGAGTATATCATTACTAGGTTAATCTCTCTTTCGGCAAAGATTTCTAATATTTTGGCTAAACTTCCGGGTCTATGCGGTATAGCGAATATAATTGATGTCTTATTTCCATTATCAGCATCGTCTTGATTGCTTATCATTATAAATCTCGTTGCATTGGATTCGTCTTCGATGTGCTCTTTGATTATTTCTAGAGAGTATAACTTCGCAGCTGTTGTTGAACATATGGCTGCGGCACCTATTTCCTTTTGAGCTATGCTGGCTGCTTGTGAAGTACTGCTCACTGGTATAACTTCTATTCCCAATTTTTCAATAAAGTTTGAAGCCTCAGCGAGGGCGTGTGGATGCGAATATATTCTTTTAATATTCTGCGTTGATTTATTTTTAGCTAATACTAGATTAATATCCATTTCGTATTCCCTATATATTTTTACGTTCTCATAATAGGCTAACATATCTAATGTCTCATTTACTGGACCCTCTAATGTATTCTCTATGGGCACAACTCCTTTAGCTTTGTTTTCGCTCACAAGCTTAAATATGTTCCTTATCGATTTAGATGGAACTAACTCTTCTTTAATATCTATCTTTATACATAACTCGTGAGAGAAAGACCCTTCTGGACCCAAATAGAGGATTACCATGGATTTTTTTAATTGCTCAGGTAAATAAGATTTAAGGGCGCTGGTGCGTGACTACGGCCTATAGGCCGAGGAAACTCCGTCCTCCTAATGGGTGCTCCCATAGGGAGGTGGGTGATACCCACGGCAACGGCACAGAAACGAAAAGTAGGGGGGTGATGAAAATGATAAATGTTAGTTCGCTGCGAAGCGAACTAACTATTGAGGAGCTCCCCTGTCTTTTGAAACGGCCGACCCACCTGGAGCAAGGATGGAGCCTTCTGGCTCCTATATCCGCTAAGTAAAATGTCACGTAAAAACAGAAGACGGGTTACTACCAGCGCCCTATCTATACTTACTTATTAGATTTTCCTCTATCTTCCTAATCTCCTCCTCTGTTCCTGCAATAGCATACTCATCAAGTATTTCCATGTTCAAGTCCAAGAAGGTTTTTCCCCATTTATATATTGATAGATATTTATAGGAGAGTGATTTGAATCCAAAAATATATAGAGATGCTGCTACCGCTTCCACACTACTTAAAATATATGGTTTAGCATAATTAGTTGGATTACCTGCAAACAAAAGGGGAAGTCTGGCGTTTAATGATTTATTGAACGTAAATGTTTTGTTGTTTTTTAATTTATTCCAAGATAGGTCTAGAACGACTATTCCAGAAATTTTTTCCTTATAACCTTTATGTAATATCTTATCACTAAATGGATTTAGGATTAGTGATTTCCTTGGAGGAAATTTTACATCTATAGCTAATCCCATAGAAACCATTTTTCTTGCGGTGCACTTCTTTGGATCATCTTGATGATACCTAATTACATACACGTTCATTAATGTAATTACATAAGGAGAGCGCATTTATATTAGCTTTCATACCTTCTAAATCACTATCTACAGTCAAAGTAAATAAGGATGATGCTCAGTCATTAAAATTTTTATAATAGGATTACAAACCTTAAAACATATAACTGAAAATGATTTTTAGTTATACTAAACACTTTCCTCACTAGCTAAAGCGCTTAATGAGATTCACAGTAGTTATCTTTCAGCTTCGCTATATAATATAAAGTTAAACCATAACAATAAATAACCTTTCCTTTATATCGAGAAATTAAGGCTTAGTCTTAATCATGAAAAAGAAAACATAACGGATATGGAGAATGAGTTATTGTTCGATTGCGGAGTAAGTTCTTTCTTCTTACAATTACTTTCGTTTCTGCATCCTCCTAATGAATCGTAAACTTTCATACTTGTATCGTTTAGATTATTCGAAGTAACGTGCTTTCCTCCAATCACGCTTCTTACCTTAATGAGGGAGTTACTTTCATGGGGATTTCATGAGTTGCGTTTCCGCTTCTCCTCTACCCCTCTCTTCTTTGTAGTTTACAGTATCCTCCCTGTTAGGAGGGGTTCATTGAAGTTGTCCTTTACCTAACACTGTCCATTTCCATTTCTTTTATGGTTTTCCTATCCATGATAATGTTAGTCTAGTTTACAAACTAAATACAAAGAGAGATTAAAATAATATAAACTTCGCAATTTGCCTAATACTACTGAAAACTGCAAGCCTATCATCAGGATTTACAAAAGGGAGGTTACCGAAACGTATTTAAAAGTTATCAAAGAGGTTATAGCCTCAATAACCAACGGTTTTCCATTAACAACTCAAAATTTATGTAATAATAGAGAAGTTGCATTAACAAATGTTAATGTTTTCTCTTCAGATATCCAAATTTTTCAACCACAAAGCAATGTAAAAGTTATGATCACTTAACCATATCATGCTTATATTACATGTAAACCCTGTCTCCAGACGCTTTGTTTAGATTTCTTGATAATATTTCTAACTGCTTCGATACTTCCTCTTCTATAATTTTGGCCTCATCGTATAGTTTTTTAGTATCAATGGAGATGTTTATTGTTTCATTTAATAATTCTACAGCTGCAGCAGCTGCTGCTGGATCTGGCCTGTCCCTATCCGCGTATGGTAATATTACAGCTGCTGGAAATCCTTCTATTTCAGCGTTGAGTAAAAGCAATGCAAGTGGACCAACAATGTATAATCCCTTATTCATCAACGGTGCGTTAATTTTTCTTTTCATATTTGAAGTGCTTAACCACCTCACCCTTTCATTACCTACCTTAAAGCTTCTATCTAAACCTCCTATATAAAAGGCTTCCCTTATACCGTTCTCTATTAACCACGAGGTTATGCCTCCTGCAAAAACTCCCCATTCTTTATGCATAGGTAAAATATGGTTTAATAGTACTAGTAAATTGTTGTTCTTATCATAAAATAATTCGTGAGGGGCTGCTATACCGTAATCATCTAGAAATACTAAATCCCTAATATGCTTTGTATATATAAATCCCACTCTTTGCATATGAAGTGTTTTAATTACATGTCTGACACTTATGTAACCGACTTCACCGAAAGTCCTAAACCCAGTTACGAATATCGTGTCCTTTAAGTCTTCCTTCTTAACTTGCTTAAGCACTATCTTTATACTCATTCTGCTCTGATTCATTTAAAAGAGTAGGTAATATATCTTGTGTCTAATGAAATGGGGAAAGAATGCTTGGGACCCCTCTGTTTCCTCTGGAGCGTCTGGAACAGATGTTTAATTACTAGTATATTATACAAACCCAGAAGTATCGTTGCCGGTGTATAAGCTGCAGAGGAAACAGAGGGGTGGATCGGACATGAATGCATAGAATTTTTGTTCAACTTTCATAATAACCTGTTTATGAAAGCACTTTCCAATTAATACTATGTGAAAGTATGGTAATGATTATGAAGGTATGCCTTTCATCTATAAGGAGTTACCTGTTCATTAGTTATAAAGTAAAGGTTAGGGCTTCATTGGGTTTCATGAATTCAACTTTTCATTCACACTTCATTAAAGTTAAGGGTAAGCCCCTTCATGCACCCTTAACTTTAACTAAATAACCTAAGGAGTGTTGAGCCCAACGAGAATACTAGTATGCACTTCTCCTTACCTAGATTACATTCCTTTTGCGTGAGTTAGAGTCATTCCAATTGATTAGGGATAATCCCTAGTTTAGTCATAGCTCCAGACGCTCCAGAGGAAACAGAGGGGTCCTTAACTAAAAGGTTAATATCTAGTAAACCCCAAGTTTCAACAGTCGCAGGCATAGATAAGTGTCTAATAGAAGAGGGAGAAGGAAAATATTTACCTAGGGCGAGTTTCCTGTCGACTTCCTTTAATTCATACAACTCAGAAAATAGCCCTGAATTTTTGCATTTATAACAAGCAAACTCTCCCATACTTTTCTTAGCTAATTTACCCCCACACTTAGCGCACTTAACTGGGGGGTTTACATATGTTCTTGATAGTTCAAGAATTTCTAATTTTTCTAAATTAATCAATAGTTTCCTATTAGTTATCTTCACTTCCCCTGTAATTAATACATGGTCTCCTTTTTTAAGTAACCTACATGCCTCGTTGAGGGTTCCAGTTTCCTTGTAACAAATAACCAAAAGCTCCTCACCTTTATCATTCTCAATCTTAAACAGCACATCTCCTCCTTGTAAAACAACAGGATCTTTTATTAATATACCTTTTACCTTAGTGGTAGTCATTACTAAAACGTTTTCATTAATATGTGAATCAGTAGCTTGATTAGTGAAGAACAGTAAACCCCCCTTAACATCTTCCCCAAACTCTAAGTTCTTTAGTACATTACTAATGGCATCAACATTTACCCCCCTTATTCCGAGTAATACAGGATCTCCCCCTCTGGGAGAAATAAGCAACCTCCCTTTAGTGAAATCATAGTTATTAAAAGTGCCAACTACGCCCTCCAAAGCCTTCGGATCTTTGATGACTACTTTTCTCCTTTTGCCCCACATATTTTCATCCCTATAAAGCAAAAGCTCCAATGTGCCAAACCTCTCAAAAAAGAAGCCTATTGAAGCCAAAGCACCTATGCTCCCCCTTCCTCCATAAACCAATAAATTCAAATTTCTGGCTAATTTATTAATTATATCAATAATTATAACATCTTTAACTGATTTTTTGTATAACCAATGAAGTTTTTCATCAAGCTTAGTAACAACTGCAACTCCAGGAGATTTAAACTTCGACTCAACTCTACCTATTTTCACCTCATAGGAAATTGATTTTTCAACTATATAATTAAATATTTCCCTTTCAGTAGAGTTATTGACCTCTATTTCTAAACTAACAGCAGCATTACCTCTCGTTTTCCAGGGTATGTTGGGGTTTAATCTAACAAGTCTAGGCAAACCTATTAATTTAGCATTGAAGTCTTTCAGCAAATCTTTAACTAAAATATAAGAGAAATGAGTAGTGCACCCACTATAAAAAGAATCATGATCATCTAATCCAATCCATAATCGCATTTACTTCCTAAGCACCTTATTCTCCATTACTATCATTGTTAACGTAGACCTCACCTTGGGCAGTTTTCTAATGCTATTTGTAACAAAATCCCTTAATTTCTCCATATTCTCGGTCTCTACTCTAATTACTATATCATACACGCCATACACAACATATGCCTCTGTGACTTGGCTTAGTTCCTTTAGTTTTTCAAATACTTCGTCTTCCGCCCCAGCATCCGTGTTTATGAGCACAATTGCAGATGCCAATCTACTCCACAGAATTTTAGCACGTTATTATTTAACTCTTTCGGTTCATTAGAACTTATAAGTTAAAGCTTCTTGACCAGTAAACCTCATTTCTTTAAAGTTAGTATTAGCATAAAAATAAAAATATGTTATGAAATAGAATAGCATATGTCGGAATATGACATGATAATTATAGGAGGAGGACCAGTTGGCTTATATGGAGCTTTTTACGCCGGGTTAAGGGACATGAAGGTAGCAATAATTGAAGCAGAAAAAGAATTGGGAGGTCAACTCGTAACTCTATATCCAGATAAATATGTTTACGACGTAGGAGGGATTCCAAAGATAATAGCAATGGACTTAGCACAGAATCTGATAGAACAGGCCAAGACTTTTGGACCAACGATATATATAAATAATAGGGCAATAAAACTAAACAAAAAGGACAATTCTGTTTGGGAGGTCATTACTGATAAGGGCATTAACTTAGGTGCAAGAACAGTTCTAGTTACTGTAGGAATAGGTATACTTGCACCAAATAGATTGGGAGCAAAAGGAGAAATTGAATACGAAAACAAGGGGGTTTATTATGTGGTGAAAAGTAAAAGGGAGTTTGAAGGTAAGAACGTATTAATAGTGGGAGGAGGAGATACTGCAGTCGATTGGGCTTTGAACCTGAGGGGGATTGCTAAATCAATAACTTTGATCCACAGGAGGGATCAATTTAGAGCACATGAAGCATCTGTGAAGGAGCTATTCAAAACCGTAAATGTAAGGGTATTCCACGAATTAAAGGAGGTGAAAGGAGATGGTTCAAAGGTGACTAGTGCAATAATATTTAATAACAAAACAGGGGAAACTAAGGAAATTTCTGTGGATGCGGTAATAATAAATATTGGGTATAGGGGAGATTTAAATTTCCTAAACGAGTGGGGCTTAAAGTTGAAGGGAAGGAACATATTAGTTAACTCAAGGATGGAGACAAACCTTCAAGGGGTTTATGCAGCTGGAGATATAGTGGAACAGGAAGGAGCCCCTAAACTCCTTTTACTGGCAACGGGATTTGCTCAAGCAGCTATCGCTACTAGTGTTGCAAAGAAATACATATCTCCTGAATCCTCACTCTTCGGGGGCCATAGTTCTGAAATAATGAAAAACCAATAACGATTATTTACTTTATTTGTATTTTCTTTAAATATATTCCAACAATGCTCAAATTTCCATTATCTTTAGGGCATTTACCCTCATTCTTCATTATGTAATCCCCTTCGGTGAATTCCCTCTCATTAACGTAATCCCCGTTTTCACATTTTATTAAAGTGAACGTTTTACTGTCCTCCGCCTTAGGCATTCTAGATCTTGACATGAAATATGATGTAACCATAAATAAAACCATAAGAAGAATTAGCGTTAAAAAAGGAAAATAAAGCGCTAAATCATTTGTACTACTCACTGAGCTACACCAACAGAGTTTCCTATACCTGCTATTATTATAGTATCTCCTTCTTTAGTCCTTTCTTTTACTATTGTTTTTATATACTCAACTACTTTATCAGCAGCATCATAAATTTCCTTCTTCATTTCTTGGATTGCCTCTTCATAACTCATCTTAATTACTATTGCATCTAACGGAATTTGATTATTAGCGGCTACTCTCTCTATTGCAATTTTTTCCGGTCCAGGATCTCCAATAGCAGCCCCAACACCCTCAGCTATTGTTCCTGACTGCTCACCTTCTAATTTAAGGGCTGCATCAACTGTAATAATTCTGCTGACCCTCCCTTTATTTTCCTCGACAATTTTCTCTATAGCAATTCCAGGTCTTCCGACAGTAGACGACGGGCCTTCAGCTTTAACTATTATTAGCTTCCTTCCTTCGAAATACACCTCACCAGCTATTGTGTCCCTTTCAACTACCCATTTCCTCTCAGCTTTCGCTAAAAATCTAGATGCTATCAAGGGTCCTATTGAGTCACCAACTGGCTTCCCCTTAATAAAGGGATCCATTGCCTTTGCATATGCCTCTGCCTGTCTAACTATAAGGGGAACCACCATTTGAAGTTGGGCTAATAGATAGAAGTTCTTTAATTTCTCTGCTAATATTAGATAATGCCTTACAACTTTGTAAATTAAATTAAGTGCGTTTGTTATTTCAAGAGCAGTCTCTATTTTACTTCTACTTACCGAGTCTATATTGGGTGAAGCCATTTCAATCATTTTTCTCACTTTATCTTCACCAGTTCTTAATACATGGGAAAGTCTCTTTATTATATCCGTAGGCTCAATAGATACAGGTTCAATAGTGAAGAACTCACTAACACTATCTACTATTTGCTTTGCATCTTTAACTCCCTTATCAGACAATAATTTCTCAGTTTTAGACTTAGCTTCAAAGGCGAATTTCTCTAGGATCATTAACTTATCTCTTATATCTCTTGTTATGAAGAAGGACTGCATTCTATATGCAAGTGGAGGGAAAAGGCTAATGAAGAAGAAAACCAAAATAAAAATTGTCCATAAGTATTGAAGAATAGACGATCCTTGCTGATCTAGTCCAGTCTGCGTAAACGATATATTACCAATGGCTAACAATGGAGCTAAAAAAACTAAAACCAAAATAAAATATACAACCTTCATTTTTAGTTCACTCCTGTCCTTGTATAAACCTATACAGCTTAGAAATTAAGCTTATCTGAAAAGTATATAACTCAGAAACCTATGAAGGTTTGTCTTTGCGGATTTAAAAACATAGCGTTATTCTTAATTAAACTCATCTCAATTAAGACTTACATTATTATATAGGTTTCACATATCCTCCTATTCTTTTATCCCCTATTAATATATAGTGATTTCCTTCTTCATCTCTCTGAAGTAGACCCCTAACCTTTAATCTTCCCCCCCTATATAGAGCATAACTATAAATGCCCTCAAAGTTAATCACTTGAACTAATTTTTTGTCAATATTACTAATAACTCTACTAATATTTGAAATAGATGGGTAAAAAAGTGAATTGCATTCTCCTCCTTCTACTTCTACTTCTACTTCTACTTCTCCAACACTATAAAACACCTTATTGCAATATCTCTTAGGTATGTCGTCTACATATGTTATAGAATACCTTCTCTTGCCAAATTTCCCTCTCCTAATCCTTGAATATATTTTCCTAGCTAATTCCTCATTAATAGAATAATCAATAGATATCTCATTTATAATTAATGGATCATCTTCAAACGAGCTGGGGAGTTCGTCAGCTATCTTTAGTGTACTTTTACAACCATATACTACTATATCTATATCGGAAAATTCCCTATGTATTTTAGGCAATAATGAACCACTTATACCGATTTCTCCTAACTTCATTAACTCAGTAATAATTGAGACAGCGTCCTCTTCAACTTCGTCTCCAGAATTATTTATTAATTCCATAGCTCTTTCTTCTGGAATTAAGTGACGTGTTATACAACTTCTCTTCACGTATGGAACTTCAGTGCCTAAACAACTATCATATCGAAAATCCTGTGGAAGACTTAATAACCTAAAGGCACCGTATTTCTTAAATACTCTTTCATACCCCCTCCACTTTCCCTCTCCGCGAACATATTTAAGGTATGCGAACACTTCTCCTGCTGGGTGTTGGTTACCTATAACTACGTATATTTTCCCATTTTTGTCAATTATTTGATCGTGATCTAGAAACAGTTCACTTCTTTGAGACTGCATCCCTATCATAGACTTCTATATATTTAATTTTTGCGTTAGGATATATATAATCTATAATATATTTTGCAACTATAACCTTAGAGACTTGCAACAGGTTTGAGGAGAATAGCTCCCTAGGAATAATTATTTCCACCTCTGAGTTATTATTAGTTACAGTTACATTAAATTTAGATGCATCTATCTCGAACCATTTTTCCAAAAGCAAAGATATTCTCTCCATAGGTTCCTCCACTTTCTTCAGTATTTTGACCTTATATATCAGCGTTTTCCCTGACAATGGATGATTAAAGTCTAAAGTAACCCTCCCTCCGCTTACGCTTCTAACTATAGCCCTTTCCCCGCTCTCAGTCCTTAATTCCATACCTGGATAAGGGTTAATTCCTTGCCTTTTCAACTCTCCAAGAGAGACTATCTTTATTTTATTTGCATCTCTTAAACCAAACCCCTTCTCAGGAGGTACTTCTATTTCCTTTTCTTGGTTTACATCTAATTCTTTAATTGCCTCTTCTAACCCCTGAACTAACCTACCTTCGCCGACTATCACAAAGAGGGGTTTGTATTTAACTCCTTCTTTATATATATTATTTTTCTTTGCATCCTCCTCTATAGTAGTGTCAAATACTTCGCCGGTTTCCTTAATTTTGGCTGTATAATGCATAAGTATGAAGTCGCCTTCTTTGAGCATTGCAACCGCTAAAGATGGTATATCTGAGGAAATAAAACTTAGAAAATTGCTTCTTATACATTGTTCTTGACTTGAAGTGTCTTTATCATTACCCATTACCTTTTAAATATAAAACTAAAGGAATCTTTAATCCTCTTTCTTAGCATAAGAAATTATTAAATTTAAAGAAAGTGTTAACGAAGGATTCTTTATTAAGATATTTATTGGTGTTTCAAGAGCTAGAAGCCTTATCTTAAATGCTCTATATTCTATCCCATCCTTAACCACTATAAACCAATTATTTAGGCCAGACGACATTAGACTCACGATAATTCTCCCCTGTGCTTCGAAATATAGTGGAGACTCAGACCTCGGGGGGATTCTAATTTTTATGGTTTTCATGCTGTTTCCTAAATTAGTTGCCTCACTTATTAATTTCCTGAAATATTTTATGTAAAGTAAAAATAGTAAAATTAATGGAATTAGTAGTAGAAAATAATATTCTATATCCATCTCTCACTCCCTTTATCTATCTGTAAAAATTCAGTCATTGTAATGATTTATTGTGTGTTATTAAATTAGTTTAGATGTTTAATATTTACTCATTTGGAGGTTTATCGTTATTACTCTAATACATTGTTAATCTCAATAGTGAATCATTAGTTGTAAATCTGAAAGACATTATTTTGGATGGCTAATCCAAGCTTCTAACCCTCACTTTTTTTTTGGTAAAGGAAAATATGATAATGAGAGATAAAAATAATTTTTTAGATAATAATTAACTTATCATACCTGATCTAACCAATTGAATGAGGATTTCCCTACTTTTATATATTATTTCTTTAGCATCATTAAAGAATTCTTCCTTCTCCTTTCTTATCCTTGCAAGACCTAAATTAACGGCTTTATATGCTACGGCAGAAGCTACTCTGGGATAGATTTCCCATTCATCCATTCTGGGTATTATGTAATCCTCTCTTATTCCTTTCTCCTTTACATGTCTATATAATTCTAACGAGGCCTCTATTACCATTTCATCATTAATTTCCATTGCCCTTGCATCTAGCGCACCTCTAAAAACTGCAGGAAATATTAAAGAATTATTTACCTGATTGGGAAAATCAGATCTACCAGTTGCCACTATCTTGGCACCTGCTTCCTTGGCTTCTGAAGGTAATATTTCAGGTACTGGATTTGCTAATGCGAAAACAATTGAGTCCTTATTCATTCTTTTTATCCATTCTTTCTTTATTACATTTGGTCCTGGGGTAGAGGCAGATATTAATACATCTGCTCCACTAAATGCATCTTCTATAGTCTTTATATTCCAAGGGTTAGTCTTAAGTGCAAGTTCATACTTCCACTTATGCTTTACAAACAGAGAGTCAATATCTTGCCTCTTCGCATGCAATACTCCTTTAGAATCAATTATTATCATGTTCTCATATTTGAATCCGTATTTAGCAAGTAAGTTAGCAGTAGCTATGTTAGCAGCTCCAGCCCCGAAAATTACTATTTTCGATTCTTTAGGAGATTTACTAACAAAGTCAAGGGATGCTATTAAAGCCGCTAAAACTGCTGAAGCAGTACCTAATTGATCATCATGCCATATCGGAATTTTTAATTTATTCCTTAATTCTTCTAAAATATAGAAACATTTAGGAGACTCTATATCTTCTAGATTTATTCCACCGAAAGCTGGCTCTAGAGCCTCAACTACCTTAATAAATTCATTCTCATCTTTAACCATAATAGGTATCGGAACTGCATCAACGCCACCTAGGTATTTAAATAATAAGGATTTTCCTTCCATTACTGGATAAGAAGCCTCTGGTCCTATATCACCTAAACCTAAAACCCTTGATCCGTCTGTTATTATGGCTACCATATTCCACCTACTAGTTAATTCAAAAGATAGGGACGGATCTGCTTCTATAGCCCTAGAGACCTCAGCTACACCAGGCGTGTAAATATAAGCAAAATCAGAATAACTTGTTAAAGGGACTTTTGGTATTACTTGTATTTTTCCTTTATACTTCTTCACTAGCTCAATAGCTTTCTTTCCAAGTTCGCTCATTGCTCATCATTAATAAATATTGTTGTAAGTATTTATATTTCCTCTACTTTAATTCATTTGAGTGTAAGCAAAGCATTTCTCTATAAAAATTTCTTTCTAAAAATTTGGATAAGGAATTTTTACAAGATAGGTTAAGTAGTTGAGGAGACCTTATGTAGGGCTGAAGCCATTTTCAACTTAACAGGTTTTTGTATTTATTTACCTAAATTTTTATTAATAAGAGATGCCCCTATACACCATGCCAAAAAGGATGGGGTTTATAGCAGGGGTGTGAGTAAAGCATATTGCTTGAAGGCATTTCATAATCCACTAATCGTAAAGAGGTGGTTAGTGCTAAGTCCTTAATTGATTATAAATGAAATAAAAAATGATTGATAATGAAAGTGTAGAGACAAACTGGGATTTAGGCTTCATTGAGTTTTCACGAATTTATATCCAATCCTCAACCCTTGGGCTTCACCAGGGGAAAACCCTTTCACACCCCTCCTCCCCTTTAGCGGGATAAACCCCAACCCAACGGACTATTTGGTAAACCCGCACATCTTCGGTTCACCTTCACTAATAGTCGTGATATATCCACCCATCTGGTGTGAATGATTTATATTTTCCATACAAAGTATATAAACTTACGGTTTATCGGAAACTGCTGACTACGGCAACCCTTACCCCCATAATGCTAGGAGAGGTAGTCCATCAAGTGTAGTTAAGGAATAAGAGGACCACGTAGTTAGACTTTTCCCCAATGGATCTCCAAGACAGGAAATTGAGGAGGCTTGCAGAAACCTCTGTCGAGTTATTCAACGAGCTGAACTATGAAGGGAGGAAACAGTTATTTAGAAAAGGAGATCGACCTCAAGAGTACTTATGACGAGTACTATGGGAGGTACATGGAAGTGTTTTGAGTCAATGCACTTGCAGTGATGTAGAAGACCAATGAGGACTACTAGTCCTCTTTCACGATGCTCAGGTTAAGGAAAAACAGGGGAGACTACAGCCCTTCGTTGCCTGGCTTCTCCAGTCTGGTTACTGTAAGGATAAGCATGGGAAGAGGAAGCTGTTACTTGTGGTCAGGCGGAATAGGTATGAGGTTGACGGGGAAAAATCTTCCTCAAGCACTTCAACCTGGAGATGAAGTTCGTAGTGAGGTTGAGATGGCAAGATAGACAGGGGAGGATGGAGATCAGGTACGAAGAGGCCAAAGGGAGGGGATACGTGTTTACCCGTGGCGTGACTTATCCTTATTTTTAATTGCTTTTAATTCCGCCACGAGCACCTCTCCTAAGGGATCATACGTAATCACCCTTAAGTCATTGAGTTAGTCGAGGGAAACACCACTACCCTCCCATCCACTCTTTTATTACTCCCATCCTAGTGAGCAGAGCCCTTCATTAGTTGGGAGATCATCAATGGAAAATTCTTGGGTAATACTATGTAAACATAACTTAACATAACGATATTTAAAAGTGATTAAAAATAACTAATTAGTAGTTACTTAGAGGTGTTATAGTCTCCATCCTTGTGGTGGATGGTGTTGAGACAACTAAAACGGGGGAGAAAGAGTAGACACGTAGTTCACGGAGAAAGGGAGTCAAAAAGGGCGAAACCCCAAGGGGGATAAGACGGCCTCAGCAGATTTTCTTAATTAAATTATAATAATGAATTAGTAAAATATTAAATAATCAAAGAAATAATTAACGTTTATAATTCTATTTAACTCCTTTAGGACCTAATGAGGAGGAAATTTTTATTACCTCTTCCATTAACTTCCAAATTCTTCATTTCTGATTAATCCAGAAATTACTTCCTCTACATTCCTTCCAAATATGATACATTTGTTATCGTATTTTTCAACAATAGAACTTAATAGTTTTAATGAAGAATGAGTACAATTACCCAGTGCAATGCACACTTTATAACCTTCATTAATTTTTGTCTTTAGCATTCTTGATACAAAGTTTTCAACATTAAATACTATCGGACCGTAAATCCTCACCCTATTCATGTATTTTATAATTCCTAATCCAAGAGTTGCTATTTCATCATAATCAGTATAGATAGCAATATTAGATATATCTTCATTGCTGAAAAAACTTTCAACTTTCCCCCAATTCTTTAATATTTCTCTTATTAATTTCTTTATTTCTCTCTTTGCTTTTTCCCTATATACAACCCTTTCCATATTAGCTATAGGGTTTACAGGTCCTATACCTTTTCCAAGAGATAAAGAGAACTTAAGGGAATCCACTATAAAGTTTTTAGCTTTTTTTACCGCATCTAATAAGTCAAACTTTTTAGCTAAGAATGACGTTATTGCTGCAGAGAATACACAGCCTGATCCATGTAGGTTATTAGTCTCTATTCTAGGTGTTGAAAGTTTGTAAACTCTGCCATTTATTATTACTATATCTACTACATCTTCGCTGCCTTTTATTCCCCCTCCTTTAGCTACTATATTAACACTATATTCTTTATTTACTTTCAGTGCAGCTTTTTCCAAATCTGAGTAGTTAAAAACCTTAACATTTGATAACTTTTCGACCTCAAATTTATTTGGAGTTATAATAGTTGAAATGGGAATTAGCTTCTTCTTAAGGCTTTCTATGGCATCCTCGTTGATCAAAGGAGAGCCTGTTTTCGAAACCATTACTGGGTCTACTACTAATGGAAAACCCAAATTCCCTATCTTATTGGCTATTACATCTATTATAGTCTTAGAACTAAGCATACCAGTTTTAGCAGCATCAATTCCTATATCATTGTAAATTACCTCAAATTGTTTCTGGACGAAATCTGGAGGAACATCAAAGATACCAAAAACCCCTTGGGTGTTTTGAGCAGTTAAACTAGTAATAACACTCATTCCATGGACCCCTAAGGCAGAAAACGTTTTAAGATCAGCCTGTATACCTGCTCCTCCTCCTGAATCACTGCCAGCGATAGTCAATGCTCTAGGTTTAATCATGTCTTCATTTGTGTTCCTCAATTTTATCAGTCTTTATATAACTGATTTATAACTATGAGTTTTTCCTTCATATGAGGGATATTATAAATGAATTAAAAATAAAATATAATAATTTATAAGGCTTCCTATTCAGTACATGAACCCAATAGTAACAAGAAAAATTTTAAGGATAGTAGAATATGAAATATTAGCCGGGTAGTCTAGCGGCCAAGGATACGGGGCTTTGGCCCCCGTGACCGGGGTTCGAATCCCCGCCCGGCTATTTCTAATTATTTTGCTCAGCAGCTCGCCATTCCTCACCTATCAGAGCTTCTAACCTTCATCATGTCATTTGGTTATAAGCTGAAGCCTTTATAAAACTTTTAATGAAAATATAAATAATGTGAAGTAATGTGGGATTAGAGCAATTGTCAAACGTTTTAAATGACTTCCAAAAGTTTTTACATCCTGCAATATCTGGTCTGGATTCCACATTAATTACTATGGGATTCTTGATACTAGTTTTATTAATCTTTGGTGGCATAGTTTATGGATTATTCAAACTGGCTAGAGCTATACCAGGTATGACTGCTAGACAATTATTTCTTTTCACAGTAATTCTAGCCGGCGCTTTGATCCTGATAGGAGTTATTATATAAATATGTCACATAAAGGAATGTTTTTTGAATTTTCTATTTCGAGCAATCTATTATACTTTGCAATCCTTTCACCTCTAGCAGGTGCCCCGCTCTTTATTAGCTCTGCTCCTAAACCAACTGCTAAATCTGCTAAGAAAGAACTCTCCGTGTCTCCACTTCTATGGCTTACTACTAGCTTTAATTTAGCTTTCCTTGCACTCCTCGAAAACATGAAAGTCTCAGTTAATGTCCCAGCCTGATTAGGTTTAACTATTACACCAGAAAAAGGTTCCTTTTTTACTATTTCATTTAATATTTTATTATTAGTAGCAACTATATCATCTCCTACAATAATTGATTTTCCTGTGAGATTTTTATTTAACTCAGCATATAATTGTATCTGATTTTCCTCAAAAGGATCCTCCAAGTATAGTAATTTATAATTATTAGCCAGTTCTCTTAGATACTCTAAAAATTCCATTGGTTCCAAAAGCCTTTCATCTATCGAATATTTCCCATGATTGAAAAAGTTTGAAGCAGCCGCATCTACTCCTAAATAAATTTCCTTCCCCGGTTTATAGCCGCTGTTCTCTATGGCCGAATTAATTAAATCAAACGCTTCACTACTTTTACTTATAGGTGGAGAAAATCCCCCTTCATCTCCTATAGTAGTTGCATGTTTACCATATTTTGAATTTATTAAATCCCTTAAATTCATGTATACCTGAACTCCAGAAAACAAGGACTCACTGAATGATTTGAACCCTATTGGTAAGATTATGAATTCTTGGATTGAGAGTTTGTTTCCACCATGTAGTCCTCCATTTATAATATTTAAAATTGGTATGGGAAGGCAACTCTGCACAAATCCGCCTAAATACTCATAAATTTCTATTCCCAATGCTTTAGACGCTGTATTGGCTACTGCTATAGATGTGGCTATGCATGTATTTCCTCCCAACTTTGACTTATTTTCTGTAGAATCCATAGTAATTAATATATTATCAATAATTATTTGATCTCTCACATCAAGTCCAATTAATGCATTCCTAATATAAGAATTCACTATTTCAACGGCTTTTTTAACTGATCTACCATGTAAATAGTTTTTATTTCCATCTCTCAGTTCAATTGCTTCCTTGCTGCTTTTAGATGCACCGGAGGGAGCATCTCCATATCCAGTAATACCGCCCTTTGTTTTAACTTTAACCCTTATTGTAGGATTTCCTCTTGAATCTATTATTTGAATACCGTTTATATCTTCGATTACAAACTTATCATTTCCCATGATTATTAAATCCCCCTTTTACTTAATGAATTAGTGGGGTTATGCTTTTATATGCTATTGTTATTCTGTCTATATTTGGTTTAGTATCTCCTATATATTATTTACTTCTAAATGGAAAAATAAGGAATGAAACTGCTTTCCTAATAACTTGGGTCACAACGCCTATGTTTCTCATATATACTTTCTATATAAACATCGGATATTATTCTATAGTTTTTACGGCTTTAATGACCCATGTTTTAGGAATATTTTTTTCTATTAAAAAGAAAAGAATCATTTGGTCAGGAATATATCACTTTATCTCATTAATTATAATTTATATTTTTTCTTATTTTATACTTTAAAGTAATTTTATTCACTTATATTGAAGTCAAAAAGATTATTTATTTTAAATCTAAGTATTTCAAGTGGAGGAGTATAAAAGGATAATTAGGAAGCTTGACGAAGGGAAAGTCATAGAAGCTGCTAAAGATTTGCTAGAGATATATAAAGAGGAAGAAGATGAAGTTGCATCCAGGTTATTGGCTTTATTAGAATATTATCTATCTAGAGAATTAATACCTGAGGTAAAAGATTTAACTTCGGTTACTACAAAGGAAGTAGGAGAGTTCATTTTAGCTATGAGGAAAAGAATGGAAGATTGCAAAGAGGATATTTTAAGTAGTTTAATAAGGATAATAATATATAGAAGGACTAAGGATAGCGACATCTTTAAGGTCTTAATTAATGCTAAAGCGAAAAGGGGTTATATGTGATCACAATAAATTCACTATTTCATCTATTTTTTTAATTAAGTTGTTCTCTATAACTTCATTCCATAACATTTCTGGAACATCTATAACTAGAAAAATTTCTGACAATAATAATGATTCTAGTGCAGTTACCGCTATGTTTTCTAACCATTTACCTACCCCTATAGAGACCTTAGTGGAGTCTTCGTTTTGCTCTATAAGTATATTTAATGATCTATTAGCAGCAATTAAAGTCCTTAAAATTCCGCCTTTATTGGCTTGAATTAGCGCTTTATTGGTGGAACTTGTAGATTGCACTTTCCACCCATCAAATTGCAGATAATTAACTATTTCCTGAACTAGCTTAGACAAATCTACCTTTTTATTGTATATTTTTTCTTTTTTGAATAGTTTCATGCAGGTTAATTCGCTTTAAGTTTATATATTTTACGATTGATTTATAGATTTTTACTTAATTTAATTTCTTAATTTCTTAAAATCTATTTTTATCCTTTTTATATTCTAAAAAATTATGCCCCTCTAGTGTTTACTTATTAAACCGTGTACTAAATTAGAACGGCTTAACCCCTTCTTACTGGAAAACTATCATTTTTCCTTTAGTTAACTTCACCTTTAGATGACTTCCAATGTGAGCAATACTCAAAAGGGATAGAAGCGGAAATGTGAATGAATGCATTTGAGCTCAAAGGATTCCCTAGACTAGCCAGTTATTAAGGAAGCCTGATGAATGAGTGCTAAGCTCCTTCTCTATTATGAATGAAAATGAAATGATTGAAGTGAAAGTGCAAGGATAAATGGAGTAGAGTTGTTGTTTTTATCTTATGGGAACCTTGATTTGCTAGTACAAATACTTGAACATCTTTAAAGATCTTACTTTCACAATGATTCTTGATAACCCTCAAATTAACCAATAATTCTAATTATTTAGAATTCACATGGAGGATATAACATATTCAAGAGGAGGTTTGCTTGAAGGAAAAGAAAATATCATTTAAGATTACTTAGTTTATATTGTTTAAATTAATAAATCAATTTATTTAATTAAGTATTATTAGTCAAGAGACTTAGCATAAACACATTCAAGTGACCTAAATCCCTGTTTTGAATAGAAATTAACGGCTATTTCATTTCTAGTTGGAAACGAGGCGGCTAAAAGTTTAACCCCCCTCCTTTCTAACTCCTTTGTTATATATTTAAGCATTTTCTCGCCTACCCCTTTCCTCCTGTATTTAGGGGAGACATAAAATTCCTCTATTAATCCCATGAAATTTATTTCGTGGAAGATCCTTTCTCTTATGCTAACCTTTGCAGCCCCTATTACTTCGTTATCAACTTCAGCAATGACTATAAAGGAATTTACGTCATTTATTGATTCTTCAACGAATTCCCTTAGTTTTTCAAATAAATTATTAGATATTTTAAGCATAGGATCAAATTCCTCATTCAGCATTTTTAACCTTGAAAATAATTCTATAATTGATTCCATATCTTCTTTAGTTGCTAACCTTATGACAGCTCTTGAGCTCATATTTCCTCATACGATTTTAATATTTTAGAGGTTATATTGATAATGAAAACGAGAAGCGTCATTACTAATATATTTTCCATTCTTCAAGATAGTATTTAATAGTAATGTTAAATATTTAAATGATTTATTCATATAATTTATATTAAATCATATAGTATAATCTATTTAAACTTTATTCCGGTTATTCATCTTTTGCTTATTTCGACAAACCTTGCATTATTATGTAAGGAAAAAGTAACACTTTTTCTGTTTTTAAGAAGAACCTTCATACAGATTTGCCGTTTATTAGATAACTCCTATATCAGAGATTACTTAGAGTTAATAGTAAACATTACAAAATCCTAACACGGATAATTTCCATTAAGTTAGTCATTATCTCACGTGAGTAAACATGATAAATCCTTTAACATGGAAACTCCAATTATAACCAAAGAACTTTGTTTTATAAATATTAAGCTTTCTATAAGCGTATAAAGGAAGGACTTATATACAAAATTCTACAATGGACATTAAATGAGAATTCAAGAGATTATTTCATTTTCAAATTTCGATTTAGGCATGATAGTTTTATGAGGATATATACTTGTAGATATTATATTGCACCCCTCTCCTATTACTACATTATCAGCAATTATTGAGTCTTTAATTGTAGTTGGACTTGCTTGAGTAGATCTTATTTCAGTATGTCTTCCTATTATCGAATTCTCTATAATGCAGTTTTCCCCAATAATTGTCCTATCCATTATTGAAGACCTCATCAACTTAACATTATTTCCAATAACTGAGAAATTATCTATTGCTGTATCCTCCAAATAAACGTTGTTACCTAATTGGCAATGTCTTCCTACTAATATAGAACCTTCTCCTATTACCTTCCCCTCCCTAACCTTTCTCCTTATCTCTACTCTTCTTGCTACGGAATCAGGGCTTTCTCCTTGCACGAAAAATCTCTTCCCATCAGCAACCTCCTCTCCTTGAAGTTCATCCTTTGATAAATTCTTCAGTAAATAAAGGAAGGCCTCTAAATATCTTCTCGGCGTTCCCACATCAAACCAATAACCTTTATATTGGTATCCATATATTTTATAACCCTTCCTAATTAGATACGGTATTAGATCTTTTCCGAAATCTAATGAACCCTTCTTCCTCATGTCATAAACTTCGTTTTCCTCAAAAATTTCTCTAAATAATGGAGAAAGCATATATAAACCAGTGTTTATTAAATTTGAAGGAGCAGATTCTCTTCTAGGTTTTTCAATGAAATTTAGTATTCTCATCTCATTGTCTATTTTGGCAACTCCAAAATCTTCAACTTCATTATGTGGTTTTAATGCTATTGTCATTAATGATTCCTTTCTCTCATGATATGAAAGCATATCATTTGCATCTAACTGAAAGATATTATCCCCTTGAACGACCATTATGGGATCTTTTATATCATAATATTCAATGTTTATCCTCACTGAATCAGCATTTCCAACGGTTTCTACCCTAGGTTGGTATTTTATATGTATCCTAGGTTCAATTTTATACTTCGAAGAAATTCCATATCCTTGTTGGAAATAATCGTGCACTCCAATAAAGTTAACATATCCTTTAATTCCAAAGATAAATTCCTTTATACCTTGCTTTGCTAAATGAGCAATTGTAAATTCAATAAGGGGCCTATTTAGTATCCTAATCATGGCCTTTGAAGTAACCACGCTGATAGGCCTCATCCTAACGGCTTCCCCTCCTAAAGGGATTATAACCTTTATGTCTGAGACATTTGCCATAAATTTAGTTATTTTTAGGGATTAAATCACTTATCTACTATTCAAGACCGTTTTCCCATCCTAGCCCTAAAAGGCGTTCTCTTATAGCAGTTCGTAGTTTTGTAGTTTATTTCATCATCATTTCTCAGTTAGTGAGCAATGAAATACCCCTATATTTCCCTACGGTGCTTGGGGATCCATAACAAAAAGAGATAGTTGCATAAGGTATTTAGCATGTGTTTACACTTGACGTAACTTATCCTTCTTTTAACTTTAATTTATTCACTCCTCTTAAAGGATCACATTTATCTTAATTGGGGCTAGTTAGGTCACCTTTAACCCTCCCATTTACCTTACTCCCAGAACCTCGTAAGAAGTTTGGATATCATTAATAGAAAAATGTTAAAATAATAATATATAAACATAACTCACATTAAGACTACTTTTAAAAGTAATTAGAAGTATTAAAAGCTACGTTAAAAATGTTACAGTTTCATTGATTTATATCTCATTCCACTTTAAAAACATTCATAATTTAAAACCCTAACTATGCCTTAAACGGTATAACCAAAAACTTCCCTAACGCATTTCAAATGGCTTTTCCTCTTAGCTTAGATTTTATGTTCACCGTTTACAGTGAACCTAAAACTACTTTAATTAAATGGCAAACTGAGGAATAAGATAGCGAGCTTTTGGGTCCCACTGTAAAGGGCGAGGCTTGTCGTCAATCTGCCATAAAAGGTAAGACTCCTCAAATTATTATAGATTTATCAAAATTCTAATTTCTTAGAAAGGTCATTAATAAAAAAGTATCCCTAACCTTAAACAAGGATCTAGTTATTTTATATTAATAGGGGTTCTAAACCCACTAGGGGAGAGGCCTTATAAATGTGGCCACTATGAACCATGTTAGTAGAACCCCTATGTCTTATAGATGGTCCAGTAAATGGAAAATAGTTGATGTAAAGTTCAATGATTCAATAATTAAAGTCTGTTTCGATGAGGTAACTAGTTTATATTCATGTCCCCTTTGTGGAAGGCAACCATGCGAGTTACCTGAAGGAAATATGAGGAGAATAGAAGGGCAATCTTTTTTCTTAAAACTGGAAGACTTAATTAATCACCTAGCAGCTCATAATAAAATCTCATGGAAAAGCAAAAAAGCTAAAAGAGTAATAAAGGAAATTGCCGATGAAGAGGAGAACGAAGAGGATTAGATATTATTAGAGGCAGCGAACTCCGATGATTCCTTTACTGCAATGTTTAAGCTTTCATCTTTACTTAACCCATTATTAATCCCGATAAGATATACAGCACTTAGAACGTCTCCAGCTCCTATAACTTTCTTATTAGTGGTTTTACTTGGCCTACTATGAAAGATTTTGGATCCTGAAACTAACATAGCCCCTTCCTTTCCTATTCCTATTAATATATCAATGTTATATTCTATGGATGCTTTTATACTATTTATTAACCAATTATCTCCAAAAATCGAACTAATTTCCTCTATATCACCATGGATTGTTAAGCTGCTTAGATAAGTAAGTTTTAATCCCCCATAAAATATTTCCCTCAAGTCATTAACTCTCCTTATTAAACCTTGAATATCGACCAAGATCTTTCTATCTTTAAAATACAAAGATATTTCATTAATAGTTTCCTCGTTCACCTCATTAAATACTGGACTTATTAAAATAGGGCCATCGTTTCTCTTTAGGCACTCAAAAATCACTTCCTTTTTGATCTTTTTAGAATTTCCGATTAATAATATTTTTTCTTTATTACTACTAAAATTAAATATTAATTCCTCATCTACTACTTCAACGCAATCGACATCAAAACCTTCTAAGAGAGATCTGTTATATTCTCTTGGCATATGTCCTATTAAAGTAGGTTTATAATTATATTTCATAGCAATTTTTCCAGAAAAGAAACCAGGTCCACCCTCAGTCTTATTCCCTTCTCTTAAATCAAAAGTCAGGTTCCCCACAATGTTAATTACCTTCATTTAAGTTTGTATAGTTAAGAACTTTTTATAGCTATTGTAGTAAAAGGATTCATGAGTATTACTGTAAACCCGTTTTATTCCATTTAATACCAAATCCTATTGTCAGAAAATTTGGGTTTAATTTTTAGTATATTAAATATACCCATAATAGAGAATTATTAAAAGGGGTAACGTTGCTTTCTATTCCTTTAACTTAAATCTCATTTTATGTATTTATTGTAAAATGATTTTTATTTTAAAAGATTAGATAACTTATTTAAAGCATTGAACAATAGCCTGATTTCTTAATAATCCTCCTCTCTATGCTATTTCTTGAGTTTGTTCAGTAGCTCATATGTTAACTCATACATGTCTATTATAAACGCATAATCTGATTCCTTTACTATGGGAGCATTTTCATCGATGTTTACTGAGATAATAATATTAGAATCTCTTATACCAACTAGATGCTGTGGTTGACCTGAAATACCCATAGCTATATAGACATTAGGTCTAATCTTTATTCCACTTAATCCTACATGTCTATCTTCAGGTAACCATCCTAAATCTGATGATAAAGGCCTAGAGCATGCTATTTCGGCGTTTAATAACTTAGCGAGTTCAGAAAACAACTTAATATCTTCTTTTTTCTTTATACCCCTCCCCAGTCCAATAACTACTTTTGCTTTAGTAATATCCACTGTTTCTTTACTAACTTCCCTTTTTTCTCGAACTTTTATTTTCTCATTAACACTTAATACTTCCCATTTATTAATTTCACTTGGTATTACCTTTTCAACTGTACTTAATCCTAACACTGCTGGAAATGAAAGACTTAACTTAGCTAACGCTTGGCCACTATATGCAAGCCTCTCAACTATTAAGAAGTTCCCTTCCAACTTTAAAGACTTAATGTCCGAAGCAAAGGAGGCATTGAGTTGAGAAGCAGCTACTGAAGCAACTACTTTATCCCTCTTATTCCTTCCAAATAAAATTAATTCAGGTTTCATGGATGCCATCGCTTCTCCTAATCCATTTTCTTCCCACGAGGTTGGAATATATGTTTTAAAAGAGGTTGGCTTAGTTGATATAGCTACAGTTTCAAATCCCAAATCCCTGCAATATTTGGCTAACCCTTCTGCTTCTTCCTGTTCATATGAAACAGAGATGCATTTCATTATATTACACCTAACTTCTTCAATACTTGAATGAATTCTTCAACCATCTTCTGTTTCTCTCCTTTAAATACTAAGTTCAGCCTTTTAGTATAATATTTAGAAGTACTTATTAATTTAGTCTTTTCCACATCATCTATAACTATATCTTCAGTTTTAACAGGCTTCTTAGAAGCATCTAAAATTTGTTTAAGTGTAGGAATCCGTGGTTGTACTGCATCACCCTGAACAGAAACAACTAAAGGTAGAGACGCCTCTAGTATTTCAATATAAGTTCCCCAATTCCTCTCTATAATAGCAATGTTTTTCTCCACATTTAAATTTCTTATTAGGCCAACATATGGAACTCCTAATTCTTTAGCGATATAAGCTCCAAGACCACCAGTGCCTCCTTCAATAGTAGCCTCTGCAGTAATTATAAGTTCCCCATTAATCTTTCTTGATAAGTATTTAGCAGTTAAAGTAAGATCAAGATAGTTTTTAGTTTTTAATATTATAACTTCATCTATTCCCATTGCTAAGGATTCCTTTATTACCTTACTCTCAGGATTTCCTAAAGTAATCCCAGTTACTTTTCCTCCATATCTCTCTTTTATTCTTATAGCAAACTCTATAGCAGTTTTATCGTATGTACTTATTACTTGTGGTACTCCCTCGGTAATTACTTTTCCATCATCATATCTAAGTAGCTGGATATCAGGAACAGATTTGAAACACACATTTATATTCAATATTGATCAAATGCATTTACACGTTAATGGTTTTAAGACTTTCCCAATAAACTTTATACTTGAAAGAGCAATTAGTTTTATCATTAGGAAATATCACGTATTCTACTAAATTAATACATGAAGAGATTAAATATAAAAATTAATGATTATTGTTGATTTATAAAGTTAGGAGTTAAATAGTTAAGAACTTTAAAGCAACTATGGCTAATAGAGTATCTCTAATTTATAATTTCTATTAAAGAGTTGAGTTATCAATACGATATCTTTCTACCTCCTCTAAGTACATTGGATCAAAAGTTACTGTCTCTGTTACAAAAATTTTGAAACTAAGCAATTTTACTGTAGATCAGATTACTTTCCTCCTTTCATGTATAGTTCCATTTAATTGAATTTCTGATTTATAGTGGAAGAGCAATGTTTTTCTAGATCCTAGGTGTTTACACCCATTTATATATATTACTCTAATGTATTCTTAATTGTGAGGACTAGAAGGTTTACTACTTTCTTAAGGATGTTTAACAACTGTTTAATTCTGAGCGCATTTCTGCTTCTAATAGATAATTAATTATTCCCTTAGGTACTTCATAAAAACTTCGTATTATGGTAAGTGCAATATTTAATGTGTAGTACTAATAACTTCAAATACCTTAGTGAGCGCCGTTGGGCTCAAAGAAGTTTCATTTCCCTCTAGCCTTTAAGAGGTGGTCGAGAGCTAAGTCCTTACTTTATAATGAATGAAGTGAAATGATTGAAATTAGAGTGAAGGGAAAAACTATGACTTAAGAAGAAGTTAGTTTAAAGGGGTCATAATTTAAAATGAAACATCACTCAAATTCTATTGTAGCTGGTGGCTTAGTTGTAACATCATACAGGACTTCAGATATATTACTATTGATATTTAAAATATCCTCAGCCAACTCTTCAAGATCTTCATGTTTTAAGTTTATTATATCAGCTGTCATGAAATCTTGTGTAGATATTGCCCTTATTGCAATAGAATATTTTCCACCTTGTCTTCTCCTTATGTACTTTAAACATCTTGTAGCATCTCTCTTTATTGATAAAACCTTTGTACATAAATTCATATCAGCGCTTTCATCATCTAAACCTATTATATTTCCATACGCCCTTTCATCACCCTTTACACCAGTAGCCTTTGCTTTATATATGTAAGTATATCTTACACTTAATAATTCCTCCAAATCTTTACTCTCTTCTCCTTCATTTTCGAATATTACTGAGAAGAATTGACTAGCTTGATAGCTGCTTAATTTTCGTTCAACTAACTCATTAGCCTCCCTCTCTATTTCAAGTTTTTCCTTATCTATCTTTCCAATAACCCTTACTAGCAATCCTGGCCCAGGAAATGGCTGTCTATTTAAAATTTCTCTTGGAATTCCTAACTCCTTGGCTACTTCTCTTACTTCGTCCTTATAAAGATCTGAGAGTGGTTCTAGAAGTTTGAACCCATAAATTTCCTCTGTCTTTATTCCCAGTTGCGTTAAAACATTGTGCTGAGTTTTTATCCCCCCTCTTGTTTCAACCCAATCAGCAGCTATGGTTCCTTGAACTAAAAAATCAGCATTGTTTTCCCTTACTATACTGGATAAGATTTTGTAAAAAGTTCGTCTGAAAGTTTTTCTCTTTTCCTCAGCATCAGAAAGGTTCTTAACCGCTTCAAAAAATTCTTCAGAATAATCTAACACCTTTATTGGAAGTAGGTTATTCAACATTTCTTTGACTTTAATTGCCTCATTCTTCCTCATGAATCCAGTATCAATGAATACTGGTATTAAGTTGTCTCCTAAAGCTTTATATGCTAAAAGTGCTGCAGTTGTACTATCTATTCCTCCACTGACAGCAGCGACTGCTCTCCCATTAACAGTTTTCCTTATTTTCAAAATAGTCTGGTCTATGAATTGTTTTACGTCCATTACTGTTACCTTGTAGAATTACTACTTAAGGTTTAAATGTATAACTTTTACGTTTTCACTAACATGCTCAGTTGTACTGTCCTGTATTCTTGTTTATTGGTTGTATGAAATTAAAGCGAATTTGTTTATGTATTTTGCAATTTAATCTCCTCTCATTGTTAAATTAAGGTTTTTATGTGTTATACAAATTTGCATAAAGTACATAATAGCTAAACATAATAATCTTGAGGAAAAAGTTATAACCATGGAATATAAAATAGGTGTTCTGGCTAGTCATTCTGCATTGGACGTTCTTGATGGGGCTAAAGAGGAAGGATTTAAGACGATAGCTTTATCCAAAATAGGAAGAGAAAAAGTTTATAAGCATTTTTCGAATTTAATTGATAAATTAATTGTACTTCAAGATTATAAGGAAATACTATCAAACGATATTCAAGAAATGTTACTGGAAGAGAGGACTATAATTATACCTAATAGGAGCTTTGCAGTTTACCTTGGCTATGATGAAATAGAAACTAAGTTCAGGGTTCCAATTTATTCCAATAAATACATGCTCAGATGGGAAGAAAGGACGTCTAATAAAAATTATTATAAACTCTTGGACATTTGTGGAATAAGGAGACCTAAAGTTTATAAGAGCATTGATGAAGTTGATGGGCCAGTAATTGTAAAACTACCAGAGGCATCTAGGAAAGTTGAGAGGGGATTCTTTTTTGCGGTTAATAAGGAAGACCTTTCAAGAAAATTAGAGGAGCTACTTAGTAAGGGATTAATAGATAATGAGGGCATTAATCAGATGAGTATTGAAGAATATGTTTTCGGGGCTCACTTTAATGTAAATTACTTTTACAGCGTTATAAGAAATAGGTTGGAATTATATGGAATTGATAGGAGGATACAGAGCGATCTAGATTCCTTTTTAAGACTGCCTGCTGAAATACAGCTTAAACTGTCTAGAGTCCCTAGAATGATAGAGGTAGGACATGAAATAGCGACTATAAGGGAAAGCCTTTTAAATAAAGTCATTGAAGTTGGAGAAAAATTTCTAGAGGGAACAAGGAAGGTTGAAAAGAAAGGGATAATAGGGCCCTTTACTTTACAAGCAATGGTTACACCTGATTTAGATATAATAGTATATGATATAGCGACAAGGATTGGTGGGGGTACTAATGTATTCTTAGGGTTTGGAAGTCAGTATTCCAAGTTCTATTTTGGTAAACCTATAACACTAGGAAGGAGAATAGCAATTGAACTAAAGGAAGCTGTTGAATATAAACTTTTAGATGAACTTTTAACATAGAGTTAAATATAATTATAAATTAAGGTAGTAAGATTTATACATTTGATGTAGCACTACATGTTTTGTAATTACAAATTAAGTTTGAAATAGCTTATAAGTTAGTTTCTGTATAATTCATGGTAATAGGCGTGCTGGATATAATTTTTGGAGGATTTTATGGGGATGAAGGCAAGGGGAAAATAGCTGCTTTTCTATCTCTTAAAGCTTCACCTTCATTATCTGTGAGAACAGGTTCAATAAATGCAGGCCATACTGTAGTGTTTAATGGGGAAAAAAAGAAATTGAGAATAGTCCCCTCTTCATTTGTAAATAAGAACGTTAAGTTAGCAATAGCTCCTGGGGCATCTTCTTCACTTGAGATTTTAATAAATGAGATTGAGGAAACAGGAGTTAAGAATAGAATAATCATTGATGAAAGAGTAGGAATAATAACTAATGAACACATTGAAAGGGAAAAAATGGATTCTCTGCTGTCCGAGAAAATTGGATCAACTATGCAAGGAGTAGGTTATGCACAAGCAGATAGAGTTTTAAGGAGATTGAAATTAGCTAAGGAGTATGGCGAACTCAAGCAGTATTTAGGCAACGTGATAGATAAGACAATTGAAATTATAGAGAAGGGGCAAAAAGTATTGGTGGAAGGTACACAGGGATTCTTTTTAAGTCTATATCATGGAGATTACCCATATGTAACTAGCAGGGATGTTACTCCTTCTGGAATACTCAGTGAGATAGGGGTAAGTCCTAAATATGTTGGTGAGATAATATGCGTTTTTAAATCATATGTAACGAGGGTAGGGAACGGTTATCTACCTAATGAATTACCATATGAAAAAATCAAAGGGACTGGAATGGAGGAGTTTGGTACAGTGACAGGTAGGCCAAGAAGGGCTGCACCCTTTAACATAGATTTAGCTAAATATGTTGTAAAAGTCTGCTCACCTACTCAAATAGCAATAACTAAATTAGATGCTATATTCCCTAAAGATTACAATAAGAGGGATTATGAAAGTTTAAGTTATGAAAGTAAAAAATGGATAGAGGAAATAGAAGAGAAACTGAAAGTACCTGTTACAATAATAGGTACAGGTGAAGACGTAATGCAAACAATAGATATTAGGAAGGAAAAAGGGTGTGAATGATGGAATTTGATATTGCTATAGTTGGTGCAGGTCCGGCCGGTCTATTTGCTGCATTAGAGATTGCTAAAATAGCTGAGGGAAAAGTGAAAACAGTACTAATAGATAAAGGTGCTAGGGCTAGTAAGAGATTTTGCCCTCTTTTATCTCCAAAAGAAAAATGCACCTTTTGTATACCATGCCATATAACTTATGGTATAGGCGGAGCTGGAACATACAGTAGCGGAATAATAAACCTTAGGCCAGATATTGGAGGAGATTTACATGAACTGCTAGGAAGCTGGGACGAAGCTCAAAAATTAATAGATTACGTTGATCAACTATTTGTCAAATTCGGCGCACCAAGAGATAGAGTGTTTTCTCCAGATGCAGAAAGGGTAAGAGAAATCCAGAGAAAAGTGGCTAAAGTAGGAGGAGAATTCATACCAATTAAGCAAAGACATATGGGTACAGATAGAACGCCAGAAGTAATTGAAAGCATGACTAGTTTTATCGAGCAAAGAGGAGTAAAGATAAACGATTTAACAGAAGTAGTTCAAGTTGAGAAAAAAGACGGAGGATTTCTACTTAAATCTAACAAGGGAGAAATATATAGCAAGTTATTATTATTAGCACCTGGGAGAGCAGGTGCTGCTTGGTTCTATGATCAGGCTAGAAAGCTAGGAGTCGATACCATTTCGGGTCCGATAGATATTGGAGTTAGAGTAGAAACAGAGAACATGATAATGGAACCTTTGACTTCCGCAGTAATGGATCCTAAGGTGATATTTTACTCTAAAAAGTACGATGATAAAGTGAGGACTTTCTGTGTAAATCCAAAAGGATTTGTAATGAAGGAAGTTTACAGCGATAACACAATAGGCGTTAACGGGGAAACATATGCTGATAAGAAGAGTAACAATACAAACTTCGCTTTCTTAGTCACATTAAAGCTCTCAGATCCTATGGAGGACTCAATAGAGTATGGGAAAAGTATAGCAAGGCTTGCTACTAGACTAGGTGGAGGAAAACCTCTCGTTCAAAGATTAAGGGACTTAGAAATGGGGAGGAGAAGTACTTGGGAAAGGATAAGCAAGTCTACTGTAAAACCAACCCTTAAAGACTCCACCCCAGGGGATATAGGGATGGCATTGCCATTTAGAGTAGTTGAGGATTTGATAGACGGGCTTCAAAGGCTGGATGAAATAGCGCCTGGAATATATTCAGGGAATACGTTATTGTTTGCACCTGAAATAAAGTATTATAGTATGAAGGCAGTTGTTGATAAAAACATGGAAACAGTTGTAGATAACTTATTTGTTGCTGGTGACGGTGCTGGATTATCAAGGGGCATTAATGTAGCAGCAGCAACGGGTATCTTAGCTGCTAGAGGAATGCTGATGAAACTAGGCTTTTACTGAATTTCCTTAGTAATTGAGAAACCATTTTATTATTTTCTTTTCTGCCCTTCTCAATGTTTCCAAGGTAGCTGATGGACTCATCTCAACTTTCTTTGCAAGTTCCTTTAACGTTATCCTCTTTGGGTAGTCAAAGTAACCTAGTTTATAAGCATTAATTATTATATTTTCCTGTTTTGGTGTCAATAAATTCATAGAGGGAAATTTAGATATAGATAATACTTTTATCCTAAAGTTATTAGAATTAAACCTCCTTATTAGTTCTTTTAGTTCCTTAAGATCACTTAGTACTACCGTAACTTTTAGCTCGTCCTTATTATTTGTTTTAATCTCGACTTTGTTAACGTCATCTAAGAGTTTAAATAGAGGTGATTTTACTCTAATTAGAAGCCTCTTATAACCTGCTTTTATATCGATCGAATCTATTATATACATCTCTTTATCTTCAATAATCCTATAATCATATTTCCCTAATATATCAACTATTAATTTATATCCTTCTTTAAATTTTATTATATCCAATATCTCAACTTTAGTAGCCCCCTCTGCAATCTTTGAAAGCCATGCAGGAACAGGATAAACTAATAAGGAGGCTTCTATCATTTTGTAATTTCTAAGTAGTTCTAAGTGTTTAATTGTTAACTACTTCCTTGTTCGCAATATATGATCCAAATCAACACTATCCTCTTTACATTCCTCGAATTTTTTATCCACACCTAAAGATCAATTTTCCAGTCCTATAAAATACGAAATAAATATTAGGGGAAAGTAATATAGGGAAACTGATGGGTGGGCCCGTCGTCTAGCCTGGTTAGGACGCTGCCCTCACACGGCAGAGGTCGAGGGTTCAAATCCCTCCGGGCCCATACTTTTACGACTAATTGAAGGAAATTCTCTTAGTATAAACTCCTAACTTTATTACCCACCATGAAATAGTTATTAATAAATTGCCATTCACACTTTTTCCCGAATTCTCGGCTTTTAATTAGTATCCTTTATGATTCTTACTTCCTTATATAAAACCGGAAGCTTCCTGCACTGAACGATTGATCAAAAATTAGTGCTAAGTGAAAAAGCCATTTGAAAGGTAAGTAATGAGATCTTTAATTTACAAAAAGTTGAAAGTCTCGCCCTTTACGGTAGACCCAAAAATTTCCTTAGAAATCCTTTAATAACCTTTCCAATTGATGTGGATTTTTGGTTTACAGTTTAGGACTGGGATGATGATTTAAATAATCCTTATTTTCTAAATCTCCTTAATGGCTAGGAGGGTTAAGGCGATCAGAGCTACTATTTGATGAAGATTGCCCTCTCAGATTCCCTCCTAT
>Ga0208151_100007_pt1 | contig 148204 bp, 170 predicted proteins | sample ECH_Bhost_MetaG_FD_187130 | JGI IMG/M metagenome (GOLD analysis project Ga0208151, IMG submission 187130) | Hot spring microbial mat communities from Yellowstone National Park, Wyoming, USA - ECH_B host_MetaG (SPAdes) (version 2) | ecosystem: Environmental > Aquatic > Thermal springs > Hot... | reverse complement strand
AATACATGACAACTTCGTGAGGCCCGAGGATGACCCAGTCACGTTGGATCAGGAGAAGGAGTTCGTTTCCGCGAGGTGCATCGAGGGAGTCCCGAGGCAGGGGATATGGAAGTGCATTCAGAACTCTCGTACTGTTATTGAAAAAGTTAAATAAACCTTCATGGGGCTAATTTTAGTTTTTTAAAGTATATAAACTTAGAGAGATCGTCAAAAGCAAATATTTTATACCCCTTCTAGTGTATCTAACACGGCATGACGCTTGTCCAGGCTTCCTTATCATTCGGTCTCCCCTTCATCTTGGTACTGGCTGGTGGGTACGGGACATATAAACTACTGTCCCTTATAGTCCCGCACAACCCTAATCCCATAAAGAACTCCAGGTTTGAGGCAGGAAACATACCGACTGGAGAGGGCCGTCTATGGTTCCCATTACAGTACTACGGATACCTTCTGGTCTACACCACACTAGAGCCAATTGTGATCATTTTATTCTTGGCTTCCGCAGTACCGTTTTACGGCAGTTCCCTACTATTTAGGAACCTACTTATCGTTGTGGGGTCTTTCCTTGTTATAATGTACCCGATCCTCTACTATACAATAAAACAGGTTGATCAGATATTAAACTGGGAGCTGAGGAGATAATGCAGAAGCCAATTGACGTCTTAAGCCAAGCCCTCCAATCCAAGAAGATCCCAGTCAAGGTTGAGAGTGAGGGCAGGGCCTCCATAGAGGTAGAGAAGAAGGACTTAGTTCAGGTGGCTAAAGTCCTAAAGGATTTAGGTTTCGATCACGTTAAGGCGGTGACTGGAATAGACTATCCAGACCAGGGAAGGATTCAGGTAGTCTATCACGTCTCATCTTACTCGGATGTAAATCTGGCCAAGGTCATCGTAGCTCTGAAGACGTGGACTAACTATAAGGAATTGGAGGTTCCCAGCCTTATGGAAGTCTGGAAGAGCGCGTGGACTGGGGAGAGGGAGACCTACGAAATGTTGGGAGTCAAGTTCTCTGGGAACCCTGATATGAAGAGACTGTTTCTCCCGGAGGACTTCGAGGGGGTTTATCCCCTGAGAAAGAGTTACAAGATTAAGACGGAGGGGTTGTTCGTTGACAGACCAAGCTGAAGAGTTAATGAAGAGCGGTGGGATGGAGATAGACGTCATTCCGGTGAGTGGGGAGTTAAATGTAGGTCCGCAACATCCTGGGTCGGGCCACCTGAGGATATACGTCAGGCTAAATGGAGATATAATAGAGGAAGCTCAGGTGGAGCCCGGATACGTACATAGGGCCGTGGAGAAACTTGGGGAGAACAGAAACTACATTCACTTGATCCCGCTTGTGGAGAGACCTGCCATATTGGATTCGATTCACATGAACCTAGGTTACATAATGGCCGTGGAGAAGATCCTGGGAGTTGATGTACCCGATAGGGCCCAATACTTAAGGAGCTTTGCTGCTGAGATAAGTAGGATCGCTAGTCACCTCTACGGCATGGGAATACTGGCCATCTTCATCGGTCACTCCACCGGCTTCATGTGGGGCTTCGGTGACAGGGAGGTATGGGTTCAGATACTCGAGGCCCTCACCGGAGCTAGGATAACGAATTCTTACGTCATTCCTGGAGGGGTGAGGAGGGATCTAACTCCCACTATAGTCGAGATGACCAGGAAGGCCGTCACGTACATGAGGAGGAAGATCAAGGATTGGGAGAACATCTTCCTGAACAATCCCAACGTTAAGGCCAGGCTACAGGACGTCGGTATAATGACTAGAGAGCAGGCCATAGAGTGGGGAGCTGTCGGCCCAAACCTGAGGGGCTCTGGGGTTTACTACGACGTCAGGAAAGTGGAACCCTATGCTGCGTATTCCAGGTTGGACTTCGAGATTCCTGTGTATAAAGAGGGAGACGGTTATGCTAGGACACTGGTTAGGTTTGAGGAGATCCAACAGAGCTTGAACATACTGGAGCAGATAATAAGGGACATACCCGAAGGTCAGATCCTGAGTGACAGGTTCTTCAAACAGATCCCTCCTACCAGGCTTAAGAAGTGGTGGGAAGGACAACGGAGAGTCGTCATGCCAGGATACTATGCCTCCTTCAGGCCCCCTAAAGGCGAGGCGGTAACCAGAGTCGAGGCGGGTAGAGGAGAACTGCTTTATTACGTCGTGAGTGACGGTTCGGCCAAACCCTACAGGCTCAGGATGATTACACCTTCATATAGGAGTATATATGTAATGCAGAACCTCCTTAAGGGCGTCAGGTATGCTGACCTAGTGTCTATCTACGGTAGTTTAGACTACTTCCCACCGGAGGCGGATCGATGATGAATCTGCTGTTCGATCTAAGATATTACGTACTTTACCCCTCTTTCTTCAACTCAGTGATATACCCAGGTCTCATATTCACTGCCATACTCCTGCTCACCACAATATGGTTCGAAAGGAAGGCAGCAGCCAGGGTTCAGATGAGGGTCGGCCCGTATTACGCATCGAAGCGGTTGGGTGGGTTTATGCAATTGATAGCGGACGCAGTCAAGTTCGTCTTCTCCGAGGTCATCATCCCGGAGGGAGTTAATCCGACCCTCTTTGCGTTGGCCCCTGTACTAGCTGTGGCAATGTCCTTCATCCCACTCTCCATCATTCCAGTCTCGGTAATACCCCCTTCCGGTTCCGTTTTCTCCATATACTTCAGGGACTTCTACGACCCCAACATAGGCATGGGAGTCCTCACTGGACTCTTCGTCCAATATAACATGCTCCTCATCCTTGCCATAGAGTCCATGTATCCGGTGTTCGTCATATTCGTGGCGTGGGTCACCAACAACAGGTTCGCCATAGTCGGGGCTGTGAGGGAATCGTACCTCTCCGTAAGTTATGATGTTCTCCTAATCATGGCGACGCTTTCCATGTCCCTCGAGTATCACACTCTAGACTTAGCGAAAATAGCTCAAAGTGGAATTCCAGGTATACTTGCCAACCCTGTTGCTGCGATAGTCTTCTTCATTGCCATGTTGATGGGCAGTGCCAGGTTCCCCTTTGAGATAGCCGAGGCCGAGACTGAACTCGTGTTGGGGGCATACACAGAATACAGCGGGTTCCTGTTCGTTCTCACCATGGCTGGCTCATATGTGGGAAACCTGGTTTACGCCCTCGTGTTCACGGACATGTTTCTGTGGGGTTGGTATCCCCTCTCTGGTTTCCCTGGGGCCCTCCTGACAGGTCTCAAGGCGTCTATAGTAGTTTTCTTCTCCGTGTTTCTGAGGGCAGTTTACGGCAGGTACAGGATAGATCAGGCCTTGAGGGGAGGGTGGAAGTATCTGCTTCCTCTCACTTTCGTTTCTCTATTCATAGGTTTGGTGGTGGGTTACATATGGATTCCATAAAAATTAAAGAGTATAAGAAGGGAGACTCTTCCCTAAATCTCGTGACTGGTCACCTTAAGGCAGTCGGCACTGGCGTGAAGTACTTCGTTAAGCCTCAGAGGATAACCCTGAAGTACCCAGAGGAGTCCCTGTCCTTACCTACCGGTTATAGGGGGATGATCAGGCTCTATAAGGACGTCTGTATAGGTTGTACCTTATGTGCCATGGTTTGTCCCGCCGACGCCATGAAGATGGCGACAGACCAGGGGAAGAAGTTTCCTACTATCAATTACGGGCGGTGCGTCTTCTGTGGGTTCTGTGTGGACATATGTCCCGTTGATGCCCTCAAGGAGACTGGAGTACATGACGCAGCCTTCTCGAGTAGGAGAGAACTCTTCTTCAGCCCGGACAAGTTCAACCAGGACTTCGATCAACCTCCCGTGGAGCTTCTGGTGAAGAAAGTTAAGGCGGTCATAGATGAGGAGAAGGGGATCAAGTATGTTCCTGACACAGACTGACCTTCAAGATACAATATTCTTGGTTTTTTCAGTTACGGCTTTAGCTTCAGCCTTATTCATAGTGAACTCCAAGAACGTCTTTTATGCGGCTGTCTCCCTTGCTTTCTTGGGACTTTCCATTGCAGTACTCATAGCGGACTTGAACCCGGCAGCCTACTCGCTCTACTCGGTTTTCCACATCATACTCTATGTCGGGGCGACGGTGGTGTTCCTTTCTGTATCCTTGGTCATGTTCAGGGGACTTGAGGTGAGGGAAATCAGGACTCCCTGGGCTCCGGTCATCTCGCTACTTGCTGCGGTTGCCTTTTTCTCGGTCCTGGTCCTCTCCACTTCCAGCATAGCTATCTCAGCCCCTCCCTCACCTGATCTCCAAACGTTGGGTGAGAGGATGATATCTCAGTACTGGTTCCCCGCAATCGTGTTAATCGTTGGCCTCCTGACCACCATGATAGAGGCCATAGCCTTAGCCAGGAGGGATTGAGGATGACTCAGGTTCCGTTCACCTCCGAAATCGCGTTGGTTGTGGCCACAATGTTGGTGGCTGTGGGAGTCTACGGACTCATGAACAGCAAGAACGTGATAAGGGTTCTCCTCTCTTCCGAGATCATATTGAACGCCTCTATCCTCCTGGTCTTCGCAGTTTCCTCCTTAGCTGGGAGGTCTTACACTCCCCTCATTTTCTCCGTGTTCGCTATCGGCATGGCCTTGACTGAGGTGGTTGTCGCGTTCGCCTCAATCATCCTGTACTATAGGCAGAGGGGCACTCTCGAGGTGGATTAAATGATAGGTTTCGTCATGCTCGCGATCTCCCTTTTCCTCTCCTCCTTAGTCTTTTTCCTCAAGGAAAGAAGGGTGTCCGCTTTAGTCTCAGGTGTAGCTATAGGCGTCAACCTGTACTTCATTCTGAGGAGAGGTCTCTACGACACCTTCTTCGTGAGCAACACCATAGGATCCTTCGGCCTAACCGTTAACGACCTCAACTTTGCCTTCATTGTCACGATCCTAGTGGTCACTCTAAGTACGGTTCCCTATTCATTGAGGTACATGGGAGAGAAGTTCCACGAGATGGGTTCAGCTAACTGGGGGCTCTATTTCGGCCTCTACTCCCTGTTCTCAGTGTCCATGCTTTACGCCGTACTCTCCACTAACCTCCTCGAAATCTACATCTTCTTGGAACTGGCCTTAATAACCTCCTTCCTCCTCATCATGCTCTACGGCTACGGAGACAGGCGTAGGATAAGCCTACTTTACTTCATATGGACCCACGTGGGTACTGTGCTACTCCTGGCCTCCATAATAATCATTGGACTTGAGACTGGAACCATGGACATCTACTCCTCCTTTGGCGTGTTCAGGAACTATGGCACCGTTACTTATGCCATCGCTCTGTTTGTTCTGGCGGTGCTGGGCATGATGGTTAAGGGAGCTCAAGCTGGGGTAAACGTTTGGCTACCTTACGCTCACGGTGAGGCACCTACTCCCATCTCTGTGCTACTGAGCCCTAACATGGTGGGTCTAGGGGTATACGTCATAATGATATATTACTACCTGTTCCCAGCCATGTCCTTCCTAGCCCCTATTTTTTTGGGATGGGCCGTCATCACCATGATCTACGGAGGATTGAACGCCTTGGTTCAAAAGGACTTCAAGAGGTTCCTGGCCTACTCCAGTGTCTCCCAGATGGGTTACATGCTACTTGGAGCCTCAATCTCCTTCTTCCTCGGTCTAAGGGGAGATCTAGTTCAAATCCCCTTGGGGATTGTGGCATCCATCTTAGTCTACGTGTCCCACGGTCTCGGGAAGGCCCTACTCTTCATGAGTGCTGGAGCCTCAATAACTGAGCTTCATGAGAGGGACATCTCAAAGTTAGGGGGACTTTACCTAACTTCTCCGACCCACACTACTCTATCCTTCTTCGGCGTGCTGAACATCTTAGGTCTCCCTCCTACTGTGGGCTTGGTGAGCGAGGCACTCCTATTGTTCTCTACTGGTCAGCTCATACAGACCGTCGGCCTGGGTTGGTTCTCGTTGCTGGCCTTAGGACTCTTCATAGCCATAGGCCTATCCTCAGCGTACGCCACCTACCTGTTCAAGAACGTGTACGCAGGTAGGCCTAAGGGAGAGACTGACCTGGATAAGGCGAAGGAATACACCCTACCCATGCTGTCTATCGCTGTCGTCAGCGTACTGCTGTTCCTTTTCCCCCAGGCTGCCGTGAGCTCCCTGAACAACTTCATCACCGTAGTCACAGGACACGCCCTACTCCTCCCCCTCATAGTCCTATTGCCCGCCCTCGGCTCACTGGTGACTTTGGCGACTCCCAGCAAATTGAATCAAGACGTTAGGGGAGGAATATTGGTGGGAACCTTGGCCTTGAGTATGCTCCTATCCTGGCTCAACCTATCACAATCTCTGTCTCAGCCTTCAAGGCTTTTCTTCATTCCATCATACACTTACCAACTCTTCACGTATTTTTCCTTCAGTTCCTCTCTGTTGCAAGCTATCCTGGCAGTTTTCGTCTCGACACTCTCCTTCTTCATCGGTTTGTACAGCGTGGGCTACATGAAGGAGGACAACGTCCTGAGGAGGTATTGGGGTTTCTTCGGATTCTTCGTGAGTTCCATGTTGGCAGTAGTGTTGGCAGACAATGCCCTTCTCTTCATAAGCGGGTGGGAGGGAACTAGCCTGGCGTCATACGGTTTGATAAGCTACTGGCTAGACGATAACGAGAGAAACGTTGTGGGCGATTTCGGGAGGAGGATCTTGGGTGTGGAGTTCCTATCTAAGCCTACGACCTCCGGAATAAGGGCCATGGTGTTCACCAGGGTGGGAGACGTCGGTCTCCTCTTGGGAATGGGCTATCTAATATATCTCACCACAGGAACTCAATATTTTGGTTCCACCCTCCTCTACTCTGGACACGGAGTCTTCGGAGCCCTTCCCTTCATGGTGTCCTCGCCCTTCGGCCTAGCCATGCTCATCCTCTTCTTCCTGGGGGGACTATCCAAGAGCGCTCAGTTCCCCTTCACCCAATGGTTGGTCACGGCCATGACTGGTCCAACTCCAGTGAGCGCCCTGATCCACGCCGCCACGATGGTTAACCTAGGAGCCATGTTGACATTCCTGACCTATCCTTACATCTTCATCCAGATGAACAGTCTCTCCTCGGACGTGTTCTCAGCGAGCTACGGAACCACCCTAATAGCCTTCTTTTCGGTGATGGTCGGTGTGACAATCCTCACAGCCCTCTTTACGAGCCTGAACGCGTTGGTCTCCAACGAGCAAAAGGTGATCTTGGCTAACTCCACTGCTGATCAAATATCGCTCATGATACTCTCTTCATCTTTAGGTGGGCTGTTGGCCATAATAGACGGGAACCTTATCTACCTCTTTTCAGGCATAGCAATAGGCCTCTTCCAGATGGTAGCCCACGGCATATACAAGGCGAGCCTCTTCATGAATGCCGGCTCAGTTATACACTACACCGAGAATAGATACGTAGGCTCCACTCCATGGCTTTACAGGAAGCTATGGTTAGTGTTCGTCCTCCAGTTAATAGCTGCACTCAACCTAGCTAACGTTCCTCCGCTCATAGGCTTCTGGGCCCACTCCTTCATATCCTATCTCACCTCTTGGAACCTCTCCCTAGACTACCTTTACCTGGTGTTGGAATTCCTCGGAGCTATTTACATCGTCAGGTACGTGGTCAAGACGTTCCTCTGGGGATCCAAGGGAGAGGAAGGGGAGCACGGACACGGAGTTCACCCCCTGATGTATCTATCTCCCTTGGTGTTAGTACTGGCCTCAGTCCTAATGGGCGTCGTGAGCCCAAGTTTAGTAGTCTTCCTCTCCACTCACTTCTTTGCCAAGGGATTCCAGTTCGACACCACAGAACTGATCCTCTCGGTGATAGGAATACTCATAGCCTTCGCAGTCTTTCTCAGGGGGACAGACTTGGGGAAAGTTCAGGCACTCAGACCAGTCATAGATTTCCTGTACTACGGGTGGTATATCTATCCACTCCTAGATAGGCTAGGCGTCGAGCTGTATAACGGTTCCTGGGCAGTTTATAGGGGGTTTGAGCACGGAGTCATAGATGTGGGACTCAACGTGAAGTTACCCTCCGCGTTAATAAACGGCGGAACCAAGTTCTTCAAGGACGTCCAGACAGGCCTCCTGAGGGATTACGTGGGGCTCTACGTTGTTGGGCTCATAATCCTCATGGTAATTGCCCTAGTGATAATAGGGGTGATCTGATGTTACCTCAGTTCTACTTACCTGTAGTAGTCCCCTCGCTCCTGTTGGTGTTTTCTTCCATTGCTGTGCTCTACATGGATAGAGGCACACAGTCCAGTTATAACCACGCCCTTTACCTCACTTACGCCTCCCTGTCCGTGTCGCTCCTGTCCTCTGTGCTGTTCCTAACCTTGGGCTTCTACGGCTATTCGCTATTCTCCAACTCCCTGTACCTGGACAAGATAGGATACCTCCTGACGATAGTGGCCCTGGTCGGCTCGCTCATAGCCCTTAGGGGTATGAGCAATCACATGGAAACGTGGAGAACTAGGTCGTCTGTACTATCCCTTGTAATGCTTACAGACCTGGGAATAATGTATATGGCGTTTGCCCTCAACGTGCTGGTAATAATCACAGGCTGGGGAATTTCCTCAGCAGCTACGTACGCCATAACCATGCTCAGGAAGGACAGGAGATCAGTGGAAGCAGGCATTAAGTACCTGATATTGGGATTGATATCCTCTTCGTTCATGATCCTCGGCTTCGCCTCGTACGTCGTTGGAACTGGGTCACTCTCCCTGAGTTACTCCTCTCCGCTCTACCCTGACCTTTTGGTCCTAGGAGTGGCTCTGCTAGCCATAGCGTTCCTGTTCAAGCTGGGGGCATTCCCATTTCAGGGATGGTTACCTGACGTCTATACCATGGCCGACAGGGAGTCTATTTCCTTCGTCTCCAGCGTGGGCAAATTGATAGGCGCAGTGCCATTGCTGAGGATTCTAACTCTAGGGGATCCTACCACCCAGGAGGTCCTGAGCGTCCTAGCGGTATTTTCGATCATCTCCATTCTGAGCATGATAATCGGCAATATTGTTGCGTTCTCGAGGACGGATGTGAGTTCCATCCTATCCTTCAGTAGCATTGCTCAAGCAGGCTTCATCCTGATAGGTTTCGCCGTGATCCAGATAAACGTCAAGGTCGCTGAGGTAGGTATATTCACTCAACTGCTCGCCTACGTTCTGGCTCAAGCAGGCCTCTTCAACTTCCTGGGACACGTAGAGAAGGTATCAGGCACCACGGACCTCAAGGGGCTAAGGGGGATATCCAAGGCTGACAGGACGCTGGCGTTCTCATCCACCATTCTTCTCTTGAGTTTGTTGGGGTTACCCCCTATCCTGGGATTTTGGGGGAAGCTCTTCCTCTTTGAGGCGGCGTACTCCCTACCCTGGTTGGTGGTTATAGGCGTCATAAACAGTGCAGCCTCAGCAGGTTATTACATCCCGGTGATAAGGGAGATGTTCAGGGAGGGAGAGTTCACCAAGGTAGTGTCTGGTGAGAGGGACAGTGTTATATTCTCAGCGATACTCAGTATAATCGTGGGTGTCTTGGCTCCCCTGATACTGGTGATGTTCGGTTGATAAGGGTAGCAGTGGTAGGTGTAGGTAACGTAGCCTCTGCGTTGTTGCAGTCATTGGAGTACTTGAAACAGGGAGGAAAGATATCTGGTCTCCTCGACCTCCCCATCAGGCCGGAGGAGATAGAGGTCGTAGCCGCTTTCGATATTGACGAGAGGAAGGTGGGAAAGAAGCTATCCGACGCCATATTTGAGCCTCCTAATGTCGTGGAAAGGTATGTGAATGTTAAGTCAGACGTGAGGGTCCAGCGTGGCCCCACGAAGGACGGAATGAACGGCTTGCTGGGGACAGTGATTAGGGAGTCCAGAGAACCTCCAGTAGACGTTCCCTCGGTTTTGAGGTCCGAGGGGGTTGAAGTGCTAATTAACCTCTTACCCACGGGGGTAGAGGAGGCAAGCGAGTATTACGCTGAGAGCGCTCTAACGGCTAGGTCGTCTCTAATTAACGCCTCTCCTGCTCCGCTGGTTGAGAAGATGTCAAATAAGTTCGCCTCGTCTGGTCTCCCACTCCTGGGTGATGACCTCATAAGCCAGATAGGAGGGTCGGCCCTTCACGCTGGTCTCATAGACTTCCTCAATAGGAGAGGAGTGAAAGTCATCAGGTCCTATCAGGTCGACATCTCTGGAAGTACGGAAACCCTCATAACCTTAGAGGAGTGGAGGAAAGACCTGAAGAAGAGGATAAAGTCCTCCTATATCTCCAGTACAACGGACGGAATAGAGGTTGTCGCTGGAACCTCGGACTACGTTCCTTTCCTTGGAGACAGGAGGTTCAGTTACATAACAATAGAGGGTGAATACGCCATGGGGGCTAGAGTGAAGATAGATATATCCATGAAGAGCCTGGATGGTCCCAACGCAGTCCAGCCTTTACTCGATCTCATAAGGATAGCCAAACTCATGAGGGATAAGGGATTAGGAGGATCGCCCCAGGAGGTGTGCTCCCATTACTTTAAGGGTTATCCTAGAAGGTTATCTGGGGACACCAAGTCCCTCCTGTTTTCTTACTTAGAGGGGCTAAAGTGATGAGTGAACCCCGGCCTGATCTGTGATGGTTCCGTGTGAGGGCTGATTGCACTGCTTTCCTAGATCGAAAATTTGGGTAAATCCTTTTAAAAGGGGGTAAGTTAGGTGCCGTTAGATGTGATATGGACGGTAAGACAGTTGGATTCTCCGTGGCCATAATCATCCTATTGGTCGCATCAGTAGTAGGTTTTTATGAATATACAACAACCTCATCATCCCTTTCGTCAATACAGAGCTCATACATGAATCTTCAGTCACAGGTAGCTCAACAGAACAAGACCATACAGTCCCTAAACGCCACATTACAGATGTATAAAACTCAGCTCTCTTCGGCAGAGGGCAATGCCTCAAACTACCAGAAGCTCTACAACATGTATCTAGCTATGTTCCAACAGGCAGAGCAGAATTATACCATGTACAAGGCACTGTATCAGGCTCTTCTGCAACAACAGGCAACTGGGGGAGCGTCCTATAAGGAAGGGGCTGCCCTGGACACGGTGTTCAAGTTCTGGGACGGTATAGCGATAGAAAACCCGAGTGACGTAACTCCGTTCCTTTCTACGAACTTCTCGGCCCAGGTCGAGGGAGTTCCCTTCCCTGGCTCGTACAGCTTTAGTACCTTCAACACCACGTGGTTAGCTCAGTTCTTCGGAAACTACGAGACGGTCTACTTCTATACCACTGCTCTTCCTACAGTGACTTCCGTGAACAACAACACCTATCAAGTCAACGCAGTCGTTCAGTACTTCGTTGCTCCCACTAACGATCCCATACTCCTGCAAGTTTTTAACGCATCAGTTACTCTAACTGTGCAGTTTATTCAAGGACAACCACTGATCACTAAGATGGTCTGGATGGGTAACGAGGTACCACCCTCTGCGGTGATAGCTGGGTATCCTTCACAACACTCGCTGGCCGAGTGGACAGTCCTCTCCGAGTTCCTATCTGAGGTTAACGGTATGGGCGCCGAGTTTCCTCCCTCTACCATAGCTCAGTACTTCTCTCCCTCCGCGACCCTCCAGATAGAGGGACAACTGCCGCCTGTGTTCAAGCCAGGGAACTACACTGGAATCTCTAATATAGAGAGCGTCTTCAACACCTGGGACAGCTACTTCATATTCGCATTGACCTATTCCCAGAACCTCTTGCCCAACGGAACTGCTGTGCCCCCAGGAGTGAAGGTAGTGATGAACCCCACCAGTCCAGGGACGGCTATGGTCGTAGCCAACGTAACTCCATTCTTCGGTTTCGTCAATCAAGGTCAGCCTGGTTTCCCCAACATATATGACCTACACATAGCCATGACGACCTATTTCACGTATAACGCTACCACAAGTATGTGGCAGATAACCAAACAGGTTTGGAACGTCAGCGAAGTCCCTACACTCAGCGACACCATGTTCTATAACCTCAACACCCCCACCTTCAAGGTCATAGGAGAGCAGACAGTGACCGTGAACGCGTCCAAGGGAGCTATCCTACAGGTAGGCCCGGTCACTACCATATTGAGGCCAGGCACGTATGCAGAGTTGCCCTCAGGCAACTTAAGCTCGCTGTACAACTTCTCCTTGATACTCTTCAGCGTACAGGCGGTCCCCTCGCCCGCTCCAGATTACAACAACTTGACCCCAACATACGCCTTCGCATTTGCCATAAATGGTCAAATATCTCCAGCCTACTCCCTCGTGAACAGTTCCAAGGGCGCAGATCCGGCCATAACAGTCGTGTGGGCCCCTGACACATGGACGAGCTGGACCTGGTTCGGCGGGAGCTTCAACGGTACTACATACGTGGGTGGAAGCTACAAGTTCGTTGACCATTGGCTATACGGAAACGGTGTTATGGTCAACCTCCAATTCTTCAAGCCTGTGCTATGGGTGTTTGAGGCAGGGACGACTCCACAGGGGACTCCTGCTCCCGCCTCTACCGTAATGCAGTCCACAGTGTATGGACTGACCCCAGTTAATGCCTACTCTGAGGTCATAAATTCTCAACAGGGAGGTGTGATAGTTGCGGGAGACATGATCGTAGTAGTTCAGCCTGGTACTACCATAAGCACCCCAGTGGGAATACTCAACCAGTACAACTTCTCGGTCGTGTTCTACGATCCGCAGAACGTGACCTCTCCAGCTGCTGGTCAGGTACCCTTCCTAGTCTTCGCCTATGCGGTCAATGGTAACGTTACCTTCTCCTACACTGCCTCCAAACCTTTCATTACTATCATCATGACACCTAGCCAGGGAGCACAGATGTGGACGTGGGGAAGCAGGAACGGTATGAACACCTACCTGTTCCATGATCCAATACTAGTGGGCAACGGGATAGTGATCAACCTGTCGTTCTTGAAGCCTGTGCCCTGGGTGTTAACTCTACCTGAGATGGTGAGCATACCCTCTTCTGGGACAAGTTCTGGAGGCTATTACTAGAGATAAGGGATTTTTTAGCCCTTTTCAAGTTACCTCATTTTTATTAACTAGTGTAAGAATCTCTAATTATGAGTTTTAGAGAGGAATCAGATAGTTTCCTGATTGAGGTACCAGGGTTCCCCTCTCCAGTGAAAGTTAGGAAATCGGACGTGGTGGAGATTAAGGAGGAGATGCCTCCTGGAGACCTGTGTAGGCTCGTGGAAGAGCTCCACTCCAAAGGTGTAATAGTTGCCGGTTCCACATTGGACGGCAAGGTCACCTTCTATAAGGTGAAGAGCGGCAAGAAGTGTATCAAGCTCACCTTGAGGGACGGTAGAGTAATGTATGTAGGGAAAGATTAGCGGAGCAAGGGAAACGAATGAGGGAAAGTCGTATAACTGATGACCAATAACCACTACCCTATGATTTCAATGAGGATAATGATCAGGAGCGGGCATTAGGTTACGTACCAGGAGTATCCTTACTACAGCAGTTATGGGACTTTCCCTTAAATATCGCCCTGTAATCAAGGCAAAATCTAATAACTGCTGCTTACTATTCGGTGGATCCTTATCCCCGAACTAGGTACGGAACTGGGGCTAACGCTTTTTGTAGTAAGGTCTTATAGCTCTCTAGTAATATCCTGCTCTCCTCCCCCTTGTCGTTCCTCAAGGAGTAAGTTAGGTAGACGTACTCCTCCTCTGGTGTAAAGTTTCTAAGCCTTAATTACCTCGACGCACTTCCTCACCTTCTCGTACTCGTGACTCCCCATTCCTTGCAATTTCTCGCTGAATGAGACCAAGATGGAGGTTAGGTCCTCTATCAACTCTTGTTCTGGTGTTTTGTCTTCCTTGTTTAGCACGACTATTTCACAATTGTGTGCTCTGCATACTTCCTCCACTATCTCGAAGCCGAACCTCACCAGCCTGTCTGGGTAGGCTATGATTACTTTTGATACCTCGTTGTTAAGTATCATTCTCAGCAACTTGAGGAACCCCCTCCTCTTCACGTTTAATCCAGATCCTACATCAGTTATCACTTGGTCGTATTCCTTTACTTGCTCCTCAAGGTACTTAACTTGGTTTGCCAACTCGTCCTTTCGCGATGACACTCTAGCGTATAATACTACTTTCCTTTTCCTAACAATCCCCATTAACTTTTCCACGTCTTCCTCTCTGAACCTCCACTTCCCAGTTTCTAGTACTACTGGTTTTATGTATCCCTTCTTAACATATTCTCTGAGTGTTGCATAGGATATTCCTAAGCGTTGGCAGACTTCCTTAGGTCTTAGCATCGTATTAAAGTCTATGATGAAATAATATAAACTTTAGGGTCTATGGAAACTGTTGGCAACGACATCTCTTTTATTACGAGGTGACGGTCGAGGGAACCAAAACTGATGTCCTATGATTGTGATTGCATGACCCTAGAAAGGGGTGAGCACGGGGTTGTACCCCTCAACGGACCCGCCGGGATTCGAACCCGGGACCACGGGCTCCGCAGGCCCGCACTCTATCCTGGCTGAGCCACGGGTCCTCTCCCTCTCTCGGCTACTCTGAATTTAAATTTAAGAGCTTCATCTGATAGTCCTTTCCCCGACTATAATCTTCTCTATATCAAGATAGCCTCAAGGTTTAAAGAATTTTACCCATAATCTATTGGTATATGGCCAGACAGCTAACCCTAGGCGACTTTTCAGCTTTAAAACTAGAGCATAGACAGGAGCAGGGGAGGGAAAAGGAAGAGGAGCAGCCTCAGAAGGAGAGCGTGGAGGTGAGGAGAGCTAAGCCCAGAGTGGAGCTCAGACAGGCCCAGGAGGGAAGGAGATATTTCCTGCTGGCAGTGGACTATGACGGGAAGGCCGGAAAGGCGGTGTGTAAACTTTACGATCCTGAGAATCAAGAGCTGGCCGTCCATTACGATAACACCGGACACAAGTCTTACTTCCTGGTGGATCTGGAGCCAGAGCAAGTTAGGAAGAACCCGAAGATCGTGAAGCACGAGTCCTTTGAGAGGATCGAGACCGTAATCAAGGTCGACCCTTATACTGGGAGGAAGATCAAGCTGACCAAGATAGTGGTGAAGGACCCTTTGGCGGTGAGGACTCTCAGGGAACTTGTCCCGAGAGCTTACGAGGCCCACATTAAGTACTTCAACAATTACATATACGACTTCAATCTGATCCCAGGGATGCCATATACCATCTCCAAGGGGAGACTCGTTCCCCTAAACCCACAGGTTGACGTGAAGGAGGTAACCGAGGCCTTCAGTGATTCTGACGAGTTAACCCGTGAGATGGCCGTCGATTGGGCACCCCTCTTCGAGTCAGAGATACCCTCAGTTAAGAGGGTGGCCCTAGACATAGAGGTTTACACTCCCATGATGGGAAGAGTTCCAGATCCGATTAAAGCCGAGTTCCCCATAATCAGCGTCGCCCTCGCTGGAACTGATGGATTGAAAAAGGTCTTGGTCCTCACCAGGGAGGGTTTCTCCCACGGGAAGAACATGGGAGAAGTGGAGGTGGAATCGTTTGACTCCGAAAGGGAACTTCTCCGGAGGCTCTTTGAGATCATCTCCAATTACCCCCTCGTGTTGACCTTCAACGGAGACGATTTTGACGTGCCTTATCTATATTACAGGTCCCTCAAACTGGGCCTCATGCCCGAGGATGTTCCGTTCGACTTGGGGTCTAGGGACACCAAATTCCTGCACGGATTTCATGTAGATCTCTACAGGTTCTTCTTTAATAAGGCCGTGAGGAACTACGCCTTTGAGGGTAGGTACAGCGAGTATAACCTGGATACTGTGGCTCAGGCTCTCCTTGGGATCTCTAAGGTAAAGCTGGACGATTCCATAGGGGCAATAGACACCGCGAAGTTGATTGAGTATAACTTCAGGGACTCTGAGATAACGCTGAACCTCACTACTTTCCAAGGAGAACTTGTCTGGAAGTTAATAGTACTGTTTTCCAGGATATCCAAGTTGGGGATAGAGGAGCTAACCAGGACTGAGATATCAGCTTGGGTGAAGAACCTATACTATTGGGAACACAGAAAGAGGGGCTGGCTGATCCCCCTGAAGGAGGAGATAACGGAGAGGACCTCTAAACTGAAGACCTCAGCTGTCATAAAGGGGAAGGGGTACAAGGGGGCAATGGTAATAGACCCACCAGTCGGGGTTTTCTTCGACGTTACTGTCCTGGATTTCGCCTCCCTGTATCCCTCCATCATAAGGAACTGGAACCTGAGCTATGAGACCGTGGACGTAAAGGAGTGTAAAGAGTTGGACGAGGTGAAGGACGAGGAAGGTAACGTGCTCCACACAGTGTGCAAGGATAGGCCAGGAATAACGGCTGTCATCACTGGATTACTCAGGGACTTCAGAGTCAAGATATACAAAAAGAAGGCCAAGCAGAAAGGAATAGAGGAGGAAAGAAGGACGCTATACGACGTCGTTCAGAGGGGTATGAAGGTGTTCATCAATGCCACTTACGGAGTCTTCGGTGCCGAGACTTTCCCCCTCTACGCGCCTGCCGTCGCTGAGAGCGTAACGGCTCTAGGGAGGTTTGTCATCACCTCCACGGTTAAGAAGGCCGAGGAGATGGGGCTCAAGGTGTTGTACGGCGACACAGACTCGCTCTTCATTTATAAGCCGAGGAGTGAAGTGCTCAAGAAACTCGTGGATTGGGTCAAGGAAGCCTTCGGACTTGACCTGGAGGTGGACAAGAGCTATAGGTACATTGCATTCTCAGGACTGAAGAAGAACTATTTCGGTGTGTTGGAGAACGACAAGGTTGACATAAAGGGCATGTTGGCCAAGAAGAGGAATACACCGGAGTTCCTGAAGGAGGCCTTCAAGGAGGCGAGGGATCTCATGGCTAAGGTTAGGACACCTGAGGAGATGGAGAAGGCCAAGCAGGATCTGACTGTGAAGGTAAAGGAGGTCTACGCTAAGCTAAGGAACAAGGAGTATAACTTGGACGAACTGGCGTTCAGGGTGATGTTAGCCAAAGACCCGAACTCCTATGAAAAGAACACGCCTCAACACGTGAAAGCTGCTAGATTGCTCAGGGAGTTCAACGTACAAGTTCTACCCAGGGACGTGATAAGCTTCGTCAAGGTCAAGGGGAGGGAAGGAGTGAAACCCGTTCAACTGGCCAAGTTGCCTGAGGTGGACGTGGAGAAGTACTACGACAGCGTGAAGAGTACGTTCGAGCAACTCCTAAAGAGCCTTGGAGTGAGTTGGGAGAAAATAGAGTCCACGACGTCCATCGAGTCCTTCTTCTCCAGGTGAGCTCTTCACTCTTCCTCCTCCTCTTCCGTCTCCTCCAACTTTTCCTCCGATGTTACCTCAGAGGCGTAATCTATGAGTTCTTTCTTCAATTCCTCTGTCACGTAATAGGAGACAACGTATACTTTCTTGTCCTGAAAGTTCTCTTCCTTCCATTGATTGTCGAAACTGATGATGAACACTGGTAACTTCAGTATTGCGGACGTCTTGTCTTTTCCTGAGAGGAAGTTCTTTACCTTCTCATACAAGTCAGGTTTAAGGGGTAAAGGCAGCTTAGCCTCCTGTGAGTCCCTCATTATGATGAAGTCCGAGGAAAACTCGTTCCACTCCTTCAGGGCCTTCTCTGCAGTCTTCCTCACAACTTCCCCTATGTTCCCGTCTTCAAGGTAATCGGAGGTCACTTTTCCCGATTCGCTCTTGAGTACCAATACCCTCACGTGTGCTCACCTATCACGTATAGGTAGACTAAGTGATGCATGTTTCCGTCCTCCACCTTCACAACCTCCTTGGGTTTCCAACCGCGCATCTCGAACTCGTGGGAGACGACCCTGGTGCCTGGTTTAAGTTCCTTCTCGAACTTGGGTTTCAGTAGATCGTTGGCGTTGGTCAAAAGGAACAGTGTGATAACCGTGGCCTCGGATACGTCTTCATCTAAGAAGTTGTTCTTCTTCAGTACTATCTTGTCTCTAACTCCCCTGGCTAAAGCGTTCTGTTCTGCCTCCTTGAGCCTCTCGTCACTTAAGTCCACTCCCACAGCCTTCTTGGCGTTGAAGTCAGCTACAGCAGATATTATTATCCTCCCATCTCCACATCCCAGGTCGTAAACCACATCCTCTTTGTTCACCTTCGCTATCTCAAGCATCTTCTTCACTACCTTATCTGGGGTAGGGACATACGGTACGTGAGGAACTTCACGATGAGGTATGCTCAATTATCCCACACTTGACTAGTTAAGAAACCAGATTTTTAATTTTGTTAAGGGCTTCCTGCTTCCCAGCATCAGGGTCTGGCTTCAGATCTTTCCCGAAAGGCATCTGGGTTAATATCGGATATATCCTCCCGTCCTCCAGTTGGAGCAGAAGTTGAGGTATCCAGCTCATTCCAAACTCGTCCTTCTCACCATAATCTGAGAGGAAGGCGTAATCTTCTATCTTGATCTCCTTCTCTACCCCAAGCTCCTTAGACAACGCCTCGGCGATATTGAGGAATCCCTTGTGGTTGGGATGGGATTCCGAGGTCACGAGGATGAGTTTTTTAGCCTTCACTGCCATTCACACCCAGACTCATCACATCCCTAAGGTTTAAAACGGTAGTGGTGTCCATGATCACCAACTTCAGGTCAGCTTCTAAGAAGGTTCTGAGGCCTCTCGCGTACGCCTTAGTTAGGGCCGGCCTCACAGGAAATCAGGTGACCGCTTTGGGACTGCTCACCTCCTTTATCTACCTGCTCGTGATCCTGCTCACCAAGAACGTCTTACTCTCTGCGGTGCTGTTGAGTATATCGTCCCTCCTGGACGCCCTCGACGGTGAGGTGGCCAGGATGAGAGGGTCAGCGGGACCTAGAGGAAGTTTCCTGGACTCAACCTTTGACAGGATTGAGGATACCGTCTTCATCTCCTCACTCGTCTTGTTGGGTTTCCACCCTCTTCTGACCTCCCTTTTGGTTGGAGTTACACTGACCATATCATATCTCAGGGCCAAGGCTGAGTCCCTGGGGATCAAGGCGGAAGGAAGGGGACTGGTGGAGAGGGGAGAGAGGTTGATATTGGTGTTTCTGATTCTGGTGCTCTACCCGTTCTTCTTTGATGCGTCGTTGGCGCTCTATTACCTCCTCTTGCTGGGTTCCCTAGCTACGGTGGTTCAGAGGTTTCACCTGATATTCTCGGCCGTTCCGAAATAATGCTGTAGGGGACTCTTAGTGCCACACTGTTCCACGCAGAGGCCCAGTTCCTTCATCTTGGAACAGGAGTAGACTACGAACTTCTTCCTGTAGATTTCCTTCACCGTTTCAACCGGTCTCTCGAAGCCCGCTCTCTCCAGGACCGACGCTATGGCGTCTAAACTGGACCCAACGTTGGCCATATACGTGGAGAGAACTACGGCCTCCTCCCTGCTCCAACTACCCTTAGCCTGAATGGCCCTAATGCAGGGTGGAGTTCGCCCTCCCCTGATGCCTATCACGTCCAAGAGGGTCTTGGGGACCTGATCCATGGGGACCGGCCTCACCATTCCTCTAAACGCGTTGAGTAAGGCGGACTTTAGCAGGACAATCAGGATACGCCTGCTCACGTACACGTAACCGGCCCTCAATATCATCCTGGACAGGGAAAGTTTCTCGTCATTGATCCCCTTTGCCACCCTCAAGTACTCTAGGAAGTGCAACCTGAAGTTCAGTGTGATAGTCCTCTTACCGTCGTGGTACTGAATGGGGGATCTCTCCACTCTCATTCCAGCCCACGAGGCCACGTGAATCAGGACATCTTCATCCTCGTCCTCTAGCTCCTTGAGGAATCCACTCACCTCCCCCCTTATGACCCTCTCGGTCACTCTAGGATCATTGATTATCCCCAGGATTAACAGCACGGAATAGAAGACTAGGCTAGGGTAAATGTACTCCATGTAGGAGGGCAACCTCTTTCCCGACAAGACGTCCTTTATTCTCTCCTTGGCTTGCGTGACTACGTTTCCCTCCGTCGTTATTATCGTGTAGAGATCCACCCCTTGATGTTTCTTCAGAACCTCTTCCAAGGGAGTTAGGAAAGGATATTTGTTGGGATTCAGAATCCCCATGAGATCTAATAATTACTAGATCCTCTCCTTTTATAAGTGAGCTTGAGCATTGCTGAAGAGGTGATCCCTTGAAGGTCTTTGTGGCCTCAGCCTGGCCTTACGTACAGTCAGTTCCTCACCTAGGAAACTTAATAGGTTCCATACTTTCAGCCGACGTTTTCGCCAGGTACGCCAGGCTCAAGTACGGCAAGGAGAACGTTATCCTGGTCAGCGGAAGCGATGAACATGGAACTCCCATCGAGGTTGAGGCCGTAAAAAGGGGGGTCAATCCTAAACTCCTAACAGATCAGGCCCACGAGTACGACAGGAAGCTATTCCTTGACGTATGGGAGGCGAGTTTCGACAATTACACCAGGACTGAATCGGAGGTTCATAAGACCTTCGTCCGCGAGTTCATGCTCAAGGTCAGCAAGTATGTGAAGGTAGAGGAAGAGGAAATACCGTATTGTGAGAGGGATAAACTCTTCCTACCCGATAGGTTCGTCAAGGGGACCTGTCCTTACTGTGGGTTCGAGGACGCTAGGGGTGACCAATGCGACAGGTGCGGAAGGCTACTCACCCCTTCTTCCTTGATAAACCCCAAGTGTGCCATATGCGGTTCCACTCCTGTCATGAGGAAGACGAAGCACTGGTTCTTTGACCTGAGGGAGTTCTCGGAGCCTCTCAGGGAGTGGCTCACCTCTTCAGGGGACATGCCAGATAACGTTAAGTCCACCGCACTAGGCTGGATAAACGAGGGACTCAAGCCTAGGAGCTTGACCAGGGACAACTCTTGGGGTATACCTGCTCCGTTCCCGGGTGCAGAGGGAAAGACCATATACGTGTGGTTTGAGGCTCTACTAGGCTACCTCTCCGCTACAAAGGAGTACTTTAAACTCAAGGGAGAGGAGCACAAATGGAGGGAATTCTGGGAGGAGGGAAGGGTTAAGAGTTTCTACTTTATAGGGAAGGACAACATTCCGTTCCATGCCGTAATACTTCCAGCCATGTTGATGGCCTCTGGTGAGAACTGCGCTCTGCCGACAGTTATAGCTGCTACGGAATACCTGCTCTATGAGGGACAGAAGTTCAGCAAGAGTAGGAGGATAGGCATATGGATAGATGAGGCCCCCAGGATAATGGACGTGGAGTACTGGAGGTTCGTCCTCATAAGGCTGAGGCCAGAGGAGAGGGATATGAACTTCCTGTGGAGAGAAGCGATTAGGATAGTGAACAATGAGCTCAACGATGACATAGGCAACTTAGTCAATAGGGTAGTAACCATGTTGAACAGGTACTTCCAGGGAGTTGTCCCCCAGTACAGTGATTTAAGGGAGGAGGATGTTAGACTGTTGGAGCTGGCCAAAACGTCAGCTGAGAGGATGTCTCAACAGTTTGAGAGGGGAAAACTGAAGGCAGGTTCAGAGGAAATTCTTAACTTAGCGAGGGAGGCCAACGCCTACATTAACTTGAAGGCCCCTTGGGATAGGATCAAGACTGATGTGAAGGATGTGGGCAATTCGTTGTATACGGCAGCTAACGTGGTGAGGACTATAGCCGTTCTCCTTTATCCCATAATGCCTAAGCACGCTCAGGTCATCTTCTCGCAGCTAAACTTAGGTAATATTGACGATGAGAGGTGGGACTCCGCAGGAGAGCCTAAGGTAAAACCAGGTCACAAGGTAGGTAAACCTAACCCAGTGTTCAAGAAGCTGCCTCAAGACTTTGAGGTCAAGATCGAGGAGATAGTGAGTAGGGTGAGGGAAGAAGTTGAGAAGGACAGGCCAGAGCTCCTGAAGTAAAGACCTTTTAAAACTTCACGTCACAAAGTTACGTCACAAATCACCTCAGTTCTTGCAACCTGGAAATGGGAGGGATAAAAATTAGCTAGGGTTTTAATAGGAACAGATATTTCTCTAGTTAGCATACGAAAAATGAAAAATTATTACTTATAACTTCAGGTTAACTCCACAGATGCCATGAGTGGTTCGAACTTCTTTCCCCTACCTTCGTAGAATTTGCTGAACATTTCATAGAAGTGTAGCCTCATGTCCTGTATGAAGACCACTAGTCCTTCTAGGCCGATGGCCAGTAGGTTACCTATTATCAGGATCACAATGGACGCTGGATTTAGGGCTAGGGCCAGGAGGTCTGGTCTACCTACGGCTAAGTACGCCATATAGGAGAAGGCATATAGTAGGTAGTAGTGGGCGAGAGCGAACACTAAAATTCTTATGAAGGATATAGTGTTGGAGAGAAGCAGAATTGCCGCCTCAAATCCTCCTTCTATGAAACCCATGGCTAAGGCGCTACCGGTGGATAGGCTGTCGTGTCTCTTGAGCACTATTGCCTTGGCTATCCAATTGTAAATGAGACCGAGCTCTACCCAGAGGAGGAGGACGTAGGCTAGTATGGCGGTTGAAGAATTGAGGTCCGGGTGGAAGGAGTTCAGCAGGTTAACTAACAGGAAATTCAATAGTTCACCGACCTTCCCGAAGTAATCCTTAGGATCTACCATACCATAACCGAAAATGATCATGGGGACTGTGTAGAGGACCAGGAGAGGTAACTTCTCAAAAACCAAGAACTCTGGATCCCTCTTCTTCACGGCATTGATGACTCCCAACACTGTACTCACGAACAGGGCAATGGCCCCCAGGAAGACCGAGAGTATTATGGTGTTTTCGATGGAGGTACTTGTGCTGTACTGGCCGAAGGGGAGTAGTGGAGAAAGGGCCTGGGTTACGGATACTGGAACTGGCCACACGCTGTCCAGAGGTCCGGACACGTTAGCTATCCCCATCTCCTTCAGACCTCCCACCGGGAGAGGGCCGAAAAAGTCCCTAGCTAAGAAGCCAGTTACCATGGACACTACAGAGGAGTAGCCCAGGATCAGCGATAGGTTCTTGATGTTAGAGCTACCCTTCTTCTTGCCATATTTGTAAAAGAAGTATGCAAAGATTAGGAGTACCAGGGCATTACCTACGTCAGGGAACATGAGCCCAAAGAGGAGAGGGAAAGTAACTATCAGGAAAACCAGTGGCGAGATCTCCCAATAGGACGGTGTTCCGTATATCTCAACTACTGATTCTATAGGCTTTATGCTCCTAGGTAGCTTCACGTAGGTGGGAGGTTCCTCCCTTTCTCCAAACCTCCTGGGTGTTACCCCTACTACGTAAGCCAACCTGTTCAGTGAGGACTTCAACCTATTCAGAGACTTCTCAGGAACGTATCCCTCAACCTGGAAGAAGTGCTCCGATAACCTACCCTTGGAGAGTATTGTCAATGCGTCCCTGACGGTGAGAAGTTTCCCGTAGAGTTCGCTGAACTCTGACTCGCTCTCCCTTATTTTCCTGGCCAACTCCCCCCTCGTCTCTTCAAGAACCTTCTTCAGTTCCTCGATTCTCCCCTGTAGGTAAGAATATAATTCGTGCGGGGATCGGCCGTCCGGTGTCTCGAACTTCTTGGCCCCAACTGATCTGAGGACATCATCAATTGTTCCCTTAGTCCCTGAGACGAGTAACGTGGCGTAAGTTCCCTTCCTCACCTCCCTGTGTACAACGACCAGGTTCCCCCTTTCCTTGATCTTACGTAATTGCTCCTCGTTAAGTATTGTCAGTCCCGCGTCTAAGGTGTCAAGTGAATACAACCTGCTGAGCTCAACAGCCACATCGCTGAACGGCTCAATATCTCTCAGTTGAAGGTTAAAGAGATCTATTTCACCCTTGAGCTTACCAATCTCCTCCAGTAGTTCCTTATACCTATTCTCGTTTCCCATAGCTTGCTCGCTTACCTTCTTTGCGACCTCTGTCCAGTTAGAGTCCACTCTCATTTTTCCCCTGGGCTCTATGACTACGCCAGCTATCTCCATGATCAGCCTTATCTTACTCGCGTGTTCTTGGACTGCCGTCAGTTCTCTCCTTGCCTCCTCAACCCTGTCATCAGAGATGGGATGCGATGGCTCCACAGGCTCCATCTCTCCAAACTTGAGTAGCTCTTTGACTACCTCATCCTTATCTTGGGCGGAGCTTATGACCTCAACCTTTACCATGTTTTCAGGGAAGATCAATACAGGCTCGCGGTAAGTATGAGCTATATCTTAAAAATATTTAATCTTCATAACAAATGGAGACGTCATGGGAAAAATACTTTTGCTGGGTGATAGGTACACAGTTTCTCTTTTCAAATTGATGGGGACGGAAGGAAAGAGCTTGGAGGATCCTTACCAACTAGAAAAGGAGTTGGAGGCTGTCAGGAGGAGGGAGGACATAGACCTGGTTCTAATAACCAGGGACCTCTACGAGCCAGTCAGGGAGAAGGTAGACGTTCTCATGGCCAACCAGGGAAAACCCCTCATTACGGTCATCCCATCACCCTTCTCCGAGTCGAAGCCTATCGATGTCAAGAAGATGGTTTTAAAGGCTTTGGGTTTCGGGTGATCACAACATGGTTTCCATGGATGAGCTTCTGGGTCAGGTTCTGGACAGGGAGTTCAACTACATAAGGGAGGAAATGAGCAAGGCATTGGAGGAGAGCCTCAGGTTGATCGAGCAGAGGTACGACGAGGTACTAAGGACTTACAGTAGTAAGATTCAAGACCTAGTAACTAAGGCCAAGGAAGAGGTAGAAGGAGAGAAGGCAAAATTGGACATAGAGAACAAAAGGGCAGTCCTCGGTGAGAAGAACTATTGGATTAGCAAGGTATATGATCAGGTTCTGAGGCAGATCTCTAAGGTGAAGGAGTCTGCTTCCTATCAGCAGGGTATAGCGGCAGTACTCAAGAGGGAAGTGAAGGAGGGGGCGATAGTTTACTGCGCTCCTGACGAAGCGGACAAGATCTCTAAGATATTGAGGGGCCTCAAGGTTAAAGCTGAGATAAGGGAGGATCAGAGGATGATTGGAGGAGTTAGAATAGAGTACAAGGATGTAGGTCTAGTCAGGGACTACTCCCTCGATCTCGTCTTGGGTCAAGTTTTTGAGTCACTGAAGCCAAAGATAGCCGAGATTCTATTCGGTGAGATCTGATGGCAAAGGGGAAGGTTGCAAGGGTTAACGGCCCATTGGTCGTCGCGGAAGGGATGAAGGACGCACAGATGTTCGAAGTAGTAGAGGTAGGAGAGCCCAGACTAGTTGGAGAGATAACCAGGATAGAGGGAGACAGGGCCTACATCCAGGTCTACGAGGACACCAGCGGCATAAGACCGGGAGAACCTGTCATAGGTAGCGGAGCTCCCTTATCAGTGGAACTGGGACCAGGTTTGCTGGGGCAACTATTCGACGGCCTTTTGAGACCATTGGGCGAGATTTACAATCTAACTAAGTCACCGTTCGTCAAGAGGGGGGTGAAGCTCCCCTCCCTTAATAGGGAGAAGAAGTGGCACTTCGTCCCTAAGATAAAGAAGGGAGATAAGGTGAGCCCTGGAGACATCTTAGGTACGGTTCAGGAGACCGGTCTGGTGGAACACAGGGTGATGGTTCCTCCCTATCATCACGGAACTATTAAGGAGGTTGTCCCTGAGGGAGACTACACAGTAGAAGACACCGTTGGAGTCCTTGACATGAACGGAGACGAAATACCTCTGAAGATGTTACAGAGGTGGCCCGTGAGGGTTCCAAGACCATTTAAGGAGAAGCTAGATCCCAGGGAACCTTTACTCACTGGTATAAGGATATTGGATACGATATTTCCCATAGCCAAGGGAGGTACTGCGGCCATCCCAGGCCCCTTCGGTAGTGGGAAGACAGTGACTCTACAGAGTTTGGCCAAGTGGAGCGAAGCTAAGATTGTCATCTTCGTGGGTTGTGGGGAGAGGGGAAACGAGATGACAGACGAGCTCAGGAGTTTCCCCAAGCTCAAGGATCCCTGGACAGGGAGACCTCTCCTGGAGAGGACAGTCTTGGTGGCCAACACCAGCAACATGCCAGTAGCTGCCAGAGAGGCGAGTATCTACGTGGGAGTGACCCTAGCTGAGTATTTCAGGGATCAGGGATACGACGTGTTAGCAGTGGCAGACTCCACGTCAAGGTGGGCTGAGGCTCTGAGGGATCTGGGAGGAAGGATGGAGGAGATGCCAGCTGAGGAGGGTTTCCCCAGTTACCTCTCCTCTAGAATCGCAGAATACTATGAGAGGGCGGGCAGGGTGAGGACTTTGGGCAACCCAGAGAGGTACGGCTCTGTGACACTAGCCTCCGCAGTCTCACCTCCAGGAGGAGACTTCACTGAGCCAGTGACCAGCACTACCCTAAGGTTCGTGAGGGTCTTCTGGCCCCTCGATGTGTCGCTGGCCCAGGCCAGGCACTACCCTGCCATAAACTGGCTACAGGGTTTCTCATCGTACGTGGACCTGGTAGCTGACTGGTGGACTAGGAACGTAGACCCTGATTGGAAGAGCATAAGGGACTTTATGGTCAGGACTCTCATAAGGGAGGACGAACTCAGGCAGATAGTCAGGCTTGTAGGTCCTGAATCTCTGGCTGAGAAGGACAAGCTGGCCCTCGAGACGGCTAGGTTGATAAAGGAGGCCTTCCTTAAGCAGAACGCATACGACGATGTTGACGCGTTCTCCTCCCCACAAAAACAGATGAGGATCATGAAACTCATCTATCACTTCTATCAATACGGCTACTCCGCAGTTGAGAAGGGAGTACTCGTCAAGAGGATAACCGAGAAAGTCACAGTGGTACCAGACATAATAAGATCAAAGGCAACGATCAAGAATAACGAATTGGAGAAGTATGACGAGCTGGAGAGCAAATTAAAGGCACAGTTTGACGAATTGATGAAGGAGGTAGGTGCATGATGGAGACGTCCATGAACGTGAGGGAGTACTCCAACATATCCATGATAAAGGGCCCCCTGGTGGTAGTTCAAGGGGTTGAGGATTCGGCCTACAACGAGCTGGTCGAGGTGGAGATGCCCAACGGCGAGAGGAGGAGGGGCATAGTCGTAGATACTCAGAGGGGCATATCCATAGTTCAGGTTTTCGAAGGCACTAGGGGCATTTCTCCCACCGGAACTAGGATAAGGTATCTAGGAAGAGGCCTGGAGGTAAAGATATCGGAGGAGATGTTGGGAAGGATCTTCAATCCCCTCGGAGACCCCCTCGACAACGGCCCCCCCATAATAAAGGGAGAGAAGAGGGACATAAACGGTGAGCCCATCAACCCGGCCACGAGGGACTACCCAGAGGAGTTCATCCAAACCGGTATCTCAGCCATAGATGGTTTGAACTCCCTGCTCAGAGGACAGAAGCTTCCCATCTTCAGTGGCAGTGGTCTGCCGGCTAACGTTCTAGCTGCCCAGATAGCCAAACAAGCGACCGTGAGAGGTGAGGAGAGTAATTTCGCTGTGGTGTTCGGGGCCATAGGTGTCAGATACGATGAAGCCCTGTTCTTCAAGAAGTTCTTCGAGGAGACCGGGGCGATCAACAGGGTGGGATTGATCATGAGTCTCGCCAACGAACCGCCGGTGATGAAGACCCTCACGCCGAAGACTGCCCTCACTCTCGCGGAGTACTTGGCCTTTGAACAGGACATGCACGTCCTTGCCATACTGATAGACATGACCAACTACTGTGAGGCACTCAGGGAGATCAGTGCCTCCAAGGAGGAGGTACCAGGCAGGGGAGGTTACCCAGGTTACATGTACACCGATCTGGCCCAGACCTACGAGAGGGCAGGAAAGGTGGTGGGGAAAAAGGGTTCCATAACCCAGATGCCTATCCTAACCATGCCCAACGACGACATCACACACCCAATCCCAGACCTGACAGGATACATCACAGAAGGGCAAATAACGTTAGACAGGAATCTGTACAATAAGGGTATCTATCCTCCCATCAATGTCCTCATGTCCCTGTCCAGGCTGGCCAAGGACGGCATAGGAGAGGGCAAGACCAGAGACGATCACAAGGAGGTATCGAACCAGCTTTTCGCAGCGTACGCTAAGGCTGTGGACACCAGGGGACTAGCAGCGATCATAGGTGAAGACAGCCTCTCCGACACTGACAAGAAATACCTCATGTTCGGTGACGCCTTCGAGAGGAGGTTTGTCAGTCAAGGGGTTAACGAGAACAGGGACATAGAGACTACGCTGGACATAGGGTGGGAAGTCCTATCGATCCTTCCAGAGAGGGAACTAACCAACATAAAGACCGACTTCATCAAGAAGTACCACCCAGCATATCGTGGTAAGAGATGAGCTCCAGAAAAGTACTTCCCACTAAGATCAACCTGATCAGCTTCAGAAATCAATTGAAGCTCATCAGAGTGATAAAGAGGCTCTTGGAGAACAAGAGGGAAGTACTCCTCATTTACCTGAGGACATATGTGAACGAATACGAAAAGATTTACAACGAGGTCAACAAGGAGCTGTCCGTCGTCTACGAAAGCTTCATGAAGGCCGTGGTGGATGAAGGGATAAGTTCCATCGAGATGATAGCTAACTCTCAATCCAGTTCCATGGAGCTCAAGAGCTTCACCAAGGTTATATTCGGAGTTAAAATACCCATCACGGAGATATCCGAGGACGCCATTCCGGCCAAGCCCTTCAGTGAAGTCGAGACATCACCCCACCTCTCCGAAGCCTATGAGGAAATGAGGAAGACAATGGTTAAGGTGATCAAATTAGTGGAACTGGAGTCAACCATCAGATCTCTAGTCTCAGAGCTGAGGAGGACCCAGAGATTGATTAACGCCATAGACACTTCGATTCTCCCCTTCTACAATAACTCAGTTAAGTACATCAGGTCCATCTTGAATGACAGGAGCAGGGAAGAGTTCGTAAGACTTAAAGTTACTAGGAGAATCCTTCAGAGGAGGAGGACAAGTGGAGTCTAACCCCTTCATTTCTAACCTGAGGGCCAAACTCGAAGAAAAGAAGAAGGAACTTACGGAGATCTTGAACAAGGAGTATCAGTCTATCCTTGAACAGAAGAGGAAGGAGATGGAGGAGATAAAGAGAAAGGCTTTAAAGGAATTATCGAAGTAGAGTGTGGTGAAGTTTAACATGATCAATTTAAACAAGATAAAATATATAATTCTCCTCCTACCCCTTTTCTTAGGCTCGTTGACAGCCATAGGCCAGACAGCTGCTGAGACAGGCACCGGTTTTTCTGGGATAAACATAGGTGCGGGTTTGGCAGTGGGATTGGCTGCAATAGGTGCAGGAATGGCAGTGGGGATGGCAGCTGCTGCGGGAATAGGTGTCCTCACAGAGAAAAGGGAAATGTTCGGTACAGTGCTCATCTTCGTCGCCATAGGTGAAGGGATAGCTGTATACGGGATCCTGTTCGCTGTGCTGATGCTCTTCGGAAAGTTCTAAGTCCTAAACATTTTTTAGTTCCTCCTTTATTGCAATAACCCGTCATGAAGGTAAGTAGGCAGAAATGGTCGTCTAATTTTAGTGAGTGGTTTGACCGAGTCCTGTCTGAAGCAGAAATATACGATTACGGTCGTTATCCGGTCAAGGGAGTAGGGGTGTGGATGCCCTATGGTTTCAAGATAAGGCAGAACATCATCAACCTCATCAGGAGGCTCTTGGATGAGACCGGACACGAGGAAGTCCTCTTCCCGCTTCTCGTGCCCGAGGATCTATTGAGGAAGGAATCCGAGCACGTCAAGGGGTTCGAGAGAGAGGTCTTCTGGGTGACCAAGGGAGGGGAGGAGGAATTGGAACTTAAGTTGGCCCTGAGGCCCACGTCGGAGGTGGCAATAACCTTCATGGAGTCGCTCTGGTTGAAGGGATATTCACAGCTACCTAAGAAGTTCTATCAGATAGTGAGCGTCTTCAGATACGAGACCAAGGCCACAAGACCCATGATAAGGGTGAGGGAGTTGACCACCTTTAAGGAGGCACACACGGTTCACATGACCTACGAAGAGGCAGCAAAGCAGGTTGAGGAGGCAGTTCAGATATATAGCAAGTTCTTCGACACTCTCGGGATACCCTACCTCATCTCCAGGAGACCAGAGTGGGACAAATTCGCCGGGGCGGAGTATACCATCGCCTTCGACACACTGATGCCGGACGGGAGGGCCCTTCAAATAGGTACTGCTCACCACCTGGGTCAGCACTTCACCAAGGCTATGGACTACAAGGTAACTAAGGCCGACAACACCTCAGATTACCCCCATCAGACCAGTTACGGAATATCGGACAGGGTTGTAGCTACAGTGATCGCCTTGCACGGAGACGATCACGGCCCAGTCCTACCCCCCTCGATAGCGCCAGTGCTTGTTGTCATTATACCTATTCCAGCTAAGGACGAACAGACACAAGCTAAGTTGCTCGAGTTCGCTAGGCAGATCAACTCCACGTTAAACTCCGCTGGAATAAGCTCGGTATTGGACGGGAGCGATGAGAGGACTCCCGGGGAGAAGTATTACTATTGGGAGATGAGAGGAGTTCCCATCAGGGCAGAGATAGGCCCAAGAGAACTGGACAACGACACGGTCTTCCTCAAGAGGAGGGACACGCTGGAGGGTAAGTCGGTTAAGAGGGATGAGTTGGTGCCGGCAATTAGGGAGACACTCGCAACGATACAGAAGGATCTCGCCGAGAGGGCCTGGAGAGACTTCAAGGAGAGGGTGAAGAGGTTCGAGGACATTCAGGGGGTCAAGAAGTACCTCTCGGAGAGAGGGGGGATAGCTGAGGTTCCGTGGTGCGGTTCCGAGACTTGCGGACTCAAGGTGGAGGAAGAGGTCCAAGCTAGAGTACTGGGATCTCCCTTAATCCCAAACGGAGAGGGAAAATGTGTGATTTGTGGAAGGGGAGCTAAGAATTCTCTTAGAGTGGCAAAAACTTATTAGATATTGGTGGTAAGTGTCAGGAGGTGTAAAGTTATTGCCTAAGAAGAGAGAGAATAGGGGCAGGAGAAAGGGCGACAAAGGCCACGTAGGTACTATAATGTGCGACAACTGTGGTGCCAGGGTTCCAGAGGACAAGGCCATTTGTGTAACTAGGACGTACAGCCCGGTCGATGCAGCTCTAGCAAACGAGCTAGAGAAGAAGGGGGCAATAATAACGAGATATCCTGTCACGAAGTGCTATTGTGTGAACTGTGCAGTCCACTACGGACTCATTAAGATAAGGGCCGAGGATGAGAGGAAGTCTAGAGCAAGGATATACTGACGTTGAAGTCACTCGCCTCAGCCGTGGCCTTCGCTAATTTTGTCATCATTTCGTGTTACCTTTGGGGTTTAAGTTGAGGGCTCTTTTCTCAGCTTCGTTTTAGACCTCTGGTTCCATCCTGGAGGGAGTTCAATCATAACATTCGTGACATTTCCAAAAACTCTCAATTTCATCTGCTTGATTTTACCCTTCAACTGGTCCCTATATCTGTAAACTTGGTCAGTGATTTCGTAATACCCTGGCGTAAGCTTATAACTTAAATTTGTCTACGATTTACTTATGAGACTTTATGAGCTATCCTTTCACGAAATCGAGGAGTTCTTCTATAGGTTAGCCGAAGTGAGGGACGTACTTAAAGGAGATGGGTATCTCTCCTTCCTGCCTGAGCTTAGAACAGACCTCTCACCTATCCAAGGCACCACTTATGTAAAGCACGCCTTCCCCATATTCCAGAAGGGAGGGGTAGTTATGGACGTGACTAACGTGGAGCAGGCGGGGATAGCCGAGGAGGCTGGGGCAGTATCGGTGATGGTTCTCGACAAATTACCCTACGACGTTAGGAAGGCTGGAGGAGTGGCGAGAATGGCTGACCCTAAGGTGATAGAAGAGGTCATGAACTCCATCACCATACCAGTGATGGCCAAAGTCAGGATAGGCCACTATTATGAGGCCAAAGTCTTGGAGGCCTTAGGAGTGGATATGATAGATGAGAGCGAAGTCCTCACTCCAGCTGACGAGGAGCATCACATCAACAAGTGGGAGTTCAAAGTTCCCTTCGTCAACGGTGCAAGAAACCTGGGAGAAGCCCTAAGGAGGATATCGGAAGGAGGATCCATGATAAGGACTAAGGGGGAACCTGGAACCGGAAACGTCAGTGAGGCGGTAAAGCACATGAAGATAGTCAACTCGGAGATCAGGGCCGTCAAGTTCATGAGTGAGGAGGACAGGGTCAAGAAGGCCAGAGAGATGCAAGTGCCCTACCAGCTTCTGGAGCTAACAGCCAAGCTCAATAGGCTTCCCGTTGTGAACTTTGCAGCCGGAGGTATCGCTACTCCAGCAGACGCAGCACTCATGATGTGGCTCGGCTCGGATGGAATATTCGTCGGTTCTGGAATATTTAAGAGCCAAGATCCCTTGGAGAGAGCTAAGGCGATAGTCCTGGCCACCTCCTGTTGGGAGGACCCTGAGGTCGTACTAGAGGCACAGAAAATGATAAGCGAACATAAGTCCATGATGGGGATGGACATAAGAACGCTTAAGCCAGAGGAGTTAATGCAGGTGAGGGGAGTATGAAGGTCGGTGTACTGGCGTACCAGGGTAGCTTTGAGGAGCACTACCTAATGATGAAGAGGGTCCTCCAGGAGAGGGGAGGAGGAGAGGTAATACAAGTGAAGAGAGCTAAGGACTTAGATGTTGACGCTATCATCATCCCTGGGGGAGAGAGTACAACGATTGGTATGATAGCCTCTAGGTTGGGATTGTTGGAACCACTTAAGGAGAAGATCACGCAAGGTCTTCCCGTGATGGGAACTTGTGCCGGTGCCATAATGCTCTCCAAGGACGTAGTTGATGCGAAGGTTGGAAAGAAGAATCAGCCTCTAATAGGCTCCATGAACTCCTCTGTGGTGAGAAACTACTATGGAAGGCAGAGGGAGAGTTTCGAGGCCACGGTGGATCTCTCAGAGATAGATGGAGAAAAGGAGAGGTTCGTATTCATCAGGGCCCCGGCAATAACTAAGGTTTGGGGAAAGGCGAGGGCCCTGGCTACACTCAACGATGTTATAGTCATGGCTCAGGAGGGAGGTATGCTAGCCACGACCTTCCATCCTGAACTCTCTGGGACCACTAAGGTTCACAGCTATTTCGTGGAGATAGCTAAGAAGTAGTTTTTTTACTTCCTAGAACGTAAATTGCTCAGAAGGGGAAAGATCTTTTGCCCAGTGAGTTCATGCTGGATAAGAGTTCCCTATTGCAGGGAATCTCTAGATACGTGGAAAGAAACATGATAAACGGGTCCTTCTTGATTCACAGGGCCTTGTTGAGACAACTGGAGGAGGAGTCTAGACAGGGGCTGGTGACCAGTGATATAGCCCTGGAAGAGATAAATAGGCTCAAGGAGCTCTCCGAGAGATATCTCTTCCCCGTGGAAATAGTAGGGTCTCCAGGAGGCTCTGTCGAGCAGGAGCTCAGGGACTACTGTGCCGAGAGGGGTTGTGAGCTCCTCACCGCCGACGAGGTGCAGAGGAAGGTGAGCGAGATATTGGGTATCAAAGTGAAATTTCTGGAACCCCTCATGGAGCCATTGACCATAGAGAAGTTCTTTGACGGAAGCACCATGAGCGTTCACCTTAAGGAAGATGCAGTACCGAAGGCCAAGAAGGGAAGACCTGGGGATTGGGAGTTCATAGTCCTTCAGGACTCTCCATTATCTAGTCAGGAGATAAAGAAGATAGTCTCAGAGATACTCAACTCCATAAGGTGGATGAAGGGTTCGTTCATAGAGATTGAGAGGAAGGGGTCCACTATAGTACAACTAAGTAACTACAGGATCGTCATAACCAGACCTCCGCTCTCTGACGGATGGGAGATCACCGCGACCAGGCCAGTGGCTAGGAAGAAACTGGAGGAGTACTCCCTAAACCCAGAACTCGTCAGGAAACTTGAGTCGAGGGCAGAAGGTATACTGATAGCTGGCTCTCCAGGCATGGGTAAGACGACTTTTGCTCAGGCCTTAGCCGAACATTACATGAAGTTAGGCAAGATAGTCAAGACCATAGAGTCCCCTAGAGACATGCACCTTCCGCCTGATATTACGCAGTACTCCAAGAACTATGCGGAGATAGGCGAGCTTCACGACATACTCCTACTGAGTAGACCCGACTACACTGTCTATGACGAGATGAGAAATGACGAGGACTTCAGGCTTTACATAGACCTCAGGCTAGCCGGTATAGGCATGATCGGCGTAGTTCACGCCACAACTCCCATAGATGCTATCCACAGGTTCCTCAACAGGGTAGACCTAGGCACTATTCCAGGCATACTGGACACAGCCCTGTTCATAAATAAGGGATCGGTGGAGAAGGTTTACAGCCTGGAGATGACGGTTAAGGTTCCTGAGGGCCTCAGGGAAGCGGACTTGGCTAGACCAGTGGTTCAGATAAAGGATTTCCTTAACGACAAGGTTGAGTATGAGATCTACGTGTTCGGGGAGCAAACCATGATAGTACCTGTGGGAAGGTTGAGTTTGAACACGGTGGAGAACAGGATATCAAGGGCTATAACGAGCGTTATCCCAGGGGCCACTGTGAAGAGCGAGAGAGGCGAATATGTAGTAGAGATACCTAAGGGTGAAATCTCTAAGTTCAATAGGAAGGTAAACTCGAAGTTAAGGAGGATAGAGAAGAAACATGGGGTGAAGATAAGGATAAAGTTACAGGATGAGGAATCACAGGAATGAGTCCAAGGGTTTACTGAACTTGGACTCCACGTAACGAACTAGCGCGTCCAGGTCCAACCCGGCTCTAATGGCGTCCTCCGTGGCCACGAAGTTTCCTCCATCTGTTCTCCTGAGCTCTGAGAACTTAAGGAATCTGAGTTCCCTGGGTCTCTTCACTGCTAAGAAGAGCTCTCCCCCACTCCTGTGGGCGAACTCCAGTATTCCCTCCGCCTGATCCCTCTTCACATAAACCTGCTTTCCGTTTCTCCTGCTCTTGACTTCTATCAAGAGTATGACCCCGTCCTTCATCGCCACGATGTCGGGCACCGGATCTTTCCTTTTACTTCCGCTGGCAGGGGATCTTATAACTGCAAACCCCCTATCCCTCAGGAGGGTGAGGATCCTTCTCTCCTCTTCCGTTCCCCTTCTCTTCCTGTAATTCACGAGAGTTTTATACAAAGGGAGAGTTATAAACATGAGTAGTTTTGTCCCTGCCCATAGAAGGGGGCAGGATTCTTCACGTCTAAACCTAGAACCGTATAAATCCCAATAATTTTACAATCCAAACTTAAAAAGTGTCAGGACTTAGGCTTGCCCCTCTCTATTATTTCCTTCAATCTTCTCCCAACTTGCTCCTCAAGGCTCTTCTCCGCTTCCTCCATTCCCTTCTTGAGGGTTGGACTTCCTCTCCCGTACTCCTCTATCCACTCCTCAGCGAATTTTCCACTCCTCACTCTCTCTGCAGCCTCCCTAATCCTCTTCCTGGTCTCCTCATTGATAACCCTCTTGCCTACGGTGAAACCTCCGTATTTCGCGGTATCTGAGACAGCGTTAAGCATACCCGTGAATCCCTTCTCATAGATCAAATCCACAATCATCTTAAGTTCGTTTATGGCCTCAAAGTACGCCACTTCGGGCTGATACCCTAGTTCAACTAGGGTCTCGAAAGCGGCCTTCATTAACTCCATGACTCCCCCAACTAAGATCGTCTGCTCTCCCACAAGGTCTGTCTCAGTTTCCTCCTTAAACGTCGTTTCTATGGCTCCAGCCCTGGTTCCTCCCAAGGCCTTAGCTATGGCCAGCGCCTTTTCCATGGCCCTTCCGGAATAGTTTTGATGAACTGCAACTAGAACTGGAACACCTCCACCTTTTACGAAGAAGTCCCTCACTATAGGCCCTGGTCCCTTAGGGGCTACCATGTAAACGTCTACGTTTTTGGGGGGCTCAATGAGTCTGTAGTGTATGTTGAAACCGTGGGCAAATACCAAGTCCATACCGGGCTTGAGGTTAGGCTGCACGTGCTCCCTATATATAAACCTCTGAACCATATCAGGAACCAAGAAGATCACGACGTCTGCTCCCTTCACGGCGTCCTCTGTTTTCTTCGGATGAAAACCATCGGCCTGAGCCTGTTGCCAGCTCTTGCCTTCCCTTTCGAGTCCCACGGTCACGTCGAGACCTGAATCCCTGAGGTTTAGGGCCCAAGCCCTACCTTGGCTTCCATATCCTAACACGGCGATCTTCTTTCCCTTTAAAGGATCGAGTCTTACTTCCGAGTCAACGTATATCTTTGCTATACGACTCACCCCAACTGTAGCCAGTAACTTTAGAGAAAACTGGTACATAAATTATGATAATCCTCCCATCGTTTGAGTTAGACTGAGACGGATTTCCAGTATTGTCGAAAGAATGAGAGATCACTTTAGCGTCCTCAAGAATCTCAACTCGGTCCACGTCCACCATTTTGCTCAGGTTTAGTATAGCCAGATAAGTGTTCTTGGTCTCCTTTAACTCCATGAGTACCTCATAAAGCCCATCATCGTTGACCCTCCTTGCCTGTATCCATTCGACGTCCACCCACAGCTTCCTCAGTGACCCCATAACTCTCTCGAGGAACCCAGGGTCCCTGTAGTAGCCGTACACTCTAACTACCTTTCCTTGGGTCACGCACTATCACCTGCTTCAGTTTTCCTCCTGGTGGAAGGGTTGGGAGAGCCAGCTCTTCCTTATCTATAGGTACCCTGATCACTGCAGGAACGTTCTCCTTAATGGCTATGTTTATGGATCTCGAGATCTCGTCGTAGCTAGTGGCGTTGAAGCCTAAAGCTCCGTAGGCCTCAGCTAACTTAACGAAGTCTGGAGATGGACCGTAGTCGACACCCACTACCCTCTTGCTCTGGAATAGATCTTGGACCTGTCTGACTAGTCCCAGTGTCCTGTTGTCGAATATCACAGCGATGACTGGGATGTGCTCATCCACAGCCGTGGCTAAGTTATTTCCCGTCATCAGGAAAGAACCATCTCCGTCCAGATCCACCACTACCTTGTCAGGCCTCGCCATCTTAGCTCCCATGGCAGCAGGTAAACCGAAACCCATGGTTCCCATCCCTGTGGAGGAAAGGAAGGTCCTAGGTTCTAAGACTTCCCAAAACACCTCTGACCACATCTGGTGCTGTCCCACGCCCGTGGTGACTATGGCGTCTCTCGGAATGGCGTTCCTTATGGTCTTGAGTATCTTCCACGGTTTCAGCTTTCCGTCCTCTTCGTGATAGTAATACTGAGAGTAATAATCCCTAAGTTCTTTGACTCTTCTGATCCACGCCGTGTTATCTTTCTTTCTACCGACCAAGCGAACTGCGCTTATTATCTCCCTCAGTAAGACCTTGGCATCTCCATACAGTGGGACGTCTATCTTAAAGGCCCTCTCTGAGTCCGTGGGATCTATGTTTATCATTATGAACTTCTTTCTAGTCTCTACCATCTCGTCGTAGGAGGTGAAAGTTCTATCGCTCAGCCTCGCCCCAACGATGAGCATGGCGTCAGCCTCCAGTGCCGCCATAGAGGCCTCTGCTCTCCCGTAGTAGCCCATGGCCCCAAGGAACAGGGGATGATCGTGGGGTATGGCCGACTTCCCAGGTAGAGTTGAGACCATGGGGATTCCCAGAAGCTCGGAGAGCTCTAGGATCTCTGGGGTCGAGTTAGACCAAACCGCACCGGTCCCGGCGAGAATTATGGGCCTCTCTGCCTCAATTAAAATCTCTGCTGCCCTCTTTATCTTAACCGTATCTATTATCGTTCTGAAAGGTCTATAGCCTTTGACGTTGGGCTTCTCTGGCCACTTCACATCATCTACCTTCTCCAACTGGACATCCCTCGGGATATCTACCACTACCGGTCCAGGTCTCCCTGTGGTGGCGATGAAGAAGGCGTTCTTGATCCAGAGAGGTATTTCGTGGATGTTCTTGACCTGGACCACATACTTCGTGGCGTTAGCGAATATACCTGGTGTGTCAGCCTCTTGGAACGCCATCTTTCCTATTACAGACCTAACTACTTGTCCGGTTATTGCAACGACCGGGGAACTGTCCCAATAAGCCGTGACCATCCCTGTCACGAGGTTAGTGGCACCGGGTCCAGAAGTCGCCGTACATACGCCGGGTTTCCCTGAGGCTCTAGCGTAACCGTCTGCAGCGTGAGCTGCTGCCTGTTCATGTCTCATTAGTACATGTCTCAACTCACCATTTTGAAGGTCCTCCAGGAAGGCGTCATAGATGGGCATATTCGTGAGTCCGGGGATACCGAATATGGTACTTACTCCTTCCCTTTTGAGGGCGTCAACTACTAGCCTAGCTCCGCTGGGCAACATAGAACACCTCTTCCATAGTGTATAGATGCCTGGTATAACTTGCCTTCATTTTTTGAAAAAGTTTCAGACTTGGAGGGTATAACCACCTATCATCCTTTTCACGAGCATAAAGGATTGAGAGGTGGTTTTTAAACTTTCTTATTTCATTTTAACCTAATGAAGGTTATAAAATGTTAAAACTCATATTTATTAGTGAGGATAAGTTGGGTCACAGGTATTCCTGGAAATATTTGCTACAGGATTTTTCCTGGGGCATCCAGAGGCCCTATCGATCCGTGTCGATCCTCTTCAGGATCTCCAAGTGATCGTTCACTTCCCTCCACATCTCTAGGCATTTGACCTTTCCTAGATAAAGCCAGACGTTTCCGAAGTTAACCCTCCTGTCGTCCACAAAGAGTATCTCCTCCGGTCTGATCGTCTTTCCCCTCCTCCTCATTTCAAGGATAAAGTCACCCAACATGAGGAACTTATAGGGAAAGTCCCTCGAAACCACGACGTCGAAGAACTGCTCTAGCTCTAAGGCCTTGAGGACTAGGCTGGTCTTGTGGGAGAAATTCCATGTGGCCATCCCTATTATGATCCCCCTCTCCCTAAGCTCCTTGAGGGTTCTCCTCACGTTTTGGAACACCTTCAGTTTCCTGCCCTTCGCGTCCACCAGACTGTTCCCTTCTATTACGGTAAAAGGCTCTTCAAACTCTGAGATGTTGTAGTGATCCCAGAGAGTCTTGTCAGCATCGAACACGACAGCCTTAATCATGCCCACAACCCTTCGGGAGTATATAGTATGTGATCTTCCCCTCATGATAGTCCCTTATAAGCTGAACTGCTGCCTGATCCACGATAGGTTCTCCGTCACTCCTGTAGATCCACCCCCTCTTTCTGGCTATCTTCTCTAAGAGGTCTAGGGGAGAGGTGTAATCTACCTTGTAGACTTTCCCGAGGGAACCTCTACTGAACTCCTCTATTCTTTCAATGAGAGCTAGGGCAACCTTAACCGGATCCTCGAGATCCTCCGGTCTGCTCCCCCTTATGGCCCTCTCCAGCGGGTTACCGTCTGGGGGTATCAATCCTGGAGAGTCTATTGCGTAAAGCTTCGAGTCTATCCTGAACAGTTGCAGGGACTTAGTGTATCCAGGTGAGAAGGGGTGGGGAGACGTTGTGGCCGAATGTCTTCCCTTTAGGGCATTTATTATGGAAGATTTACCGGTCTTGGGATAGCCCACAAAACCGACTATGCCTCCCCTCCCTCTCATCGCCTCCCTAATGGAGGTTCTCAACAACTTTGTGCCCATGTGTTGTGTTGCCGCGATATAAACTGTGGGGTGTCCCTCGAGCTCAAAACACCTCTTCCAGGACTCCAGGACCCCTCTGGGAACCAAGTCTCCTTTGTTTAGAACCAGGAGCAGGGGCTTCCCCAACCTCTCCACGAGGCTCTCCATACTCCTGGACCTGGTCAGTCGAGGTTCCCTAGCATCCAGTACCTCTACTATTAGGTCGGCCCTGCGAATTACATCTTTCACCAGTTGTAACATTTATTTTATTTGGGATGTACCCCTCAATATAATATATGTCAGTACATCAGTTACATCAATTCGACCAAGGGAGCGTTGACGGCTTCCTCGACTATCAGAGTTCCACTAAGACAGTGGTGTTGGGACCCACGGTTAAGGAAACCGTATTTAACTTCTACGTAGAGGGAAGGCCGGAGAAAACTTTCATTCTGATAGTAAGTGAAACTCCCGCAAACTTCATTAAGTGGAGGCTTTGGCTAAACAATTTCTCTCTAACTAAGGAGTTTAAACCAAATGATTCCGCCAACCTCGAGGGTAGATCACTCCACATGCACCTTTTCGATATAACTCACATTGTAGCTAAAGGTAAGAACGAGTTCATGATAACATATTCAGGTGTTAGGCCCCTCAGTATACACCTGATAAACGTGGTGTCAATCTTTAAGGAAGAGGGGTTCAAGACCTTTTACTCCCTGAGGGCTGGATTAGCTCTCCTGAGACCTGGGGAGGAGATAGCCCTGGAGGGCAGCGGGAAGAACTATCTGGTAGTGAAGGGAGGAGGGAAGAACAGGTTGAGGATAGTCAACGGGAGGGAGATCGAGGAGACTGAACTTGGATACGAATGTGAGGAGTACGAGTACACGTCCCACGGGGTCCTCAGGTTGATCAATGAGATCTCTGGGAAGAACGCCTTGGTTTTCCTTCACTATCTCACCTCTACCGTCTCGCCGAAGATGGACTTTGACGTTGAACTCAAGCTTCAAGGAAACACCTTAGAGGTGAGGATAATCAACACCGGAGAGGTCACGCTCGACAAGGTGTCACTAAACGTTATGATCAACGGAGTTATAGTTAACTTCAAGTTACTTGGTTCACTGAAGCCGAGCGAGTCGATCAGCCACGTCGTCCAGTTACCTCCCAATAAGAAGGGGAACGTCCTGGTGAGGGCGGTTGGGATCAAGGCTGGTATCAGAAAGGTTGTGGACAGAAACCTAGAGGTGAAGTAGGGAGAGAGGTAGACTTCCCAGGGAGAAGGCCAGCATACCTATGAAGGCCGAGCCCTTAAGTAAGGCCCTAGCCTTCGACGCACCCTGTTCACTGGTTTCAGCCGTGATCGCACGTGCTGTGAAGTAGAGGAAGGGCACCAGAAGGACGCCGTAGAGGAGGTTGAAGCCCAGGAGCAGAGGTAGAGGTGAGATCAAGCTGGTCGAGATCAGGGACGCTCTGGCTATCGTCCAAGCCCTCTCTACCCCCATCCTAGTAGCGACAGTCCTGACGCCATGTATGAGATCACCCCTATAATCTTCGATCCCCTTTATCACCTCCCTGGAAAGGGTTAGGAGAAAGGTGTACACCACAGGTATCCATATCTTGTCCAACCACGTGCCAGACCCGTAGGATATCCCTCCGTAAAATATGGAGAGCGCTGTAGTGGTGGCTACGAGCAGGTTCCCGTAAAACCCTGTCTTCTTTAAATCCCTTGCGTACAGGACTAAGGCCGCGGCTGTTAGGAGGGCCACAGCGGCCTGGGCTCCTCCCTGAATTACCGCGATCATCACTCCTAAACCCATGAGCGAATACGAGAGATAAGTTGCCCTCCTCAACGATATGGCCCCGGAGGGGAGAGGACGATCTGGCTTATTGATCCTGTCTATCTCCAAATCGTAAACGTCGTTAATGGAATATCCTCCGGCGGCAACAAGGGAGACAACGAGTAACGCTTCTACTAGCGACAGAGGCCTTATTTCCCACCCTGCACCCACTACGTATCCGGTGAATGCCCCAAACGCTGCACCAAGGACGTTGTGTATCCTGACGAGTCTGAAGTAAGGATTCACGAAAGAATAAATTCCCTAAAATAAAATAAGGTTGCCGTGGACAAGGATCTGGAGATAGCCATTAAGTATTTCAAAACGAACATCTCGGTTGGAGAGATAATAGTCCTGAGGGACTTGAAGTCTCTCGGTATCAGGGAGCCCGAGAAAGTCATAGCCGAACTCCTGAGAGAGGGGATAATAACCAGAGGGGAAGGCTGTTATAACTTAGTAAGGGAGAAAAGAAGGGAGTGAAAATCGAACTCCTCTCTAACCCTCACGGTCTTTCCGTCCAGGAACCTAAAAGCCAGAAGGACTAACCTCCAGGACCTCTCTAGGAGTTCGGTGATCAAGTATTGCCTCCTTATTTCCCTCTCAAGTTTCTCACGGGGCGTGTCGGAGAGGATCTCCGCTATGCTGAACAGTCCACCACCTGTAAAAGTCTTTATCAAGCCGGTTCTATCTCCTATGGAGGGGACATTAGTTTTGATGGGCTTCACCCTAGGAATGGCTCCCCCATGCACCTTCAATATTCTCTTTCCAACGCGTGGGATGAAAGGCCTGGGATCCCCATAAGAGAGTGCCCCTACTAAGGCCCTGTCAGGCAGAGGGACTACCCAACCGAAGCCTGCCTTATTCCTTGAATCCAGCGTGACCAATATTTCCTCTTGTTCCAAGGGTTCTGTGACCAGCTCAACAGCCTTCACCCACTTGGCCCTCCCCTTCCACCCTGAGGCATCGAACACTTTTCCTGTAAACCTCTCCGTGCCCACTAATACCTCCTCCTCTCCCTTTATTACTGCATCCACTGGTCTCCTGGTCCTCAACTCCCTATCTAGCCAGACTTCCACTCTCTCCCTGTTCAATCTCAGCACGTTAGTCTCAATGACTACGTCATGTCTCCCGTCTGTGACCCTAATCACCTTGAACTCCCTGTCCACGAACTCCCTAGGCAAGGAGAGCTTGGTGAAGGTCGAGGTACTTACTATTCCAGTACACTCCTTCCCAGGGAACCTCCTCCTATCGAAGATTATAGGATCTCTGTCCTTCAGTTTTAAACCCAAAAGAAGACCTGCTATGCCGCCCCCTACTATTAAAACTCCGATGATCTATCAGCCTCTCTTACATTAAACCGCTTGGCCTTCAATTGCTCTACAATATAGTAGAAAGCCCTCTTGGGATCGGTGTGGCTTCCGCAGGAGTAAACATCAACTGTGGCGAAGTTGTGCTCTGGCCAGGTGTGGATTGTCACGTGGCTCTCCAATACTATGGCTACTACACTGACCCCTTCGCCAATCTTCCATGCCTTAACGTCCAAGAGAGTCATGTTCCCGACCTTGGTAGCTTCGACAGCTATCTCCTTTAACCTCTCGTCGTCTCTCAACACGTCAGCATCACAGTCGTAGAGGTTTCCAAAGACTTCCCTTCCTATTACTTTCGGGACTCCCCTTAGTTCTGCCCCCATCATTTGTGACCCCCCGTTTATATACCCCTGTACGCAGTTATATTTAAGGTTATCCAGTCTATCTCCTTGATGTTAATAAAGGGTACTACGTGATTTTTAATAAACACTTATTAACCTCACAAAGTTTTTCACGGCAGTTCCTTCGACCTGTGAGGATTGTAGTCAGAAATTTAACGGTGAGTCTTTTGAATTAGTGTATTGATGCAATTTGACCATAAGGCGTATAGTTCTGGACGTTCTGAAACCCATCAGGGGTTCCTCCATAGTTGACTTGGCAAATAGGATAGATAAACTGGAGGGGATAGAGGGTGTCAACATAAGCGTTTCAGACATGGACGTGGAGACCATGGGACTCATAGTGGTCATTGAGGGTGAGGACATAAGGTTCGACGAGATTAAGAGGGTATTGGAAGAGGAGGGATGCGCCATACATAGTATCGATGAGGTCGTAGGAGGGAAAAGGGTGGTGGAGGGAAGACGGCCCAGGTGAAGTGTGACATCTGTGGTTCCAGAAATGCGAGAGTATATCAGAAACACACCGGGAGGAGGTTATGCGACAGCTGTTTCCTGGAGAACGTAAGGAATAGGGTGAGGCTCGAGGCCATCCGTTTGGGTCTCGGTAACGCTAAGAAGATATTGCTAGCAGTATCTGGAGGTAAGGACAGTCTAGTCCTGGCAGACACCATCTCCTCGTTTCTAGATCCAGGGAGGTTAGTAGCGTTCAACATAATGGAGGGCATAGAGGGATATAACAGGGAATCTCAGGTTAAGGAACTCGAGAGATATCTAAGGGATCTAGGAGTGGAACTCATCGGTACGTCCTTCAAGGACGGAGTCGGTTACTCCTTGGATGAGATTGTTAGGGCATCTCAGGGAAGGGGACTCAAGATCTCTGCCTGCACCTTCTGTGGAGGGTTCAGGAGAAAGCTCATAAACCAGGCAGGTAGGGATGTTGGGGCAGACCTCGTGGCTACTGGTCACAATCTGGACGACGAAGTTCAGACCATAATAATCAATTTGCTAAGGGGTGATGTGAAGAAATTGGTTAGGGTTGGGGACTTGCCTGTGAAACTCAGCGACAAGTTCGTCACGAGAGTTAAGCCACTTCGGAAGATTTACGAGTGGGAGACCACAATGTATGCCTATTTCAAGGGATTCAAGTTTCAAGAGACCGAGTGCCCCTACATCTCATCTAGACCTACCATGAGGTCTAAGGTTAGGGATCTCATGTACGCCATCGAGGACGAGTCACCAGGATCCCTCCTGAGAATATTGGAAACCTACGATAAGATAGCTGAGACCGTTAGGAGGTCCTCGTCCCTTGGAGAGCTACCAACCTGTAGGATATGTGGAGAGCCTACGAGTTTCGGCAGAGAAATATGTAAGAATTGCGAGTTACTGATCTCCTCTGGCCTGCTGAAGAGTGACCTTTGAACTCTCAAAAGAACTTACCTATCTCGTAGTATCTCTCCTGTCTACCCTTCCTTTTGTTGGCGACAACAGCCATGGCGAACAGGAGGGATGACAGTCTGTTTAAATACACTATGGTCCACTTGTTCTTAAGTTCCACCTCTTTGGAGTGCTTCACCGCGTTCCTCTCTAACCTCCGTACTATCGTTCTCGCTACGTGAAGGAACGCAGCCTCCTCGCTTCCCCCAGGGATGATGAACAGCTTCACTGGTCCGCTCTCCTTCCTGTATTCCACTGTTCTCGCTTCTAGCCACTTTACCCTGTCCTCCCCAATCCTTTCCTTCTCAGTGCTCCAATCTTCTCCAACAGCGAAGAGGTCCACTTGAACGACCTCCAAATCCCTTCTCATATCTTCCCAAGGGAGTTTAGTCAGAGCCAGCCCGATGAAGGAGTTGACCTCATCGATGTCCCCAAGAAGGTTCACCAAAGGTGAGTCCTTCCCAACTCTGCCTCGAGGAACTGTGGTTTCTCCCTTATCTCCCTCTCTTGTGAACATTTAAAAAACTTAAAAAAGGCACTCTTAAATTGGTTTTGGTGATTACAATTCCTTCTCAGGACTTCGTAGCGTTCCTCAATGAGATTTCTAAGAAATGGCAGGACGAGTGGAACAGGAACAAGTTATTCGAAGCGGAACCCAAGGAAGGTAAGAAGTTCTTCACCACGGTAGCTTTCCCTTATCCCAATAGTCCCTTCCATTTGGGCCACGGTAGGACATACGTGACAGGAGATGTTTACGCTAGGTTCATGAGGATGAGAGGATACAACGTCCTGTTCCCCATGGGTTTCCATTTCACAGGAACCCCCATTATAACGATGGCGGACGATGTGGCAAAGGGGGATAAGGACCTCTTGGACATTTTCCAAAACATTTACGAGATACCTTCGGACGTGATACCTAGACTCTCGGACCCACTTTTCATGGCTAATTATTTCAAGGAAGAGATAAAGATGGCCATGAGGGAGTTAGGTCTATCCATTGACTGGAGGAGGGAGTTTACAACCATCGATCCACAATTCTCGTCTTTCATAGTTTGGCAGTTCTCCAAGCTCCAGGAGAGAGGGTTCGTGGTAAAGGATACACACCCTGTGGGATGGTGTCCAGTCCATAACCTCCCCGTGGGCATGCATGACACTAAGGGAGACGTCGAGCCGGAGATTGGAGAGTATGTAGTGATATTCTTTGATACGCCCTTAGGTAGGTTAGCCGCTGCCACACTCAGGCCTGAGACCGTTTTTGGCGCCGTGGCCGTATGGGTCAACCCTAAGGCGAGTTACGTGATTGCGGAAGCGTGGGGTTCTAAGATTATCATTTCAGAGAAGGCCGCGGATAAACTGAAGTTCCAGATGGATGGAGTGAACGTGATCCAAAGGGTCAGCCCCTCTGACCTCCAGAAAATGAACGCAACGAACCCGGTCACTGGAAGAGAGATTCCAGTCCTACCTGCAGATTTCGTGGATCCAAACACGGCTACAGGTGTCGTGATGAGTGTCCCGGCCCACGCTCCCTTTGATTACTTTTACCTCAAGAGGAGCCGGGTAAACCTGGAGATAGTGCCAGTGATCTCCCTGGAAGGTTACTCAGACGCCCCAGCCAAGGAGCTGGTTGAAAGCACTCAAGTTAAGAACGACGCCGATCTCAAGAAGCTCACGGAACAGTTGTACAAGTCTGAGTATAATAAGGGAGTCATGAGGGCCGACATACTGTCCAGGGTCAGGGATCAGCTCAAGGAGTCCCTCTCAAAGGTTCCGGGCTCGTCAGTACCGGAGGCAAGGAAACTGGTAACTGAGGTTCTCTCTGAGAGGGGGATGGCCTCGAAGGTCCTTGAGATCCTGAACAAGCCCGTGTACTGCAGGTGTGGAAACGAGGTGGTAGTAAAGCTGTTGAAGGACCAGTGGTTCTTGGATTACGGTAACCCAGAATGGAAGAGGTTGGCCAAGAAGCTTCTGGCCAACATGAGGGTAGTGCCTGATGAGGTGAGGAAGGACTTCGAGTACTCGCTGGACTGGCTCCAGAAGAGGGCGTGTGCGAGAACTAGAGGCTTAGGTACCCCACTACCTTGGGATAAGAGGTGGATAATAGAGAGCCTATCAGACTCCACAATTTACATGGCCTATTACACGGTCGCCCATAGGATAAAGGCTCTGAACCTCCACGCAACTCAGCTTAGCGAAGAGTTTTGGGACTATGTGTTATTAGGAAAGGGAGATCCGGCTAAGGTAGCCGAGAAATCGGGTGTCGCTCTCGAGACTCTTCAGGACTTGAGGCGAAACTTCACCTTTTGGTACCCATTGGACATGAGACACAGCGGTCCTGATTTAATACCGAACCATCTGAGCTTCTTCATCTTCAACCACGCCGGAATATTCCCAGAAGAACTGTGGCCTAAGGGAGTAGCCATTAACGGCTTCATCCTCTATGAAGGAAAGAAGATGAGTAAGTCGTTGAGGAACATAATTCCTCTGAGGAAGGCCGTTAAGAATTATGGGGCAGATGTAGTGAGAATTTCGCTCACCTCTCTTGTTGACATGGCTACAGATGTAAACTTCACAGACAGTGGAGCTAGGGCGATAGCGGAGACGCTCAAGAAGTTCTTCGACATGCTCGACATGAAGTCCGGGTCCAGAATAGTTGGGATTCCAGAGAGGTGGATACAATCAAAGCTCCATAGGATTGTGAAGGATTCGGTACGACTCATGACCGATATGAAGTTCAGGGAATTCATTAACGAGATCCTCTTCAATATGTCGTCCTACGTTAATGAGTACCTGGAAATGGTCAGGTCTGAATCGAGGGAGTATAATCCTGATGTCATAAGGGAGGTATTGGAAATATGGACCAGGCTCATAGCCCCCTTCGCTCCTCACTTGGCTGAGGAGATGTGGCATAGACTAGGCCACACCACATTCGTCTCCACAGAGGGTTGGCCATCACATGACGAATCAAAGATAAATGACGTGTTGGAACTGGAGCACGAGTATCACAAGCAACTGGTCGAAGACATAAGGGCCATCCTAAACGTCTACAAAGGCGAACCGTCCCTGGTTATGATATATGTTCATGATGGAACCCTCACACCTCTTCTTAGGGAGGCAGTGGAAATAGTGACCAAGGGAGGAAATCTCAAGGATTTCATGAGCTCTAAGAGGCCCTCCTCAAAGGAGGAGGCCAAGACGTACCAAAGGCTGTTCCAATACGTGACGGAGATGGGAGAGAATAACAAGAGGTTAGCTCTCCTTGGAGTGAACGAGTTGGAAGTCCTCAGGAAAGGAGTCTCGTATATAAGGTACAAATTGAACCTTGACGTTGAGGTCGAACCCTTCACCCATGAGGTAAAGACCAAGTTTAACAAGGAGGCCCTACCCCTCAGACCAGCCATAATCGTTCAGTAGCCTAACCTTACCCCCTCTAATCTCTATTTTTCCGAGCCTGGCCAAGAGACCCAACTCTTCCCTAACTTTTTCCCTCCCCTTTCCGCTCCTGTGTGAGTATATGTTCACTAAATCCTTGAGGGTAGCCTCTCCTCCGAGCTCCCTCAGGATATCCACCAGGAGGTCCCCTTGGGAGAGCTCGTAGTCCTCTACCCTACCCTGGTTAACTTTAAAGTAGTATGTCGCCTCTCCCTCCGCTCTGTAGATATTCCCTTGCACTTTTTTTATTTTATATCGTTTAACGCCCTCTAAATTCAGGTTCATAGTTGAGGTCACCAGTAAGTAATCCTGTGGTACTTCACTTTCACTCTCCGCATCAAAGACCAGTACTCTAGCTCCTGGCTCGCACTTCACCTCGACCCTTTCCCAAAATCTCATCTTCTCTAAGTTTACAATACATACCGAAAACCCTCTCCTGCTCAATTCCCTAGCTATCGATGAGATTATCGCTACGTTTACAGAGTAATAATAGGAGACGAGTAGATGCCTGCCCGTCAGCAGTTCCTCCAAGAACATGATAAGGAAAAACTTTTAGGAAAATATAAACGATGTAGGTGGAGGGATTCTTATTGCACCAACCGACTTGAAGGAAGTAATATATCCTTGGCTAAAGGGGGCCAAGGAGTACGATTTCACGGACATAAAGGAGGGATTGAGGCTTCATCTCAACGAGTCTCCTTACCCTCCACCTGATTTCGTGTTGGAGGCAGTCACCAGATATCTTAAGGCCGGAAACAGGTATCAGCACCCAGATCTGTCCAAGAGATTCAGGGAGCTCGCGGCTGAATATAATGGCGTTGAACCGGATGAGATATTCCCTACTACTGGAGGGGACGGTGCAATAAGGTCAGTGTTCTACAACTTCACCCAACCCGGTGATGTTGTCCTGTCTAATTACCCTGGATACAGCATGTACTCTGTTTACTCTTCCTTCAGGGGACTTAGGGAGGAGAGAGTGAATTTAAGGGAGGCTGGTGACTGGTGGCAGGAGGACATGGATTCCCTACTCAGCAAGGCTGATAGGTCTAGGCTGGTCGTGATCGACGACCCAAACAACCCGACTGGATCCCCTATGCTTCAGGCCAACGAGGATAAGATAAAGGCCTTGGCGGAGAGAGTCAAGGGTATAGTGTTATTGGACGAGGCATATTATGAATTCTCCGGCTACACGGCGTCGAAGTTAGTCAGCAAATACCCCAATCTCGTCATTGTGAGGACTTTGAGCAAGGCATTCTCTCTGGCCTCCTTTAGAGTGGGTTATCTAATAGCTGACAGAGAAATAGTGAAAGTCTTAGAGAAGGGATCCACTCCCTTCGACGTCCCCTTACCGTCCCTTATAGCCGGGATAACGGCGTTGGAGAGACCTTCCTATGCCAGGGAGATAGCGTCTGAAATATCTGGGAACAGGGAATATCTGTACAGGGCTTTAAAGTCCGTGGGACTCAAGGTGTATAAGTCTGTGACCAATTTCCTCTTCTTTAGATATGGGGGAGATCTGCTAAGCCCCTTGCTTAAGAGAGGGATAGCCATAAGGAACCCCATAAAAGACTTCTATAGGGTCACCGTGGGGACTAAGGAACAATGTGACATATTCGTGAAGGAATTGGGTGAGATAATTGAAGATAGCAATACCGAACAAAGGTAGGTTACAGACTCCTACTATTCAGTTCTTGAACTCCGTGGGAATCAAGCCCACCGCTAATGACGATAGGGCTCTGATGGTTCCAACGAGCTGGGACGGAGTGCAATTGGTGACCATAAGGACTGAGGACATACCCAACATAGTAGAGGCGGGAGCTGCTGAGTTGGGCATCACCGGGCTGGACTACGTCATGGAATCCGGGGCAGACGTAGAGGAATTAATAAAATTGGATTTCGGTAGATCGAGAATAGTGCTGGCCGTCCCTCAAGCTTGGAATATAGACGATCCTGAAGAGATAAAGGGGGAGATTAGGATTGCCACCAAGTACTTTAACCTTGCCACTAGATACCTGGAAAGGAAGGGAATAAGAGCTAAACTAGTAAAGATAAGCGGTGCAGCGGAGATCATGCCCTCGCTAGGTGCTGCAGACGCCATAATTGACGTCACGAGTACGGGAACGACTCTCAAGCTCCACGGGCTCAAACCCATAGACACTGTGGCTGAGAGCTATGCTTTGGTCATAGGTAATAAGGATTGGATGAGAAGCGAGGAAGCAGATAGGATAAACCTTGTGCTCACCATGATGAAGGGAGCTCTAAATGCAAGGGGGAAGAAGATGATATTCATGAACGTTGACGACAACTCCCTCAAGAACGTGATATCATCTCTCCCGGCCATGTTGGCTCCAGCCGTCTCCAGACTCAGCGGAACGGAGGCATGGGAAGTGGTGACGGTGGCCGACGAGGATGACCTACCAGAGGTGATAGCTAAGGCTAAGACTGCAGGGGCCAGAGACATAGTAGTAGTCAACATAGAGAAGGTGATAAAGTGAAGGTAGTTCCAAGCGTTGACATCAGTGGAGGAAAGGCTGTGAAGAGGATCAAAGGTAAGAGGGACACCGGGCTACAACTTGGGGACCCAGTTGCAGTAGCGTCAGAGCTCAGGAAGATGGGTTACGATTCGATCCATGTGGTGGATCTAGACGCTGCAGAGGGTATTGGGAACAATTGGAGGCATGTTCTTGACATAATAAAGGTGGGTTTCTTAAGAGTGACCGTGGGTGGAGGAATAAGGGATAGGGAAAGGCTAAACAGTATCTTGAAAGAGAGTTCAACAATAGCGGTCATGTCCACTCTACCCTTCACGGAACCGGAGAAATTCAGGGAAGCTGTTAGGGGAGTTGAGGACAGAGTCATGATATCAGTGGATTATTGCGGGGATCATATCTTCGTGAAGGGATGGAACGAGGGTGTCAAGGCATCGGTTGCGATTGATAAACTCAATGGATTCAAGGTTAGGGGGTTCATATTCACCTATGTGTGTAATGAGGGTACAAAAGGCGGAATAGACGAACGTATAGGAGGGTGGCTGAAGCTGATATGTGGGGAGAAGGGCTATGCCGGAGGGATAGCTTCAACTGAAGACTTGAGGAGGTTAAAGGAAATGGGCTTCGACTTCGCCATTGTAGGTATGGCTCTATACACTGGGGCCATAAGGGGGGTTCTAAATGTCTAGAAGCGTTAGGAAGGTCAGGGAGACTAAGGAGACGAAAGTCTTAGTGGAACTGAACTTGGACGAGAAGGGAGAAGTGAAAGTCAGAACTCCAGTACCTTTCTTCAATCATATGCTCAATACCATGTTATTCTATATGGGTATCTCGGCTGTAGTAGAGGCTGAGGATAAGCAGAATTACGATGATCATCACGTTGTCGAAGACGTGGGGATAACCTTAGGTCAGGCGTTGAGGGAAGCTTTGGGAGACAGAGCTGGTATAAAGAGGTTTGCACACGCCATCGTACCTATGGACGAAGCTTTGGTTCTGGTGGCTGTAGACATCTCTGGGAGAGGGATGGCAGAGATAGGCCTCAGGGTTAAGAGGGAATCTATAGGCGGTTTGTCGACAGAGAACGTACCCCACTTCTTCAAGACTTTCGCCATCAATTCTGGGATAACACTTCACGTGAGACAGCTCTCTGGGGAGAATGAGCATCACGTCATAGAGGCGTCGTTTAAGGGAGTCGGGCTGTCGCTTGAGGAGGCTGTTTCCGTGATTGGAAAGGACGTCAGGAGCACGAAGGGATCACTATGACGGCCAAAAGGATAATCGCCTGTCTTGACGTGAAGGACGGGAAAGTAGTCAAGGGTGTGAGATTCGTGAATTTGAAGGAAAAGGGAGATCCAGCCATACTGGCTAGCAAATACGAGGAGGAGGGGGCGGACGAAATAGTCTTCTTGGATATCTCGGCAACGGTGGAGGGGAGGAAGACTCTGTTACAGAAGGTCAGGGAGACGGCGGAGATCCTGTCGATTCCGTTGACTGTAGGAGGGGGAGTGAGGACAGTGGACGACGTCTCTAGACTACTCTCAAATGGTGCAGATAAGGTGAGTATCAACACAGCAGCCGTGGAGAACCCAGAGTTGATTGAACTTGCCTCAAGGGAGTTCGGTGCCCAGGCAGTGGTGGTAGCCATAGATGTCAAGAGACTCAATGATTCGTGGGCAGTGTTCATCAGGTCTGGTACAGAGAACACAGGGCTTGACGCACTGAGGTGGGCTAAGAAGGTGCAAGAATTAGGTGCGGGCGAGATCTTACTGACTAGCATTGACAGGGATGGAACTAGGGACGGTTATGACATTGAGGTGACGAAGTTTGTGTCGGAGAACGTCACAATACCGGTAATAGCGAGTGGCGGGGCAGGGAAACCAGAACATTTCTTAGAGGCCTTTCTGAAAGGTAAGGCTGATGCAGCTCTTGCAGCTGGCGTGTTTCATGATGGGGTGATCAGGATCAGAGCCCTGAAGGAATACTTGAGGGAGAACGGCGTTGAGGTGAGAACTTGATAAGGAGAGAAATACCTACAAGGAGACTCGAAACGTTAACTGACGTTTTGAGCAAAGTGGAGGAAATATTACGCAGGGTCAGGAATGAAGGAGATAATGCGCTCACTCAACTAGCCCTTCAGTTCGATGGAGTGGAGCTCAACAACCTTGAGGCAGAGAGATGGGAACTGGAAGAGGGCGCAGAGAGACTAGATCCTGAAGTCAAGAGATCCATAGATATGGTGTGGAATCAATTGGAGTCTTTTCACTCGCTCATGAAGCCCCCCAGCATGGGAGGTGGGAGAGGTGGAATCGAGTACGGAGTTAATTGGGTACCTATAGATAGGGTGGGGATTTACGTTCCAGGAGGGAGAAAGACGTATCCCTCAACACTCATGATGACCGGGATCCCCGCTAGAGTGGCAGGAGTTAAGGAGATCTACGTGTGTACTCCAGTCAAGACATCGGTGGATCCCGCCATAGCTTACATAGCCCTAAAGCTCAACGTCGACGGTGTCTACAAGGTCGGCGGAGCCCAGGCAATAGGAGCCCTAGCATACGGAACTCAGACAATTAAGAAGGTGGACAAGATAGTGGGACCTGGAAACGTCTTCGTCCAGGCAGCTAAATATTTGGTTAGCGCGGAAGTGGGGATCGACGGTATAGAGGGGCCCACAGAGCTAGTTGTCATTGCAGATGAGATTGCGAATCCGACGAGAGTTGCCTTAGACTTAATGGCACAAGGTGAACATGGTCCTGGAAGTGTTCTAGTTCTCATCTCTCCCTCTGAGGCTCTCCTAAACAAGGTGGAGGAACTCCTACCTCAGGAGGGAACATTTTATCTGATTAAATCCAGTGACCTGGAAGAGGCAGTGAACGTAGCAAACGAGCTGGCTCCAGAGCACCTCTCGCTCTACGTGAGGAACGCAGATGAATTGCTCAGGCACGTGAGGAACGCAGGTGCTATTACCGTAGGAGACACACCACCAGCCCTACTGGACTACTCAGCCGGTCCGGATCATGTGTTGCCCACCAGTGGATGGGCCAGGTTTAGGGGAGGTCTTACGGTATACGACTTCCTGAAAGGTATAGCATACGTGAGATCTAAGAATCCAGATAGAGAGTTGATAAGGGCTGCCATGAAACTGGCAGAATATGAGGGATTTACCGTTCACTCCAGGAGTATGGGTGTGAGATATGAGTGAAGTCATGGATCAACTGTATAGGATAATAGACTCAAGGCTCAAGGAGATGCCGGAAGGGAGCTACACTGCCTCTCTAGCCAAGAGAGGAAAGGGGTACGTAGCTAGAAAGGTGGGAGAAGAGGCGGTTGAGGTAGTAGTTGCTTCCCTAACGGAGGGCAAGGAGAGGGTAATTAGCGAGACTGCGGATCTCATATACCACCTCTTGGTTCTCATGGCCCTGGAGGGGGTAAAACCCGAGGAGGTGTACGAGGAGTTGAGGAGGAGAATGAAATGAAGGTAATAATACTCAATTATGGTGTAGGTAACCTCTTCAGCATCTCCTCCGCCTTCAAGAGGCTAGGTGCCGAAGTGGAGATAAGAGCCGAGCCGGCTGAGGCGGATCTTATAGTCCTACCTGGCGTGGGGGCCTTCTCTTCTGTCGGATCGTTTCTCGCAAAGTGGAGGGGAAGACTAGAGGAGTTGAGGAGGAGTGGGTCGAAGTTCTTAGGAGTCTGCCTAGGCATGCAACTGTTCTTCGAAGAGGGGTACGAAGGTGGGAGGACTAAGGGACTCGGGTGGCTGAAGGGTTACGTTGATCTCCTACGGGATGCCCCAAAGCTACCTCACATAGGATGGGACGTTCTCATGGAGAAGGGGTCCTGTGATCTAAGCGAGGGACTCAAAGGGAGGTATGCTTACTTCGTGCACAGCTATGTTGCCTATACTCCCATGAGGCCAGCGATGACTTCAGTCTATGGAATGGAGTTCCCAGCACTGGTGTGCACCGATGAATTGGTGGGCACGCAATTTCACCCTGAGAAGAGCGGGGAGACTGGGGGAATCTTCTTGAGGAATCTAATCGAGTGGGTGAAGAGATGAGGGTCGAAGAGGCTGAAGTCTTAGCTTCTAAACTTAACTTTCGCCATGAAGAGGGCACTGTGATTGCAGTGGTTCAACATTTTGAGACCAAGGAAGTACTCATGGTGGGGAACATGAACAAGGAGGCGTTCATCAAGACGTTAACCACAGGCCTTCTCCACTTCTGGTCCCTATCTAGGAAGAGAATATGGCTCAAGGGTGAGTCCAGTGGAAATTTTCAAGAGGTAGTACAAGTGAAGGTGGACTGCGACGAGGATAGCGTAGTTGTGCTAGTGAGGCCCCGAGGACCCATATGCCATACCGGGAATAGGACCTGTTTTTATAGAGAACTCAGTGACTTGAAGGGACCGTAATTCCTCAAGTACATACAAAAGGATAAATTCTATCGTTGACAGAGTCATCTCCTGATAATAATGAGTTCTCAGGTTGTGAATAAGGAAGAGTGGTCGAGAAAATTAATGGAGGCCCTCAAGGACGTCTACGATCCCGAAATACCGGTAGATATCGTTAATTTGGGCTTAATTTACGATCTTAAGATATCAGACGACGGAGAGGTTTACGTGAGACTTGGACTCACTGCACCCGGTTGCCCAGTTGTGGATGATCTGGTCTATACCGTAGAGGAAGTGATCAAAGAGACCGTGCCTGCCAAGAAAGTTGAGGTTGACATTGACATGGAGACGCAATGGTCTCCCCTCAAGATGAGTCCAGAAGGGAGAGAGAAGTTCAAAAAACTCTACGGTTACGATATAGTGGAGATGTGGATCCAGACCTACGGTCTCCCCACTGAGGATCAGAAGGCATAAAATCTTGGAACTTTTTGTCTAGTTATGTCTTGGAGTCTACTTGAATTAATAAGGTCGAACCCTCAGAGACTGATGGATAGTCTGAGAAAGAGGGGCATAGACGCGTCTGTAGTTGACAAGGCTGTAGAGCTGGACAGAAAGTGGAGGAGCGTGCTGCAGGAGGTCGAGAAACTGAGACATGAGCACAACTTAGTGAGCTCCCAGATTCCGAAGCTCCAGCCTGAAGATAGAAAGAAAAAGATAGAGGAGGCTAGAAACCTCCTGAGGATAATCGATGCGAGAGAGAGGGAGTTAAAGGAGATAGAGGAAGAACGTGATAACCTCCTGAAAAGTCTCCCTAATTTAGTTCACGAGTCTGTACCTGAAGGTCCTGATGATTCTTATAACGTTCCCATAAGGGTTTGGGGCAAGTTCAGAGTCTATGAAAAGGATGTGCAGAGCTTCCTTGACCAAGTTAGGGGACTGGAGGCCCAATATGAAGTATTATCTTTCAAACCGATAGGGCATGCAGATGCCCTGGAACAGGTGTTAAGGCAAGGTAATACAACCAAGGCAGCGGAAGTTGCTGGTTCCAGGTTTTACTATTTATTCCAGGACGTAGCCTGGTTGGAGCTTGCCCTCATAATGTACGCAGTGGACGTAGTGACATCAAAGGGTTACACTCTCATCATCCCTCCCTACATGTTGAGGGGAGAGGTCATTAAGTCTGTGATAGATCTTGAAACATTTAAGGATGCGATCTACAAGATCGAGGAGGAAGACCTTTACCTCATAGCTACAGCTGAGCATGCCATAGCTGCCCTTTATTACAAGGAGGAGATCGACGCGACCAGATTACCTTTGAGATATGTTGGGCTTAGCCCTGCCTTCAGGAAAGAGGCTGGGGCTGCCAATAAGGACCTCAAGGGAATATTTAGAGTTCACCAGTTCAATAAGGTGGAACAATTCATTTTCTCCCTCCCTGAAGACAGTTGGAAACTTCACGAGGAGTTAATCAGTAACGCAGAGGAGATATTTAGGGGGCTTGAGTTACCATACAGAGTCGTCAATATAGCCTCTGGAGATCTAGGGGCCTGCGCAGCCAAGAAGTATGACCTTGAGGTATGGATGCCTGCCCAGGCCAAGTTCAGGGAAATGGTGAGTTGTAGTAACTGTACCGACTGGCAAGCCTTCAGAATGAGAATAAGATACGTGGATAGGAAGAACAATAGAAAGGGTTACGTTCACACCCTGAACAGTACCGCCATAGCCACAACCAGAGCCATAACGGCAATACTGGAGAATAACCAGATGGAGGACGGCACCGTAGTGATACCAAAAGTTCTCAGGAAGTACCTAGAACTATTCCCTTCAGCACCTAAGGACGTCATTTTGCCGAAAAAGGTTTAATTTTTCATCTGGGCCTGTAGCCAAGCCTCGACTTCCTTCATTCTCTTCTTGGCTACTCTGAGGAACAATTTCAGTAACATCCTCACGGGATAATATACAGGGCCCTTCATATAGAACCTGTTCAGTATATCCTCAGCCCAGTATACGTCATGCCAGAACACTTTCTTATACAGTTCTATGTGAGAGTCGCTCAACTTGATCTTGGTGAACCAATCCTTGTTCTTGAAGTAGCCCATAGGCACAAAGAACATCGGAACTAGTATACTCCTATAGGGCCTTAGGCTATCCACGAGATCTATAGTCCTTAGTACATCGTCTTCCTTTTCTTCGGGGAGTCCCACGATCATAGTCCCGGCAGGTATTATGTTATGTTCGTGCATTATCTTAAACGCCTCCTCCACAGTTTCGGGATAGCTCTCTGGTTTGTACGGTGACGATTTGGCGGGCATTATCTCCTTTGCAAGCCTCGGAGAGCCAGTCTCGATTCCTACCTCCACTCCTAAATAGCTCTGAGACTCGTTTGCATATACGATCTCAGTAAGTTTAGATATAAGTCCGTACTTTTCCTGAGAGTATCTGATGGCAGCCAAGCTGGCGTGACTCCAGGCGATCGTCTTATAATATCTCTTCACGAGCTTGTGTAACTTTATTAGAGGTTCTGGACGGGGGAGGATACCAACAGCACCATAAAATAGCACGTCGTCACTGTGAATAACTCCGTGTCTGACTCCGGCCCTTACGTTGGCCTGGAGTTCTCTCTCGATCTTCTCGAGAGGATAGTACCTGGTGGGCCTCAAGGTGACGGAGCAAAACCTACAGGATCTGGCACACCCCCTCATTATCTCTATGAGGCCGTTGACACTGGCACCCTTGATGTCAGGTATGTCCTCTATACCTGGTACGTCCTCACCGCTGATGTAGTAATATCTGGGTAATTCCTCCCCATCCAATATCATTTGGGCGATCTTACCTATCACCTTCTCAGCCTCTCCGTCGATTAGGGAGTCTATTCCGACCTTCTCTATCATGTCCTCCCTCCAGAGCCACTGCCAGACTGATGGGCCTCCAGCGATCATCTTCACACCTCTCTTTCTGGCTTCCTGCACCTCGGGCTTATTCACGAGTTCCTGGAAGCTCTTGTAGTTGATAGGTTCCTTCTTCGTTATTCCCCACCAGGTCGATGAGGGAGGCCCGAAAGCAAAGTAGTCGTGGTGAGAGAACATCAGGGCCTTAGCGTTCTTGAGGTGTGGAGCTAAGTGGTCTGGATCTATTATTGCTGCCTTGAATCCTTCATCTATCAGTTTCGCTTCCACTTTCCTCATTCCGTAAGGCGCCTGGTGAGGCCTACCTACATTGTCAGTCTTTATTTTGGGACACGCTAACCACTTCCACGCGGACTCCGGTACTCCTATGGCCGGACCTGTTCCCAGAAAGCCTAAGAACTCCTTCCCGTGATGGTTGGTCATGAGGCACCGATCTGTTGTTATCACGAAGTCGAAGGTCTCCATGGAGATCACCTCAGATCCCGATAACCTTTAGGAACTTCTTCAGCTCAGGATCAAGGTTTTTCCTGTCCAAAGGTTTGACATTTGAGGTATTGGCCAACCACTCCTTATCATCTAGAGTGGTAGCATAGATGGTTTGAAGAATAGAGAATATTTTTTCGCCTCTCTCATTCTTCAATTCCTCTATCAACAGGTTCCTTCTTCCCACCTTCAGCGAATATCTGTTCGTGGTTTCGTTGATTCTCATAAGGGAATGATAATAGAACTGACAATATAATATTTACGGTGTTAAAGACAATTTATTTAGAAGATCCTTACTCCTCCTCGTGTTCCTCTGTACCTTCCAACTCCTCCCTCAATAACTCAAGGCCTACCTCCTTGTAGTACTCCTCCCTCTCCTGTTGCCACTCATCGTCCTCCCTCCTCCTGCCCTCATTTTCGCTCACTATGGAAGTAGTGAGAACTTTACCCGACTTGCCCCTGTTCTCCTTTATCTCGTAGGCCTTCTTGGCTTTCTTGTCCAGGGGCATTTCGTACCCACACTTGTTACACTTCAGAATCTCCTTGTTCCCCTTCTTAGTGGGTACCATGAGACCTCCGTCTTTAGGACAAAACTGCATCCTAAAACACCATATATATGCTAAGCCCATGGTTTCATATATAAAGGTTTTGGATCAGAATTTAGATGTCAACGCAAAAATAATAGCAAAACGTTATATTTTAACTCTTGGATCCTCTTTGACCGCGTTAAGGACTATGCTGGTATACGTTCTCTCCACCTTGCTGTTTTTGAGCAATTGTTTCAGGAAAACGTCCAGATCTTCGACACTCCTGAACTTGGCAATGAGCACAACGTCATATTCTCCCACAACGTCGTAAACTGCCACGATGTTGTCCGTGTTGGCTATTTCCCTCTCGAACTCAACCAGGTATTTTCCATTCACCTTGACCATTATGATGGCTGAGAGGGAGTAACCCAACTTCGTATAATCCACGAGGGCTGTGAAACCCTTTATCACACCCTCTTGGACGAGTTTGGTGAGCCTGTTGTGAAGAGTGGCAGGAGAGACGTTCATTTCCTCTGAAAGTCTCCTTAGGCTCACCCTCGAGTCCCTGAGTAATTCTATGAGCAGTCTTCTGTCTATTGTGTCTAAATCTACCCTCCTTTTGCCATCACTTGTCATTTGTCCCGATATGACTTCTCCTTCGGGATTAAAAATTTTTTAGTTAGTCCTGGGATTCTCACGCCAATTTAACTTGAGATATTCCACTAATAATTAGCTGAACCCCGAAGGCTGCTATGATGATGGCTGTAAACCTTCCCGCTGCCACGGTTCCCGTCCTTCCTAGTATCTTGATCAGGAGAGGCCCACTCAGTAGAACGAGATAAGTGAGAAATGCTGCCACTAGGCTACCCAAAACTAGGTCTATAACACTGTTCTGAACTGATAGCGATATAAGCGCCGTCATGGTTCCAGGACCTACTATGAGGGGAGTAGCTATTGGCGTAACTACAGCCTCTTCAAGCCTCTTCGACACGAACTTCAGTTGCTGAAACCCTCCTAGGGTATCTATTCCTAGATAGAGAAGAAGTATCCCTCCCCCGATTTCAAGGGAGTATGGTTGCAACCCCAAGAAGTTTAGTAGTGGTCGCCCCATGAGGGAGAAGATTAGGACTAAAATGATGACTGCGACCTCAACCTTATTCACAAGGGCTGTCCACCTCATCTTTTCACCGCCCTGTGTGGCCTCCTCAAATATGGAGAGAATATACGGGATTATGGAGAACGGGTCCATGACCGCGAAAACTTTCACTGCTATTATTAATATAGACTCAAGACTCATTATCTAACACGGCAAGGATCTCCCTTAGTATTTTAGACTTTTCGGCCTGATCTGAGACAGTCGACAGCCTAAGGGAGTGTTTCAGGAGTTCGTAAAGCGTCGAGATTTCTTTCCTGTACTTTTCGTTCTGCTCCTCGAGCTCTTGAACTCTGGCCTGAAGGTTCTGATAATTGGCGTAAAGTTCTCCTATTATTGTCTCTAACTCTTCCTCACCGTGATGGTGATGTTCGTGCTCGTGGGAGTGTGTGGATTCTACCTCCCTCTGTATTTCCTCCAAGTCCTCGTCGCTCTTGGGAAGTTTATCAATCCTGAACTTCATCTTCTCCTCCCTCCGTATCCACGTTACCGCTGACCTTATCATTGGTGATTATATATTTTCCTACTCCCAACCTAAGGTAGTGTTTCATTACCGTGGAGATCTTCCCAGCTGCCCTGGTGGGGATACACTCCGTTTCGACCTCTTCCTCGGTGTCCAGTTTAGCCACAACCTTGGCCATAGTCTTGGAATCGTTACAGAACTCAACGTTCACGGCCTTAACCCTACCCAGGAACACTAAAGTCTCCATATCCCTGCCCTTCATGCTTATCCTCATCGTTTCACTGCCCTTCCTATAATGTCTTCGAGTTTTAATCCCTTCCTCTGTAGGTAAAGGGAGAGAGAGGCCCTTAACTTAGGAATTGCCTCAAATCCGCTCTCTATTATAAGACTAGCTATACCTACAGCCTTTGCACCCACAGATAAGAGCTCTAACGCATCGTCGAGGGTGAAAACTCCTCCAACACCTATTATATCTGGGTTGTACTCTCTGTACACCTCATAAATTATTCTCACAGCCAGGTTGTGTATACACCTACCTGAAATTCCTCCGGTACCGTAACTCAGGATTGGCTTGAATTCCTCTACATCTACTACCATTCCCTTCATCGTGTTGATCAACGTCAGCCCGTCTGCTCCCGCGTCTAGCGCTCTCCCTGCTAGGGAGAGGACATTGTCCCATGGTCCCAGTTTTACCAAGACCGGCCTCTTCACGCTCGACTTCACTGCGGAAACTATATCAGAAACTAGGCTGGCTGTGTCAGCTCCGTACCCTCTCCTATTTGGACTGCTCAGATTCAGCTCTATGGCATTGGCGTATCTCTCCCCCTCCAAGGAGGCCTGGACCATTTCCTCTAGGGAACTCCCACCTACGCTCACTATCTGGACGCACTCGTTGGGTTCCAACGCCCTGATTCCAGGATTCCCTAGACCTATGGCGTTGATGTAACAGCCTTCTCCAACTTTAACGATTGTGGGGGAGTGATGAGGTTCTACGGGATACAGTGTGAAAGTCTTGGTCGTTATGGCTGCGGGTCTGTATTGGTGGCAAACTCTCCTCATGAGTCCAGGTACTTCTGGGATAACACCAGAAGCGATGACGAATGGGTCGTTCAAATTAAGTCCTGCCACTCTTGTCGAATACATTGGATCCCCTCACCGGGAAAACGTTTCCGTCCTGATAAGCTACCTTACCTTCCACTATGGTCGCATAAACTGTGGCATCCAAGGGAAAGCCGTCTAATGGTGTGTGTGTCATCTTACTGAAGGTAGTGGAGTATCTCCATCTCTCCCTCCTTATGATCACGAAGTTTGCTAAGTTCCCCACAGCTATCTCCCCCGCGGGGATCCCAAGAATCCTGGAGGGGTTTGTGGAGATTAGTTCCACTGCCCTACCCAATGTTATAGCACCCCTGAGAGCTAGGGTGAAGATAAAGGGTAGGGTGAAGGACACGGCTGCAATCCCTGGAGGACATAACTCAATGGGGAAGGACTTCTCCTTTACTGAGTGAGGCGCGTGGTCACTAGCTACCGCATCAGCCTCGGTCAGAGCTATGAGGAGACTGTTCCTCTCACTCTTGCCCCTTATGGGCGGGTTGACCTTAGACAGGCAATCCGTCTCTCCTGGAACTAGAAGGTGATGGGGAGTGAAATCGGTCGAGAAGCCCATCCTTTTTGCTAGCTTAATGGTATCCAAACTAGTGGTGTGAGTCACGTGAAAGTTCCCTCTGACAAGGTAGAGGGACGCCAATTCCTGCCACAACCTCCTATTGTGTCTCCCAGGCCTCAGGGACATAGGTATCTCTGGGTGCAAGACCTTGACCATCGGAGATTCCAATATCCACTGTATGTCTCTCTCAAGGTCCTCTGGGAATACCTTGAATCCGGCTATGGGCATTTTAGCGACTCCCTTATCCTGAGTCACCCCGGAGTAAATTCCGTAGTCGCACCTGGAGTAGTTCCCTAACTCTGAGAGTCTCAATCTAATGGTCTCCACGCTGTTGATTATTGGAACAGTGTTAGGCATGTCCACCACCACCCCAATCCCCCCATAGACGGCCTCTGACGTCCCTGAGGCTATAGTCTCCTTATAGGAGAGCTCGAGTCCCCTGAGGTGAACGTGCATGTCTACACCTGCTGGGAACACGTAAGAGTCTGAGGGAAGCTTAAGGTCTGGTCTGCACTCCTTCCTGATCTCCTTAATCCTCCTATCGAATGACACGCAGGCCTCCTCTAGACCCCTCAGGTAAATCTTACCCTTTATCCACAACTTTTTCCACCTCCATGAAGGGTCCCTCCACACAGGGCAGGAACCCCTTCACATTACAGACCCCACATACTCCCATCATACAGTTCATCTTGACCCACCTGACGTAAACTAACGTGTTACGGGGAAGAGTCTTAATGAACTCCAAGGGAACTGAGGCTAGGATTAGATCCCATCTCACCTCTTGACTGGGCCTCTGGAACTCGTCCGTGCAAGACTCGCAGTTCAAGGAGGCCTGGTACCCTTTCCTCTTGGCAATCCTCAGGGGATAGAGGAGGTCATGATATAACCTCCCTACAGCTATCCCCATGACGTTCCCTCGAATCTCAACTGGCTTTCCAAAAGGCCCTTCCACTATCACCCTGCTCATCTTACGAAGATACTGGACCAACCTCTCCGAATCCACGTACAGCTCCAACTCGCCTTCCTTGTAATCGGTTACCCCTAGCGGTATCTCACTCTCGCCTGGGAACACGAGCCCAACGAATTGGCCAGGTGACGGTTCCTTACCGTAATACTCCAGGAGAACTCTCGTACTTTCCCTGGTTGGCTCAACCCTGAGTACTTTAGAATACATCATTCCAAGATCTGCCTCAATACCTCCTGTTCGGTTATTCTGGTCTCGCAATACTCGCAGACGAGCTCTATTGGTGACTTCCTAAGTGTCTTGAATTTTGTGGCCGCTTCAGGATCGTTATTTGTTATACAGGAGGGGTTAGTACACCTTAGTAGACCTGTTATCTTATCTGGAACCTTCTGCTTTCTCTTCTCCACTACCTCATAATCCTTTACGATGTTTATAGTTGCCTCAGGGGCTATCAACGTTATGAGCTCAGCCTCCCTCTCCTCAATGGCCCTTTCCTCAATCTTGAGGATGTCCTTTCTCCCCATCTTGCTACTCTCCACATTCATGACCAACGCTATTCTATAGCCTTCCTGCCCCCTTATTCCTAAGACCCTCAGCACTGCCAACGCCCTACCTGCAGGTATGTGATCTATTACAGTGCCGTTCTTGATCTTGCTCACTATCAGTCCGTTCTTCAAGCCTCAACGCCTCCCACGACTTCGTGGAGCAGGACAGACCTTAAGGGCACAGCCAAGGATGCCTGGAGGAAGTATTTGGCTTGTGGATAGGAATCTATCCTTCTATCTATTTCCGTGACTCTAGGGAGTGGATGGAGGATTACGCTGTCCTTCCTCATCTCCTCTACTAGCCTTACGTCAACTCTGTAGCTTTCCTTCACCTTCTCGTATTCCGACTCGTCTGGAAACCTCTCCTTCTGAATTCTGGTGACGTAGAGTACGTCAATATCACCTATCACGTCTCTAGGGTCGACTCTCTCCTCAGTCGGGTAGTCAAGTTCGTTTCTGATCTCCTCCCTGAGTCTCAGTTGTGGTGGGGAGATCAAATAGACCTTCTTAGGCCTAAAGAACTTCAGACCCCTTACTAGACTGTTCACTGTCCTGGCGTATCTCAGGTCCCCCAAGAGACCAAAGGTTAGACCTTCAGGAGTTCCAAAGATCCTCTTGATGGTGTAAAGATCTATGAGCGTTTGAGTGGGATGTTCATGCTTGCCATCTCCCGCGTTTATCACCGGCTTCTGTGCTATCTCTGATGCGAATTTCGCTGCTCCATCGAACTTGTGCCTTATCACTATGCAATCCGAGTAATTGTCTAGCATCCTCACAGTGTCTGCTAGATTTTCCCCTTTGGCCACTGATATAGATTCCTCTGAGGTGAAACCGAGGACTCGTCCTCCCATGGAGAGAGCAGCACTCTCGAAGCTCAAGGCGGTCCTCGTGCTCGGTTCGAAGAAGGCCAGTGACACTATCTTCCCGTCAAGCCTCAGCCTGATCTTCCCTCGAAGAAGAGCGTCGGTTTTCTCGAAAATTTCCAGGACCTCCTCCTTAGCGAGGTCGAGGATCGATATCAAGTCTTGCAATAAAGCCCTTCTACACCTTTAACGAAAACCGTATTTAAACTCTTTTCCGCTATTGAGGTTGTGAACAACATGAATATAGGAAGTGTACTCATGGAGAGAAAGCTCCTCATGATAGGGAACTTCGTCCTGACCTCTGGGAAGACTAGTCCCTATTATCTAGACCTGAGGAAACTGCCTAGCTATCCAGAATTCTTTAAGATCGTAGAGGAGGCAATGGAAAGAGTCAAGGATATCGATTATGACGTGATTTTAGGGGTAGCTACAGGAGGGGTTCCCTTGGCTTCCTTTATGGCGTGTAAGTTGGGGAAACCCATGGGTTATGTCAGGATAGAGAAGAAGGGTCACGGGACCGATAGGTTAATTGAGGCTGAAGTGTCAGACAAGAAGGTCCTAGTAGTGGACGACGTTGCCACAACCGGAGGCTCATTGGAGAGGGCGTCCTTGGAGGTATTTAGAAATGGGGGGAGGGTAGTAGGGGCTCTAGTCATAGTTGATAGAGAGGAAGGGGCCGAGAGGAAGTTAAGGGAGATGGGAATGGAGTTCAGGGCTGTATATAGGATATCGGAGATCTTGAGATCGATCTTGGACAAGTTGAGCGAGACTGATAGAGCCCAGATTCTTGAGTATATGAGGGGAAACGTATGAGTAGGGTAATACTCTCCTTAGATGTGCCCATGGACAGGGAGAGACTTAAGGAGTTGTCCCATCACCTGGCGGGAGTTAAGGTAGGGTGGCCTCTCCTCTTGGATTTGGGTCCCTCTAAGGTCAGCGAGCTGACCAAGGGATTAGGCCTCAAGGTCATCCTGGACCTCAAGTTAGCCGACATCGACTCCACGATGGTCTCTATAGCCTCAAAGCTGAAGAGTCTGGGTGACGGTTTCATTGCTCACTCCTTCGTCGGTATCGATGGAGCCTTAGATTCTTTAAGAAGAGAGCTGAAGGACAGGGAACTCTATCTGGTCATTTCCATGTCCCATCCTGGGTGGAGTGATGAAGTGTACCAGTACCTCCTTCAAGTGACCAAGGGAGTGAATCCAGAGGGACTGGTCGCACCTGCCACTAGGCAGTCAGTCGTGAGAAGAGCGCGAGCCGACTTTCCCGATAAGATCATCATCTCCCCAGGAGTAGGAGCCCAGGGAGCTAGACCGGGCTCTGCCCTTTGTGCTGGAGCTGATTTCGAGATAGTGGGAAGGTCTGTTTATTTATCACATTCACCCCTTGACTCGCTATTGAAAATCGTTAAAGAACAGGAGGTAGCTATCAATGAGTGCAAAGGAGGAATGGCTAGGGAGACATGAGAGCTCAGAGAGGATATCTAGGCTTTACTCACTCTTAATCAGGGCAGAGGAGATACACGAGGAGTATGAGGAACCCCCAACTACTGACCTGAAATACCTGTTCACTGTTGGAGGAATGGAGGGCACGGTTAAGGGGAGGGGACCTCAGCCATACACCCAGATTTACTTCGAAATAGCGAGAGAGCACTTACGTTTTCTAAAGGAGGTTCTCTTGCCCTTCTCCAGGAAGACCATGGAGACTGGGATCGAGTTCTTAGCGTTCACGACCGATGAGGGAGAGTACGCCATTTTTGAAGGGGAAGAGAATAGGGTTACACTTCCCATGCCTCACGGCGTTACCTCGGCTCACACCCACCCGGGTATATGTCTCTTCTCTAAGCCAGATTTAGAGACAGCCGACTCCCTGTTCATTAGGGGCTACGTTAGTGTGGCCGTGATGAATCCGACGTGCGCTCTCCTTTTGTTTAAGTCCGGTCCTTACACCCTGGAGGACAGGGAGGCCCTGAGCGATCTAGCTAAAAGGGTAAAAAAAGCGAAGGACGTAAGGGAATTGGCTCAGGCCTACGCGGACTTCAAGGCGGGTAACCTGCAGATTTGGTCAACTCCCCTGGATCGGTGAGTCCTTATTCTTAGCAAGGAGATTTATTGTAGTTTCAGCCAAGTCCACTGAGTACCTGCTAATTCGTCTGAAGGAGTCTAGAACGAACAGGATTGGTGCTCTAAGCTCTCCCAACTCCTTGAGCAGAGACGACATGACAATCCTGTGTAACTCAGCTATCTCCCTGTCCTCCTCTATTATCCTGTTTGCTGTTTCGCTCTTGCCATTAATGAAAGAACTTGAGGCCTCCTTGTAGAGCTCGAGAACTCTTTCCCCCACCTTAACTACAGACTCCGGTACTGCACCGCCGATCTCAGGGATCAGACTCGAAATCCTATGGGCGTGATCTGCAATCCTCTCCACGGACTTCGCTGCCGAGTATATATCCACTATCTGCGTGGCGTTATATCCCTCTTCCTCAAGGATCTCAAAGGAGGTTATACTGAGGGTTAGCTGTCTAGCTACATAGAAGTAAAACCTGTCCACCTCATCGTCCCTCTCCTGGACCTCCCTAGCTACCTCTATATCCCCAGTCCTCAGGGCATCAAGGGTGTCCTTCAACATGTTCTGTGATATCACGGCTGCCCTATTAATGGCCCTCGATATAGGTAGATCCTTCTCGTTCACTAAGAATTGAACCGTTAGGTTAGTGCTATCCTCTTCCACCACTTCAGCTCCAAGTAGTCTCTTCCTTACCGTGTCCTTAATTGCAGTCCTATCCTCAGCTTTCATCTTGGCACAGATCAGGGAAACTATTGTATAACCTGCCATGTAGTATGCAATGAACTCTCTAACGGCGAAGTTAGGTCTGAGGTTTTCACATGTTATTACAGCCCTGTTCTGTTTTCCGTCCTGGGATGTACCTTTTGGTACCAGCAATAGCCTTAGATTACTGTCCTGGATAACATCTACTTCGTCACCTGGCTTAAGAGACAGTTGTCTGACCCAGTTTTTGGGGAGAGAGATGATGTAAGTGGAGCCCCCTGTGAGCTGTATTCTCCTTGTTGTCTTTGACTGCACAAGTTATATAGGCTATATATTTTTTAAGTCTTTATACTACTCTTCCCTTCCTTTTCCCTAGCTCGTATGAGTTGGTCGGCCTCTTGAAGTACCTCAACCGCCTTCTCCCTCGCCTGTATTATCACCGGTTCGGGGACCTTGAAGGACGTATAAAAGCTTGTATATAGTTCATCTAAAAGCATTGTAAGTTCAGCACCCAGGAACGGAGTTTCCTTTTTGAACTCCCTGAGTGCCTCAACTACATTTACTAGCTCTTGAGCTATATAGTCAATATAGAGCGCGGTCTCGACTTTCATCTCTAACATCTCCAAGAGGACGTCCATCCTTTCAAGGTGTTGCGATATCTTCTCTAATTGTTCTGACTCCTTAGCGTACTGTTGTGCAATAGCGGAGAACCTGGTGGCGTTAACGGCAGAGAGGTTCCTGTAATGCTCTGCTCTGTTCCTTAGCTTACCCTGCCAAAGCCTTATCTTTCCCCTGAAAGTCCTAGTCTGCACTAGAAATCTATGTAGCTCTTTGTTCATACGAATGTTATTGGGAAAGAGACTTTAAGAGGGTTTAGGGTTCTCAACGTCAGGCTTTTTTTACAGGTTTGAAATTACCAACTATCTCTTGGTAGATGTCAAAGTGAAGCTTAAGGAAACTCGAGGGCCTATAAAGGGCACCATATCCTTCTCCCTCCTTGACTACCAAGGAGTTCTCCGTTAGCACTTCCAAGTGATGGATGACCGTTTTATAATCTAGGTTCAAGACACGACTGAGTTGATTAGCGTTCATGGGAGAGGACAAGAGTGCCGTGATGATCCTCACTCTGGTAATCCCTCCCCTTGACGTGAGGAAAAGGAGCTTGAATAGCTTCCTTATCTCCCTCCTCTCCCTCTCATTACTCATTTCATGTTAATGAGATGGGAAGCCTAATATAGTTCACCGTGAGTTAGCCTCTGTACTGCTTCCCCTACGATTTCAGAGACCGTTGGGTGGGCAAATGTAACAGCGTAGAGTTGTTGGATGCTAACTCCCAATTCCATGGCCATACTCACGGTATTCACGACTTCGGTAGCTCCCTCTCCTATCATGTGGGCCCCCTCTATCTTATCGTTTGCCACAACTAATTTTAAGAAACCTTCAGTCTCATTTGTAGTCCACGCCCTGGGGATAACTTTCATGGGCACGATTATTTCCCTGGCATCCAGTCCCAACTTCTTGGCATCATCTAAGGTCCTTCCTACTACTCCTATCTCTAGATCAGCAAATATTGAGGTGGGTATGAATCTTGGCATTTTAGATGCCCTTCCTCCTAGATTATCTCCAGCCACTACTCCTTGCCTCCAGGCCTTAGTGGCAGATAGGGGTATTCCGGCCACATCGCCTGCAGCGAATACCCTAGGGTTGCTAGTCCTTGCATTTTCATCTACCTTTATGTATCCCCTAGGATCCGTTTCCACGCTAATATCCCTGAGGTTCACGTACTCCGTGCTAGCTTTCCTCCCTATGGTGATCACTGCCATATCGCCTACTACTTCCTCTGACGAGTTGGGAAGATTGACTAAGAACCTCACCTTCCCCTCAGAGCTCACGATCTTAGACTTAGCGTTTAGATAGATCCTGATCCCCTTCTCCTCCATTCTCTTCTTTGTAGCTGACGCTATGTCCTTGTCAAACCCTGGAAGCAGTTGAGGCATGAGTTCAAGGATAGTTACCTCCTTCCCTAGTGCTCTAAAGAGCGTCGCGAGCTCCACACCAGCAACTCCTCCCCCTACTATCACTATTTCTTCTGGTAGTTCCCTCAGATTCATGGCTGTCCACGGATCCAGGACATTTTTTCCGTTCAGAGGGAAGTCAGGGAGAGATAGAGGTACTGATCCAGTAGCTAGAACTAACGAGTCGGTGGTTATCACGTTTCCTCCTACCTCAACTTCACCTGATGTTCTCACCTTAGCCTGACCCTTCACGATCTTCACTCCCTTGGAATTGAGGTTCGCCTCCATCCTTTCCTTTATTGACTTGATGATGATTGTTTTGTACTCGTTCAGCTTAGGGTAATCCAGCCTCGCTGCTGATTGTATCCACGGGGAACTCCTCGCTTTATTCACGACCTTTACGGCGTCAATTAGCGTCTTGGAAGGGATGCAGGCCCTATTTATGCACTCTCCTCCCATTTCATCTCTCTCAACTATAGCCACTCTCTTCCCTAATTCTGAAGCTCTTAGGGCCGCTGCGACCCCCGCGACTCCGCCTCCGATAACTACTACATCAAAGTCCATGGGCTTTACTCTCGAGAGAGTATATAGGTTTTGAGCTTCCGCATTGTAGCCTGTGCATCCTTATCCCTTATCATGTGGAGGCAATGAAGGGCTACGAACTCCAGTTCAGTGTAAACCCCGTGCCTTCTCTTAATCTCTTCTAGAGAGATGCTCATGTCCAAGTAATCCTTAGCGAACTCCGGACTGCACTCATAGGCGATCTTCAGGAAGCCCAGGAAGACAAGTCTGGCTCTCCCTTTGCTCCTCACAAGGATCCTGACTTCCAGGGGAACTTCCTGGAGTTCACCGAGACTATCGTACTCTATCTCCTCCTGGAGTTCCAGCTGGAACTCCTCCTCTTCCAGATACCTCCTCAGGACCTCTGAGGCTCTCACAAAACCCTTTTTAAGTTAGGGAAGTTAAAATCGGCGATGGACTCGTGGGAAGAGGCTAAGCGACAAGCCATGGAGAGGTTAATTAAGGATAGAGAAATAGGTTATCTGGATCCGGATATCTGGGATCTACTTTGGGCGTTCTTTAAGAGGGGGAAGTCGTTCACTTACAGTAGCTGTAGTGGAAGGATAACCGTGATTGACGCGGACTATCCTTGGTCGAGGAGGGGGTCGGCGGTGGTCTTCAAGAATCATTTGGGTATTACCGAAGAGGATCTGACTGGAGTACTGAGTAAAGGGGCGCTACACAGGTTGTGGTTAGTCGTTCAGGGGCCGATCCTTCACGTTTACACTAAGGACATGGGGGAAGCCTGGGAGATACTCAGGATAGCCAGGCTGGCCGGTTTCAAACACAGCGGGATAATGACAGTAAATTCCAAGGGAGTCCTGGTGGAGCTGCGGACCGGGATAAAGTTGACTCACCTCCTCAAGGGAGAGGAAACTGAAGATCCTGAGGTGAGACCGCTAGTCAAGCTGGCCAATGAGGTACTGACCAGAGGAAAGGAAAAGATGGAGATGTTGAGAATCCAGGTTGAGTCATCTGTAAGAAATGATCCTGTGAAGTTGGGGCAAAACCCTAAAGGGTAGCCTCATCTCCATTACCTTGTCCGCTAGTTCCTTCAGAGCCTGAAGGTAATCTCTCCTGTTACCGTCAGGTTGGACTATGACCTTCTCTTTCCTTATTCCTTGAGACTCCACGAAGTCCTTAACTTCCCTGAGGTCTACCTCTGGGTTGACTATCACGAACTTGTAATATGTCGCCCAATCGTCGCTGAAGTCGTACCTCAGTTTATAGCCGGAGTTGGATAGCTTAGGAGACACGGAGAACACGTCAACTACCTTCCTCACCTCCTCTCTGGGCTTCACCGTACCGTTGGTTTCAACTGCCACCTTAAATCCCTTGTTCTTCAGAGCATCCGCAAGGGGGAAGATGTCCTGGAGTAGTGGCTCCCCTCCTGTCACGGTGGTCCATTGCGGAGTGGTGTCCAGGGAGTCCAGTATCTGCTCTAGAGTCATGGGTCTCCCGTCAGATCTTATCCAGGAATATTTGGTATCGCACCATGTGCACCTCAAATTACAACCGGCTAATCTGATGAAGTTGGAGGGCGAGCCTATTAGAAGTCCCTCCCCTTGTATGGAGGAGAATATTTCAACAATCCAGTAGATCACTTATATCAGGGGAAACTTCCTTCAAGCGAATAAAAATTTCCCTCTTGAGTTCTACCATACCCTCACCTTTTTCTGCGCTCAGCTTCAGCACTCTCTCCTGGTTCAACTTCTGGGCCAACGCGTCGAAGAGCTCCTGATTTACGTCGTCCACCTTGTTGAAGACCGTGACTACAGGTCTTCCCATCCCGGTGACTTCCCTGTATATGGAGAGCTGTTCCCCAGCATCGTAAAGGGATGAGTTGGAGACATCGAACATGAAGATCACTATCCCCCTAAGGTTTCTTATGGCGTTCACGGCCTTCCTCTCTATGACGTTCCTCTCACTGTCCGGTCTGTCCAATATACCTGGAGTATCTAACACTTGGATCTTGACCCCACAGTTCATGTGTCCCACATGTACTTCCTTGGTGGTGAACGGAAAACTGGCTATCCTGGGTTTGGCCGATGAGATCTTGGAGACCAATGTGGATTTTCCAACGTTAGGCGGACCTGCAATTATTATTGTGGGAAGGTCTGGGTCTACGGACTTTGCCTTAGAGAGTTCCCTCGTGACCTCGGCTAACCAAGTTATACACTCCCTACCGTCCCTCAGTACTGAGGCGGCCCTTCCGAAACCTGTCCTCATGAGGATGTTCGCTCTCGCCTCTGGGCTCCTCTTGATTTGTTCCACGTAATTCTCCAGGAGCCTGCTCGCCACGTTCACCTTCCTCCTCACCTGTGCCAGGCACCTCTTGACCTTGTCCAATGACCCAGCGGTTATCTCAAGTGAGGTGAGATAAAAGGGATGGAGCCGGTCTAACTTGGGGAAAGAGCTCAGGAACCTATTGTATGTCTGTAAAGCGTCCCTGAAGTGTATCAGCCTCCTTATCTCCCTGTCCTTCACTGTTACTCCTTGAACGTCCCTAAGCCTCCTCAACTCCCTTCTTATCAGCTCCTCGGGATCGGGAGGTAGTGCGACGCCCTCAAAAGGATTTAACATACCCTAGTTCCCGGAGGTACTTCATCGTTAACCGTCAGGACGGAAGGTTTAACTCCCCTCTCCTCATCTTCCTTGCAACCTGCAGCCAATATCATCCCTTGACTTTCGTATCCCCTTATCACCCTAGGTTTGAGGTTGACCAAGACGATCACTCTCTTACCTACTAAGCTCTCCGGATTGTAATACGGAGCTATACCTGAGATTATTTGCCTAGTTCCCGACCCCACGTCTACCAGGAGCTTGAGGAGTTTGGTTCCCTCTATCCTCTCTGCCTGTTTGACTATACCCACCCTCATCTCCACCTTTTGGAATTCATCAATGGTGATCTCCATGGGCATTCAGGAGGAACCTCTAATTTAATATGTGTGTTTACTTAAACAAGTAAATGTTTCACGGAGATGAAGATGCATTTTTAAGCTAGTTGTGTTAACAAGCAATATGGAGAAGTTAGGGGAGGGAAAGACCAAGGAGGTCTACCTTCTGGACGGTCAACACGTTCTGTTGAGATTCAAGGACTCAATAACTGCTGGGGACGGGGCTAAGTCTGACGTGTTACCAGGGAAGGGAGTCCTCAACGCTCAGACTTCAGCCATACTCTTCAGGTTATTGGAGAGACACGGCGTGGAGACACACTACGTAGGGATGGAGGACGAGAGGACCATGATCGTAAAAAGGCTTAAAATGGTCCCTGTGGAGGTGGTGCTGAGGAACGTAGCTACGGGTAGCATAGTGAAGAGGCTACCCATAGGGGAGGGAGAGGTATTCCAACCCCCCATAGTGGAGTTCTTCCTGAAGGACGATACTAGACATGATCCTCTCCTCAATTATCATCACATGAGATACCTCAAGTTGTTCTCAGAGGAAGAGGCCAGAAAAGTGGAGGACTTAGCGGTCAAGGTAAACGAAGTCCTGAAGAAGGTGGTTGAAGAGGCAGGCTTTGTCCTCTACGACTTTAAGCTCGAGTTCGGGAGGCTGGACAACAGGTTGATATTGGGAGATGAACTGTCCCTGGACTCCATGAGAGTTAGGGACAGGAGCGGGAGGATCTTAGATAAGGACTTGTATAGGAGAGGCTTCCCTCTAGAGGTCGTGAGGGACTCCTACTCCGAGTTCCTGGATAAACTCAGGAGAGTGGTTTAGATGTACGCAGTGGAGCTAATAATAGTGAACAAGGACGGCGTTAGGGATCCGGAGGGGGAGACCATAAAGAGGTTCGTCATCGAGGAGCAGTACTCTGGGATTATAGGCGAGGTGAAGGCAGGAAAGTACGTGAGGTTCCTGGTGGAGGCTAAGTCCAAGGATGAGGCTGAATCCTTGGTCAAGAGGATAGCTGAAGAGAAGAGACTGTTCAACCCTATCGTTCACAAGATCATCGTGAGGAGTGAGAGGGTTGAGGACGGCAGTCCTTAAGTTTCCAGGCACGACCTGCGAGGAAGACGTAGTCAAGGCACTGAGGCTGGTGAAAGCTGAGGCCGAGGTGGTCAAGTTCAATTCCTTCGACCCAGACAGGTATCAGGGGGTGGTGATACCTGGTGGTTTCAGTTTCGGAGACTACCTCAGGGCCGGAACCATAGCAGCCAACAGCGAGGCCATGAAGGGGGTGAGGGAGATGGCAGACCAGGGCAAGTTGGTCCTCGGGATTTGTAACGGCTTCCAAATACTTGTAGAGTCTGGAATACTGAAGGGAGCCCTCCTCCCCAATCTGAAACTCAGGTTCATCACCAAATGGACTTACGTGAGGGTGAGCAGAAAGGACACGCCATTCACCAGAGGTATCAAGGACGTACTACTGATGCCCATAGCACACGCTGAGGGGAGATATTATCTGGAGGACGAAGAGGAGGCCAGAGAGCTGGCGGTCTTCCAGTACTCTAATCCCTCCGGGCTGGTGGTGGAGGAGGTGAACCCTAACGGTTCCGTGCAAAACGTGGCAGGCATCGCAAATCAAGCTGGGAACGTGATAGGGCTTATGCCACACCCAGAGAGAGCGTCTTTCTCTAAACTAACTCCAGACGGGTCTACAGATGGTCTAGAGATCCTCAGGGTGTTTGGGAAATGATGCTTACTTTGTCCTCAAAGGAAATGGAACTGGTTAGATCCACTCTGGACAGGGAACCCAACGAGGCTGAGTGGAAGGTCGTAGATGCGCTTTGGTCGGAACATTGCTCCTACAAGAGTTCTAAGACTTTCCTCAGGAGCTTGCCCACTACTGGGCAAGGAGTCATAATGAGCGTGGAGGATTGGCAAGACGCAGGTGCGGTGGACGTCGGTGACGGATGGGCTCTGGTCCTGAAGGTGGAGAGCCACAACCACCCTTCGGCTGTGGATCCTTACAACGGTGCAGCCACTGGTGTGGGCGGAATCTTGAGGGATATAATAAGCAAGGGAGCCAGGCCCATAGCACTGTTGGACATGATAAGGGTTGGAGGACTGGACGCCAAGGGGAAGTGGCTCCTAAAGAACATCATAGCTGGAATAGCTTCCTACGGTAATAGCGTGGGAGTTCCAGTGGTTGGAGGAGAACTATCCTTCGACCCCACCTACACCGATAACCCTTTGGTGGACGTGGCTTGTGTGGGCGTGGTGAAGGCTAGCGAGATCGTACCCAGCGTCGTGAGAACTCCTGGACTTAAGCTAGTGCTCGTGGGTTTCACTGGGTTAGATGGCATTGGAGGGGCGTCCTTCGCGTCAAGGAAACTCAGCGGGATGGATGAGATAGGGGCTGTCCAGATAGCAGACCCCTTTGCAGGTAAGATCCTGATCGACGCGACGCTGGAGGTTAGAGGAAAGGTGGAGGCCATGAAGGATCTGGGTGGGGGAGGTTTGGCCGTGGCCGTGACAGAAATGGCCAACGGTCTCGGGGCAAGGGTGCAACTGGAGATGGTCCCCCTCAGAGTGAAGGGCATGAGCCCCGAAGAGATCATCATTTCAGAGACGCAGGAGAGGATGCTCTTCGCCGTTAAATCTGAGAATGTCCAAGAAGTGTGCAGAGCCTTTGAGGACTACAACTATCCATGTGAGGTCATCGGGGAGATCGTGAGTGAACCCAGAATTACCTTCACTTACGAGGGTAAAGTTGTAGTTGACCTTCCTTCCCAACTCTTACTGTCACCTCCCCTCTTCGTCTGGCCCATGAACAGGAAGGTCAGGACTGAGGAGGTGAAAGAGGTCTCCGTGAGGGAAGCCCTATCGACCATACTCCTTCATCCTGACTTGGGCAACAAGGAGTGGGCATACTCGCAGTTTGACTATGAGGTCGGAGTATCTACACTGGTTAAGCCAGGCCAGGCTGACAGTGCGGTGATCGAGTTGCCCAACGGGAGGCAAATCGCCGTCAAAGGGGACGCCAATCAAGACCTTTGCGAAGTCGACGCGTACGAGTGCGGAAAGGCCATAGTCGCTGAGGCGTTCAGGAATTTAGCTTCAGTGGGAGCTAGAGGGATCGCCGCAGTGGATCACCTTCAGTTCGGGGATCCGAGGAAGCCGGAGGTCTACCAAGACTTCGTTGATAGTATCAGGGGGATATCAGAGGCAGCTAAGTTCTTCTCCGTCCCCATAGTTGGAGGGAAGGTATCGTTCCACAATGAGGACAAGAATGGGAACCCCATAAAACCTACACCTCTCATAGTAATGGCTGGACTGGTAGAGGGAAAGTACCTGAAACCACGAGTAGAAGAGGGATGGTTAGTCCTGCTGGGAATTACGAGGAATGAGCTGAGGGGTACGCTCTTCTCGAGACTCTTTGGAGGGAGAGGGGAGGTAGCCAGGGCCAGGCTCATGGAGGACCTCCTAGCAAGTGAGTTGATAATCAAGGCCATCAATGAGTCCAAGCTAACCTGGAATAAGGACATCAATAAGGGAGGTCTGGCAGGATCACTATTGCCCATTCTGGCGTCAGGGCACGCAGTACACATCAATACTAAAGCTGTTATTGGCACCAGGGACCCGCTCTCCATATTGTTCTCTGAGAGTGGGGGAAGATTCCTGGTGCTGACCGACGACCCACAGTGGTTCCACATTCAGGCGTCCAGGAAGGGGATTGTGGCCTCTACCATAGGCAAGGTCACGAAGGGCAAGGCTTCACTGTTCCTTGACGACGTCGAACTTCCGTTGGAGAGGGAAGTAGAAAGATACCTGAACATGCTTGAGGAGGAGCTAAGTTGATCAGGGAGCATTGTGGGGTATTTGGCGCAGTAGGGGAGGGGTCAGTGAAGCTCACCTATGAAGGGCTGAAGCTACTTCAGCACAGGGGACAGGAGTCAGCTGGAATCTCCTGGACAAAGGATGGTAGGGTTAAGCTAGTGAAGGGGCTAGGTCTGGTGGGTGAGGCCATAGATCCGGAGAGGTTGGAGGAATCAGAGGCGTCCATAGGCCACGTCAGGTACTCCACCACCGGTTCAACCACACTGGAGGAGGCTCAGCCCTTGGGAAACGATAGAATCTCCGTGTCCTTTAACGGCACCATAACCAACTACTTCATGCATGGGGATTACCCCACTGACACTGAATTCATTCTGACCTTCCTGGAGAGGGAAATGAAGGGGGGAAAGCCCCTGAAGGAGTCGTTAAAGGGTTTCATGGACGTGGCAGACGGGGCGTACTCACTGCTCGTGCTAGCCCGTGACGGTACGGTGTTGGCTGTGAGGGACCCTAGAGGGTTCAGGCCTCTGGTGCTGGGAAAGATCAATGGGGCGTGGGTAGTCTCCTCCGAAGATTCGGTGATAAGACAACTCGGTGGACAGGTCATAGGTTCTGTTCATCCTGGAGAGTTGATAGTAATTCAAAGGGGTGGAATTAAGAGGGAACAGGTATTTCACATGTTGGGAACCACGTGTGCCTTTGAGTACATCTATTTCGCAAGAAGTGACTCCGTGATAGACGGGGTGTCGGTCTACTCTGCCAGGATTAAGCTGGGCGAGATCCTTGCGGAGAGACATCCGGCCAGGGCCGACGTCGTAGTCCCTGTCCCTGAATCGTCTCGGCCAATTGCCTTGGGTTTCTCCAGGAGGAGTGGGATTCCACTTGAGGAAGCCTTGGTCAGGACCGTATATTCCAAGAGGTCTTTCATTATGCCCTCCAACGAGAAGAGAAACGAAGTCCTTAAGGAAAAGTTTGGCCTCGTGGACGTGGCGGTGAGGGACAAGAGGGTGGTACTGGTGGACGATTCCATAGTCAGAGGGAATACCATGAATAGGATAGTGAGCTCCTTGAGAGGTGCGGGAGCGAGGGAGATACACGTCAGAATAGGATCTCCCATGATAAGATATCCGTGTTATATGGGAATAGATTTCCCCAAGAGATCCGACCTGTTGGCCAGATCCGGAGACTTAAGACGAATAGCCGAGGAAATAGGTGCAGACAGCGTGGAGTACCTTACAGTTGAGGAAATGGAGCTGGCCATAGGCAAGAGAACCATCTGTGAGGCATGCTTCACCGGTGACTACCCCCTGAGGGGAAAATATGACCTCTCCTCACTGGAGAGGGTCTTCTCTAGGTGATAAATATGGCTGGAATAGTAGGCATATTAGCCTTCGATCAAGTATGGAACGTCTCTAAGTTCCTCTACTACTCCCTAGTGGGTCTTCAACACAGGGGATACGCGACCAGCGGAGTCGCTCTACTGGACGGAAAAATCAGAGAGAAAATCAATGACGTACCGCCGGAGGACTTGGAGGTGGACATAGGAGGATGGGCTGGACTGGGATACGCGGGAACCAGGAGAGGATACCCAGTGGTCACAGACGACGCTGCCCTCGTGATAGACGGCGTAATAAAGGTGGACATGAACGAGTTCTCCAAGAGACTAGTCACCGATCCAGAGTCAGCCATACTTAGTGCCAAGGGAGCATTCTCGCTCATAGCCTTGACTAGGGATGGAAACCTGATAGCATATAGAGATGAGACCGGATTGAGGCCGTTGGCCTTAGGAGGCTTCGGCTTCGACATGGGTATTATTGCCTCGGAACCTGTGGCTATGTGGGTTATTGGGGGAGAGTTCAGGCGAGAGGTCAAACCTGGAGAGATGATCCTCATGTCAAGACTCAACGTTTCAACCAAGCAGTTGAGGGAGCCCAGGAAGGCCTACTGCTCCATAGAGTACGTATATCAGGCTAGAATTGACAGTTACGTTAACGAAAGTGAGGTGTATCAAGTTAGGGTGAGGATAGGAGAACTGCTGGCAGAGGAGAGGCCTCTTGAGGCCGACGTAGTGATAGGGGTTCCGGACACCGCGCTCCCCTTCGCCCTGGGATACTCGAGGAGGCTGAATATACCGCTAGAACTGGGTTTCACCAGGACAGGAAGTCCCATAAGGACCATGTTGGCCTCGGACGATTTCCTCAAAATTGTGGGAGTTCAATTGAAACTCAATCCGGTCAGAGGAGCAGTTCATAGTAAGAGAGTCGTCCTCATTGACGACTCCATGGTCACAGGTACTACATTAAAGAACACCATAGCTAGCCTGAGAAGATTGGGAGCCAAGGAGGTTCACGTTCTCATCGGGAGTCCGAAGTTGGTCTCCCCTTGTCCTTACGGGGTGGAGGTGCCAGAAGAGAAAGAGCTCATAGCAGCTAACCTGCGGGAGGAGGAGATAGCCAAGGTATTAGGCGCTGACTCGATACATTGGCTCTCCCTGGAGGGTTTAAGGAGAGCTCTGACCTCTTCCTCCCTTTGCATGGGATGCATGACCAGGAGTTACCCGAAGGTGATTCAATAATGAAGGTACTCTTAATAGGAGAAGGTGCCAGGGAACATGTCCTGGCTGAGTCCCTGGGTAACTCATCGGAGTCCTACAGGGTGTATGCCTTATCCTCTTACATTAACCCAGGTATCATGGAGGTGGTGAGGAAGACAGGCGGAGAGTACCTGAGAGGAAACGTAAGTTCCCAAGAGGACGTGAGAGAGGCCATAAGGACGGTGGGGCCGGATTTCGGAGTGGTGGGTCCTGAAGATCCATTATTTCACGGTGTAGCGGACGAGTTCAGGAAAGAGGGGCTTCCAGTCATAGGTCCCTCTAAGACTTGCTCCCAGATCGAGAAGTCAAAGGTATGGATGAGAGAACTGATGTGGAAGTACCAAATAGACGGGAGGCTGAGGTTTAGGGCATTCACCAGCCTGGAGGAGGCCTCAAAGTTCATCATGGAGTATGGCGGATCTGTGGCCGTGAAACCGTCAGAGCAGGTAGGGGGGAAGGGAGTCAAGGTAGTAGCTGATCTACAGGCCTATCTATCTAAAGAGAAAAGGAGTGCCCTGAGCAGGAGCGTGGACGAGATAGGTTCCCTGGTCAAAAGCGAGGTGAAGATAATCATAGAGGAGAAAGTGGATGGACCCGAGTATACTCTGCACGTGTTGACAGACGGGTATTCATACCTCCCTCTTCCCCTGGCTCAGGATTACAAACACGCATACCAGGACGGAATAGGTCCTGAGACTGGCGGGATGGGTTCAATATCAGGACCTGGTAACCTATTACCTTTCATCACGCGGGAGGAATATGAGAAGACCTTTGAGATAGTGAAGAGAACCGCTGAGTCCATATCGAAGGAGACCGGGGATACGTATAGAGGTTTCATCTCTGGACAGATGATGCTTACGGAGCTCTGGGGGCCTACAGTCATAGAGTTTTACTCCAGGATGGGGGATCCAGAGACCTCCGCCATAATTCCCAGGATAAGCTCGGACTTCGGCAGAATCCTTCAGTTAGCTGCTGAGGGAAGGTTAGCAAAAGCCATGTTAGAAGTCGTTCCAGAACCCGCTGTGGTGTGGGCAGTAGCTCCCCTGGGTTATCCCCTAAGGAGAGACCTGGCCTCTGGAAAGGAGTTTCAACTTGATCTAGAGAGAATGAGAGAGAAGGGTTGCAAGGTGTACTTCGGTTCCATCGCTTACGAAGGAGGGAAACTGATAAGCAAAGGCTCAAGAGCCTTAGAGTTAGTGTCCATAGGGGACTTCGAGGAGTCGAGCAGGAGACTGGAGTCCTGTGTCAAGCTGATCAACTCTAACACGGAGCTCATATATAGGACTGACATAGGGAGAGGGATCTGGGAACAGCAGGACAAAGCGGAGATAGTGAGGTACTCCTATCTTAATAGGATGAAGAGAGGCACCTTGGGGGTCTCCAAGGATTGGTCGCCTAACGGTGGTCTCTGGTGAACGAATACAGGGACTCCGGTGTCAATCTGGATAAATTGAGGGAATATCACGAGGGAATAAGGAGCCTGATATCCTCCACCTACAGGAGAACCGTAGTGGGGGCAGGTCACTACGCCGGCGTAGTGAACATAAATGGGATAAACCTTGCAATACACACCGACGGTGTCGGCACCAAGACACTGTTGGCTCTGAGGACCAGGAAATTCAAACCCATAGGGATAGACTGCGTGGCCATGAACGTTAACGACCTAGTGTGTGTTGGAGCCAGACCAGTAGCTCTGGTGGACTACCTGGCCTTGGAGAGCGAGGACGATGAACTGGTGAAGGAAATCATTGAGGGTATAGTGGAGGGTGCCAAGGTCTCGGACTCCGAAGTTGTTGGGGGAGAGACCGCCATGATGAAGGGAGTGGTCAACGGTTTCGACGTCGCTTGCACTGCGTTGGGTGTAGTGGAGAAGACCAAATTAGGTAATGAGGTAAGACCTGGAGACGTCCTACTAGGTTTGGCCAGCGACGGGATACACGCGAATGGATATTCGCTCGTAAGGAAACTCATTGATGAAGGAAAACTGTCCCTCGAGGATTGGGAGGATGAGTTGATGAGACCGACCAGAATATACGTAAGAGAGGTGCTCTCGGTACTGGACTTGATAAAGGGCGCTGCCCACATAACCGGAGGAGCCTTCGCTAAGCTGAGGAGGATAACCGAGTACTCGTTAGAGATCAATCTTCCCGACCCTCCTGATGTCTTTAAGGAGATAGAGAGGGCTGGGGTGAGCCACAGAGAGATGCATAGAGTCTTCAATATGGGAATTGGGATGATACTCTTCGTCCCTGAGGATACCGTAGAGGAGGTTGAGAATAAACTGTCGAACAGAGTGAAGACCTACAGGTTAGGGAAAGTAAGGGGAGATCAAGGCAAGATAAAGCTGAGGTCGTACAAAAATCAAATTCTTGATATATAGAATTTTATCAATTCCTTTTAAACTCTAAATCTCTAAGCAGTGTTTAGTGGCTAGTATGAAGCCAGTTGATATAAAGTCTCTCGTAAATTACGTATCTCTAAAAATCCTAGGAGGTAGCGACTATCTATTGGACGCTCTAGAGGAGTACTTAGTGGACGGAGAAGGTCCAGCCATAGTGGCTCACAAGTACAACATCTCCAAACATCAGCTTAGGGGGTATGCACAGAGGATCATCGAGAAGAGCGGAAGCGAGATAAGAGCAAAGAAGGTCATTCCGATCCTCAAATACATTTCAAAAGGCGTCGAACCCATAATCACAAGAAATGACAGCGGCGCATACACATGCAAGATCTGCAACACCGTTGTTGCTAGAGAGGACACTGAAGAGCACGTTAGAAAATATCACAAGGATCAGCTGACGTTGGCAGTAAAATCCATGATGGAGAGATTGGAGGAGTATAAGGCCAAGAAGGAGAAGGCAGTGGCTGTGGCCACCACATAACTTTATAAGGTTTTCCCACCTTCTCCTGCCTATTCTGAATTTAATTTTAGTAGTGGCCTAAAGAGTTTCTTATCAATCTTTTCAACTTGGTTACAGGGTCTAAACGTTTTATATTACCTTTTACAAAGTATTACTGGATGACGCATGCGTAAGGTCGTAAGCGTAAGATTGAAAGAAGAAGTAATAAAGGAAATAGATGCTCACCTTCAGGATGTGGGTGCCGAAAACAGGACGGACTTCATCCTCAAGGCAATAGATTTCTTTCTCAACAAAGTGGGAAAGGTCTAAAGGATTCCTTCAACATACTATATCTAGAGAAATACGTTAGTCTGATTTTCTCCATAGCTTATAACTCAGGTAGTTTCGCATTCAGTGAAATGAAAATAGTGCTCGCGTACTCGGGCGGTCTAGATACTACTGTGGCCATAAGGTGGTTAAAGGAAACCTATAGTGCAGAGGTCGTCAGCGTGAGTGTGGATGTGGGTCAAAGAGATGACTTCAAGAAGATAGAGGAGAGAGCGTACGTAGCTGGTGCCGTTAGGCATTACCTGGTTGACGCCAAAAGGGAGTTCGCTGAAAAGTTCGCGTTTAGGGACGTAATGATGAATGGCCTCTATGAGGAAGTATACCCGCTCTCAACTGCTCTGGCCAGGCCTCTAATTGCACAAAAGGTCATTGAGGTAGCAAAGAAAGAGGGAACAAACTATGTGGCTCACGGCTCAACGTCCAAGGGTAACGATCAGGTCAGATTCGATCTAACCCTAATGAGTCTCATGGAAGACGCGAAGATAATTGCACCTGCAAGAATATGGAAAATGACGAGGGAGGATGAGATCAAATACGCCAAGGAGAAGGGAATCCCCATAAAGACGGAAAGTAGTAAGTATAGCATAGACGAGAACCTCTGGGGAAGGAGTATAGAGGGTGACGTTATTTCCGACCCAGCAGTAGAGGTCCCAGAGGACGCTTTCGAGTGGACCGTCCCAAGAAAGAACGACAAGTTGAAGCTCGAGATAGAGTTTGAGAGGGGTATTCCGGTCAAGGTAAATGGGGAGAGGATGGATCCAGTACAACTGATCTCCAGGTTGAACGAGGAAATTGGAGCTAGAGGTTTTGGAAGAGTAGAGCACTTGGAGAACAGGGTCGTAGGCTTTAAGTCCAGGGAAGTCTACGAGGCCCCAGCAGCGCTCACCTTAGTTTACGCTCATCGGGACCTGGAGAAGACAGTCCTGACCCCCGAGGAGTTTAGGTTTAAGAGAATGATAGATTCCCTTTGGTCGGATTTAGTCTATCGAGGCCTTTGGCTCGAGCCTTTGAGGGAAGTGTTAGATCATGCCGGCGACGATCTCAACAGGTGGGTTAATGGAGAGGTTAAGGTGGAGGTAGAGGGGAAGGCCATGAGGATCTTGGGTAGGAGCTCTCCCTACTCCCCATACTCTGAAAAAATTTCCAGTTACAATAGGGGGTGGTACCCCTCAGATGAGATGGCAAGAGGGTTCATCGAGATCTGGGGTATGCACTCCATCCTGGCCAGGAAGGCGAGGTACGGGTAGATGCTCTACAGGAAGTGGGGAACGGAAAAAGATCCAGTGCTTTGGTACACGTCGTCGTACCAAGACGATACCGAAATATTAGAACAAGTGAAGTTAGTGATGAAGGCACACGTCGTTGAGTTATTTCTCTCAGGTTACATATCGAGAGAGGCCTGCAGGATCCTCATTCAGGGGATAAACGCGTTTAAGGAGATCGGGAAGAACTACGAGGATATACATGAGGCACTGGAAGATCACCTCCTCAAGTTTGCCGGGGACTTTGGGGGTATGGTGGGATTTGGGAGGAGCAGGAACGACCATGTGGCAACAGCCCTGAGGTTGAAGATGAGGGAGGAACTCATCTCGCTACTTGAGGAACTGTTGCAACTGAGAGGGACTCTGATCAGGAGGGCCCAGGATGAGACCACTACGCTATTTCCTTCCTTCACACACTTCCAGCCTGCCCAACCCACGAGCTTTGGTCATTATCTCCTTTACGTAGAGGAGGAACTAGCTCAACGCTGGGAAATGATATTCTCAGCCCTCAGACTGGTGAACAGATCTCCCTTGGGGAGCGGTGCCGTTGTTGGCACCTCAGTGGCCTTAAACAGGGAGAGAGAGGCCAATATTCTGGGATTTGAGGGGGTCATAACTAACACGATCTCTGCCACGTCCTCGAGGGCTGACCTTATCTCTGCAAGCATGGAAGTAGGAGTGCTCATGTTGGTACTCAGCAGGGTTGCTGAGGACTTGATACTGCTATCCTCCAAGCTGACTAACATTATCCAGTTGCCTGACGAGCATGTAAGTACAAGTTCTTTGATGCCACAGAAGAGAAATGCCGTCACCATGGAGATACTCAGGGCTAAAACCTCAGAGGTGTTGGGGGCCTTGATGACCCTCTCCTCCATCTATAAGTCCCTACCCTCGGGGTACAATCTAGACCTCCAGGAGATGAACCCAGAATACTGGGCGATATTGAGCGAGGCCAGGAAGGCCGTCTATATTCTGCACGATTTGCTAAGTAAATTAAGGGTGAGGGACCCGAAGCTTGACGTCGAAACTTTATCCACGGATGAGGCTGAGTCTAGAGTTAAGGGGGATGTGAGTTATAGGACTGCCTACTTCGAAGTGGCGAAGTCCTTGAGGGAAGGGTCATTCCGTCCCTCCCTCACCTTCGAAGATTCCCTGGCCAGGAAAGCCGTGAAGGGTTCTCCCAATCCCTCCAAAATGAGGGAGAGTATTATGGAAGTGAAGAACAGACTGGAAACTCACGAAAGGGTGTTGAATGAGTATAAAAACCTGATTCTCAAAGGAATCGGGGAATTGAGGTCGATGGAAGATGACATACTGCAAGAGGGGTCTTGAGGGGTTCCTCTATATGGAGGACGGAACACTCCTCAGGGGGTGTGGCTTTGGGGCTAAGGGCATCAGATATGGGGAGGTGGTGTTCACTACCGCCATGAACGGCTATCCAGAGAGCCTCACCGACCCTTCATATAGGGGGCAGATACTGGTTATAACTCACCCGCTCGTGGGGAACTATGGTGTTCCGACCCCTCAGGTTGAGAACGGAATATTGAAGAACTTTGAGTCGGAGAGACTCCAAATTGAGGGCCTAGTGGTCACGGAAGAGACAGACCCTTACAAGTGGAATTCCTCCAGGAGTCTCCACCAGTGGTTGGAGGAAGGAGGCGTCCCAGGTGTGTCCAATGTGGACACAAGGATGATAGTGAAGAGGGTGAGGTCCTTGGGTTCCATGATGGGAGTCATTTCGTCGGGAGTGGAGGTAGAGGATCCAAGAAGTTACATACTCTCCAAGTACGACGAAATAGACTTCACCCAGTTCACCTCACCCAAATCCCCCATCGTGCATCATAACCAGGGAGATCTTCTGGTAGTCGTCGATTGCGGGATCAAACACGGCATCTTGGAGGAGATATACAAGAGGGGATTCACCGTGGTTAGGCTACCTTGCAAGTCAAGTGCAGACCAGATCATGGACTACTCGCCAAAGGGTGTGGTCTTCAGTAACGGTCCAGGGAATCCTAACCTGCTCACCGGGTTAGCCAAGACCTTCCTCGACGTAAAGGAGTACGGCATACCCATACTTGGAATCTGTTTAGGTCACCAGATAGCCACTGTGGCCCTTGGAGGCAAAGTTAAGAAGATGAAGTTTGGTCACAGGGCCATAAATAAGCCAGTCAAGGACCTGAGCGATGGAAGATGTTACATCTCCACTCACAATCACGGCTATGGGGTGTTCAAGGAGGATATACCCCCAGAGACACAGGTCTGGTTCGTAAACCCTGACGACGGAGTTGTGGAGGGATTACTTCATAGAAAACTTCCCATAATAACTACCCAGTTTCATCCAGAGGCTAGACCTGGTCCCATGGATACCACGTGGGTGTTTGACAAGTTCAAGAGGATGGTGAATAAGAATGCCTGACGTCAAGAAGGTCATCGTGGTGGGCTCCGGTCCCATCAAGATAGCTGAGGCTGCGGAGTTTGACTATAGCGGTTCTCAATCCCTAAAGGCCTTCAGGGAGGAGGGGATCGAGACCGTCCTAGTCAACTCTAATGTAGCCACAGTGCAGACCAGCTACAAAGTAGCTGACAAAATATACATGGTTCCCGTCACCTGGTGGGCCGTAGAGAAGGTGATAGAGCAGGAGAGACCTGACGCCATAGCCATAGGCTTCGGTGGACAGACCGCCCTAAACGTGGGAGTGGATCTCTTCAAGAAAGGAATCCTCCAGAAGTACGGGATCAAGATATTGGGCACTCCCATAGAGGGAATAGAGAGGGCTCTGAGTAGAGAGAAGTTCAGAGAGACTATGATAGATGTCAAAATACCCGTCCCACCCAGCTTTTCTGCAAGATCGTCGGAGGAGGCCCTGGAGAAGGCAGAAAAGATAGGCTACCCAGTAATGGTGAGGGTCAGCTTCAACCTCGGAGGGAGAGGATCAACTGTAGCCTGGGATAGGGAGTCCCTGAGGAGTAGTATTGACAGGGCACTCTCCCAGAGCTATATAGGAGAGGTACTCGTCGAGAAATACCTCCACCATTGGAAGGAGTTGGAGTTCGAAGTGATGAGAGATTCAAAGGGCAACTCTGCAGTGATAGCCTGTGTGGAGAACCTAGACCCAATGGGAGTTCACACTGGGGAGTCCATAGTTATCACCCCGTGTCAGACCTTGGACAACAAAGAACTTCAGGAGATGAGGAGTCTTTCCACCATGGTCGCTAAGTCCATCGATCTCGTAGGGGAGTGCAACGTTCAGTTCGCCCTGAGTCCTAAGGATTACACGACCTACGTTATAGAGACTAACCCCAGGATGTCCAGGTCGAGTGCACTGGCCAGTAAGGCAACAGGTTATCCTCTCGCCTACGTCTCAGCAAAACTCGCCTTAGGCTACACGCTGGACGAAGTGTTAAACAAGGTGTCTGGTGCCACCTGTGCCTGCTTTGAGCCAAGCTTGGACTACGTGGTAATCAAAATACCCAGGTGGGACCTTCAGAAGTTTGAGGAAGTTGAGACCAGTCTTGGAACGGAAATGAAGAGCGTAGGCGAAGTCATGAGTATAGGCAGGTCCTTCGAGGAGGCTCTCCAGAAGGCAGTCAGGATGTTGGACTTGGGAGAACCGGGAGTAGTCGGAGGCAGAACATATCACTCGACCCTGAGCAAAGAACAGGCACTTGAGTTACTGAGGACAAGGAAACCCTACTGGCCTCTCTACGCAGCTAAGGCCTTTAAGGAGGGGGCGAGCTTGGAGGAAGTATATAACTCCACCGGGATAGATAAATTCTTCCTTAAGAAATTGGAAAACCTGGTCAAAACTTACGAAAGCCTGAAGGGCTCCAGGTTGGACAGCAGAAAGCTTCTCGAACTGAAAAAGTTGGGCTTCAGCGACGAGCAGATATCCGAGGGTATCGGAGTTTCGGAAGACAAAGTGTTTAAGACGAGGCTAGAACACGGTGTACTCCCGAAGGTCAAATTAATCGATACCTTAGCTGGGGAGTGGCCCGCTGTAACCAATTATCTCTACATGACTTACGTGGGCCAAGAGGACGACATAGAGCTCTCGTCTACGGGAAACAGGTTGCTAATAGTTGGTGCGGGGGGCTTCAGAATAGGGGTATCCGTGGAGTTCGACTGGGGAGTGGTATCGCTCATGCAGGCTGCCCTAAAGTACTTCGATGATGTGACGATCTTAAACTACAACCCAGAGACCGTCTCCACTGATTGGGACGTAGCCAGAAAGCTATACTTTGACGAAATATCTGTGGAGAGGGTCCTAGACATTGTAAACAAGGAGAGGTATACCTACGTGGCCACTTTCGCGGGTGGACAATTGGGAAATAACATTGCAAGGGAACTTGAGGAGAAAGGTGTGAGGCTCTTGGGATCCTCTGGCAAGAGTGTAGATAAGGCAGAGGATAGGGAGAAGTTCTCGTCACTCTTGGATTCCCTGGGAATAAAGCAACCGCCTTGGGTTTCAGCTACTGATATGGATCAGGTTAGGAAATTCGTGGAGAGCGTTGGGTTCCCTGTGTTACTGAGACCGAGCTATGTTCTCAGTGGGTCATCCATGAGGGTTATATGGAACTGGAAGGAGCTGGAGGAATTCGTAAAGGTCGCGAGACTCTCCACCAAGTATCCCATTGTGGTGAGCAAGTTCTTGGAGAACGCTTACGAGGCCGAGGTGGACGGAGTGAGTGACGGTAAAGGCGTTTTCGGGGTTGTCATAGAGCACGTGGAGGAAGCAGGGGTTCACAGCGGAGACAGCACCATGAGTATACCAACCAGGAAGATCCCCGAGTACACGGTTAGGGAGATGAGAAAGATCGCTCTATCCCTGGCAAGAGAAATAGAAATTAAAGGGCCCTTCAACTTGCAGTTCGTCGTGAAAGACGGTCTGCCATACGTCATCGAGCTCAACCTGAGGGCTAGCAGATCTATGCCCTTCACCAGCAAGGCCAAAGGTATAAACCTCATGGATGTGGCCATGAAGGCACTGATGGAGGGACTAGGGGTTGAGGATTTCGTGGAGCCAGAGAGCAAATCCTGGGCTGTTAAGTCGCCGCAGTTTTCCTGGACGCAGTTAAAGGGATCATATCCGTTTCTAGGGCCAGAGATGAGGAGTACTGGGGAGTCAGCGTCGCTGGGAGTCACTTTCCAGGACGCCCTACTGAAGAGTTGGCTCTCCTGCTCTCCCAACAGGATTCCTCAAAAGGGTAAGACAGCGTTGGTGTATGGGAAGGGCAACGAGGAGTACTTACAGATTGCAGCTAAGAACCTGGAGAACTTCGGCTTGACAGTGAAGACGCTGTCTGAGTATTCTGTCCCAGGGTACGACTGGGTGGAGCCCCAACTAGCACAAGAGCTCATTCACAAGGGTGAAATTGGGTTAGTGATAACCAATGGTTATCTGAAACGGTTGGATTATTCGGTGAGGAGGAGTGCGGTGGACTTTAACGTACCCCTAATCTTGAACGGTATATTAGGGGCAGAGATAGCTGCCGCCCTGGATACAGAGATGACATTTTTCGAGATGAGGAAATACGGGGGAGGAGTCTCGTGAAAGTAGCTCTGGTAGTAGACATAGTTAGACAAGAGGAGAAGTTACTGGTTAAGGCGCTAAATGATAGTGCCATCAGCTACGACGTCCTCAACGTCGCTCAGGAACCACTGCCCTTCAATAAGGCGCTCGCCCGATATGACGTGGCCATAATCAGGGCCGTGAGTATGTACAGGTCCCTGTATGCAGCTGCCGTGCTGGAGGGAGCGGGAGTACATACAATAAACTCTCCCGATGTCATAAGTGTGGCAGGAGACAAGATATTGACTTATTCCAAACTGTTTAGGGCAGGAATACAGATACCCCACTCTATCATAGCCATGTCTGCGGACTCGGTACTCAAGGCATATGAGCAGATGGGATTTCCAGTCATAGATAAGCCCCCCATAGGTAGTTGGGGGAGGATGGTCTCACTTATCAGAGACATCTTGGAGGGAAAAACTATAATCGAACATAGAGAGATGATGGGAAACTCTGCCCTCAAGGTTCACATCGTTCAGGAGTATATAACGGGGAAGAACAGGGACATAAGGTGTATAGTCTTGGGAGACGAGCTACTTGGATGTTACGCTAGGAATATACCCTCCAACGAGTGGAGGGCCAACGTAGCCCTAGGTGGAACGCCTTCCCCATTGGAGGTAGACGATAGCTTACGTGAAATAGCCCTCAAAGCAGTGAAAGTAGTAGGGGGAGAGTTTGTGTCCATAGACGTTTTAGAACATCAAACAAAAGGTTATGTAATAAATGAGCTCAACGACGTGCCTGAGTTCAAAGGCTTCATGCTAGCCACAGGGATAGACGTTGCGTCCAAGTTAGTGCAACACGTAAAGGAGAAGTTCTCCTAGTCCTCTTTTTCCCTTGTACCCACAACTTCGGCCAAGAACAGGTCGTGCCTGGTGTCCTCCACCAGCTTCCTGAGTGCGTCTATCTTCTGTCTAAGACCTGGGACCAGGGATTTAGGGTACTCCAACTTCCACAACTCCTCATATATCGTTTCCATCTCCTCCATGATCTCTCTTCCCTTGGCCTTATCGCCTTTTCGCAGGCTCTCAAGTACAGCTCTCCTCATCTCTCCCACGGCGTCAGCGATCCCAGTGATGTAATAGATGTCTGGTATTCCGAGCTCTTTGGGGAAGGACAACTGTACTCCAAAGTATAGGGAGAGGACTATTGTAGCCTCGCTCACCTCTTGGAACGCTGTCCCTACATCTCCTGCTAAGAGTTCCGGAAAGCTGTCCACTATGTTCCTGATCTCGGCTACCTTAGTTACAGCTTCAGAATATTTCCTCAGGGCCTCCTCTCTCCTCCCCCTGTGCGAAAGTGAGATAGTCTCGCCAGACAACCTGATTACCTCCCTTGCCATTAGGAGCAACTTCTCCCTACTCTCAAACCTAGATCTTAGCCTAGCTTCCACTGAAAGAATATACTCAGATATCTTATCTGACAGCATAAGAGGTAAGGTCTCGTCTCTTATAAAAGCCTTGTTAATGCTTATATTGTTTGAACTGTATAAGCACACATGATAAGACGAGCCGCAGTAGTGGGGGCTGGAGTGATAGGAGCCGGGTGGACAACCCTCCTGGCCTCAAAGGGATACGAAGTATCCTTCTACACCGAGAAGGAGGAGACTCTAACCAAGGGCTTAGCTAAGGTGAGAGGGTACCTGGAAGTGATGAAGACCAACTCCTTGATTCAGGAGGACGTAGAAAATGTGATGAAGAGGATTTCCACATTTAACGATCTTGAGAGCTCAGTTAAGGGCGCAGACATAGTAATAGAGGCTATCATAGAGGACTATGGAGCCAAAAAGGCCCTATTCTCGAAGTTAGATAAGATGTTGCACGGTGACGTAATACTAGCCAGCAGCACCTCTGGGCTCCTGATGACAGAAATTCAAAAGGCCATGGAGAGACATCCAGAGAGGGGGGTGATAGCCCATCCGTGGAATCCACCTCATCTCCTTCCCCTTGTGGAGGTAGTACCGGGTGAGAAGACGTCACAAGAGACGCTGGATAGAACTAAAGACTTCATGGAAAAACTAGACAGGGTAGTAGTGGTCCTCAAAAAGGAGGTTCCAGGATTTCTCGGGAACAGGCTAGCCTTCGCCTTGTTCAGGGAGGCCGTGCACCTGGTAGATGAAGGAGTAGCAACGGTGGAGGACATAGACAAGGTCATGACAGCGGCAATAGGCCTCAGGTGGGCTTTCATGGGTCCGTTCTTAACCTACCACCTGGGGGGTGGGGAGGGCGGATTAGAGTACTTCTTCAGTAGAGGCTTTGGGTACGGAGCTAACGAGTGGATGCACACTCTAGCTAAGTTCGATAAGTTTCCTTACACCGCAGTGAAGAAGGCAGTAGAACAGATGAAGGAGTATGCCTTCATCAAGGATAAGAGTTTCCAGGAACTGTCCCGTTGGAGGGACAAAAAACTTCTGGATGTATACCGGGTAGTATGGAGCAAGTGACCTAATTCTTCTCACGACTGAAGGAAGGTGAAAGTTTTTCCTGCATCGGGCTCACGTTTTCGCTACCAATTCACTTTCATGCTTTCATCTACATAGTTAGGGATAGAGTGTTACAGAGAACTCCTCTCACTGGAGTCAGAACCCGCTGATCCTTCACATGAAAGGTTTAGGATAAGAGACAGCGGACACTAATCCTACGGTTCCTTTAAGCATCCATGAAGGAGTACCATTGATTTAACTAAAGAGTTTGGGAAAAAGTGTTTAAGCTCAGGTAGTCCATCTTTATCCTTTAAGGAACTTCTCCTCTCTAAAATGGAAAAATTGAAGCTCTCACGGCTCACCTGTAATGCCTTAAACCCCTTTTCCGTTCACTTCTTGACCTCACTCATCTCTTGCCTGAACTCCAATATCCCCATGTTCTCCAATAATCCTGAGTCTGTAACATCGAACAGTATAGCCTCCTCCTGCCCCTCATTCATATGACTATGCTCAATGTTGGCTGGGACTACAAAGACGTCTCCCTCACTCCAGCTGAAGACTTCTCCTCCTATTATGGAACTTCCCTCTCCTTTCACCACAATGTATATCGAGGCCATGTTATGAGAGTGAGGTTCAGTTCTTGCACCAGGGGCCAGATACTGGAAACCTGCCATCATGGTTGGTGTCAGTCCCCTAGACCTCCCCGTACTGGGGGAATAGAACATTACCTTTGCTACTCCTTTCTCAACTCTACCCATCTCAGCTAATCTCCTCAGTAACGGTAGCACATTAGAAAATTTGATGATCTTAGGCTTAACCGGAGGGGAAGGTTCGGTATATTCCATGAAAGTGACTACTCTTAAATCCTCGCCCTCTATCTCCTTTATCATGCCCTCTAATCCTTTTCTGATTTCCTCCTGTCTATCACGCCTGGATAGTAGTTTCGACATGGGTATAAATTGTTTAAGAAGTTTAAAAAGTGATCTCCAATGAATGTAGAATGCTACATCAAATTGAGCGACAGGACCTGTGTGGAAATATGTGGCTCTCTCGTATGTGACGAACTCACCGTGAGCGACTACGGCAGCTTATGTGAGAGATGTAAGTCTGGAGATGGGAGAGCATGTATGACGCTTTTCTCCAGGTATGGTTGCGATGGAGTAACACCGTGGTGACTTGAGAGCCGTTGTCAACTTCCGATAAACCGCGAGGTTTACGTACTCTATAGGCAAATAAAAATACAGTCACACCGGATGAGGTGGGAATATCCCGATAGGTGTGACGGCAAGTGCGTCAGGGATGTGAGGGTTTCCCAAAAGGCGGTAACACTCCGTTGGGTGGGGTCATCCCGCTGGGGGGTAGGGTGAACGGGCCAGCCCTGACTCCGGTGAAGCTCAAGGCCTAGGATTGATACAAATTCATGAAAATTCAAAGAAGCCCAAACCCTATCGACGAGAACCAATGAGGGGAAGTGTCTCTATACTCGTCGAACTCAACTTTAGGATCTTCTGAGAGCGTCACATCATCATCACCTTGCCAACAGTACGGAGATGACTAGAGTCATGACTCCTCCAAGAGCTATGAATAGACCGGAACGTATCTTATCGCTGGTATTACCCTCGTAGGCGAACCCTAGCCCCAGGAGTTCCACTAGGGAGATCGCCGCACTGTATACTGTGTTCCCTGTTAAGTGGAAAGCTAAGAGCGATAACAGTCCCAGGAACGGCGAGACGCCGTGAGCCAGGACTGAGAGGACTACTGTCATCCTCATTCCGTAATCATAAATGGATCCCCTCAGACTCTTCATCATCTGCTTTTCCAGCCTGGCGAACTCCAGCCTTCTCTCCTTGAGTTCGACGATGAGTGAGTTCCAAGCGGAAGAGATGGCTACTGCCACCAGCGCGGTCACAATGGAGATGGTTATGACTTTGTCCGAAGCGCCAGCAAACGATGACGATACGAGTATGCCCAGTGAGACGAGTACTCCGTCGAAAGCCCCTAGAATCAAGTACCTCCTAAGTATGGGTCTCTCGTTCCTGAGGGAGTATCTTAGACCATCCAAGAACCTATCGAACACGTCCGATATATTGATTCAACTTAAATATTAGTCTTCTCAATTCCCCCTATCATGAGGAAAGGTCTCCTCCTAGTTGCCATGGCGGTCGTGCTCCTTCTGACGATAGGCGGAGTAGTGGTAGCCTCCTCCTACAAAACTCAAGTGGATGTCCAGCCACTCGGGGGAAGCAGTAATGGGGGGTACTACACCCTAAAGGTGAAGGTTCTCATCAATTACGGCTATTTTGGCGGGACGCAGCCCCTTGGAGACGCAGTAGTTTGGGTCTACGGTAACGGATTTCATCAAAACTTCACTGCACCTGACGGCGTAGCTATGTTCCTCTTACCCGCTGGTAATTACACCGTCTTCGTAACACAACTCCATTACAAGATACACGTCGAGGTTAACCAGAATGAGGAGATCGTGCTTAATTACGCTTACCTGGTCAGCTAAACTTTAATTTTGAAAATTTGTAACTGAGTGCATGGTAAAGCTTGACGTGGTTAGGATAGACATCCCTGAAGGAACTAACGTCATTCTTGGTCAGTCACACTTCATAAAGACGGTTGAAGACATATATGAGGCTCTAGCGTCCTCCTCTCCCGCGTTAAAGTTCGGGTTGGCCTTCTCCGAGGCCAGCGGTAAGAGACTCATCAGATACGATGGCAATGATAAGGAGCTCATAGATCTTGCAATAGAGGCGTGCAAGAGGATAGGAGCAGGTCACACATTCGTCATATACCTAAAACAAGGTTATCCCATAAACGTTCTGAACAGAGTTAAGGCTGTGGAGGAGGTAGTTAAAATTCATGCGGCCACAGCAAACCCACTTCAGGTCATAGTGGCGGAGACTGAACAGGGGAGGGGAGTACTGGGAGTGGTAGACGGAATGTCTCCCCTAGGTGTTGAGACCGAGGCGGACGTAAAGGAGAGGAAGGAGATCCTCAGGAAGTTCGGATATAAGAGATAGAGCTCTCTCTAGGATCTCGTCAGACACTCTCCAGCTTTTCCTGAACTTTATCATGGAGGCCATGAGAAGTATGAGAGCCTGGAGGTACTTCTTTTCGTAACCTTGGGACCTCCTCCACACTTCTTCCAGGAGCTCGTGTGCCTCCCAAAACCTGCATTGATTGAGGAGGTCCCAGAGCGATTCTTTAGTCTTCCCCACCTCTATCACGAACAGCGGATCCCCCAAAGACTTCTTCGCTTCCTCGAGGTCACCTATCACGTCCACTTCCTTGTACAGGCACTCCCTCACCTCCACTATCTTGAATCCTACTGAGGACTGGAGAGTGACCTGTTTGTCCAGGGGGTAGAACAACAGAAACCTGGTCATATAGCCTTTTATGTCACAAAGATAAGGTAAATATTTGATGTCAAAAGAAGCCGTACTTTACTCTGTACAGGGCAGTAGGATAAGGTGTGACGCATGTGCTAGGCGATGTTTAGTTGGGGAAGGCCAGACGGGATTCTGTGGAGTGAGGTCTGTCAGGAACGGGAAACTCTACCTCGACGTATATGGAAAGATAGCTGCAGCACACATAGATCCCATAGAGAAAAAACCACTAGTCCACTTCTACCCAGGATCTAGAGTCTTCTCCTTCTCCACCTTCGGATGTAACTGGATGTGCATGTACTGTCAGAACTTCGATATTAGTCAAAGGAGAAGAGCTGAAGGAGCTGAGGTATCGCCAGAGGAGGTAGTTGAGATGGCGAGGGCCTACGAGGTGGAAGGCATCACGTACACCTATAACGAACCCGCAATATTTGCGGAATTTGCCCACGATACTGGAGTGATAGCCAAGAGGTACAATCTCTTCAACACGATGGTTACGAACGGTTATTGGACACAAGAACTAGTGGACTACGCCAAGAGTTTCCTGGACGCCGTGACTGTGGACTTTAAGGGTAATGGGGAGCCCAGGTTCATGAGAAGGTATACTGGAGCGAGCGGGCCGGAGCCCATATTTGAGACAATTGAGGGACTAATCAAGAGGGGAGTGCACGTAGAAATAACGGACTTAGTGATTCCCTCCATAGGCGACGATCTAGGTTGGGCTGAAGTGTTCTTGAAGAAGCTCTATGATGTGGTGGGACCTGAAGTTCCGATTCATTTCCTCAGGTTCCACCCCGACTATAAATTGAACAACCTACCCTGGACTCCAGTTGAGACTTTGGAGAAACATCACGCTCTCGCTAAGAAGATAGGTTTCAAGTATGCATACATAGGCAACGTTCCTGGGCATCCACTTGAGAACACCTACTGTCCAGCCTGCGGGAACGTAATTGTAGAGAGGGAGGGGTTCAGAATTCTCGACTGGAAGTTAACTGAGGATATGAGGTGCAGGTTCTGCGGATACAAGTTGCCCATAAAAGGAAGGCTTTCAAAGAACTTCAGAGAAGAGAGATTTCAGCCAGTGTTTATCTAATCTGTCTTGTAACAACTAGTTTGAAGGGGAGGGAAACTTTAGCCACTCACGAATGAGATCTCCTTAGACATTCCTATCAAGCTCTATTGTGAGCTACGGCCACTGACAGAGTTGCGTTACCAAAGAGTCTGGGTTAAACGGGGTACAAGAGCTTAACCGCTGATAGTCGAACCCCGTCAACTGTTGGAGTCGATGAGGTCACACCTAATCCCATTAATGGTTCGTATAGGCGCGAAAGTCCCATTACACTCCATATCCTCGGGGCGGGGCAACCGTCAGAACTCATGTTACCACACCCCCTCACTTCAAGCAGGGTGCAAGGAGGCCTCCTTCAAGAGGATGTGACTCGCTTAATAGGAGATAGACACTTTCATGTCCGCTATATCATTATTAGAGATTATCACTTCCACTGTAATATCTCCACAGCGTCTCCTTAATGTTATCTTGTTCTCAGATAGGTTTACCTTCAGGTTGGAACAGTTTCCCAATGACTTGAGCTTATAGTGATAGTAGGGGTTCCTTATCCTTCTCACAGCCTTATTGACCACCTTTTCGAACAGAGCGTTTGGGTCGATTACTTTATCGGTTAAAAGGGAAACCTTAAGTTTCACCTCGATGTAATACTCGTTGACATTAATTTGCATCGAGTCATATTTCTTAGAGTAAATAAAGGTAAACAGGAGAGGCGAAACTAGGGAATAAATGAGTGCAATCATAAGCAAATTTTTCATGTATATAGCTGTGAACGCTATAGTCGATGCGAAGGAGAGAGGTGTAATGTAAAGGAGATAGGGGGCTGAGTTCCAGAAGTCTCTCATTCTCCTAACTAGCAATAGTGTTGAGACACTGGGGCCGACCCAAGGGATCAGCACCGTCATCGTCTGAAGTGTTGTTCCCCTCTCAAAATTGACCATAACTTAATCTTGTGAGAACCGGAATTAAAGCATTAATATTACGTCTTTTAATGAGATACCGGCGTAAAAGCAATGGAATTTGAAACATTAGAATTAAAGAAGGAAGGCCACTTGGCGTGGATTATCCTAAACAGACCGGAAAGACTAAACTCCATAAATGGGAAGTTATTGGAGGAACTTCAACGAGCTCTCACTGAGCTGGAAGCCGACAGGAAAGTTAAGGTTTTGTTAATAACAGGTAAAGGTAAGGCATTCTGTGCAGGGGCGGACATAACCCAGTTCACCGAACTTAATCCCACTGAAGCCTGGAAGTTCGCCAAGATGGGGAGGGAAGTCATGACCAGAATTGAAAACTTAATGAAACCTGTGATAGCGGTGATAAACGGGTACGCCCTAGGAGGGGGATTGGAGCTCGCCCTGGCGTGTGATATTAGGATAGCATCTGAGGAGGCACAGTTAGGTCTCCCTGAGATTAACCTGGGAATCTTCCCTGGATTCGGGGGGACTCAAAGACTGACCAAGCTGGTTGGTAAGGGAAGAGCAGTAGAGATCATGATGACCGGTGATAGAATAGGCGCGAAAGACGCCGAGAAGATGGGACTAGTAAATAGAGTCGTTCCTGGCTCAGCTTTACAGGAGGAAGCAACCAAGCTCGCTGAGAAGATAGCCAAGAAGTCCGCAGTAGCCCTGGCCTTGATAAAGGAGGTAGTAAACAGGGGCGTGGACGCACCTTTACAGTCCGGCCTTGCCATGGAAAGCATAGGATGGGGAGTAGCGTTCTCCACAGAGGACAAACAGGAGGGTGTAAAGGCGTTCCTGGAGAAGAGGGAACCTAACTTCAAAGACAGGTAGGTTTTTCTTAACTAAGGTCAGCAGTTATGGGATTTTAACGTAACTTAAAGATTTTCATCAGCCCAGGTAGTCAGCCTAAATGACGTTCGAGAACGTGAGGAACGCCTCCACGCTCCTCAGGTTCGGCTCCCCCACCAGCTCCCTGACGACGTTGTTGATGGTGAAGATCGTGAGGTAACCCTGAAGCCTCTCCCTCCTCCAGAATGAGGAGTCCTCCAGTCCCAGGGCCTTGACGTCCCTGTGGAGCTCCTCGATCTCCCACACGACAGGCCTCCTCGACTTTCTCGCTGAGCGAGAGGTCGGTGGTGTAGAGGTACCTGGCGTGTGTCCCGGAGGAGTCACGTTTATGTTCCCGGACTAGCAACTTCACTGTAATGGGTCGGCCTCCCAGGGTCAGGTCGGCGTAGTAGACTCCAGGGGGTCTCCCACTCGGAGGTGTCCCTCCACCTCCTCGAGGGTCCCCCGGGCCGACCCTGAGTTCGGTTGGACTTGAGCTCAGACACCACGTTGTCCGTCACGAGCTTCTCGGACAGTACTGGGGTCGAAGACGACCCTGGCTACCGGAAGGGCTCCTTGAGCACGTCCAACATCTGGCCACGTCGATCTTGGTCTTGAACTCGGCGACCATCCTAAATCAACATCTTCCTCACGGCGTAGGGGAAACCATGAACGTCCTGCCCGAGGTCCACTATGGCGACCGTGAGGAGCTTGGCCCTCTCGAACCTTCCGTGGGCGTGGCAGTAGATCCAGTAGTTCTCAGGGGCTCACGTCCCCCTGGAGCGTCGTGGTCCACGGTGTCGTCCACGATGACGACCTGACCCTTCACCAGTCTGACAGGACCTCCACGCGTCGTCGAGTTCTCCCAACGCCCCATCAGTTCACGTTCCAACCCGAACGTCTCGGCCGCGTTCCTCACGCTGGCCCTCCCACCCACCAAGACCATGAGGATCAGTGCCAGTTAACCTTCCTGCTCCTCCCCTTCCGCGTCACCACTCCCAGCCTGTTGACCTCCCCGACCGGCCTCTCCCTAGCCAACTCGATCGGTCCCTTTCCGCACCTTTTCAGCGGGACGACGTCGAAAACTTCTCGCCAATACCGACTTCTTCGTATTACCTCCCTAAGATTCCCATAACTGCTTTAAGGTTATCTCTTAACTAGGGCTACCATGACGTTAAAACCCTAAAGAGAAAACCGGAAAGTGTCCCCAATGGCCTGGGTCATATTATCCTACTGAGAACTATCAGGATAAGTAGGATAGCCAGATACGGTGAAGAGAACTTAAACGACCTCCAAGCTTCCTCTCCTGTGGGATTCCTCATGAGTCTTATACTGAAGTACATTTGGATGATAGATAGAAGCACAGCCACGACCATGTACATCGTCCCAGCGTAAAGGGATAGTACCAGTGCAAAGGGAATCATGAGGGCGTTGGAGAGTGCTATCATCTTGGCTGAGAAGTTTTCATTCATTATCACGGGTAGCATTGGAATTCCTGCCCTCCCGTAGTCCTCCTTAAATCTCAGGGCCAGTGCCCAGAAGTGGCCTGGAGTCCACATGAAGATGAGCAAACCCAAAAACAATGATGCCAAGGTGAACGAGTTAGTGGAGGAAGCGTATCCAGCCCAAGCTGCAGCACTCCCAGCCAGCCCTCCGATCACTATGTTCAGTGGTGTCCTTGGTTTGAGCCAAACAGTGTACACTAGAATATAGACCAGCCCACCTAAGAGGATAAAGAAAGCCGTCCACACATTATCGACCAACCCCAAGAGCGTACCTGCGGTCAACATGACAGTCCCGACGTATATTGCCTCCTTCCTAGTGACATAGCCCATGACTGTGGGCCTCTTGGCCGTCCTTCTCATAACTTTGTCTCTGTCTATCTCTATACCTTCGTTCACTATCATTGAACCAGCAGAGGCCAATGTACCACCGACTAGTACTAAAAGTAAGTTCATGGGGAGAAACCTGCCTGACAGGAACGCCCCAGATAAGGCAGCTAAATCCAGTAACCAGATTATTCTGGGTTTACTCAGTTTGGCGTAATAGATCAATCTTGCCTTTATGTTAGTCTGCAAAATATCACTATTTTCTATGTTACCTCAGCGTTTATAAATATAAGAGAGAACGTTGGAGTTAGTATAGTCCCTTACTCATGAGTACAATATCGGAGAAGACCCCGAATGCTGCGTTCAGTGGACCTGCCCCAGGACCTATCACCGTGATCTCCTGAACGTCAGAGCTGATGTGCAGAGCGTTAGTTACCCCGTCGATATTATAGAGAGGATCTTCTGGCCCTATCTCCCTAGGCTCAACGGTTAGGGAGTTGCCGTAGGCCTCAGCTACCAGTTTCACCTTTTTGCCCTGTCTCTTAAGAGCAATTATCCTCTCCTGAGACAACTCCTTGATTCCCTTAAAATGTACAGAGTTTATGTTGGCCCTACTTCCCAGTCCGTAGTTAGCCAATATGACCAGTTTAGCCGCAGCATCGAAGCCGTTGACATCATGCTCCGGATTCGACTCAGCGTATCCGAGCTCTTGGGCCTCTTTAAGGGCCTCTTCGTAACTGAGCCCCTGGTACATTTTGCTCAGGATGTAGTTAGTGGTACCGTTGAGGATTCCCCTTATCCTCGTTATCTTGAGCCCAGGCATGACTCTAATTAAGTTAACGGAGGGCACGCCACTCATCACGGTTGCCTGGAAGCCCAACTTGCCTCCATGCCTTCTGGAGGTATCCATTATTTCCCAGAACTTAAGGGCCAAAGGTGCCTTATTGGAAGTCACTACGTGAACTCCTCTCCTGAGGGCCTCGATGTACAGGGAAAGAGATGGCTCTCCTGTCTGATAGTTTGCTGAGCTCACATCTATGACCAGGTCAGGTCCTATCAAATTGAGGGCGTCCATAGCTGTTCCGTCCCTAGTTTTTCTGAATTCTTCTCCGTCGCCTATCATGATCCCCCTCCTAGTCACAACAGCCTCTATCTCAACCTCGACGCCCAACTCCTTAGCCCTTCCCTGAAGGAGAGTCCTCAGGCTTCTCCCCACTTGCCCAAAACCAACCATGATGGCCTTCATTCTAGCGTCACCTCATGTGATACTCTGCCGCCTAGCCCCTCAAGTAAACTAGCTGTCATCTTCACCGCCTTCATAACTAAAGGAGGCTCTATACCTGGAACCCCTGCACCTACCACCAACACGTTCCTGGTATCGATCCTCACACTAGTGAGGACGGAGTCACGGTGAGGGAATATGTGCATCACTGTACCCAGTTCATCAACCATAATGGGGACTCCCCTCTGCAACTCCTCGATTTTATTTCCAAGTCCTTGGAACAGTTCTCCTCCCCGGCTCAAAACAATCCAAGGCTCTCCCTTAAACTTTTCCAAATCGTATAACCCGATCGATATAAGAGTCTCTAAGCTCACTAGATTTCCCGCGTCGACCACATCGTTTATCCTCGGTAGGCTGTCCCCCCTTACTACTCTTCTCCTCAAAGCCTCTCCAGACGGTCTGGTCTTCGTGGGATCTATCCCTATCTTCCAGTAGAAGTCTCTGTAGGCCCGCACCACGGGTTCAATCTTCAGAGATTCTGTGTCTCCCTTTCTGAACTTTTCCTCAGTCTCGTTCATAAGTTCGTGAAACTTTCCGCTACCGTTAGTTACGTCAAGAACCTCAGTGTGAGCCACGAAGATTCCCAATTCCTTACACTCTTTGGCTATCTTGATCCTCATCCTCAATCTGTGTTGAAATAACGAGCTTGGACTTTTTAACTCCCCTAGTCTTGGACAGAAGGGATAGAAGTTCCACCAACTCCTTCCTCTTACCCCTGACTGCTATAGCCTCCATACAGACCTTCTCGTTCACGTGCACGAGGAGGGTGGAAATTATGAGGTGATGCAGGCTGTGCTGAAGTTCCGTCAACGCGTTTTTGGCTAGACTCTCCTCATAGACTATGCTTATTATGCCTAGGACGTCCTCCTCACCGAGGCCCCTTTCGTCGAGGAAGTCCCTTAGGGCCAGCTGTACCACCCTGGATCTGTCCCCTAACCCTGTGCGAGACATGTACTCCTCCAGTCTCTTGAGGAGTTCCTTGTCCACTGATACGCTAATCTTTTCAACGTTCATTGAGACAATTGTACCCAGGCGAGGTTTTATATCATGCTTGAACTTCTGAAGAGGGCCGAAGGCTTAGGAGCTATCTTCGCAGACCTCAGGACTTACGACGTTGATGAAACCTCAGTGTACGTAACTGAAACCACTAAACAAGTGACTTCGTTAGGGAGAGAAGCGGGGAGTTCGCTGAGAGTCCTAGTCAACGGGAATTGGGGGTATTACAGTTTCTCTAAAAGTACAGGCGATGAGGCGGAAAGGGCTGTGAACAGCGCTTACGGAGACGAGAGGATCAATATCGTTTTCCTTCCCCCAAAGAGAGACAGGGTGAAGGTACTCCCTAAGAAAGAGGTAAACAAGAGCGTGGAAGAAATCATGAGGGATGCCGAGAAAATTAAGGAAGCTGTGATGAGATCTCACCCCAGCGTGAAGAGCGTGAACGTTAGAATATTCATCTCGAAAATTAACAAGGGCTACTTCAGTACAGAAGAGAGGGAGATAGAGATGAGCTACAGCATCAGTGGAGTCTCCATTAGAGCGACAGCCAGAGAGGGGGAGGTGACAGCGTCAGCTAGTGCGTCCCTCTCCACGCACTTGGGTTACCCTTTGGAAGTCTTCGACGTGAACCAAACGGTGGAAGTTGTAAGGAAGAGGCTGGAGAACCAACTCAAGGGTAGGCCTCCAAGGGGGGGAGATGCGGACGTGGTTTTAGCCCCCGACGTCGTGGGCGTCTTCTCCCATGAGGCGTTGGGACATCTGGCTGAGGCAGACCTAGCCGTCAACGGCATCCTGGGCGAGCTCAGAGGAAAGAAGATAGCAGAAGACTTCGTGACAGTTGTGGATTCAGGTGTGCTGGACCATCCCATGGCTCACGGCTTCACCCCCTATGACGACGAAGGCGTAGAGTCCAGGGAAGTGAAAATAGTGGATAGGGGACTCGTATCGGAAATGTTAGTGGACAGGTTTTACTCAGCTTATCTTGGTGAGAGACCTACAGGGAATGGCAGAGCTGAGGATTTCAGGAGCCCCTTGCTCATAAGGATGAGGAATACCTACATGAAACCAGGTTCCTGGAGCAAAGAGGAGCTACTAAAGGACGTCAAGAGTGGTTACCTCTTGGTGTCCCCTCTGGGAGGACAAACTAGCCCTGACGGTACGTTTCAGTTTGGAATTCAGGAAGGTTATGTCATAGAGAATGGCGAAATTCAGGGTACTTTACGTAACACGGCCATCTCAGGTTACACCATAGAGACCTTGGGTAAGATCACTGCGGTCTCCAAGGACTTCGATGTGTGGCCCGGTCACTGCGGAAAGGGCGGTCAGAGTGTACCAGTGAGTACTGGGGGGCCTTATATCAGGGTGAAGGTGAAGGTGGGATGACCGACGTATTCAAGGTTTTAGAGAGAGCTAAGGCTATGGGGGTCTCAGCGGAACTCTACTCGATAATGAGAAGGGAAGGTGGTGTGAGGAGGGAGAACCAGTATTACGCCAGATCCTTACAGGAGGAAGGTTACGGACTCAGGGTTTTTAAGGACGGTAAGGTTGGTTTCGCCTTCTCGACGATACTTACTGACGATCTACTGGAGAAGGCTATGAGTTCCATAAGGGCCAGCGAGGAGGACGTGGATAATGTCCCGCCACCTCCCTCTAGACCTAGGCATCTTAACCTCCGTGACGAGCTCGATCTACAGGAACTGCCCAAGGAGTTGATGAGGACGTTGGAGGACTTGAGGGAAAAGGTCAACTTGGTCAGCATCGACGTTGACGTGGAGGAGAGCACCATTAAAATAGTGAGTACTGAGGGGGTAGACGCCGAGGAGACCAGGACGGGGATTTACGTTAGCGTGATGGCGAACTATAAGGAGTCAGGGACTGTGAGTCCTGAAGTCTGGGAGAGTGCCTCCTCGAGGTTCAGGAGAGGAATAGACGTAGATCTGATTAAGCGAGAGGTGATAGAGAAGGTAAAAATATCCGCAAAGAGGGAGAAGCTAGGGAGGAAACCCAAGGTTATAGCCTTCACTCCTAAGGCTGCAGCTGAACTCCTGGGTCCCATTATCTCCTCCGCCATTAACGGGGAGAACGTCTTTAGGGGAAGATCTCCGCTTAAGCTAAAGGAGAAGTACGGAAGTTTGACCGTTGTGGACAATCCTGAGGACGAGATGTCTCCTTACAGCAGATCATTCGACGGAGAGGGCCAACAAACTTCCAGGAAAGTCGTATTGGAAGAAGGAGTTTTCTCCAGGCCCCTCACCAACTGGTACTGGTCCAGAAAATTAAAGATAGAAAATTCATGCTCTGCAATCAGATCCTTCGCAAGCACACCGTCAATTGGGGTCTCAAACTTAGAACTAGAGCATCCTGGGAGGGCAGAGGAGACCCCAGGAACGTTGGTGATAGACCAAGTCCAGGGCGTCCACACCAGTAACTGGGAGACAGGTGAGTTTGGCGTGGTAGCTCCAGTGAGCTGGTATGTAGAGAATAACCAAATCAAGGGTGTGAGAGAGGTAGTGATCTCTGGAAACTTGAGGTCTCTCCTTGAAGGGATAGTTGGAACATATGGAGAGAAACGGAGATACATGTACTTGAGAGCTGGACACCTAGTGACGGAGGGGCTCAACGTAGTTTACTGATCTTTTAACCTTGTTAACATACGGTTAGGGTATTGAAAGTGCTAATATTTAATTACTATCTTGATGAAGTATATTTGAGAACCATGTTCAAACATATGCTTGTGGCGTTCGATGGTTCGGAGAACGCCAAAAGGGCCCTAAACGTAGCGATAGACTTAGCTAAGAGATATGAGGCTAAGTTGGACATTATAGAGGTCGTAGACACGTCAACAATCTTGGGAGCCGGAATAGGTCCGGTACCCCCAGATGTCATTGAGTCGCTCTATAATAAGGCCAAGGCCGACGTGGAGGGAGCTAAGAAACAGGCCAGCGATGCAGGTATCAAGGTGGAAGGTGTGATAGTTGAGGGGGATCCTGCTACCGCTGTTATGGATTATGCCTCAAAGAACGGCGTGGATCTGATAGTGACTGGTAGTAGAGGACTGTCTACCATAAAGAGGATGTTCCTAGGTAGCGTCTCTTCAAGGATAATCCATGAGGCAAAGATCCCAGTCCTAGTTGTGAAGTGAATTTTATTTTAGCTAGCCGAATAGAATTATCATGAAGGTCACCATTATAGGTTCTGGGCCAGCAGGGCTTTACGCTGCTCTAGTAGCCCAAAGAAACGGGGCTAAGGTAACCCTGGTGGAGAAGTCTGAGAGACTGGGAGGAACTTGTGTGCTCTACGGTTGCATTCCGTCCAAGGCGATGTTAGCCCCTCTAGGCTTGGCCTACTCTCTTAATAGGTTGGGGAGGGAGGTCAAGTTCACTTTTCAGGAACTGAGATCCCTTTCAATGAGCACCGTAGACAGGGTGAGTAAGGCTGTCTCACTCACCCTTGAGTCCGCAGGAATCGATGTAGTTCACGGAAATGCAGAATTAAGGAGCGGCAAGGTTCACGTGGGTGGCGAACAGATACCTTCAGACGCCGTGATAGTCGCTACTGGAACTAGAAAACCTGACATAAAGTACACCGTGGCCTCAGATGACCTGCCGTACTATGAGACCGACTTCAACAAGGTAGTCCTGATAGGCGGTGGAGTGGGAGGGGTAGAATACGGCTGGTTACTTAGAATGGCAGGAAAGGAGGTAACTATCGTGGAAAAGGATTCACTTCTCCTTCCCGGTCACGATCAAGATCTGAGAACCAGTGTGACCTCGTACTTCCGGAGAATGGGTGTCAACCTGATGCTGAACTCTATTGCGAAGCTTGAGAACGGATCAGTCACGGTGAACGGGGAGAAGCTTGACGCTGATCTGGTAGTCATGACATTTGGGAGGAAGTTTGAGACGTTCGGGTTCGATGAATTGACCAGTGAGGGAAAGATAGAAGTGGATGAATTCATGAGAACGAAGGTCAACGGAATATATGCAGCTGGGGACGTGACTGGTTCCTACACGGCACACGAGGCGATTCACAAAGGATTTGTGGCTGGAATCAACGCCACTGGAGGCAGGAAGAAATACGAAGGGAACGCGATACCTAAGGTGATTTACACAGAACCACAAATAGCCTATGTCGGGAGGACTGAGGGAATATGTCGTAAGACCAACATGACGGAGATCGTGAGGGCAGTAGCTGAGAAGAGGACTGAGGGCTTTGTGAAAATCTGTAGAGATGAGCAGGGAAGAATAACGGGTGGCGTGGCGTTCAGTGAGAGGGGTGAGGAAATTATCACGTTTGTTTCCACACTTATGAGGATAGGTGTCAAAGTCTCCGATGCCATAGACGTCGTCCTTCCTCATCCTTCTTACCTAGAGGCTGTGTGGGAGACCTTACTTAGACTCCAACCTTAGGACATCCTCAACCTCAAAGATACCGCATTCAGTCACAAGTCTTCCAAATTTATCGACGAACAGGGACGTGCAAGTCTTTTCCCAGTCCCTTCCCCTTATAACTACTTCCCTTTCCTTTATCGAGAGGAACTTGTTCAGTTCCTCTATTACCCTCACCTGATCCAACGAAGCGTACTTCTCAACTTCCCTGAGTATTTCCCATAAGAGCTGATCGTTATCCACCTTCTTTCCAGTCTCCAAAAGGATCGACGTAGCCTTGATTTCGGGAGGGAACGCCTCTACGTTGGTGTTCACTCCAAACCCTATGAAACCCGTTGCATAATTCCCTTCTACCAACGCCTCTAGTAAAACCCCTGAGATTTTCTTGTCGTTCACAACCAGGTCGTTGGGCCATCTAATCATAGCCTCGACGTAATTTGAAATGGAAGCCCTTATGGCCAAAGATACCCTGAGCGTCCATACGTTTATCTCCTCCACTCCGAACCCTTTCTTTACGTACGTCACCCAGAGGCCTCCTCTAGGGGAGTACCAATCCCTCCCATATCTCCCCCTAGCCCTAGTCTGCTCCTCGGCAGTGACCACGAAGTCTCCAGGGATCATGTGGTGTATTGCCTCAGCTAAGTCCTGCGTCGAGGTGACTACGTCAAGCTTGATCCTTTGCAAACCTCTCTGCCTCCTCCAGGGAAATCACGGAGTTGCCTGAAGCCTTTCTTGCCCTGTTCATTATTGCTAAACCTACTCCCCTTTCCGGAAAAGGTTCCATGAGCCCAACATCTACGTCCAACTGATCCAGTAACCTGAAGGACTTGAACAAGTTCCGTGCAACAGAGTAGAGGTTCTCTCTAGTCCCAAGGATTATCTTGGGATCATGAACTTCCCTACAGGTCTCTTCCGAACACAGGGCTGCAACTTTCATTCTCTTCCTCAGTACCTCCAGAGTGGGAACGAATTCCTCTGTTCTCCTAGCTATGTAGAGTCTCTTATTGGGAGCGTAATGGCGGTACTTCATTCCAGGAGCCAAGGCCTCCTTGAACTCCGATCCCTCAAGCAACTCCTTGGGTATAACTATCTCCCCCACCAATTGTCTCAGTTCCTCCACCGTCAGAGGACCAGGTCTGAGGAGAACTGGAGGTGACACAGTGGCGTTGATTATAGTGGACTCGACACCAAAGAAGGTCTCCCCCCCATCCAGGATTACGTCCACACTGTCGCCCAGATCTTGGATGACATGTTCTGCCAGAGTTGGACTAGGCCTTCCAGCCAAGTTTGCACTGGGAGCCCCAATAGGTACTCCACTCTCCCTTATCAATTGAAGGGCCACCGGATGCGCGGGCATCCTCACAGCCACTGTGTTGAGCCCACCAGTCGTCTCCAGGGGCACCCCCTCAGCCTTCTTCAGGACTAAAGTCAACGGACCTGGCCAAACCCTTTGGCAGAGGTCGAGAATCTCGTCAGGAACATCTTTGGCCACATCGTACAATTGCTCCATATCAGCTATGTGAACTATGAGCGGATTATCCATGGGTCTTCTCTTTGCCTTGAAGACCTTAGTGGCAGCAATTGGATCAAAGGCGTTTGCCCCAAGGCCGTAAACTGTCTCAGTAGGGAAGGCCACTAGTCCACCTTCTCTTATTACCTTGGCTGCCCTCTCTATGACGTCAAGCTCTGGGTTCAACGGATCTACCTTGAGCACGATCATGTTGCTTTTTAATCCTTCCTATACCTTTATGTTTTTAAGTGATGAAGAACCTCCGATGCTATCTATGGCATGGGCGCTCTATGCTGAAGGATGATTGGTGATTAGTGAGGTGATCGCTGACGTATGATGAATTTGAATTGGTTTACATATATTGATAACAAATGCTTATAAGTCACCAGGAGAATTCCCATTGGGTCAAATATGAGTGAGCAGCTCATTCTTACGGGAAACTTGGAAGAGGCAGCTAGGAAGGCTGCCCAATGGCTGGTGAACAGGAAACCCATCAGAAGTCTCAGGGACTGGGCAGTAGCCTTCTCATTGTGGCCCCCGCACTTCACCACCAGTTGTTGTGGAACCGAGTTCGGGGCGTTCGCTGCAGCTAGGTTTGACGCCGAGAGGTACGGAATGCTACCCTTTGCCTCATCAAGACAGTCCAATATTCTTACTATAGAGGGTACTCTGACCAGGAAAATGGCTAGGGCAGCTAGGATAGTTTACGACCAAATGCCTGAGCCCAAGTACGTGATCGCCTTGGGAGCCTGTATACTCGAGGGAGGTATATTCTGGAATTCCTATAACACAATTCTTCCCTCAGACGTGGGAATACCAGTTGACCTTTATCTTCCAGGTTGTCCCACTAGACCGGAGGCTATAGCTAGGGGATTATTGATGTTGCAGAAGAAGATAAGGAGTCAAGGCGCCGTCAAGACGTAGACGTTGTTAACGTTTGTTCCTGTAGGCCCAGTCTTGACTGTCACTCCTATCCTCTCGAGAAGTTCGTATGAGGAGTGATCTCTCAAGGCTCTCCTTATATCTCCCTTGTCTAGCTTAGTCGTATCGCCCACTATACACCCTGCATATTCGCTGTTCCCATCTACGCCATCGGTCGCTATGGCGTGAAACTTAAACCGGCCACCTGATACCCAGAGAAGAAGGGAAAGACACACTTCTCCGTTCCTCCCCCCTTTCCCAGCCGGACCCTTTATGGTAACCTCGGGTTCGCCTCCCAGGAGGAGTGTGTAAGGTCTCTTAAGGGATGTGGAGGAGTTATAGATGGACGCGATAATTGAGCCTACATCCTTAGCCTCGCCTCTCAGCTCCGAGGTGAGGATGAAGGGATTTGTGGTGGAGGAAGAGAGTTTACTTAACAGTTCACCGTTATCAAGGACTTTGAATGCCCATGAATTCCTAAGGTTCTTCGGGGTCTCGGGCAGGGCAAATTTCAGATCAAAGCCGAGAGTTTTGAGCACTGACATGGCGTCCTCCACAGTAGTAGGATCAGCTATTGTTGGTCCACTACCCACACTACTCAGGTCATTACCGGGAACGTCACTAATGATCAATGTGAGGACAGGTGACTTAGCTTCCTCTGCCAACCTTCCTCCCTTTATCTTGGATACGTGTTTCCTCACAGCGTTGATCTCCTGGATCGTGAGGCCCGATCTCACCAACGTCTCATTCAACCTTATGTAGATCTCCTCATCTATCAGAGGGTACTCCATCAACGCAGAGGCTCCCCCAGAGACCAGGAATAACAGGAGGTCGTAGTCCTCACTTTTGACTGCATTTAATATCACCCTACCGGCCTTGAAGCTGTCCCGATCAGGGTTGGGATGACCTGAAGATATCACCTCAGCGTCCCCTTGTACTTGCCCCTCATCTCCCTTAGGCTTAACGACTATGGTCTTCGTAGGTTCAATCCTCTTTAAGAAGAAGTTGGCCATCTTCACTGATGCCTTTCCCACAGAGATCAAGAGTGGCCTGGAAAAGGTGAATTCCCTTCCATTTACTTCGATTACCCCTCTCCTTATACTCACCTTCTCCTCTAAGGCTCGCTCGGGATCCGCAAGGTCTAGGATCCTCTTAACTATCTCGTCCATTAATCTTAGTTTGCAAACCGTCATAGAAAACCTATTTGGCGCATCAGTTCTTCCGCGTATGTTGTGGAGATCTTGTACTTTACGAGCAGAGGAGAGCCTGGTATCTGATGTTCACAAGTTGCATTACTAAAATCGATCTCAACTCAGAAGTTATGGGAATCTTAGGGAGGACTGGTAAGTCGGTATTAGCGAGAAGTTTTTATTTTCCAGGGCTACCTCAGGATCTTCATCGTGGTCACCGTCGTCAGCCGATCAGGGAGCTGAACCTGAGGGGCGTGGAGGGGTTCCTGAGATTCCCGAAAGTCGTTTAGGTAGAACCTGGGTTGATGAAAACTTCAGCTACGTTGAAGTCCCATAACTGCTGAACGTGCGTCGAGGCTAGGAATCCAGGATTCCTAGACCCTCAAGGATATTATATGGGCGACCGCAAGGAATTAGTATATTGCTGAAAGAGAAGGTTCAGCTTCTCATAGACTTGTAGATTGTTGAGGCCATCTTTCTTCCTTCTTTCGTCAGTTCGTAGTAGACCCCAGATGGCTTATGGTCTAGTTCCCTTGCCTTAACCTTTAGCCAAGGCTTAATTGAGGAAGTCACGGACCTCTTTAAGGATCCTTTGTATCTCGTCAGAAGCCCCACTTTCTCCAGCTCTTGGCACGCCCTCTCCACATCGCTTTCATTGTACTTTGGGGCCCAACCGCTGGTACCCATGAGTCTCCTGGCCATGTACCATGGGCTGTCCGGACCAAACTTGTAAATGTGAACTAGGACGAGTCTACACAGCTCATCTAATTCCACTCACTACCACCTGCTCCGCTATCTCTATGGGGACCTTCATCCCCTTACCATCAACCTCAACCCTAACATCTCTTCCTTCCATTCCCTCAACTTTTACCCTCTTACCGGGAATCAAACCTAGATCCTCCACGGCTCTGAGGATCCATTCCCTTTCCTTCACTATCATGACAACCCGATATTCTCCCGGTTGAACGTTGTCCAGCGTCGTACCTTTAATTCCTTCCTTTTGAATCCTTCCAGGTATAGGATGACCGTGTGGACACGTGGCTGGGTTCCCAAGGACCCTATCCATTTTCTCCAGAACGTCTTCAGGCCAAATATGCTCTAGCCTGTGGGCTAACTCGTGAGCTCTGATCCAGTCCACTTCTAATATGTCAGTGAGGAGTCTTTCTGAAAGCCTGTGTGCCCTTATCAGCCTCTCGGCAACCTTCCTTCCATCCTCAGTTAGCCTTATCCTCTTGGTACTCCTATCAATGAAACCTAGGGATTCCAGTCTCTCTAAAGCCTTACTTATTGTACCTGGAGAGATGGAGAATGCCTCTATAAGGTCAACCACCTTAGCCTGACCCTTAGTTTCCTCCAATTCATAGATCTCCTTCAGGTAGTTCTCTAGGGGTTCCGATAGTTCTGACATCATGAATAATGAGTCAGGCCTTAATTTTAGTCTTTATACTCTCTATCAACCTAGCCACAGATTCCTCTTTGGCGAAGACCTCGATCTGAGCGTTAAATTTTCCAATTATACCCTGATCCCTGAGGTAATTTCTAACATTATTTAGAACTTCATCCACAGCCGAGGAGATATGATCGTGCAGACCGGTCTTGGATATAACTTCGGGAACCTCCAAGTTATCCACCTTCACAACCGCGTAGAACTTCTTCTTTTCCGAGGGCACAGGGATCGCCTACTTAACAGAGGCCTTCGACAGTAAAAAGATTAAGGTACGAATCTCGAAATGACAAAAATATAAAAGTTGTGAATATGATGCTTACATAATGTATAAGATCGTGTTTAAGGTAACCTCTCCCTTTAGGGATGCCAGGGGACTCAGGGCAGTAAAGAGAGCAGGTTTTGTGCCTTATATGAGCAAGAGGAACGGAGACGTAGAGATCTACGCCACGTTGTTCAAAAGTAATGACATGGAGGAATTGAGGGAAGCACTAACTGAGGTGGCCTACTTCTTAGGTAAAGAGGGGAGATCCGGTGGACAGGATTTCGCCACCGTGTTCAAGGTTAATGATAGCTATTTGGGAAAGGGAGTTGGGGGAGTTCTAGGGGCCACCATAGGGTTCAAGATAGGGGGGCTTCCTGGACTGTTCCTAGGAGCCTTAGGGGGTTTGCTCCTTGGAGAGTTTCTAGACATCGAGATGAACGAGTCTTACGTTGGTGTGTACCCATGGCCAATATCGATAGAGGTCTAAAGAGAAGAGTCGTGAGCATACTTATAGGTTCCATAATGTTTTTCTCCTCTCTTTATCTAGTGGACAAAGTGCCTTTCAATTTGTTCGAGATGATAGCTACCTTCAACCCCTATATCCTCTATTACGTGGGACTGATACTCGGGGCCGAGAGAATGGTCTACGGAATTACCGGTAACAAGAGGCTTTATTACCTGTTGATGGGTGAAGGGGATCTTGCGGCCTATGTGCTCTTCAGTATGTTCTTCTTCGGAGTATTCATGGGAATCTATATAGGTGTTTATGCCCTCTTCTTACAAGGAACCCTAGTGAAAATAGCCGAAGTGGCCAACGGGTTTTCCTACATACTCTTTGCAGTGGCCCTTTGGATGCTTCCCTAAAGCTTTTCACACTTGATGAAGGCCCAAGGGCCTATCCTTTCCATGTGAACAACCTTTAGGCCATGACCCTCAAGAGCTTTCTCATAATATTCCTGTGTTCTAGGCCTTAGTTTCCACCAAGAAGAGAGAAAAGACGACAAGAAGCCACCCTCAACTAGTACTCCAACGGAACATCTACCTCCCTTAACCAGAACCCGCGAGATCTCAGATATCCCTACCGCGGGTTCGTTGAGCATATGCAACACAAGCATGGAATTAACCCCTTGGAAGCTTTCGCTTGGAAAGGGCAACGAAGTGGCGTCTCCCCTAATTACCCTAACCTTTGACCTCTTAGATTTCAGTATTTCTAGGAAACGTAAGGATAGGTCCAACCCTACACAATCGCTACATGGGACGTAATCGAAGATCTTCCCAGTCCCTGTACCTATGTCTAAGTAGGTATCTGCCTTAGTGAAGCTTCCAGCCTCCTTTAGGATGGAAGAGTAAGTCCTCCTGGCGGTAACTAACATCCCGAGAGGTGCCCAAAGACTCTCATAGAATGGAGCCACCCTCTCTAGGAGATCTGGGACGTTGGGAGTTCCGACAAAGTCTGGTATACCATTCACAAAAGAATATCTATGACCGGCTGGACATTCCAGGGCACTCGAGAGAATCGTTCGATGAACTGGACAGACTAAAGGAATCACAAGAGCTCATTCAGATACCTCCTATAAATATATTTAATAAGATCTTTAAATGTAACAATATATAACCCACTTTCCTCCCTGAAAACAAGGCTCCCAACCCCTCTCGATAACATCACCTCTACCGCCTCCCTTAATGAGTGGTCCTTCTGTCCGAAAACCAGAAAGGGGACCATGATCTGTTTAACGTCCTCTGATAAAGTGAGTTTCTCAGAGTATCTATACACCAAGTCTCTGGATGAGAGCATACCTAATGGAACCTCCTCAACCACTGGTAAGTGCCTTATACCGTGCCTCGCCATTATCTCGGCCGCAGTGAGGGCCTTAGTGAAACCCTCGACTGTAACAGCCTTTCTTGAAAGAGGATAGATCTTATCCTCGTAGCTCCACGCATATGATGAGACCACGTCCTTCTCTGTGATGATCTTGTCTCTGAAGAGGACAGCATCTACTGAGTTCTCGACTATTTTTCTAACTACTTCCTTAACGTCGTTGTTAGATACGTAAACAGCCCTCTTGAGTTCTGAATCCCTCAACGTTGTCTCAACCGATCTCTCCAAGATCCTCTTAATGGCCTCATCTACAGTGAAGAGGCCTGCAACCTTACTGTCACACGTTACAACTATCCTCCTTATTTTATTTCTCCTCATAAAGAAGATAGTGTCCAAGACCGTAGAACTACACTCCAGTGAAATTACGTCTGAACCTTCAGGTCTCAAGTAATTTGACCTCTTTTACTCCCCACTTTTTCATGAGTTTGTAAAATATTAGTTTCTTACGTTTCTCAGGGTTAACACCCCTAATCATGAGAGGAACGTCACTGGAACAGCTTTCGGCTCTATTCACAATCTCTCTGGCTATGCTCTCAGCGTCCTCAGGCCTCTCTATAACAAATTTGTTTCCCAGATTCACACTTTCGAATCCCTCAATGAGCACAACGTCAGCAGGGATTAGGTCTAAGTATTCGGTTTCCTTGCACTCCCAGAACCACATACAATCATTACTGTGGAGTATGACCACGTCGGCTCCAGAACGCATGAATCTTGCTGTGTCCTTAGAGTCTGGATTGATTACGTGGTGTGTATGCTTAACCACTGCGACCGTGTAGCCCATTTCCTTCAATTTTCTTGCTGCAATCTCTATAGTTAAGGTCTTTCCGCTGTCTTTCCTTCCCACGACCTGGTAAACGCAATTCATATATTACCTTCATACTAGTTTGTGAATAACAGGTTATCAATGCTTATACCAATTGATGAGGCTAGAAGGCTCATAGACTCCAGCAAGATCGTTGAGGCAAAAAGCGTAGAAACCGAACCCTTCAACGGTGTGGGGATGATATTGGCCCAGGATGTCTACGCAATGAAGGACTTGCCCGAAAGAGACGTATCTGCCATGGACGGTTTCGCCTTCAGATACTCAGACATAAGCACGTCACGGAGACTGAAAATAGTGTCCAAGCTATACCCCAACAGTGCCCAGGTACCCAAGCTTTCAGCGGGAGAGGCTTGCTATGTGACTACTGGTGCTCCCCTACCTGAAGGGGCTGACGTAGTAGCCAGAGTCGAGTCCTGTAGGGTTGAAGGGGAGTTCGTTACTGTTGGCGGGGACTTAAAACCGTGGAAGGATGTGAGGAAAAGGGGAGAAGATGTAAGGACAGGAGACCTGCTTCTAGCTAAAGGTACGATCCTCACCCCCTATCATCTTTCCCTCCTAGAGCAACAGAGAATAAGGAGAGTAAAGGTGTTCCAAGTGGGCTTCTGTATCTTCGCCAACGGAGATGAAATAGTTCCTTGGGGAGAGGAGAGAGAAGGCGTCCCTGATTCCATCACTCCAGTTTTCGTTCATCTCCTTAAAAGGTTTGGAACTGTACACTATGCTGGAGTAGCTTCTGATAATTTGGAGAGCGTCAAGAGACACCTGACGGAATGCGTCAGAAGTCACGATTTCGTCATTTCCGTCGGCGGATCCTCAATGGGGGATAAAGATTACGTTAAGAAGGCTGTGGCCTCGATGGGGAACCTAATTTTTGAGGGTGTGTCAACTAATGTAATAAAGAGGGCAGGCTTCGGGGTGATCGAAGGAAAGCCTGTGCTCATTCTTCCAGGGCAGATAGTATCTGCAGTTACTTCCTTTCACGAGCACGGACTTCATGTCCTGACCAAAATGACAGGAGTGGAGCTCAGGGAGTTCCACGAGGTTGAGCTAGGGTGTGACTTGTTTGTAGATCACAGGATGGACTCGATATACCTGGTAAAGGAAGTATCAGGAAAGGCATTTCCCTTGAGGTGGGGAGTGGGACTATATAGCGAACTCGGAAGAGCTTCCGGGTTTACCCTACTGAAGAGAGGTACACTCTATAGGGAAGGCGAGAGGATAATTGTCCAGAGATTCCTTTGACAGTATAATCCTGGCAGGAGGGAGATCGTCGAGGTTTGGCGACGACAAATGCGCGTTCGAGATAGATAATAGAACCATGCTTGAGAGGGTATTGGACGCATTAGAAGACCCAGTTGTAGTGTCTGATAGGCAAAGGAAGATAAGCAAGGGTAGACTAATCCTAGATAGAGAGCTTAGGGGCCCAGTAAGGGCTATTGCACAAGCCCTTCCTCTCCTTAAGGCAAATAGGGTGTTCATAACTGGCTGCGATTTCCCTTTCCTGAAGCCAGAGATACCGTGGAGACTCTGTACCAGGCCAGAAAAGATAGCTTTAGTCCTGTCCTGTGGGAAACCTCAACCACTAATGGCGTGCTATGAACTGTCCTTACTCTCCGAAACCTTAGGTATGGTTGCCTCACTCCAGGAATTGATAACAGTGTCCCCCTCAATCTACCTCTTAGGCTATAGAGAGCTGGAGATGCTGGATCCAACTTTCCTCTCGCTCGTTAACGTCAACTCCATAAAAGACCTGTTTAGGCCTAAGGTAAGAGAGTTCTGGCATACCAGGATTTATAGTAATACTGAGAATTTTATTGTTCTCTAAATCAGAAGGGCAGGGGAGCAATTGAGACATATATTAGCAAACTCCATTCTTTAGCTATAGAATATTGAAAAAGATTTACTATTTCCGGATGATAAATCATCATAGAAGTTAATTTAAGTCCCAATATACCTGTTAATTAAGTACCTTTTTAATCACAGTCTTACATAAGTTTTTAGAGGAGAATATGTGGATAATGTTTAAAATACTTCGCATTCAGTATTTTAACAGATCCCTAATGGCAAAGGGAAAGGGCAAGAAAGAGCAAGGCCAGCAGCAGGCTCAGGGCGGCGAACAGAAGAAGAAGTAAACGCGAACTGATTCCTCACAGCTTTAAAGTTAATTCCTTTTTTACAGACAATCGGTTATGGAAGTTTGTTCTCTCTTCTCCGGCGGAAAGGACAGCACGTTCGCGCTCCACGTGTCCATACTCCACGGATTCAGGGTGAAGTGTCTGATAACAGTCCTTCCAAAGAGAAGGGATTCCTGGATGTTCCAGTCGCAGAACGTTGACTTCACCTCTTATCAGGCTGATGCCATGGGGTTACCCTTAGTTTGGGTGGAGAGCTCAGGAGAGAAAGAGCGAGAGTTGGAGGACCTAAGGGAGGCATTTAAGATTGCCAAATCCATGGGGGCGAAGGGAATAGTTAGTGGGGCCCTCCTCTCTGATTACCAGAGAATTAACATAAACTCTGTGGCTCACGACGTGGGTCTGAAGACCTTCTCCCCATTGTGGAGAAAAGATCAAGAGCGTTATCTGAGAGAACTGATCAAGTTTGGCGTAAAGTTCATCATAACTTCAGCTTCAGCTTACGGATTTCCATTTCACCTTGTTGGAAAGGTAATAGAGGAAGAGGACGTGGAACTCATAGTGGAGAGGGCGAGAAAATATGGTTTCAATCCTGCATTCGAAGGGGGAGAGGCCGAGACTTTCGTCGTAGAAGCTCCCCTTTTCAGAAGAAAATTAAATGTGGAAGGGGTGGTCAGGAAAATAGGAGAGTTCGAGTGGATATTCCAGATAGAACGTATACATTAGTCAGGTGCCATCAAGTGGTGGACTATCGAGGAGTTAGGGAACGAGTGAACGTGACAATTGAGGATGGGACAATAACCAGAGTGGGAGGAGAAGTGGAGGGGGACGAGGTAGACTGCTCTGACCTTGTCGTGATGCCAGGCTTGGTCAACTCCCACACTCATGCGTCCATGCTAGCCCTGAGGGGGTATTTTGACGATGGGGAACTGGAGGATTGGTTAAAGAGGATGTGGGAAGCTGAGGATAAATTCACCGATGAACTCATGTACGTCTCGGCAGAGCTGGCCGTAATTGAGATGCTCTCCTCCGGCACCACTGCGTTCGTTGACATGTATTTTAATCCCAACCAGATTAAAGATCTAAGTGAGAAATACGGTATCAGGGCCTCAGCAGGTTACACAGTCCTGAGGGGATTGGACCCTGAAGAGGCAGTAAAGAAGACTAGATCCTTGGGTAAGTCGGATCTTTTCACCCCCGTAGTAAACGTCCACAGCATTTACGCAGTTGGATTAGATGCCCTAACGAGAGTTAGAGACCTGTTGACTGGAGGGGAGAGAATTCACATTCACGTGTCAGAGACTAGGGCAGAGATATTCTCCGTGAAGAAGAGATACGGACTCTTCCCAGTGGAGCTGTTGTGGAGAGAGGGGCTGATTCCCCACATACAGGCTGTTCACCTGGGCTGGGTGACCTCTTGGGAAATTGAACTCCTCAAATCCTCTCCTGGAGTGACACACTGCCCCACATCCAACATGAAGTTGGCCACTGGTGGCTCTTTCCCATTCAAGGAAATGTGGGAGGCAGGAGTGAACATAACTCTAGGAACTGACGGTCCGGCTAGCAACAACTCCTTGGACATGTTTAGGGAGATGAGAACAGCGGTACTACTCCAGAGACACTCCTACTGGAACACGTGGGTTAAGGCCCAACACGTTTTGAGGGCATCCACCATGAATGGTTATAGACTGTTTAAAGTAAACGGGGGGTTGATCGAACCGGGTCACGTTGCAGATTTGGTGCTCTTGAACAGATATGATCTAGTTCCAGCTCTCAATAACAGAACAATCTCTCACCTGGTTTATCACCTGACTGGAAACTCTGTCGAGAGAGTTATAGTACGTGGAAGGATGGTTTACCGGAGGGGAATGTTTGAAGAAAGGAAAAGAAAACTAGTAGAAAAATTAGAGGAAATCCTAGCTGGACTTAGAGAGGTTTGAATTCCTGGTTAACCAGCTCTGCCATCTTGTCGGAGCAAGACTTGATGTCGTCCAACATCTTGCTCTTAAGCTCGGCATAGTCCTTTGCCTTATAGAGATACCTAGGTCTTCCAGCCTTGTTACCAGGTTCCTTGATCCTCATTACTAAAGTCATTTCAAGCAACTTGTTTAAACTCCTGTTTATGGATGCCTTGGATAACTTGAGTTCAGTTTCAAGTTCTTCTGTACCCCTGGCATCTCCCCTCATCAACGCCATGAGGACTTGTACGTCAGTCTCGGAAAGTCCGTAACAAAAGGACAGTATATCAACTAGCCCTGCATCTTTTCCTGAGGGTAGTTTTATTCTGGCTCCAGATATCTGAGTTTGGGACATTATGACCACAAATAAAGAATCTAACCGCGAGCTATATATATTTTTTCGTCATCCTTTATGGAGAACATTTCAACATGCTGAAACTGTAAATCTTTTATACAAAAAGGACGTGAATAGAAGTTAATATAATTGGTGCAAATTCTTCCCCTGAAGACCAGTAACTCACTTAAAAGGCACAATCATATTTAATAGTCTTTCAAAAAGTTTTATATACTACGGTCTATTAATGGGTAACTTAGTGACCTAAATGGAAGTGGAAGAGATAGTAAAAGTCAGCAGGAATTATCAGGTCACCATACCTGCCAAGATAAGGCAGAAGTTTCAGATAAAGGAAGGTGACCTGGTGAAAGTCATCTACGATGAGAAGGAAAACGCAGTGAAGATATCCATAATGAAGGAACCCTGGAAATAATTTTTAAGTGTTACTGTTTTTATTTTTTTAATGCTCGTTGATGTCCACGCTCATCTGGATGTGGAGGAGTTTGACAAGGATAGAGAGGAAGTTCTCAGGAAATGTAGGATAGTTGTAGTTAACGCTGGGGTTGACCTCAAGAGCAGTATGGCCAGTTTAAATATGGCGAGGAGTTATCCCAACGTTGTACCTGCAGTAGGACTCCATCCAGAGTTCGTGGAAAAAGCGGATCTGGAACTGGAGAAAGTCCTTGAGTTGATTAAGGAGGCACCAATAATTAGTGAAGTGGGGTTAGACTTTTACTGGATAAAAGAAGAAAAATTGAGAAAAAAACAAGTGGAAATGCTGGGACGGTTCATGGAGGAAGGGGAGAGACAGAGAAAGGCCCTAGTGATACACTCGAGGGGAGGATTGAGAGATATCCTTGAGATGGTTACGAGCTACAAGGTGAAGTTCGTCATACACGCTTACGAGGGTAGCATAAAGGACGCCATTAGAGTGCACGAGCTTGGAGGTTTTGTTTCCATTCCACCAATAATAGTTAGAGATAAGGTTAGAAGAGCAGTTGCGGAAAAGATACCCCTGGAGTCCATCCTCACCGAGACCGACTCACCGTTCATGGGGCCGGACAGGTACAGGAATGAGCCTTGTAACGTCGCGATAACCCTCATGGAGCTAGCGAAGTTGAGAAAACAAGATGTGAGGGAGATCGAGGAAAAAATCCAGGATAACTTCAAGGGAATTATGGAGCCCTACTTCTCGCTCTCAGGGGCGAACCTTACGAACAAGTAGAACGCTAGGAAGCCGATCAGTGCCATGGCAGTGAACAGCCCCGTATAAGGCGCTGCAGCTGCGTGTAAGGTTATGTCAACCAGTTCCCATATTAGCAGTAGAATGGCAAGTACGTAACCTATACCTAATAATTTAAAGAAACTCACCATCTCAGCTCCCCTCCACCAGTATGGTCCCCCAGGCTCCCATGACATACCCTTTATCCTGGCCTATCAAATTGTTGGACATGCCGTCCGGGTTATAGACGTTATACACGGGACTTATTATGCCGTACACATACGCGGGAGCTGTAGCGTTAAAAGTGAAGACCATAGGTTTTCCGTACGATATGGGCTGTTGTGCCACTAAGCTCACAGTACCGTTCCACCATACTGCGTAAACGCCGACCTCAATCCCTTGTACGGGAGATGGAACCCCTGCTGCACTGTAATTATAGAGATAATTGTGATCACTAGCTGGGGTAGTGAAGATCATATTTAGTGTTACCTGGTCTCCTAACCTGGTGATTAAGGTAGGACCTGGTACACTACCGTTGAAGAGCCCATACTTATCGGTTACAACTGTGAACTGAGACGAAGGGCCTATCATCTGAGTGTTGTAGGGATCTCCCACCAAACCGCTGCTTTGTGCCCTGAGGTTTTGAGCCTGCAGAAGAGATAGATCCTGCGAGTCGAAGTATCCAGAACTGGGGAGAACCAGCAATTCTCCCACCTGGTAACTGAACCAAGGTCCGTTATACTCTCCATTCAAGAACACGAAAGGTCCAGTGAGATTTGGAACCCTAAGTGCGTCATATGTAACTAAGCCTGGTACTATTTGGTCATCCACTACCGTGTCTGCATAGTCGGGGAAGTAAAAGTTCGCAGTCACGTCAGCGGACCTCATGGTCATATTAAGCCACTCTCCAGGGTGAGCTATAATGAGATTATAGAGGTACGGAGAACCCATCTCGTTAGAGTTCACCGGACCCGCCTCCTTAACTAAGAAGACGTACTGCTCGGAGATCACCGTGGTCTGTATAACATCTGAGGGTGGATCATTTCTCAATATGGATAGGGAATTGGGAACTCCCCCTACAACAAAATCTTGGGGCAGGGTTCCCACTATGACCACAGCAAAGAGGACTATGACGAACAGGGCCCACGCAATCTCGTACTTCTCCTTTTTATCCATTTATCTCACCTCAACTAAAAACGGAAGAAAATAAAAAAATTCTTGATCATAAGCTTTTGGCACCCCTTAATATGGGATAGGCAATTAGCACTATCCCCAACGTCAGGAGGGTTATCCATATCCACGGGAGGTCGTTATAGGTATTTCCAGACATGGCTAGGGGAAACATACTCACAACAATGATTATGGAGCCCAGTATGCCCAGTGCCCACATTGAGGAGATAGCTTTCTTTATCATGATTTTACTGAATAAAGTAGAGATATTAATGCTTTCCCCCTCCCAACCGAGAGACGATGCGACGGTATTGATAAGTTGCCCTACACTTAAACCCTCAAGCCTGGCTGTCCTACCCTTTACCAAGGTCAGGACTAGATTAAGGAACCAAACTAGTGTGGCTACCTGTGCTATTAATGCCCCCACAGTGGACAGAACCTCCGCGTCTACGAGGGATGGAATCCTGGGATATATTTCGGCCCTCCTTATTAGTCCCTCGAGACCCTGTAGCTCATAGCCCACCACAAATAGCACGGAACCGATAACGTAACCTAACCAGTGGAACCAGGCCATCTTGCTGGAAAACCATTGTCTTCCAGTCATCATTGGTATCATGAAATATAGCACAGCCATGGCAGCGGGCACAATGGAGAGGAGTATCATGGCATGGAAGTGGGATACTACCCAGTCTGTGTTGTGCACAATGGCGTCGAAGGCTATAGTAGCGTTGGAGATTCCAGTGACCCCTGCAGCTATGGCCCCTGTAAAGGCAGTTACAGTAAAGGCCGTGATAACGTTAAACTTGACTTGAGCACCCTTAACTGTAGCCCAAAGGTTCAGGAAGGTCATCATAGACGGAATAACTACGGCATAAGTGAGGACCTCCTGGAGTACCTTGATGGTGACAGGGAGATTGACCATATAGAGATGGTGAATAGGTACGTTATTGGAGAAGATGAGGTAAAGAAGCGCTGATATTCTCCCCATCCTATCGCTGAAGAGAGGTCTATTGGCCAGCGTGGGTATTAGGAGGTAAAGGGCACCTATTGCAGGTAGCCAAGCCATGTAAACCACAGCGTGACCAAATATCCAGAACGCTATTTGATTGGCTATGGGATTCATGGGGATAACGTTATAAAAGGATAGTAGATCCCACACGTTAGCTGCAGTGACCCCACTGTACCCTATCATGAAGAGAAGCGTGTTCATGAGGAAGAAAACTAGTGGAACCGGAAGTTTCTCCTTGAGTTGTCTGGACGCTATGTAGTAGTGATAGACTATCCATATCCCTGCCATATAGGTGAATGCGTCAAGCAGGAGCCAGCCTATGAAGAAAAGTGGTGAGACTACGTAGTTGGAGTAGTTAGGTAAACCTATCGGTGAGATGTAGTACCAGATGGTTGCACTGAAATAATTATCATTAAAGTTTGGAACGAGTACTACGGGACCCTCCATGAACATCATCGAGATATTAATGAGAATGAAAGAAACGTTAAGGAGCCACTTGGCCCTAGGTTGGAGATTAAGCAATTTTATTGTAAAAAAAATAAATATTGCATATATAACCTGTTGTGCAAAACCGAACAGATCCCTTTCGGCGTGTAGGGTGATACTAGCAAAGTATTCTTGTGGGGTGAACACAAGTACGCCTGAGACCCCCCAAATGGTTTCCTGAAGCCTCACCATCAGGGAGTCTATAACTCCCAAGAGCCCCCATATGACGCCCATGACCAACATACCCATGACGATCCTAGTGGTCCAGTCCTTGTCTAATTGGAACAAAGCTGTCACAAATTCCTTAAATCCCATATCGATTCCCATGTGGCTATAAAACTACGATTTTATTTCTCTTTATTCTATAAAAGTACCAATATACACTTTAACTAGGTTTATTTCATGTAAACTAATTAAGTTAACCGAGATAATGAAGCGCCGGGAGCGGGATTTGAACCCGCGCGGGGTTTCCCCCAACGGCTGCCCGCCATGTTAGCAGGCCGCCGCCCTAACCAGGCTAGGCGATCCCGGCATAAGGAGATTCACAACTGGTCTAAAAAACGTTTCCCCGCCAGCTATGAGACAGGAAAGGAATTAATCTAGGCCTTCAAGATCCAATTGGTGCTAGACAATTCCCATTGAAAAGGGGACTCTCTTAAATAGAGCCCTTCAGGTGGTGAAGGAAGGGAAGGAAAGAGGTATCACTATAAGGCTAATCGGCGGTGCTGCAATAGCCTCCATAGCTCCCCGAGGGAGCGAGATATTCTCCAGGTACTACAAGGATGCGGACTACTTCGGTCTATCCACTGAGAGAAAAGCGATACAGACGCTTATGGAAGAGATGGGAATGGAACCCAACAGGAGGTTTAATGCTCTTCACGGTTACAATAGACTGATGTTTTTCGATAAAGTCCTGGGGACTAACGTAGATGTATTTCTAGACGAGTTTATAATGTGCCATAAATTGATCCTGAAGGACAGACTTAAAAACTATTACCCGTCGATACCTCCTTCAGACCTACTGCTCACTAAGATGCAAATAATCAATCTCACCGAGAACGATAGAAAGGACATAGCAGCTTTACTCTACGATTTCAATCTGTCCACAAGGGATGACATCAATGAAATTGATGTGGGAAGAATAGTGAGCGTGCTCTCAGACGATTGGGGATTCTATAAGACTTTCAGTATAAATCACTCCAGGATGCTAGAGTTCCTGGCTGGCAGAGAGGAAGGAAAACAAATAATTGAAAAACTTAACACTCTTTGGAATAAAGTTGAAAATAGTCCCAAGAGTCTGAGATGGAAGCTGAGAGCCAAGGTTGGTGAAAAGGTAAGGTGGTATGAGGAGCCAGAGGAGGTGAATGCGGGGGGCGGGATTTGAACCCGCGCAGGACTACTCCAGTAGGGCCTAAGCCTACCCCCTTTGGCCTAGCTCGGGCACCCCCGCACACTACTTTCTTCAACTCCCCACTTTTAAAAAACTAGTCCCTTATCGTTTCTAGAATGGAGACGACATTCCATATGGAAATCCTTGTTTGAGATGGCATATTGGGGTCTTGACTTATTTCGTCCAAAATCGCCGTAGCGTTAGCTGCCCTCACGGCTGGACTGAGTGCAGGATCCTGGAGGCTCCTTATGGCATCGCTGGCAGCTCTCCTTATGTTCCTGGGAACACTTGTGTCGTTGACGACTTTCTGCAGAAGCACCACGGCTTGTTTGATCTTTGCCTCATTATCATAAAGTGTGGCCAGAGTTCTTCACCCGGTATACTTTTTATGTTAGCAATTTTAGGTTTATGTAGATTTCCTCATGGTAGACCAGAGCGTTAGAAAGGCGGCTGAGTTGCTCAAGCAAGGAGCATCAATGCTCAGCGAGTCGTGCCCCGTTTGTAATAACCCACTCTATAAACTTAGGAATGGGGAGATAGTATGTCCGATACACGGTAAGGTGATAATAGCAAAGGACGAAGAGGAGGAGAAGAGACTGAAGAGGGATCTCCTCTTGGATTCATTGGAGGAGACGCTCATAGAATCCATGACATCAATCTCTAAGAGGGTAAAAGAAGATCCCATGGACAGCGATGCTCTCCTTCAGGTTATCAGGTATTTAGACTCCCTTGAAAGGCTCAGGAAGATAAGGTCTGGAGGACGTGGGTCAGAGCCTGCTCGGTGAGCTCTCGAAGGTCTCTCTTTCCGTCCAATATTATCATATTATACTTCCTCGCTAGGCTCAGATAATTCTCTCTAACCTTAGAGAGGGTTTCTCTCTTTTCCTTAAAGTCCAAGGAGTCACGTTTTCTGCTCAGTCTCATGAGGGCAACCTCAACGGGAAGATCTATAAGTAAGACGAGATCAGGTTTAGGGAACACAGAACTCACTGTCTCTAACCACTTCAAATCAAGTCCTAAAGCGGCTTGATATGCCATTGTTGAATAATAGTATCTATCCATGATGATTATTCCCTTCCCAGCATCTCTTAACCAGTTCACATGAATAGCCCTATCTGCTGAGAAGAGGAAAGTAAGAACTAAGGGGTCCTTCCACCCTACATTCTCCAGTAACATCTTTATTTCATCTGTGAAGGGCTCGTGAGTGACTATGGCGTCATATCCCAGTTCAACTAGTCTCTCTGCCAACAGGTTAGAGAGGGTAGTCTTTCCAGCCCCGTCTATACCTTCAATCACTATGAGTTTCATTTCAGCGTTTTACTCAGGTGAGGTAATAACTCTGAGCCTCGAATGTAGGTCGCAATCTTTGTAGAGTCTCTTAACCTTCACAGATCTACCATGAATTTCTCATCGCTAGGAGATCAGGCGTTACCTTCCGTCCCTGACGGACTACGGGATTTCCCGTTGAAGGGGAGCTCATTTCGCCAACGTTGGGTTTAGCCTCCTTTCCCTCATATCTATCCCTAGAGCTATGAAGCCCATGATATAGTTGTCAAACGTGCGACACGGAGTTAGGATGGACTGAGAGGAGACTGAGAGGAGACCCGCCCCCACAATTCTTCCGTTATTCTCGAGTCCTACCAACAGCCCGTCGAGCCAATCCATAGGCAAGCAGGAGCTACCCCTCATTCCTAACCTCCTCCCCTCTAAGAGCACATTGTACTTTTCGGCATTTTGAAAGTAATAGGCAAACAACTTTCTCCTCCTCTCAGCCCTCTTTTCCCTTGATTTAAAGAGAGATCTCGGTGTTGTCCTCAATCTTATCGTTCTCTCTTCATAGCCTGGAGGAACGTGAACTCCTCTCCCCATCGAGATGATGAAATCCGGATCCAGTAGGTTTATGAGTTCTTCCTTATGTTTCCTTCCGTAGCCGTTTAACCAACCGTCAGTGTCAACCACCGTCAGATCTTCCCTCTTCTTTACTAATTTCAGAGCGAGTTCTAGGTGAAGCTTAGGATTAATGGACGGTGTTATGTCCCCAAAGAACTGGGACTCCGCAAAACGCAACGGGTTGTTAAGCCAGAGGCTAGACCCGGAGAAGGTAGAAAGAAATCCAGGGAGAAACACGGTAGACTGGCCCACGTCCATGTCCACAAACTTCCCCTTCCTTGAGGCGTTATAAATACTCTTAGAGAGATAAGTCTTCCCAGAATCCTCCTTGCCTAGCACAATGGCTATCCCGCCTGTGGAAGCTATGGCCTCAATAACGCCCTCCCAACCTAGTGACGGGAATGATGTTATAAACTCGCAATTTGTTATAATATCTGCACCCTTGTCAGAACTAACACTGAAGGTATCGTCAGAAGTTATGGAGAATTCTTCCCCCTCTAACCCCAGGATCTTTATTTCTCCCTGGATTGCTCTTATATTGCAGGGCCCCTTAAAGACCAGATACTCCCCTTTGGGAACCTTCATATGGCTGACCTAATGGCTATGGCGTAGGCTGCCCTGACGTCACGATCCTTAACCTCTATGTAAGGATTCCTGGAACTGGTGCCTCTCTCGTCGACCATCTTTACGAAAGGAATCTCCTTTCTCAGCATCTCGTACACTTGCCTTCCGTGAAGGTTGCCCACTCCAACACCTATGCGAAGCCTCCTGTGTGGATACTCCGAAATCACTTCCTCCAAATACCTGGTCGTTTCCTCTATTCTCAGCTCCTTGGTCTCAAAGATTTGACCGTCGGCTAGAATCACCACGGTCAATCTATCCTTGTTAGTATCTATACCTATGAGTAGCTCGTTGAAAGCCTCTTTCCCCTTGGAGGCCAAGTAGAGTCTATTTACGACGCTCCTTACACTCTCTTCCGACCCCTTGAGTTTGAAGACTTGGTCCCCAGTCCCCTCTGCAGAACCTACGTCCACACCAAGGCTCCTAAGCCTCTTGAAAATCTCAACGTACATTCGTGGGTCCTCTATGTCTAAAACAATCTTTTTATTCCCCACGAGATTATAAACGACTGGTGGAATATAAGCGTTCATCTCTCGCTCGTTTCCTGTTCGACAAAAGGGATATGGTTTCTCTGTTTGGACCATCAGGAACCGGAAAGACTTCCATAGCACTTCAGGTTATCAGGGATTTGGGTAGAGGGGTTTTCATTTCCACTACCGGTGAGAGCTATAAGAGTAGAGTGAAAGGTGAATGGGATGTGCTATTCATGGATGTCAGGGGTTCCTACGAATTGGTCGAAGCTATAGTGGAGGCTATGAGCTTGCAACCGAAAATCATAGCAATAGATACGATCAACAGGTTTTACTCCATAGATAGAAAGTACAGGGACCTTCTCATACAGCTGAACTTGTTAGTGACCTTCAGAGGTAAAGTCCTCTTGACGTGGGATATGGCCTCCAACAACAAGGTGTACGGTCACAAAATAATGAGGTTTTACTCTCAATCTGTGTTCAGAGCAACTGGAAAATATTTAATAGGTGACGGAGAGAGATGTAAAATAAATATAGACAGTGCCGGTGTAAGAGGTTGCAGTTGAACCTTATAGAATTAGGCCTCGCTGTGATCTACTACTTGCCAGCCTTCATGGCAAACGGCTCAGGTCCCCTGGTTAGAAACGGCACTCCTATTGACGGTGGGAGGGTCACATGGGACGGCAGACGAGTACTGGGAGATGGAAAGACTTACGAGGGTCTCATATTGGCACTTACTTACGGCACTACTGTGGGTGTGGTCATTTCTAGCTTTCTTGGGAGCGAGTGGATCTTGATCTCCTTTTTGGAGTCGGTTGGGGCCATGTTGGGAGACATGCTCGGAGCGTTCATAAAGCGGAGACTCAGTATACCTCGAGGAGGTAGGGCCATAGGTTTGGATCAGCTAGACTTCATATTAGGTTCGACCGTGCTGGGATATGCAGGGGGGCTAAGAGTGTCGCTCATCCAGTTCCTCTTCATCTGTCTTTTCGCCTTCGTGATGCATCTGGGCACTAATTTCCTTGCCTACCGATTAAAAATAAAAAGTGTCCCGTGGTAGAGTTATCATGCCCAACCCTCAAAGGACTTTCAGCCAAATATTGGAGACGTATCTGACGATCATTCTGGTCATTATAATGATGATGGGGATAATAGGAGTCTTGGCCATACCTTACTACATCTCCCCAATAACATACTCTGAGGGAGGACCCAGTAATGGAGGTTACCTGGTATTAGGGGTTATTCTGCTAGCCATGATCCTCGCAGGAATCTACCTAGTGGAAAGAAAACAGGTAGAAGTAGGATCCTTTGCCATCATATTTTCACTGATCATTCTGACAGTCCTAGTGTGGGAGCTTTACGGCATATCTAGTGTTAACAACATAATCCACAACATATGAAATATATGAGGATGAAAGGGTAGAAAATTATTTTTAATCGTGGTGGTTGTAAAGCTTATGGACAACATCAAGGTTAAACTATCCACTGGGAAAGAGATCGAGGTAAACGAAGATGTCGTGAGGATACTCAATAAGTATGCTAGGACTCAGTTGACCCTTGAAGGATTGGCAGCGGAACTGAATCTAAGCAGCTGGGAGGAAGCATACGAATTGGTGAAAGTGGTACCATCGTGGGTGATGTGGACTCCTCTCCAGGTCATGAGGAGAGCGAAATAACCTACGTTACTTTTTTATAACACTCGGGATTGGCCTCATAAATCAGCCCGCTCTTTCTCATATCAGAGACTATTTTTTCAGATGATGAGGGTTCTATCCCCTCTCTTTCTGCTTCTTTTATGATCTCTTTAAGTTTGGCACATCCCTTGTCAGAGGCCAGAGTGTCTATTATCTCAATTAACTTCACCATTTTCTCCCTTGCGCTCTTGGGTTTGCCAGTCATGATAGTGTCTATATCAATTGACCCAGACTCAACGTCTATACCTACTCTTTCAAGGAACACTCTCATTATGTTAATGGCTCTCTCAGCGTCTTCTCTGCTTGCTTCATTCCTGAGAGCCATCCTAGCATAGGCTTCTGTTAACCTTATCAAGGCCTCCAACTGTCTGGGTGTTATCAATATGGGGCTGCTGGGATTCTCACTACTTTTCTTCCTCATCTCCACATAGAAATCAGCCAACAGGCTCTTTGCCTCCTCGGTGAGAGTGGGGAACACAAATTTCCTAGCGAAGGCTATATACTTTTTCAGTAACTCCACGGGTAAGAAATTCTTTACTTCCTTTCCCCCATGCATATCCAGGATATGTAGCGCTAAGTTTTGATCCTCGGCTCCAGGTTTATCCACGAGAATGAATATCAAGTCAAACCTGGATAGGATGGTGGGAGGTAATTCGATGTTGTCTGATACCCCCCTCTCTGGGATGTATCTCCCGAACTTGGGATTTCCCGCAGCTATTATGGTAGTCCTGGCGTTAAGCTTGGCCAGAATGCCAGCCTTAGCTATCGAGACGGTTTGTTGCTCCATGGCCTCGTGAATAGCAACTCTGTCTTCATCCCTCATCTTGTCTATCTCGTCAATTACTGCTATTCCGCCGTCTGCTAAAACTAGGGCACCTGCCTCTAGGTAATAATCCCCAGTGTTTTTCTCACGAACCACTGCAGCAGTTAGACCTGCTGCTGTTGCTCCCTTACCCGTGGTGTATACGGACCTAGGAGATACCCTGGCTGCAAACTGTAGCAACTGGGACTTTGCAGTACCTGGGTCTCCAATGACGAGAACATGTATATCTCCCCTAGTTCTAGTCCCGTCAGCCATAGTCCTCGATACGCCTCCAAACAGCGCTAGAGCTATAGCTTCCTTTATTTCCCAATGATCGAAGATGGAGGGCGCTATGGAAGATATTATGGCTTCCCTTATCCACGGATTCCTGGCCAGCTCTTCGATTTTCCTCTTATCTTCCTCAGTTATCTGAACTTCGTCCAAGACTTTCTGGGATATCTCAACACTGAGGGTCTTTAGGTACACATCGAAAATTGATCTACTGCCTCTCCTGAGTAGGGAGTCTTGCTTTATCATGAGGATCCCAGTGAGTCTCACCCTATCTCCGGGCCTAGCTGAGTCCACCAGGTCGTCTTCGAAAACAGCCTCCAACTGTCTCGGTATCTGTCCCGGTGGAACTTCCTCAGGCCTCTCCTGAATTATCACCCTCTGCCAATCCACTAACTCGGATTTGTGGGGAATTATATCGAACTGGCCCGCCTTACCACAGATAGGACAGACAGAGGGCATCTTAATTGTCTCTTCTATCTCCTCGCCCTCAGGCCAACTAAATTCCTCATTACAGTCAGGGCTCACGTGTTTCAATGTTATCCTGTAAGCTCTCTCCTTTATGGGAGTCTGTTTGGTCAGTATTCCCTCAACTACAACAACCTTATTCACATCACTACTCCTTATCTTTCTAAGTTCGATTAACTTCGGAACATTTGTGAGCCTCAAGTGGATCTTCTTAACTTCCGTAGTAAACTGAGGGTCTAGCTCCCCCACTATCTTCATGAGGGTTTGCTCTAGGAGAGGGAGGATCTCCAAAGGCGAGTTGATTATTTGCGTAGCCAAACTCTCATCGAAACGATAGAGTTCGTTAAAGTCTACTAACAGGCTTCTCCTTCTAAACGCTATCATTTCGTTTATCTGAGCTAAGTACTTATGTCCTGAGGAGTCCTCGAATGTCCTGATGAACTCCTCTAACCTAGCTCCTAGATCTACCTCACGAGTTTCCACTGATGTCACCAACGAATGTGTTGATTATATTTCTCAATTCTCGGTATACCAAATATTCCTCCGTTGTCATCTTATTAATAAGCGATTGATCAGATACGTTTAAACTCGCCAACTGTACGATCTTTCTTCCTCGAGTTCGCTTTAGTTCGTCCAACATCTGTGAAGCCTTCTTTAAACTTTCCAGTTGGGTGATATTATTGCCAGCTTTAGACAATTCTCTCAGTAGATAGTTGGCCCTGAAATAAAAGTCGTTGGATATCTGCACGAGAGAGGCCGGAATCGAAGAATTCTGTTTCTCCTGGTATAAGTACCTGGCTATCTCGTCAATCGTTATAGGAGTAGCACCTATTATACCTTCAGGTTCTAGAATGTCTATGAGCCACGAGGGCAAATCTGGATCGTTTCCCTTAACAAGCTTTACTTCTTCTAACCCAAGATCCAAGGATCTAAGCTCGTCATGAATGATGACCTTTCTCCTATAGGTTCTAGCAAGTCTGCGTAATGCCTTGTACTTAATGCTGAACACGTATTTGCCCCACACATATTATTGTCTAGCTTTCCTTAAAAACTAAGGAGTCTAATAGACGCTGTGCAGTCACAACTCAAACCTGCTCTTCTAGTCACCACCGCGCCAAATAAGGGAACTTTATGTGCAATCGAAATAGCAAACAGAATAATGATAAGGGATCCTTTAGTGAAGATAACTGAAGAAGTTCAGAACGTTCTCGTTGTCTACTCTGTATTACAAAGCAGAATATGCTACGGACTCGTGGTCTCTGCACCTCCCGCATGTGCAAGAAAGATATTTCCAATCCATGCGGTAGCGAGACCAGATTACGGAGCTGTGATCAGTGAGGCTAAGAGGCTGCTTAATGAAACCAACGCTAGGACTCTCTATGTGGACTGTTATAATAGAGGGGGTAGATTGAGTTGTAGGACACTAGAAATGGCAATTGGAGGTAGTGTGAGTGGAATTGTGAAGATAGATTCTAGAACTCCCGAGGTTAGATGTGTGGTTAACGTGCTCAAGGACTCGGTTCTGATCTCCATCCTCAAGAAGGATGAAGAAAAACTTTCGGTTAGGTCTCTCCCCTAAAATATAAGATACTACTGCACAATTAATGGTAAGGGTGAAAGTTACGTCCAGCATTGAGGACATCATAGAGAGCGGTCTTACAGGAAGTTTGATATTCAAGAAGCCAAACGTATTGACTCCAGAGCACATACCACCTAGACTACCCCACAGGGAAGAGAAGCTAAGAGAACTCACGCTAGCCTTTAGGGATGTAGTGGAGGACCCTGGAGGAACGTCTGTCAGGGTAGTGATCTTCGGCCCAACCGGAACTGGAAAAACTGTGACTACTAAGTCATTCGGTTATGCATTTAAGGAGAAACTCAAAGTCAGAGGAATAAAATTGGAATATGTTCACGTGAATTGTCATAGACAGAGAACCTTATACCTCCTTACAATGGAGGTAGCTTCGAGTCTAAAATTACCCATTCCGACTAGAGGACTCTCCTCACAGGAGGTCTTCAAGGTAATTCATGACTATTTGGAGAAAAGGAACATGTATCTAGTCATAACGCTGGATGAGTTCGATTACTTTATAAACACATCGTCACAGGAGGACATTTACTTTCTGGTGAGGCTCTATGACGAATTCTCGTCGGTGGTTAGGAGGGTCAGCTATATCTTCATCTTAAGGGATCTCGTGACTGTTTCTGCTCTTGATAAGAGCGTTAAAGATCATATAATGAGAAACGTGATAAAATTTGAACCATATAGGGCCTTTGAGCTTAACGATATACTCAATGACAGGGTGAGGGATGCCTTCCAACCTAACGTAGTTCCAGATGAGACCATAACCTTTATCTCTGATATCTATGGCTATGACAAGGGAGGCACGGGTAACGCCAGGTTGGCCATAGAGACCTTGGAGTTGGCAGGAAAGATAGCGGAATTGAGAAATTCCCCTCTAGTGTTAATAGAGCATGCTAAGGAAGCTAATTCAAAGATAAACCAAGAGGCCGGAGAAATTCTAGACTCAATAACCAACTTGGAATTACATCCCTTACTCCTGCTGAAAGCATTGCTCAATCTTAACAACAGGTTTAGGATAGACACCGTGTCTATGGGAAAACTAGAACAAGAATACGCGGGGATCTGTAGTGAGATAGGTGAGGAACCTAGGCGACACACTCAAGTCTATGAATACGTGAGGAGAATGAAACTGATGGGGATAATAAATACGAAACAAAGTGGTAAGGGAACTAGGGGAAGGACCACATTAGTGTCGCTTAACGTACCTGTCACACCGCAGCTAGAGAATCTTATCAACAGGATCTTGAGGATGAGGCTTGATAACAGAGAGGAGTCTGATTAGATTAAAGCTACTTTATGTTCTCCTCAGACAGGGCGAAATGTCATTAACTAAGTTGGCTCAGGAAGCTGGGGTACGCTATTGGACAGCGAGGAGTGAGGTGGAGCAATTGGAGAGGAATGGGTACGTGGAGGTATTCTCCTCTGGTAGAGTGCGAATAGTTAGGGTAAACCTCGAAAATAGAAAGGTTATTATTGTAAAAAACCTTCTAGAGGAGTTAGAGGATATATGAGCAATGCTGTAATGGTAGACATCTCAGGGAAGGCGTATTCCTTAAGGGAGGCTGAGGCTGAAGGGTTCATAAGGCTGAGGTCAGATACTGTGAGGCTAATAAGGGAAGGGAAGATAGAAAAAGGAGACGTGATAACTGTGGCTAAGACTGCCGGAATTCTAGCTGCTAAGAGGACTCCAGAGTTACTCCCACTCTGCCATCCCATACCTTTAGAATCGGTTGAGGTAAAGATAGAAGTTGAGAACGAGGGGGTCAGAGTCAGGACAAGGATTAAGGCGCACTACAAAACTGGAGTAGAGATGGAGGCCTTGACAGCCACTTCCGTGGCACTTCTGACGGTGTGGGATATGGTGAAGAAATATGAGAAGGACGATAAAGGACAATACCCTAGTACTGCCATAGAAGGAGTTAGGGTTGTTGAAAAGATCAAGATTTAGCTCTCCTGGCATTTCTCTTGAGCTTACTTTCCCTTTTCTTCTCGATGTGCTGTCTCACATCTTCATTCTCGTGAATCGTTAGAGATTTGGCGAAATTTATCTCCTCTGGAGAGAGATCAATATTTTTCATCATTTCTGGTTCCTTAGACAAATAAACAAGAGCGAAGGGGAGCACATCGCTGTAAACTTTACCGGAGGAGGTGTGGAGATGTAGACCTATCTTCCTTACTATCTGATCCCTAAGATCCCTGGTCCTTTTGGTTCTGTACAACTGCGTTACCAACTGAGGAAATTGATAATTTTTCCACTTGGCCTTCCAGTTCTGAGTCTTCTTAGCTACCTCTGCCATGGCGACTCCAGGTCCCATCAGGTCGAAGGTGTAACTGAGCATGTCCCAACTAGCCTTTTTGGCTCGGGAAAGGAAGACTGAGGCCCTTGAGAGGGCATCGTAGGCTCTCCACATATCATTTAGGCTCTCATATTGAACAGGTATGTTCTCCGAAAACCATCTCATGAGGAGGTCGTAGTCGATTTGTGAATTAGAAACTGCCTGCCTTGCTTGCCAACCGTACTTAGCCCAGAAGGTATTCCTGAGCGTCTCAAAAGGGTTAAGCTCCCGTTCCTTTCTTCTTAACACTTCGTTTACGAGATCCTCTTTCACTTCCCTGTATCCCTCAGCGATGCTCTCCAGGAAGTTTATGGCATATCTGGCATCCCCGTCAGAAGCATCTATTATACTATCTATCGCCCCGTCTTCACACTTTATCCTCTCCTCTGTGCATATCCTCTTGAGCAATCTCCTCAACGGAACCTTCCCTAGTCTCTTCACTTCAATCATCTTCACAGCCTCCCGAAGGTCACGAAGGTTAGGATCCCAGGGATCGTTGGCAGCCATGAGGATGGGATATTTTGTGTTTCTCAATATCTCTAGGATCGCCGAGATCGCCCCGAAATCTTGTCTCGGCTGAATCCCGTCCACCTCATCAAGGAAGATGAGCTTTCCTCTCTCGTTGAAGAGCGATCCTGCCATGGAGGCTCTCTCCACTATATTTCTCAGGGAGGTCATATTCCTGCTATCACTAGCGTTCGTCTCAATAATCTCCAGCCCGTAAGTTCTTGCTAGGGCATAGGCTAACGTAGTCTTTCCAGTTCCAGGCGGACCATAGAGTAACAGACCCTTGGTTTCTGGTTTTCTGCCGAGCCAGGACTCGATCCATTCCCTCAGCTGTTTCTTCACATCCTCTTGGTTCTCGACCTCGTCCAAGACCTTAGGTCTGTACTTTATCGTCCAGGGTACTCTGCTCATTTACGTTCCCCAACATATTTCTGTCCCAAGAGGCTTATCCTAGCCAACATAGCGGAAAGTTGAATCTCGTCGTCAGCCCCCTCAATTATCCTATACTCAACCTCTCCCACATAGTCTGCCATAATTACCCTTAGTTCCTCAGGAATCTGGAACTCATTGGAAAATATGTCCCTGTGAACTTGTTTGACTATGTCCTCCCCTGAAAGACCGTAGTTGATCATGAGAGAAAGTAGCTTTGATCTGGCCTCTGTGAACCTTCCCTGAAGGGCAGATTTGACCATTTCTCTGATTTCCTTGGGCTGAGCCATACCAAGAACTTTATAAACGGCCTCAGTGGTTACCTTTCCATAAGCAGATGACGCTTGAAGTATGTTTATTGCCTTCCTCATGTCACCTGAGGTGATTTCGTATATTGTATCGAGGGCCTTTGGGTCATACTCCACTTTTTCGTTCTTGGCGATGAACTCGAGCCTTGATATGACGTCCTCCTTTTTCAGAGGATAGAACCTGAAGAGAGCTGTCCTAGATTGAATTGCATCAATGATTTTACTAAGGTAATTGCATGCGAGAATGAATCTAGTAGTCTCAGTGTAGAGCTCCATTGTTCTCCTTAAAGCCTGTTGAGCATCTGCAGTCATATTATCAGCTTCATCCAAAAGCACTGTCTTAAAAGGGACGTCTTGTGGTGTCACGGTTCTGGCAAAGTCCTTCACCTTGTTCCTGATAACATCGATTCCTCTCTCGTCACTGGCGTTTAACTCTAGGAAGTATTGACGGTAGTTCTCACCATAAAGGTCATAGACCAGTGCCAATGCTGACGTGGTCTTCCCAGTTCCAGGTGGACCTGCAAACAACAGGTGAGGCATGTTTTTCTCTTTCACAAATTTCTTGAGCCTCTCTACAATATCCTTCTGATTTACCATATCATCAAGCGACTTAGGCCTGTACTTCTCAGCCCACAATACCTCAAATTCCATGAGTTATCCATGAGTAAAGTATCTAACAAAGATTAAAAAATCGGACTATCTCTTGAATTTACCCATCAAAGTTCCTACCGCGATAACATATCCTTCCATAGCGTCCTTAAGACTCTCTGCAGTAACCTTCCTCACCGACTTCAGAGAAAGCTCGGTACTCAGGGCGTAGATGTTGAAATAGTACCTGTGGTAACCATGCCCCCTTGGAGGACAGGGACCGTTATACCCTATCCTACCGAAATCGTTCAGGCCTTGAAGACCGTAGGAGGTTCTCTCCCTCTTCTCTACGTTCTCCGGTAGTTCGTTCACCTTGACGTTGTACATGACCCAATGGATGAAGGTACCACCGGGAGCATCTGGATCCTCTACGATGACCGCATAACTCACGGCATTGGGCACCTTCTCCCACTTTAAGGGAGGAGATACGTCTACCCCTTCACAAGTGTACTTGACGGGTATTACGTCTTCGTTCTTGAAGACTGATGACACAAACATAGAATAAAATGTCATGATACGATATAAAACCTTTACATTACTCTTTCCCTTGAGGGAACACCTCTTTTTCTTGGTGGCCGTCCTTAGTTATTTTGGTAACTATTACCCCGGTTCCAGTAAACGAGTCCCTCTTGATAGCTGAGAGCACAGCCCTAGTAGCTAGTTCTACAGCTTCATCAGGAGTCATACTTGGTCTGTATCCATCTTCAAGTACCCCCATAGCAACAGGTGAACCTGAGCCTGTGGCTACGTAAGTTTCCTCAGTCATGTCGCCTAGGTAGTCAAGGTTAAACAACCTGGGCTGGACGTCATAACCTCCAATGAGGATCTGGACTAGGTAAGGGAAGTACTTGCTCTGGGAAAGTATGTTAGTGAGATAAGTGGCTAGAGCCTTAACCGTCACAGGTCTATTTCCTGAGATGTAATTATAGTGATAGATGTTTTTCAGATAGTTATAGATGAACTGCAGATCCGCAACGCTACCTGCAGTAGTTATGCCTATCCTCTCATCTATGTAAAGAATCTTTCTCACCATCTTATTGGCCACGAAGAAACCTGCACTAGCCCTCCTATCTGCAGCCAACACAACTGCGTCTTTCACTACTAATCCCACGGTAGTTGTTCCCTTAAGGATCTTTATCTTCTGTTTGTTTTGGCCTTGAAACAGGTCTTCCATTTTCTTCCAAGAATATAGGGGTGCAATACATATTTGAAACTTTGTTTAACAACGGGAATTTGCGAACCAGTGCTTCTAGCTAATTTTTTGGGAATGAAAGAAAACATGGATATGTGAGGGTACTCATAAACGGAGGGTTACCCTACGATTCAGGCAAAACGCGTTTCGGACTAGCCCTTATCTCAGCTATGGCTGAGGTGGGAGTGAAACTTACGCCTCTTAAACCTGTAGCAGGTCATAATGCATGGTACAGCTACTCTACGCTCCTGAGGAGTGTCGAACTGAACGTTCTGGTAGGAAATGATGCCCTCTCCTATTACGAGATCACAGGCATAAAGCCAGAGAAGATAAACCCTTTTGACGTTCTCTTGGCTCCAGTTGAACTGGAAAAACTGGACTACAGCACGACTAGCTATAACATTCTCATGGAGAGAGGGGTCCCTGTGATGATGAGAATAACTAGAGAGGGTAATTCGAGCTATTTCACTAGTATACCAGAATACGTATTGGATTCGCTTAAGGAGAGCCTTGACAAGCTGAGGGAAATATTTCGTCCCACTATCGTCACAACAGACCAACTGAGGCAGATTGTGGACGAGTCTGGTTACATAGTGGACGAGGAAGTTAGAAGAACTATCTCTGAGAACGATAACGTCGTGATCGAGTCCTACAATAACGCGTCCTCTCCCTGTTTTTCATGCTCCGAAGTAGACTATGTCTTCACGGTATTTCCAGGTAGAGCATTTCTCGTTAAAGGTCAAGAGTTTCGAAAGTTCTTGAGTCTGAGTAGCTTGCCCCCCTGGACCATTAGCTCGGAAAAGATCTTCAAGTATTTAAGGCCTCTTAGCTTCCGTCTAGATCCAGTAACTTCTAAAAACGGAAAAATCCTCGATTTACTCCTCAGTGAGGAGCGTTCTTCTCCTTAGCCATCTTTCCCAATTCCTTAATGACACTGAAGAGGAATCCCAAACCGTTCTGTATATCAGGATCCTTAAGGCTCCTAAGGATGTCGAAGACTGATCGAATCGGTTTATAATTGACGTCGTTTATCGCTTTTCCTGCAGCATTTATTATATCAACATATCCCTTAAATCCTGTGAGATCTAAGGAAGAGAGATGTTTGGCTATATCGCTCCAATTGCTCACTAGACCTAGCGTGAAGTCGTTGACTAGAGCTGAGATTATTTTGCCCAAGGTCTCCTCATCCTTCAGTAGACCCCTTATGGGATCTAAGATCCCAGAAGTCCTCAACTCATTGAGAAAACTTAGGAAATACTCTAAACTCTCACTCGTCTCTCTCTTCGTCAACATGAGAGTTATGTTCAGTAAATTTTCCCAATTTTGCATTAGCTCGAGGGTCTTATCGTTAACCAACGCGGATATTATCCTTCCCATAACATCTTCGTCCTTGAGCATCCCTAACAGGGGTTCAACCACGCCCGAGTGCTGCAGAGTTCCGGCTAGTTCCAGGAGAAACTTGAGTTTATCCTGAGTTTTCTCATTGAGTACTAGATCTGCTAACTCTCCAAGGTTCTTGTAGTTTATGAGGAGAGATAATGCCTTATCGTTGAGTATCCCGCTGAACAGTTTGGTCATTAACTCCTCGTCATTGATGGCTCCTTGTATTACGTCCAAGAGGCCTAGTTTGTCCAAAGTTGAGAGAATATCTAGAAATTTATTCACTGTGAGTAGTTTCTCCTCTTTCAATATGTTATCTAGTGCGTGCCGCTCTATTGACTCCATGTGATAAAATCACCAGCTGGCGAGGAATTTCTCCAATGCCATATCTCCTTTCGTCCACATAAAGTATTTTGTGAACAGTTCTTTCTTGAGGTGGTTGACCGCTGCCGGCTGAGCCACAGACACCTGACCCCCATACCACGTGTCATCCTTTACAGACACAGCGTATCCCTCGAGGGGATTATCTGCCACGCAAACTATGGTTGGATAGTACTGCTCTACTTTTACCCTTTCACCTAGTCTATTAGCCAGGTGTTCAGCCGCTATTCTACCAGTTTGGACTGCTAAGTATCCTAGCTTAGGTACAGTCAAGGAGTTAGAATCCCCTACAGCATAGACGTTATCGTATGTTATGGACTGCATATTGAGGTCCGTAGGTACAAATCCTCCATCGTCTATCAGATCCTTGGTTGAGGCCTTAAGAGCCGGGTTGCCAGTGTAGGGAGGAAGAAGTATACTTAGGTCCGACTCTAACTTCTTTCCCTTCTCATCAACCACCTCATTTTCCCTCAGTTCATTCAATCTAAAGTTATGTACCAACTCTATTCCGAGGCCTTTGTAAATTTCAGCGACCGCTTTCCTCGAAGCAGGAGAGAGGTCTGAGAGGTACTCTCCCGGGGAGTAGACTGTAATTTTAACCTTGTCTAGAATACCCTTCCTCTTAAAATAGCCATGGAGCATGAGAGACATCTCAAAGACTGGTCCCTCACAGGCCGAGTCTGCCTGTGGGACGAAGTTCTCGGGCACCTTAGGCTTCGGCGCCTTTCCCTGATAAAATGGACCCGATCCTATGGTTATTTTACCACCCTTGAAATTAGCTAAACGATCTCTCAGCTTCAGTGCAAACTCCGGCTCGCAGACGCTATAGCCGTACTTATCCCATCCCTTGATCATCTCAGTGCCCAGGTGAGCTCCTATACCAATCATCAGGTAGTCATACTCTTCCTCCTTCTTGGAACCATCAGGAGCAGTGTAGTACACTGTCCTAGATTTAGCGTCTATTTTTTCCACATCTCCTTCAGTAAAGCCTATCCCCTTTTCGGGCAGGGCACTAGCCAAATCTATGGCAAGATCTTCCACGTCCTTCACTCCTATGGACACGTGAGGCAACGCAGGCCTAAAGTAAGTGAACCTGGACTTGTTGATCAGTTTAACTTCGGCCTTACTCCCTGCTAGCCTTTTTAGCGAGTATGCCGCCGTAAGCCCGCCGAACCTCCCTCCTAAGACTAACACTTTTGTCATATATGATCTCAGTTCATCTTAACCTACGACTTTAAAAAGTTTATTTCAAATATTCTTTCTATAATATTATATAGATTTTCTTTTTTTGCGATATTAGAGTGTTATTGTTATAAAAGTTTATAACCGTTTAAATTAGGCTTACAATTAATGAGCTTTACTCACGCCTACGTGAATGTAGACGGAAGCAGAATATACGTTATAGAGAACTCTGGTAAGTCAGAACCCAATGTAGTGCTATTTCATGGAGCCCGCTTCAATGCTGAAACCTGGTTGGGTGTAGGTACACTGGAGGCACTAGAGAAGAACGATATAAGGGGAATTTCTGTGGATTTCCCAGGTTACGGTAAATCGGAGAAAGGCAAGTGGAGCGATTTAGCCGATTTCGTCTCAGATTTCTTACGTGTCAGCGGCCTTCAGGGAAGTATCCTCCTGGGACCTTCCATGGGCGGTAAAGCTGTATTGAGATATGTAATAAAGGGAGGTAGACCGAGAGGTCTTATTCTGGTCGGGGCAGTGGGAATTGATGAGGTCCTGAGCCATGTGAGCTCGCTGAATGGGATTCCTTTACTCCTGATATGGGGTAGGGAGGACTCTGTATCCCCTGTGGAGGACGCAAGGGAACTTGAGAGGAGAGTGAGTTCTGCCAAGTTGATATTTATAGGTAAGCAACACGCCTGTTATCTTGACGATCCTGAAGCCTTCAACGAAGCAGTGGTAGAGTTCGCTAACAACTTGAAGGAAGATTGAGTCCTGGGGAGAAGACTGTTATGGAAGATGCTAATGATAGCTTGAAGAAGATACTGGAAGATCAAAGGTATCTCAAGATCCTCTACCACTTGAAGAAGGCGAACGTGGATTACGGAAAATCCATCATGCTTAACACGAAGATACCGCTTTCTGAAATCGTGAATATCCTAGATGACCTGGAGAGAATGGGACTGATCGAGAGAGTCATGGGAGCCACGCTAAAGAACACAGAGGCCAAGTTTAAGTTGAGCTCAGAAGTTCACAAACATCACACATATTATTCACTCACGAGAGCTGGGGACCACTTGCTGAGACACTTAACACAAGAGGATCTGATCAATAATTATATAGAGTTACTTAAAAATGATCAAAAGAGCACTAAGATCCTGCAGTTAGCGGAGGAATTGAACGCTGATCATGCCCTCACGTACGCGAAGCTAATCAGGTCGAGTTTAGAGGAGGCTATAACTCTGCTTGAGAAGTTGATGAGAATGGGACTTCTTGAAGAGAAGAACGCCAGGATAATAAAGTTCAGGGATAGGAAGGCTAAGCCTAAAAAAGAGACTAGGACTCACCACAAGTATTACGGACTCAGTAGGCTAGGTGAGTTGGTAGTGAGAGAGATGAAGAGAAAGGGCATTATAGCTAAGTGAACGACATGAGTCGACATAAAGGAGTGAGGAATGACCACTTGCAGTAACCGAATGACGTTTCACGCCAACCACGTAACGTGTAACCAGATGGCCTTAGAAGGGATACACAGAATCGCCTCAGTCCACGCGGGGAAGAGGGTAAACATACTTCAAGCCTCGCCGTAAAGGTCCTCATCACGGCCGTACAAGAATGAAATTTAGCTGAGAAGACTGTAACGCTTCTACGTAACTACTGGTTATTTTTAATCATCTAAATATCGTTTTGACAAGTTGTGTTTACATAGTATTACCGAAGTAGTTTTTATTGATGATCCCCCCAACTGATGACGGGCACTGCTCACGAGGTTTGGGGAGTGATAAAGGTGTGGATGGGAGGGTATTGAAGTTTCCCTCGACTAGCCCCAATGAGTTAAGGGTGACCCTGTATGATCCCTTAAGAGGGGTGCCCGTGGTGGAATTAGAAGTAATTAAAGAAGGTAAGTTACGCCACGGGTAAACACTTTCTGGGCTACTCTCGGTTAATCTATCCTCGCTATCCGTCTCCTCGCTGGATGTGGCAGTCCTGTCGAGGAACTCAGAGGTTGACTGTCCCTAGGAGGAAGAGGAAGGAGATGAAGGACACTGTTAGGTTGTCATCAACGAAAGGGATTAGCTCTGCTGCCGTGGCCACAACTCCAGCGAGGAATCCTGGAACGGAAAGAAGGAAGAAACCGAGTGGAGCTGAGAGCAGGAACATCCCAAGGGAACCCCACAGCCCCTTGAATCTCCTCCCATAAACGTAGTTCCTTATGATTCCAGTGATTCCGTCACCGAAGGACATGAAGAGGAGAGGGAGGAGGGCCACGAAGAGGTGCCTGTCTCCAAGGTGCCAAAAGTTTGGATAGAGTACCCACGAGATCAAAAGGATCGTCCCGAAGGAGAGAGAGAAAAATATCTCTCCCATGTTGTCCCTCTCTTGAAACCACTCCAACGGCTTTGTCCTCCTCCTGATCAGGAGAAAAATAGCCATGGAATAGGAGGAGACGATGATCACGAGGGGGGAGGAGAGGACGAAGGGGGAGACCACTGCCACTACCCCACCTCCAGCCATGTGAATGAACTTCCTAGCCACGTAATTATTCGTTAACCTCTCAACAAACTTTGATAGTTTCAGTGTAACTACTCCGACCCAGGCTACGAGGACGAGGCCCCACAGGAGGTCACTAATGGTAATTAGCATTCACGAGATAGAGAGACCTGAAGGGTTAAAAATGTGAGCAGGATTCTCCTCTCTAGAGGTACAAATAAAGAAGGGGAATGTCTTGAGGATGTTCAGATACTCTTTGAGGAACGGAGAGCTGTACCCGGACGAAAATGGCGATGTGACGGTTTTCGTGGAGAATTGGAACGTTACTGGATTTCGCGGGGGTGAGAGACTTGCAGGGCTCAACTTTCACTTGGAGCCAGCGGAGATGAGGATCCTTGAAAGGATCAGGGAACTCACTCGACTAACTGGGATTGAGGTCGACCCTCTTCCAGCCTTGGCTTACCCTGGAAGGGCCAGGGGGCTCATGCTCTCCAAGACGCTAGGCTGGCTCTTCGAGGAGTTCGTGTATAACGTGATATCAAAGGAGTTCAAGGTCGAGAGACAAGTGAAGAGACTGGAGAGTCTCCACAACTTCACAGGAGAGAGATTTCACAACAGGCCCGATTTTGTGGTGAACGGCAAGGTCGCCCTGGAGGCTAAAGTCTCATCCCCAAACTACCGACAGTTACTGGAGTACTCTAAGTCCTATCGGTTCGGGGCCCTGATCATGCCCTTCTCAGGAGGTTTCGCGGTTCCACCTGGATGGAGGTCTTTCACCAACTTTGTCATAGACCAATCCCCTCTCCTGAAGTGGTTAAGGGAGATTTTACTTGTGTAAGTAAATTAGTACGCTAGTCCGAGTTAAACTTTTAACTTATTTAAGTAATAGACTTCATGGAATTCGGCACACCCCTCGTAGGAAACGCTAAAAGGATAATGTTCCTGGGAAGTGGAGAGTTAGGCAAGGAGATGGTGATAGAGGCTCAAAGGCTTGGCATGGAGACCGTTGCTGTAGACAGATATGATCTCGCACCAGCCATGCAAGTGGCCCACAGGAAATATGTTGTGAATATGTTGGATGGAAAAGCGTTGAGGGCATTGGTGTTGAGGGAGAATCCGGACGCAGTTGTAGCAGAGATAGAGGCAATAGACACTGACGCCCTCATCGAGTTGGAGGAGAACGGGGTCAGAGTAATACCCAACGCGAGAGCCGTGAAAACCTGTATGAACAGACTAGAGTTGAGGAGAACTGCTGCCGAGAAGGTAGGAGTTCCGACCACAGAGTATAGGTTCGCTGAGTCAGCAGAAGAAGCTGAAGAGGCGTGCAAGGACGTGGGACTTCCTTGCCTTCTGAAGCCCGAAATGAGCTCCAGCGGACACGGTCACGTTCTCGTAAAGTCCATAGATGAGGTTAGAAATGCCTATGAGGAATCGGTGGCCCACGCTAGGGGAAAGGGGAAGAGAGTCATCGTCGAGGAATACGTGAAGGTAGACACTGAACTCACCGTGTTGACGTATAGGCATAACTTCAGGGGAAGTGTGGAGACCAGAACCCTAGAGCCCGTGGAACACAAGAGGCCCAGCTACTACTACGTAGAATCGTGGCACCCATCTAAGGTCAGCAGCGAGATCAAGGAGAGGGCAAAGGAGTACGCGGTTAGGGTGGTGGAGGAGCTTGGTGGAGTTGGAATATTCGGTGTAGAGATCCTCGTGTCGGGGAGTAGAGTCCTCTTCAGTGAAGTGTCCCCCAGGCCTCACGATACCGGCCTAGTGACCATGGCGAGCCAGGACATTAGTGAGTTTCAGATACACGTCAGGGCTGCTGCGGGCCTGCCTATACCATCGGTGAAATTGGTCTCGCCCGCCGCTGCTCACGTAATACTGGCGCAAGGTGAGACGTGGGCCCCCACATATCTTAACTTGGAGAAAGCTCTGGAAATACCCGGAGTTCAGGTCAGGTTGTTCGGAAAGCCAAGCACTTACGAAAAGAGGAGGATGGGACTCGTCCTAGCTGTGGGAGATAACGTGGACGAGGCGATAGAGAAGGCAAGGAAAGCCTCTTCAATGATCCTAGTTAAATGATGACTTGCTGTTAAATTGATCCGAAAACCCCTTTCAAAAGGGACGATCTCTCACTTTCTGCGACCCTTATCTGTGCCCTAAGATTCAGGAATCGTGACTCCGGTTACCGCGAAGATCTGTAGAGGCTCAGGCTAATTGGCTATTCCGTTCTATAATTTCAGATCTCTATCCTAGTCCGTGTATATCCCTCAACTTTTTGACCACTTCCCTGACCCTCTCCATGACGAAAGCCGAAGACGAGGTGAGACAACAATCGTGTAGGGACTCCACCTCCATTTGATCTATACCAGAGAGCTCCGCAGTCGAGATAGTCCAGACCCTCGCTGTGGCATCGTAATCATACCCTCCTCCTCCTAACATGAGTATCTTCCCAGTCGATTTATTGTGGGAAAATGAGTGGATCCTCTTTATCACCTCGAGGTACCCCCTGGTGCTCAGCTTCAGCCCCACTAAAGGATCGCTCATATGGGAGTCTCCTCCCTCTTGGATTACAATGATGTCTGGTTTGAACTTCTCTAAGGCCGGTATTACCACGTTGTCGAAGGCGTAAAGATACGCGTCATCGCCTGTACCTGGGGGGAGTGGAACGTTAACTGTAAGACCTCTCCCCTCTCCCTCCCCTATCTCGTCTATGTTTCCAGTCCCTGGGAAGAAACCCCTATGGTACATATGAAGAGATACCTTCAAGGACTTGGGATCCTCGTAAAGTAGGGCTTGCGTTCCGTCCCCGTGGTGTCCATCTATGTCCACGACTGCCACCCTCCCTAGGAGTTTCTCAGCCTGCTTGACGGCTATGGCGACATCGTTAAATACACAGAACCCGGAGGCTGCGCTCCTCTGAGCGTGATGGAGACCTCCCCCCAAGTTAACGGAGTGGTCATACCCCCTGGCTAGAAGCCTTATACCCGTGACGCTACCCATAACCCTCATCAATGCGCTCTCGTACACCCCTTTGAAGGCTGGAGTATCGCCGTAATCTAAGAGCCCCTCACCCAGTTCACTCATCGCCCTCACGAAGTCCACGTACTCAGGAGAGTGAACCTCCGTGAGTATATCTTCCTCCGGCGGATCGGGTCTCACGACTTCAACAACGTGGAAGAATCCCCTCTCCTCCATGTACTTTCTTGCCATGCTCTCCCTGAGGGACTTAAAGGGATGGTCTCCTGGGAAGCTATAGTTCAGATAGAGGTCATCCCAAACGAAGGCTGTCCTGTGCATCTCTAGTAGGTTTTAATAATTCAAGTTAATAAGGAATCTAGTATGAGTGCCTCGGAACTCACGATAAGTCCAGCCCTGGTAGCTGGGTCAAACGATAGGCTGAGAGACGTCATAAATAAGATGAGGGATACCAATCAGTGGGTCGTCCCGGTGGTCAAGGAAAAGAAGCTTGTGGGCCTACTGAGCTTCAAGGACTTAATAAGGAGGAGAGTGAACCTTGAGACCAAGGTCATCAACGTTTCCTCTCCCGTAATCTCGCTTTCACCCAACGACGACTTCACCACAGTTGTAGTGAAGTTTTACACAACTAAGGCCAGAGCGATCCCAGTGGTTAAGGGTAACAGGGAATTGGTTGGAATAATAACCAGAGAGTCCCTCTTGGATTACCTCCTCAAGTCCGGACAATTGACTTCAGGAAAAGCGAGGGAGTACATGAGTTCTCCCCCGGTGATCCTCTCTCCAGAGGACTCCGTTGCCAAGGCCAGGTGGATCATGGTGAAGGATAACATAAGCAGGATTCCGGTCGTCGAGAAGGGAGTTGTTGGTATAGTCACATCAAGGGATATAGTTAACGCCTTGTACTCTCCCCTGAGCGAGAGGAAGAGGGCCTCAATACTCAACGAGGAGGAGAGGATCATGGCAAGCCCGGTGAAGGAGATCATGAACTCTCCTGTCATAACTGTGTCCGGAAACGATAGCCTGAAGTCAGTGGCTGAGAAGTTACTCAAGAATAGGATATCTGGTGCACCTGTTCTAGAGGGGGACTTCGTGGCCGGGGTCATAAGCGGAGTGGATGTGATAAGATCGCTGGAGTCTAAGTTCCAGCTTTCAATGCCGATTCAGGCCAAACTCACCTCAGGGCTCAGAAACCAAGACCTTAAGGCACAGTTGGACGGAGTGTTAGAGAGGTACCTCTCCAAACTCGAGAAGTTCACGGACGTGAACAACTTCAGGGTTTCCTTCAAGGAGGAGGCCAGTAGTCAGGGGAGGACACTCTATAAGGTCACCGTAAACCTCAGCACGAAGATAGGGAACTTCGTCGCCAACGACAGCGACTGGGATCCGGTGGCTGCGGTTAAGAGGGCCGTGGACACGCTGGAGCAGAGGTTGGTCAAAAAATTAAAGAGAATTCAGGAGAAGAAGGGTGATAAGGAAGAGGAAATTTGAAAATAGCAGTGGTTCAACCGGCATCCAGGGAGTCGGCTCTGCGTAACACCGAGAAGGCACTGGAGGATGGCTCCCAACTAGTTCTCCTTCCAGAGAAGTGGGTTCAAACATTAGAGGAGTTACCAGTTGCTGAATTTCAGAGGTTAGCGACTAAGTACACCGCTTACATAATACCCGGGGCTGTTGAGGACGGCGTATCGGTGGTCTCTCCCATAATCACTGGGAGAGGCAGAATCCTCGGCTTGGCCAAGAAAATCCACCTTTTTGGAAACGAGAGGGGCAGATTGATTCCTGGGGACAAGCTGATCACATTTACGCTAAACGGTGTAAAGATCGGTGTGGTCATATGCTACGATCTGGACTTCCCAGAGATAGTTAGAGCCCTTTTTCAGAGAGGAGTGGAAGTGCTTCTGGTTCCCTCGAAAGTGAGGAGGGACGGCATAGACAAGTGGAGAGACTACGTGAGGATGAGGGCTCTGGAGAACAGGATCGCTGTAGTTAACGCAAATGCCGTCCAAATCCCGGACTTCTTGGGGGGGAGTATGGTTGTAGTCCCCTATAAGAGGGATTCCATAGTCGACGTCACTGTGCTTGGAGAAATGAAAGAAGAGGACGGCTACATGGTGGTAGACATAGACCCCATGTCATACTTTCACATCAGGTTGGAGAGACTCAGGGAAATACTTCCCTTCACAGTGGAGTCGTTGGACGAGAAAACAGGAGATTCTCTTTAATTGTAGTGAAGATGAAAGGAGCGATTGGGCTTCTCTCACAGTACTTACCTGTGCCGTAAGCTGCCCTCTTCAATCACTCTTGAATACGCCACGGGCACCCCTGCTGAGGAATCATACACGGGCACCCCCAGATCATTGGGGCTAGTGGAGGGAAACATCACTATCCTCTAACAGAAAGGTTAGCTTAAAAGTTTCTATATTTATACACTAAATGTATTTATACTTCTGTATAACCAGGAAAATAGGACTTAAGTTTAGACAAAAAGATTTACATGAAAATTAAATAAAAATGTTAACCGTCTCCTCGATCGTCATCTCCTTGATCGTCGTTCCCATTATCGTGGTGGTGTCCGTGATGTTCGTGATGATCGTCCTTATGTACTACTCCAGGATGTATTATGAGAAGC